>ERZ888423.626-NODE-626-length-35456-cov-51.259315_pt1 | contig 35456 bp, 37 predicted proteins | sample MGYA00520523_ERZ888423 | MGnify/ENA primary metagenome ERZ888423 (study PRJEB32303, sample SAMEA104408611) | aquatic metagenome | biome: Brackish water; feature: Pelagic; material: water | place: Baltic Sea | collected 2014-06-08T10:24:00 | depth 30,27 m ...
GCGTCGTCAGGCCAGAAACAGAACCTGTCCCCGTGGCAGGCGGTCGGGTTGCCGGGTGAGCGTCAGCCCGGCCGCCGTGGCCATCGCCGACAATGAGGCTTCGGTCAGATGCCAGGGCGGGCGGTCCGGATGGGTGACGACGCCATCGGGCTGGCGCAGGCTTGCGCTCTCCTGCCCTTCGGGGGCCAGAAAGACGGTGAAGAGAAACACGCGCGGCCCGGGCCAGCGCTGGGCGATGCGTTCGAGCGCAAGGGCCGTGTCGCCGGGCGGCAGGTGGGTGAAGAGGCCGAAGGCGATGAGGTAATCGACATGGGGCGGCAGGCCGGGAAAGGCGAAGGCGGCGTCTTCGATCAGGTGAGCCTCGGGCAAACGGTCAGGATCGGGCAGTTCGACTGCGCGGCCGCGCAGCATCAGGGCGCGGCTGGCATCGGTTGCGTGGTAATGGCCGGGGTCAAGGTAAGGCACCGCCTTGCAGCCCAGCCGCAAAGACCCCGCGCCGATATCGAGAAGCCGATGGCGGGGCTGCATCCCATGCGCCGTGAGCAGCGATAGTTGCAGCCGCCCCGTTTCCTCCCAGCGTCCGCCAACGATGTCGCGGTGGCGCCCTTCGGCCAAGGCGCGGTCGTAGAAGCCGGGGACAAGGTAGGGGGAGGGGGGGTGGGTCATGGGTGGGGGCGGCCCTTTGGGGCATGGGCCGCCGCCGGTTGCATCACTTGAGGCTTTCGTCAATCGCCTTGCACGCTTCGACCAGGCCTTTGACGGCGTTCACCGAATTGTCGAACATCGCCTGTTCGTCGCGGGTCAGCTTGATGGTGACGATGCGCTCGATGCCGCCCTTGCCGATCACGACCGGCACGCCGACATACATCTTTTTCAGGCCGAACTCACCGTCGCAATGGGCCGCGCAGGGCAGGACGCGCTTTTGGTCCTTGAGAAAGGCCTCGGCCATTTCGATGGCCGATGTGGCAGGCGCGTAAAAGGCCGAACCGGTTTTCAGCAGGCCCACGATTTCCGCGCCGCCGTCGCGCGTGCGCTGGACGATCGCATCCATCCGGTCCTTGGTGGTCCAGCCCATCTCGATCAAGTCGGGAAGGGGAATGCCCGCGACCGTCGAATAGCGCACAGAGGGCACCATCGTGTCGCCATGCCCGCCCAGCACGAAGGCGGTGACATCCTTCATCGAGACGTCGAATTCTTCGGCCAGGAAGTGGCGGAAGCGCGCGGAATCAAGCACGCCGGCCATGCCGCAGACCATGTGGGGGGGGAGCCCCGAGAATTTCTGCAGCGCCCAGACCATCGCATCAAGCGGGTTGGTGATGCAGATGACAAAAGCATTGGGGGCATGTTTGGCGATGCCTTCGCCCACCGATTTCATGACCTTGAGGTTGATCCCCAACAGGTCATCGCGGCTCATGCCCGGCTTGCGCGGCACACCGGCGGTGACGATGCAGACATCGGCGCCTGCGATGTCGGCGTAGTCGTTCGTGCCCTTGAGTTTGGCATCGAACCGCTCGGACGGGCCGCTTTCGGCGATGTCGAGCGCCTTGCCCTGTGGTGTTCCCTCGGCGATGTCGAACAAGACGACATCGCCCAGCTCCTTGAGCGCGACCAGATGGGCGAGCGTGCCCCCGATCTGTCCGGCGCCGATGAGCGCGATCTTGGGTCTGGCCATGAGATTGATCTCCGCGTGCCTCATTGATGACGGCGCGAGGGGTATCCCCGCATCGGGTTGCGTGCAAGCCTGCTGCGACGCGGCGGAAAGCCCCAGTGGGCGCTCTGGCTTGGGGTTTTTGGGCAAGCCTCTGAAAGGCTTGGGAAAGGACCGTCCGTGCCGGATGGGGGTGTATTTGCCTTTTCCGTGCCTCGGGCGATGGTGGCGGGGCTGTCCAAGGGTGGCTTTGGCCGATCGCCGGGCTTTGCGGGGTGGCGATTCTGGCGGTGGTGATCGAACCGGGGGGGGCTGGGGCTGGGTCGCGGGGGCGGCCCCGGGGTTTACCAGCCATGTCGCCCAGGCAGGCGGTTCGCCCTTTGCGGTGTTCATGCCGGGCGAGGGCGGGGCATCGACAAGACGCGCTGTCACGCGGCATCGGTGACCATGTTCCGGGTGGTCCATGCGGTCATGCGCTCAAGGCTGCGCTTGACACGATGCCGGGGCTGTTTTCATGGAACCTGCCCGGGTGGCGTGCGGCGCTGATCCCTTTTTGCGCGGGCAGGCAGCCGTATGGGCATCTGCGCGCACATGCTGATCCCCGAGCGGGCATTTTTCGCGGTTGTCTGCCCTTGCGCTGTTGCTGGTGGGGATGAAGCTGTTGTGGGATGGGCTGACCTGATTGCTAAAGCGCTTCGCCGGGGGCAAAGCTTTCGTGGTGTTCGCCCGACGCCATCAGGCAGGTGATGCCGTCAATCCCGGTGACCGTGATCGTCCAGCTTCCGGTCCGATCCGAGACGAACAGCTCCACAATCCGGTTGTGCCCGGCAAGCCCCATCGCGCGGCGTTCTTCGCCAAAGCGGGTGTGAAGTTGTTCGATCACCGCTGCGCGCTGTCCGCAGACCATGGTCTGCTGCGCGGCAAGGCCGTGGGGCAGCGCAAGGGCGCACAGCGCGGCAAGCGCGCCCCGGCTGAGGGGAAAAAGACGATCCATCGCTGTGCCTTTCGGGGCTTTGGCGCAGGGATGACCGGACGGGACAATGCTGCGCCCATCTCGAACCATCCGCGCGCCGGATCATCCCGGTGGCGGCAGATCCCAAGGCTGCCATGGAAGGGTTAAGCGGAGGTGAAGGGTTTTTTCTTTCGTCACCGCCACCCCGCGCGCAATTTTTTTGCTGCGACGCGGCATTCTGTGACTTGCCTTTGCGGGTAAGCTGTGGTCGGAGACGGGCGAAAGCCGCCATGCCCAGACCAAAGGAGAAGGCTGATGGATCCGCGCGCGCGCCCCTATCGCTCTGTGCTGTATATTCCCGGCTCGCGCGACCGGGCGCTGGAAAAGGCGCGCGATCTGGCCGTGGATGCGATCATCTTTGATCTGGAAGATGCGGTTGCGGCCGATGAAAAATCCAATGCCCGCGCGCTGTTGGCGACCCGCCTGGCCGAAGCTGGCTATGGTGCGCGGGCGCAGATCGTGCGCATCAACGGCATGGATACCCCATGGGGCGCCGATGATCTGGCCGCGATTGCCGCCATCGGCCCCGAGGCGATCTTGCTGCCCAAGGTCGGATCGGCGGCGGATGTGGCCGCCGTGGCCGCCCGGCTTGATGCGATCCCTGCGGCCCGGCACACGCGGATCTGGGCGATGATGGAAACGCCCATGGGCGTGCTGAACGCCGCCCAGATCGCGCAGGCGCCGCGCATGGCGGGGTTTGTGATGGGCACCAATGATCTGGCCAAGGATCTGGGATCGCGCACGCGGGGCGCGCTGCACATGGCGTTGCAACATTGTCTGCTGGCCGCGCGGGCGGCGGGGATCATCTGTGTCGACGGGGTCTACAACGCCTTCAGGGACGAGGCGGGGCTGGCCGCCGAATGCGCCGAGGGGCGTGATTTCGGCTTTGACGGCAAGACGCTGATCCACCCCGCGCAGGTGGCGATCGCCAATGCCGTCTTTGCGCCGACCGAGGCGGAAATCGACCTCGCCCGTCGCCAGATCACGGCCTATGAAGCGGCACGCGCCGCGGGCCAGGGGGTGGCGGTCGTGGATGGCCGGATCGTAGAAAACCTGCATGTCGACACGGCACGTGCTACGCTGGCCAAAGCGGACGCAATCGCACAGGGGGAAGCAGCGTGATGGGATATGGTGTTTTGATCGCGGGGATCGCATTGTTCGCGGTGCCCCATTGGGCCCGGCGGCTGGTGCCAGACCGGCGCGCCGCATGGGGTGACAAGGGCAAGGGCGTCTTGTCGGTGCTGATGCTGTTGGGTGTGGTGGCGATGGTGATCGGCTATCGCAACGCGGGCTTCGTGAACGTCTGGGTGCCGCCCGCCTTCATGACGCACATCGCCAATCTGCTGATCCTGATCGGGTTCTGGTTCTTTGCGCTTTCGGCCATCAATGGCACGATGGCCGCACGGGTGCGCCACAAGCAGTTGACCGGCGTCAAGGCATGGGCGGTTGCGCATCTTCTGGTCAATGGCGATCTGGCCTCGATCCTGCTGTTCGGGGGGATGCTGGCCTGGGCGGTGGTGTCGGTCATCTTGATCAACCGGGCCAACCGCGCCTGGGACAGGCCCGCGCATACCAGCGTGCTGAAGGATGTGATCGCCCTTGGTGTGGGCGCGGGGCTCTATGCGGTCGTGGCCGCAATCCATACATGGCTGGGCTACTATCCGTTTCCGATGTGAGGCTGCATGAAAATCTACCGTTTGCTGACCGAGGATGACACCTCGGCGTTCTGCCACAAGGTATCCCTGGCGCTGTCAAAGGGCTGGGTGCTGCATGGCGATCCGGTGATGTCGTTTGACGCGGGCCGCGGCGTGATGCGCTGCGGTCAGGCCGTCACCAAGGACATCGACACCCCCTACAGCCCCGAGATGAAGCTTGGGGCACAGTAAGGTGTCGGCGACCAAGACCAACCCGGGGCGGTTTTTCGAGGATTACCGGCTGGGTGAGGTGATCACCCACGCCGTGCCGCGCACCGTGTCGGGGGGCGAACGCGCGCTGTATCACGCGCTTTACCCCGCGCGGCACGCCATAGCGTCATCCGACGCGTTTGCGCGCGCCTGTGGGCTGCCAGCCAGCCCGATGGATGATCTGATCACCTTTCACACGGTGTTTGGCAAATCTGTGCCGGATATCTCGCTGAATGCGGTGGCCAATCTGGGCTATGCCGAAGGGCGGTTTCATCGCCCTGTCTGGCCGGGCGATACGCTGTCGGCGCGCTCCGAGGTGATCGGGCTGAAACAGAATTCCAACGGCAAGACCGGGGTGGTTTATGTCCGCACCCAAGGGCGCAACCAGCGGGACGACGTCGTGCTGGAATATGTGCGCTGGGTGATGGTGCGCAAGAACGACCCCGATGCACCGGCCCCCGCCCCGGTGGTGCCCGATCTGGCGCCGGCCGTCGATGCGGGCGCGTTGATCATCCCCGACGGTCTGGATTTCAGCCGCTACGATTTCGCGTTGGCGGGCGAGCGGCATCGCCTGGGCGATTACACCCCCGGCGAGATCATCGACCATGTCGATGGCGTGACCATCGAGGAAGCCGAGCACATGATGGCCACGCGGCTGTGGCAGAACACGTCGAAAACCCATTTCGACGTGACCCCGCGGGCCGATGGCAGGCGGCTGATCTATGGCGGCCATGTCATGTCGATGGCCCGTGCGCTCAGCTTCAACGGGCTGGCCAATGCGCAGATGATCGTGGCCATCAATGGCGGTAGCCATGCCAACCCCTGTTTTGCGGGCGACACGCTGCGGGCATGGTCCGAGGTGCTCGACATCGCGCCGACGCAGGCCCCGGGTCTGGGCGCGATCCGGTTGCGGCTGGTGGCGGTGAATGCCGACGGGCAGGCTGGCGCCTTGCGGGACGCCGAGGGCAGATACCGCGCCCATGTCTTGCTCGATCTGGATTACTGGGCACTCATGCCTGTTTAAGTGGCAGCCTTGCCATATGTCTTTGCAAGATGACGGTCGCGCCTTGGGTTCATCTGGACAAGGCGCGCGATTGTGACGTTTCTATGTATCGACAAATTCCGGCATAAAAGGTGTTCACAGTGTCTATCTTCCGCCTCTCCCTGTCCGTTTCTGCCTTGCTTGTTGTGGCCGCCCCTGCCTTGGCGCAAGATGTGAGTGTGTCGGCCGGTGTGTCGCTGCTTACCGAATATGAAAGCAACGGAACCCGCCAATCCGACGGCCCGGCGGTTCAGGGGTACATCCAGGCCGACCTCGATGGCTTTTACGCCGGCATCTGGGCGTCCAACGTGGACCCGGTCATCCTTGGGGGCGATCGGCTCGAATATGACCTGTATCTGGGCTATGCCAACACCGTCGGCACGTTCAGCTATGATCTGGGCTATGCACGCTACTATTACAACGACAGCGGATTTTGCTGTGGCGATGTGATCTTTTCGGGCGAGATGGCGCTGTCGGATGCGATTTCCGTTGGCGCGCGGTTCTCGAGCGACCCGGATGGCTTTGACGTCATCAACAGCCGCCTCTACGGCAGCCTTTCCCTGACCGATGCGGTGTCGATGGATGCCCGCTATGGCGACATCAGCGGCGAAGATGGTCACAGCTACTGGAGCGTGGGCATCAATCACGCCGTCAGCGAAGCTTCGGCGGTGTTTGCAAGCTTTCACGGCACATCCATCGAAGATGAGGACAATCTGTTTCTTGCCGGTGTCTCGATCGATTTTTCGCTGCGCTGATCGGCCTTTCCGATCCATCGCATGAGGATGGCCTTGCCGCGCCGATGCTGACCAGCACGGCGCGGTTTCCGTTTTGGCGGTGCTCTTGCTTTGGGTCGATCATGTGGATTGTTTGTGATCACAGAAAGAATTCAAGTGATCACAAACCATCCATCTGCGGCGTTACGACCCAATCCTTTGCTTTGCAAGGTGATCGCTTGCAGGTGACAGGGATAAAAAATGCGCTATGCATTGTCTCGACAACCGCCAGACCTTTGAAGCAGTCGGAAGGGCCCAAACCATGGCCGATGTGAACCGCGGAAATCGCCCGCTTTCCCCGCATCTTACGATTTATCGCCCACAGCTGAATTCGATCACCTCGATCCTGGTGCGCATCACCGGCAATGCCTTGATGGTGGGCGCGATCCTGGTCGTGTGGTGGCTGATGGCGGCTGCCAGCGGCGCGGCCTATTTCGGGGTCATCGACGGGCTCATCACCTCGGTTCTGGGGGATCTGGTGATGGCGGGTTCGGCTTTGGCGCTATGGTATCACGCGCTGGGCGGTGTGCGGCACCTGATCTGGGACACGGGCCGCGCGCTGGATGTGGCCAGCGCCGACAGGCTGGGCTGGGCGATGATCATCGGTTCGGTCGTCTTGACCGCGCTGACCCTGATCGCGATCTGACGGAGGGCAAGATGGCTTATGTGACCGACCGCAAACGCGTGACGGGGCTTGGCTCTGCCAGATCCGGCACCCAGCAGCATTGGACGATGACCGTGACCTCGGTGGCCTTGTTGCTGCTGACGCCGTTCTTCTTGGTCATCATCGGCGGTCTTTTGGGCCAGCCCCATGCCGATGTGCTGGCCAGCCTGTCGCGGCCGGTGCCCGCGCTGGTGGTGGCGGCCTATCTGGTCGTGGGCATGCATCACATGCGTTTGGGCATGCAGGTGCTGATCGAGGATTATACCCGTGGGTTGAGCCGCAAGATCGGGCTGATCGCAACCACGATCCTGTGCTACGGGCTTGCCGCGGGCGGGCTTGTGGCGCTGGCGCAGATTGCACTGTGAGGATACAGATGAAAGACACACTTTCCCCCGCCTATGCGCTGACCACGCACAGCTACGACGTTGTTGTCGTGGGTGCGGGTGGTGCGGGCCTGCGCGCGACATTGGGCATGGCGGAACAGGGGCTGAAAACCGCCTGTATCTCGAAGGTGTTTCCAACGCGCTCCCACACCGTCGCCGCACAGGGCGGCATCGCGGCCAGCCTTGGCAACATGGGCCCCGACCATTGGCACTGGCACATGTATGACACCGTCAAGGGGTCGGACTGGCTGGGCGATACGGATGCGATGGAATACCTTGCGCGCGAGGCGCCCAAGGCGGTCTATGAGCTGGAACATTACGGCGTGCCGTTTTCGCGCACCGAGGATGGCAAGATCTATCAGCGCCCCTTTGGCGGGCACACGACCGAGTTCGGCGAAGGCCCCCCGGTGCAGCGCACCTGTGCGGCCGCCGACCGCACGGGGCATGCGATCTTGCACACGCTCTATGGTCAATCGCTCAAGAACAACGCCGAATTCTACATCGAGTATTTCGCCACCGACCTGTTGATGAATGATGCGGGCGAATGCGTGGGCGTGGTGGCGTGGAAGCTTGATGATGGCACCATGCATGTGTTCCGCGCCAAGATGGTGGTGCTGGCCACCGGCGGCTATGGGCGCGCCTATTTCTCGGCCACCTCGGCGCATACCTGCACGGGCGATGGCGGCGGCATGGTCGCGCGTCAGGGGTTGCCGCTTCAGGATATGGAATTCGTGCAATTCCACCCCACAGGGATCTATGGCGCGGGATGCCTGATCACCGAAGGCGCGCGGGGCGAAGGTGGCTATCTGACCAATTCCGAAGGCGAACGCTTCATGGAGCGTTACGCGCCCACCTACAAGGATCTGGCAAGCCGGGATGTGGTGTCGCGCTGCATGACCCTCGAAATCCGCGAGGGGCGGGGCGTGGGCAAGGATGGCGATCACATCCATCTGCACCTCAACCATTTGCCGCCTGAAACGCTGGCCTTGCGCTTGCCGGGCATCTCGGAATCGGCGCGCATTTTCGCGGGCGTCGATGTCAACAAGGAGCCGATCCCGGTTCTGCCGACCGTGCATTACAACATGGGCGGCATCCCCACGAATTACTGGGGCGAGGTGCTGCGCCCCACCGCGAAAAACCCCGATGCGATCGTGCCCGGCCTGATGGCCGTGGGCGAGGCGGGCTGTGCATCCGTGCATGGCGCGAATCGTCTGGGATCAAACAGCCTGATCGATCTGGTCGTGTTCGGCCGCGCCGCCGCGATCAAGGCGGGCGGGGTCGTGGACCGTGACAGCGCGGTGCCCGATGTGCCGAAAGCCGCGCTCGATTTCGCGCTGTCGCGCTTTGACGACATCCGCCATGCGTCGGGCACTGTCGCCACCGCCGAGTTGCGGCTGGAGATGCAAAAGACGATGCAGGCCGATGCCGCCGTGTTCCGCACCGACAAGACCCTGGCCGAAGGCGTTCAAAAGATGAAGAGCGTCGCCACCAAGATGGATGACATCAAGGTCACGGATCGCTCGATGATCTGGAACTCGGATCTGATGGAAACGCTGGAACTGACCAACCTGATGCCCAATGCGATGGCGACCATCGTCTCGGCCGAGGCGCGCAAGGAAAGCCGTGGTGCGCATGCGCATGAGGATTACCCCGATCGCGACGACACGTCATGGCGCAAGCATTCGCTGGCGGTGGTCGATGGGGCATCGGTGGATCTGGCGTATCGCCCGGTCCATCTGAACCCGCTGATCGGCCATAACGAAGGCGGCATCGATCTGGACCGCATCAAGCCCAAGGCGCGGGTCTATTGATCCGGGCCCTGGTCATGGGTGCTCTTGCGCTGTCGGTGCTGACGGCTTGCGACAGCGTGGTCAGCGCCGATCAAGCCTATGAGCAATGCTCTGAACGTGCCCGCCTTGCCGCACAACCGCGCGGCCAGATCGGGATCGGTGCGGGCTCTGCCGGGCCGGCCGCACGCGCCGAATTGACCATCACCAGCGATTTCATCGCGCGGCGCGACCCGCAGGTCGTCTATGACACGTGTTTTCGAAATCTCACCGGCGCAGGTCCGACGCGGCCCCTGATCCTGTGACGACACTCCAGACCCCGAGGATATGATCCATGGTCGAACTGACGCTCCCCAAGAATTCCAAGGTCCGCACCGGCAAGACATGGCCCAAGCCGCACGGCGCCAGCAACCTGCGCAAGTTCCAGATCTACCGCTGGAACCCCGATGACGGCGAGAACCCGCGCGTCGATACCTATTGGGTCGATATGGACAGCTGCGGCCCGATGGTTCTGGATGCGCTGATCAAGATCAAGAACGAGATCGACCCCACGCTGACCTTCCGGCGCTCCTGTCGCGAGGGGATTTGCGGATCTTGCGCCATGAACATCGACGGCATCAACACGCTGGCCTGCATCTATGGCATGGATGAGATCAAGGGCGATGTCAGGATCTATCCCTTGCCGCATATGCCGGTGATCAAGGATCTGATCCCCGATCTGACGCATTTCTATGCCCAGCATGCCTCGATCATGCCCTGGCTGGAAACCAGGACCCAGCGCCCCGAAAAGGAATGGCGTCAGTCGATCGAAGATCGCGACAAGCTGGACGGGCTGTATGAATGCGTGATGTGCGCCTGCTGTTCGACCTCTTGCCCGTCCTATTGGTGGAACGGTGATCGCTATCTGGGGCCTGCGGCACTGCTGCATGCCTATCGCTGGATCATCGACAGCCGGGACGAGGCGACGGGGGAGCGCTTGGATGAGCTGGAAGATCCCTTCAAGCTTTACCGCTGCCATACGATCATGAACTGCGCCAAGACCTGTCCCAAGGGGTTGAACCCCGCCAAGGCGATTGCCGAGATCAAGAAGATGATGGTGGAACGCCAGCTTTGAGGCGGGCGAATTTTCGTACGAAAATTCGCAAGATGCGATTATTCGTACGAATAATCGATAGGCCCCTGCCCAAAAACCGGGCAGGGCTTTTCGTCAGCTGCGCAACATGCCCACGATGTCATAGGTTTTCGCCAGGATCGGCATGGTGATCGCGCGCGCGCGCTCGGCCCCGCGCCCCAGAATGCGGTCGATTTCCGCTGGATCGGCCATGAGCCGCGTCATTTCGGCCGAAATCGGCGCAAGCCTGTCCACCGCCAGATCGGCCAGCGCCATCTTGAAGTGACCAAACAGCGCGCCCTGATGCTGGTCCAGCACCATTTGCGGCGTGATATCGGCCAGCGCTGCATAGATATTGACCAGATTTCGGGCCTCGGGCCGGGCGTCGAGCCCGACCAGCACTTCGGGCAGCGGATCGGGGTCGGTCTTGGCCTTGCGGATCTTTTTGGCGATCTCGTCGGCGCTGTCGGTCAGATTGATGCGGGTCTTGTCGGACGGGTCGGATTTCGACATCTTCCTCGTGCCATCTTGCAGGTTCATCACCCGCGTGGCCGCCCCTTCGATCACGGGCTCCGTGATGGGAAAGAAATCGATGCCGTAGTCGTGGTTGAACTTGGCTGCGATGTCGCGGGTCAACTCGATATGCTGTTTCTGATCCTCGCCCACCGGCACATGGGTGGCGTGGTAGGCCAGGATATCGGCAGCCATCAGCGCCGGATAGGCAAACAGCCCAAGGCTGGCGGCTTCGGCGTTCTTGCCGGCCTTGTCCTTCCACTGGGTCATGCGGCCCATCCAGCCCATGCGGGCGATACAGTTGAAAATCCAGGCCAGCTGCGCGTGTTCGGGCACCTGGCTCTGGTTGAACAGGATGGATTTTTCCGGCTCGATGCCGATGGCCAGAAAGCCCGCGCACAGCTCGCGCGTGTTGTGGCGCAACTGTGCGGGGGGGGGCAGGGTGGCGGTGATCGCGTGCAGGTCGACCATGCAGAAAATCGTCTCATGCGTGCCTGCGTCTTGCATTTCGACAAAGCGCTTCATCGCGCCAAGATAATTGCCCAGCGTCAAGCCGCCCGAAGGCTGGATGCCGGAAAACACGCGCGGGGTGAAAGCGGTCTGTGCCATGATCGGTCCTTGGCCTGGGTCAGGGGCGCAGCCCCTCTGGCCAAGCGCCGCGTCATCGCTTACCCACGGGGGACGTTGGCGTCAACCAAAGGGCGGGTCGGCCATGGACGAGCACAGTATTTCCCCCTTCAACGCCTTGCCCAAGGTTGTGGTGGCGCTTGCCGTCGTGATCTTTGGCCTTGAGGCGATGTTTCAGGCCGCGACCGCCGGGCTTTTGGGGGGGGCCGCCGGGGTCGGATGGCGCCTTGATGCGATCCGCGATTTCGCCGTGTTCAACGAGATCGCGGCCTATATGTGGGACAATGGCGTGGTCCTGCCCGATGCCTTGCTGCGGTTGGTGAGTTATCCCTTGATCCACACCGGGCTTGTGCATGCGGGCTTTGTGGTCGTGTTCATCCTGGCCATCGGCAAGATGGTGGCCGAGGTGTTTTCGCCCTTGGCCTTTGTGATCATTTTCTGGGGCGCGGCCATTGCGGGGGCCTTGGGCTTTGTCGTGTTGATGGACAGCCCCTATCCGCTGGTCGGCGGCTATCCGGGTGTCTACGGGCTGATCGGGGCCTTCACCTTTCTCATGTGGGTCGATGCGGGCGCGCGTGGCGGCAATCGCTATCGCGCCTTTGGGCTGATCGGCATGCTTTTGGCGATCCAGCTGTTGTTTGGCGTGATCGAAGGGCAATTTGGCACTGTGGTGGCCGATCTGTCAGGATTTGCCACTGGCTTTGTACTGTCCTTCGTGCTGGTTCCCGGCGGCTGGCGGCGTATTCTGGCGCGGCTCAGGTCGCGTTAACGCCGCCGCAGCGCATCGCGGAATTCGGCCACGCGAAAGGCGCCGACCAGCTGGCCCGCAAGACCATAAAGCCCGATGCCGCCCAACACCAACGCCAACAGCGCCACATAGCGCAGCCCCGATGTGTCCAGCATGGGCGCCAGAGCCGTTGCCGCGATCACAAGGCCCAAGCCCATGATCAGCGATGCCAGAACGATCTTGCCCATGCGCTGCATGTAGCGCGCGTCAAAGCGCGCGGCCTCGCCCATGGCGCGCTTGCCGCGCAACAGCAGCCAGACCATCGTCCAGCCCGCCACGCTTGTGGCCAGCGCCGCACCGATGAAACCGATGACATAGGACAGCCCGATGGCCACCACGGCATTGACCACCATCGCCACAAGCGCAAAGCGAAACGGGCTGCGCGTGTCTTCGCGTGCGAAATAGAGCGGTTGCAGGACTTTTTGCAGCACGAATGCCGGAAGCCCCAGCCCATAGGCTGCCAGTGCCAGCGCGGTTTGCGCGGTGTCCTGGGCGGTGAATGCGCCGCGTTCGAACAGAACCGACACGATCGGCGCCGGGATCACGCAGAGCGCGACAGCGGCAGGCACGGTCAGCGCAAGGCTGATTTCACCCGCGCGGCTGAGCGCTTGGCGTCCGCCCGCGCCATCGCCGGCCTGAAGCTTGCGCGACAGGTCGGGCAACAGCACCACGCCGATGGCGATGGCCACAACCCCCAGCGGCAGTTGATAGAGACGATCGGCCAGCGACATCCACGCGATGGCGCCCTCGAAAAAGCTGCCGACCTGACGGCCGACCAGCAGGTTGATCTGAACCACGCCCGCCGCCAGCATCGCGGGCAGCATGATCACAGCCAGCTTGCGCATGTCGGGCGTCAGGCGCGGCCAGTGCGGCACCAGCCGAAAGCCGATGCGTGCGGCCATGATCCAGACCCAGACCAGCTGTGCGATCCCGGCCAGAAGAATGCTCCAGACCATCAAGGTGCCGTGATGCAGCCCGGTCAGCGCTGCGTCGGTTTCGGTATCGACCGCGATCGTGGCCCCCGCCAACAGGCCGCTTTCGGCCAGAACCAGCGCGCCGATCAAGATCAGGTTCAGCAAGATCGGCGCCGCCGCCGCCGCCGCAAAGCGCCCCGTGGCGTTCAACAGCCCCGACACAAGGGCGGCCAGCGAAATGAACAGGATGTAGCCAAAGGCCACGCGCCCCAGATCGACGGCCAATTCAAGGCGCACGTCGCCCGCAAAGCCGCCCGCCATCGCCAGCACGAACCACGGCATGGCCAGCTGGGCCACCAGCGTCAGGGCGATGAGCAGGCTGGCCAGACCGGAAAAGGCATCGCGCGCAAAGCCCAGCGGGTTTTCGCCGGCCTCGAGCTTTTTCGAGAACATCGGCACGAAGGCCGTGTTGAACGCGCCTTCGGCGAAAAAGCGGCGAAACATGTTGGGCAGCGAAAAGGCGATGAAGAACGCTTCGGCCACGGGACCGGTGCCCATATAGGCCGCGATCAGGATGTCGCGCACAAACCCAAGAATGCGGCTGGCAAGCGTCCAGAAGCCCACGGTGACAAAGCCCGCGATCAGGCGGATGGGGCGGGCCACCGATGCCATCTCAGGCGCCCGCCCGTTCGGCCACGCGCGCGATCGCGTCGCGCAGCTTGCGCTCCAGCGCTTCTTGGCGGGATTTGGCGTGCAGCTTCAGGCCGAACATGTCCTTGACGTAAAAGGTATCGACCACCTGCGCGCCATAGGTGGCGATCACGGCCGATGAGATATAGATGTGCGACGCCGCCAGCGTCTTGGTCAGATCATAGAGCAGGCCGGGACGGTCGCGGGTGTCGACCTCGATGATGGTGTAGATTTCCGATCCGTCATTGTCGAAGGTGATATTGGTCGGAACCTTGAAGGGGCGCTCGCGCTTCTTGATCTTTTCGCGGCTTTCCAACGCGCGCGAGGCCACGACCTCGCCCTTGAGGGTCTTGTCGATCATGTCGCGCAGACGCGGCAGGCGGCGGGCCTCATAGGGGTTGGCTTCGGCGTCCTGCACCCAGAAGACGGCGGTGGCATAGCCATCCTTGGAGGTGTAGGTGCGCGCGTCCACCACATTGGCGCCCACCAGCGACAAGGCACCCGCCAGGCGGCTGAAAATGCCCGGATGATCGTTCAGCGCGAAACAGACGCGCGTGGCGTCGCGGTCAAGGTCTTCGCGTGTGTCGATGCGGATTTCATCGGCCCCAAGGCCGCGCAGCATTTCCGCAAATGTGACCTGTGTCGCCAGATCCAGACCCTGCCAGTAGGGGCCGTAATGGCGGTCCATCTCGGCCTTGAGATCGGGCTTTGACCAGCCGCCCAGCGCGTCACGAAGCGCGCGCTTGGCCTCGCCTTCCAGCTTGTCGCGGTTGAGATCCTCAAGGCCGGTATCAAGCGCCATGGCGGTCGCGCGGTGCAGCGCGCGCAAAAGCGTCGCCTTCCAGTTGTTCCAGGTGTTGGGGCCGACGCCACGAATGTCGCAGACCGTCAGCACCGTCAGCAGATCCAGCCTTTCGCGCGTCTTCACCGCCTTGGCGAAATCGCGGACCGTGCGCGGGTCGGCGATGTCGCGTTTTTGCGCCATGTCCGACATCAACAGATGGTAGCGCACCAGCCATTCGACCGTTTCCGTCTCGGCGGGCTTGAGCCCCAGACGCGGCCCCAGGCCGCGCGCGATGCGGGCGCCGACAATGGAATGGTCTTCCTTGCGGCCCTTGCCGATGTCGTGCAGCAGGCAGGCGATATACAGAACCTTGCGGTTCACCCCCTCCTTGAGAATGCCAGAGGCGACCGGCAATTCCTCTTGCAACTCGCCGCGTTCGATCTGGGCCAGTGTGGAAATCACCTGGATGATATGCTCGTCCACCGTGTAGCTGTGATACATGTTGAACTGCATCATGGCCACGATGGGGCCGAATTCCGGCAAGAACGCCCCCAGAACGCCCAGCTCGTTCATCCGCCTGAGCGCGCGTTCGGGATTGCCATGCTTGAGCAGCAGATCAAGGAAGATACCCACCGCTTCGGGGTCGCGGCGCATCTCGTCATCGATCAGCTTGAGATGGGCCGAGACCGCGCGCATCGCATCGGGATGCAACAGATAGCCGGTGCGCAGCGCCTCTTCGAACAGGCGCAGCATGTTGAGCTTGTCGGCAAAGAAGGCCGTTTCGTTGCTCAGGCTGATGCGGTTTTGCTTGACGACATAGCCGGGCTTTAGCTTTTTGCGGCGCGTGCGCCCGCGCAGGAATCCCAAAAGCCCCGGTTCTTGCTTGACGTGGCGCGCCTCCAGCTCGGTCAGGAAGATGCGGGTCAATTCGCCCACGCGGGTGGCATGGCGGAAATAATCTTGCATGAAATGCTCGACCGCGCGGCGCCCCGAATGGTCGCGGTAGCCCAGCCGTTCGGCCACCGCGACCTGATTGTCAAAGGTCAGCTGATCTTGCGCGCGTCCCGCGATCAGATGCAGGTGGCAGCGCACCGCCCACAAGAAGCGCTCGGCCGCGTCGAAGGCTGCGAATTCTTCGGGCAGGAACACACCCAGATCGACCAGATCGGCCGCCCGGCCCACGCCATGTTCATATTTCGCGATCCAGTAGAGCGTCTGCAGATCGCGCAGGCCGCCTTTGCCTTCCTTGACATTCGGTTCGACCACATAGCGCTGGCCACCTTGCTTCTTGTGGCGGTTGGCGCGTTCTTCCAGCTTGGCCTCGATGAATTCGCCCACCGTGCCGCGAAACAGCTGGTCGCGCAGCGCGGTCTGAAGATCGGCGCCGATCACGCGCTCGCCGGCCAATTGGCGCATTTCCAACAGGCTGGTGCGGATCGTCACATCCTGTTTGCCAAGCTTGAGACAGTCCTTGATCGTGCGGCTGGCATGGCCGACCTTCATGTGCAGGTCCCACAGCATGTAGAGCGCGGATTCGATCACCTTTTCCATCTGGGGCGTGATCCGGCGCGCGGTCACGAACAAAAGATCGACATCGGAATGCGGCGCCATCTCGCCGCGCCCATATCCGCCCACGGCCATGACCGCCATCGCGTCGCCCGCGCCATCGGCGTCAGGGCCGGGATGCAGATGGGCCTGTGACACGTGCAACACGCCGCGCACCAGACCATCGGTCAGGTGGGTGTAGGCCCGTGTGATGCGCCGTGCGGTCAGGGGCTGGGCGGCGATGCCGGCCTCGATGGCTGCGCGGCCGCTGTCTTGTGCGGCCTGCAAGATCCGGGTGGCTGTGGCCCGGATCAGGGCGGCATCGAGCAGCCCGGCAAGTGCGGCATCCAGATCGATGCGCAATCGCGTCTCGTCCATGACCGCAGCGGACGGCGCGATCAGCTCGCCCGGTTCGGAAGGGACAGGGGAAAGGGTCGGGTTTCGATCAGAAGCCGAAACCGGCAAGGCGTCTTGGAGCGGGGTCAATCACGGCCACCTGATTGTCAATGACTTGCGCTATGGCCATCGCGCGTTCATTCGTGCCATCGCCGCGCAGGCGGAATACGCCGTTCGCGCCCTGAAAACCAGCGCTTGCCGAAAGATTTTGTGGCGTGAGCCGACCGGTCGTGATGACGGTTTCGCCCACGGCCCGGATCGCGTCATATCCCAGCCCCCCAAGGATATGCGACGGGCCACCATAAGCCGCCGCATAGCGGGTGTCGAAGCCGGCGCTGGCTTGCGGGTCGGGAAGCGCGAACCAACCGCCCTGCAGCCCCGAGAGTTCCAGCGTTTGCGGCGGCGTGTCCCAGCGGGTCAGCCCCATCATCTGAACCGTGGCGGTATCGAGGCCGTTCTCGGGCAGCAATTGCGCCAGAAACGGCAAGGCGCCCGCGCTGTCTGCGGTCAGCATCACGGCATTGGCGCCGCCATCGCGCACGGCCGAAACGATCCGCGGTACCGCGTCGATCACGCCGCCTTGCGAAAATTCATAAGGCACCACCGAAACGATGCTGGCATTCACGGATCGTGCGGCATTGAGAACCGCATCGCGCGCCACCTCTCCGGCAAGGTTTTGGCCATGCGCCACCACGATCCGGCTGCGCCCTTGCGATGCAGCAAAAGAGATGACCCGTGCCGCCGAATTCTGGAAAGTATGGCCCAGAACGAAGACATTGCCGCCCGCGATCTCGGTGTTGTTGGAAAAGCTCAGCACGGCAATGTCAGAATTGGCCACGGCCACGCCCACCGCGGCGGCTGCATCCGAGCGCAAGGGCCCGAGAATGACATCGGCGCCCGCAGCCACCGCTTCGCGCGCCACCGCTGCTGCCCGTGCCGCCTGACCGGCGGTGTCGTAGACCGTGATTTCGATCGTCACGCCCGAAAGGTCCGCCGCCGCCATCCGGGCCGCATTCTCAAGACTGCGCGCGATGACCGCATCGCCACCTTGCGCCGATGTCATCGGCAAAAGCATCGCGACCTGCACGGTCTGCCCGCTTATGCGCGCCCCTGTGCCCGGGGTCGTTGCCTGACAGCTGGCAAGGATCGCGGTGATCGCGATCAGACCCGCAATCTGCCGGGGCTTGCGGAGAAGACGCAAAACGGAAATCATCGTAACCTACCTCTGACGGACGCGGCCATGCTATCGCCACTAGGCTAAGGGGTTCGTCGACACAAGTAAACGATCCCGAGAGGCAAGGGGCCCGACAGATGCAGGGATCGACAGGCGGAACGACACCGATGGATCAGGATGATCAGACCGACATGGCGGCGGGGATGCGCGCGCGGCCATTGGTGGCGGGGCTTTATCTGGTCTCGACCCCGATCGGGGCTGCGCGCGACATCACGCTGCGCGCGCTTGATGTTCTGGCCGGCGCGGACGTGCTGGCGGCCGAAGACACCCGCACGCTGCGCCATCTGATGGATATACATGGCATCAAGCTGGGCGGGCGGCCGCTTGTCGCCTATCACGACCACAATGGCGCCGAGGCCCGCCCGCGCATCCTGCGCGCGCTTGCCGAGGGAAAGAGCGTCGCCTATGCCTCCGAGGCGGGCACGCCGATGGTGGCCGATCCGGGCTATCAGCTGGCGCGCGCGGTGATCGAGGCGGGGTTGCCGGTGACGGCCGCCCCCGGCCCCTCGGCCGCGATCATGGCGCTCAGCCTGTCGGGGTTGCCGTCGGACCGGTTCCTTTTCGCGGGTTTTCCACCTTCGCAAGCCGGCGCGCGGGCGCGCTGGCTGGACGAGATCGGGACAGTGCCCGCGACCATCATCCTGTATGAAAGCCCCAAGCGCATTTACCGATTGTTAGGGGAATTGTGTGAGCGGTGGGGCGATGGGCGTGATGCGGCGCTCTGCCGGGAGCTGACCAAACGTTTCGAAGAGGTGCGGCGCGGCACTTTGGGGGCGTTGCGCGATGGGCTGGTTGATGTCGCGCTCAAGGGCGAGATCGCGCTGGTCGTGGGGCGGCCTTTGGCCGTGGCGGCCGACGCGGCCGATGTCGATGCGGCACTGCGCGCGGCCTTGGGGCGGTTGCACGTCAAGCAAGCAGCCGCCGAGGTCGCCGAAGCCCTGGGATTGCCGCGGCGCGATGTGTATCAGCGCGCGCTGGCGCTGAAGGATGGGGATGGGGATGGGCGATGAGCGGCTTGAAATCCTATCTGACGGGCAAGGCGGCCGAGGATGCGGTGCTGGCGGCCTATTGCGCGACGGGCCACAGGCTGGTGTGCCGCCGCTGGCGCGGGCCGGGCGGTGAGATCGATCTGGTTCTGGAAAAGGCCGGAGAGGTCGTTTTTGTCGAAGTGAAAGCCTCGCACAGCTTTGCAGCGGCGGCCGCGCATGTGTCGCGCCCCCAGATCGCCCGGCTTTTGGCCAGTGCCGAGGCGGGGTTGGGCTATTTCGGCAAGGGTGCGCTGACGCCCATGCGCTTTGATGTGGCTTTGGTCGATGGGCAGGGGCGGATCGATGTCATTGCCAACGCGCTTCAGGCGGGTTGTTGACCGCGCCGGGCCTTAGCCCGGCCTTGCGCCCGGGCCCGTCGCGCGCCAAACAGGGGCGACGCGCAACGCCCGGGAGATTGGACCATGAAGGTCGCCTTTCAGATGGACCCGATCGGGTCGGTCAATATCGATGCCGACAGCACATTCCGCTTGGCCGAAGAGGCGCAAGCGCGCGGTCATGAGCTGTTTTTCTACACCCCCGACCATCTGAGCTACCGCGAGGGGCGCATCATGGCGCGGGCGCATGCGCTTGCGGTGCAGCGGGTGCGCGGCGATCACGCGCATCTGGGGCCGGTGATGGATCTGGATCTGGCCGATGTCGATGTGGTCTGGCTGCGCCAGGATCCGCCGTTTGACATGGGCTATATCACCACCACCCATCTGCTGGACCGGCTCAAGGGGCAGACGCTGGTGGTCAATGACCCGTTCTGGGTGCGCAACAACCCCGAAAAGCTTTTGGTCCTCGATTTCCCGGAACTGACGCCGCCCACCACGATTGCGCGCGATCTGACGGTGTTGCGCGCCTTCAAGGACCGGCATGGCGACATCATCCTCAAGCCGCTTTACGGCAATGGGGGCGCGGGGGTGTTCCGGCTGCCCGAAAGCGACCGCAACCTCAATTCGCTGCATGAGCTGTTTACCGGCATGAACCGCGAGCCGCTGATCGCGCAGAAATACCTGCCCGATGTGGCCATGGGCGACAAGCGGATCATTCTGGTCGATGGCGTGCCGGCGGGGGCGATCAACCGGGTGCCGGCGGCGGGCGAGACGCGGTCGAACCTGCATGTGGGCGGGCGGGCGGAAAAGATCGGGCTGACCGCGCGCGAACATGAGATCTGTGCCGCCATCGGCCCGCGCCTGAAAGAGATGGGGCAGGTGTTCGTCGGCATCGATGTGATCGGCGGCTATCTGACCGAGATCAACGTCACCTCGCCCACGGGCATTCAGGAACTGGAACGCTTCGACGGCATCAATGTGGCGGCCATGATCTGGCACGCGATCGAGGCACGACTGGGCTGAGGCGTCAGCCCGCACCGCCCATCAGCCGGTAACCCACCGCTTCGGCGATATGGGGCTGGCTGATTGTGGCATCGCCCTCAAGATCGGCGATGGTGCGCGCAAGGCGCAAGATGCGGTGATAGCCGCGCGCGGTCAGCTTGAAGCGGTCGGCGGCCTTGAGCAAAAAGGCCTTGGCTGCGGCATCGGGTGTGGCGATCTCATCCAGAAGCGCGCCTTCGGCATCGGCATTCACCCGTGCCCCGACCCCCAGTGCGGCGAAGCGATCCCCTTGTCGTTTGCGCGCGACCGCCACGCGCTTGGCGATATCGATGCTTTTCTCTCCATTGGCGGGCAGGTCCAGATCGGCATAGGCGACCGGCGGCACCTCGAGCCGCAGATCGAAGCGGTCCATCAGGGGCCCCGAGATGCGGCCCATGTAATCGGCGCCGCACAGGGGCGCCCGGCCACAGGCCTGTGCTGCATCGTAAAGCTGGCCGCAGCGGCAAGGATTGGCCGCCGCGATCAGCAGGAAGCGGCAGGGATAGGTGACATGCGCATTGGCGCGCGCCACGACCACATCGCCGGTTTCGATCGGCTGGCGCAGCGTTTCCAGCACCGCGCGGGGATATTCGGGAAACTCATCGAGAAACAGCACGCCATTGTGCGCCAGGCTGATCTCGCCGGGTTTCGCGCCGCGCCCGCCGCCCACGATGGCGGCCATGGATGCGGTGTGATGGGGCGCGCGATAGGGGCGCGCGCGCGATATGCCGCCATCGCTGAGCAATCCGGCAAGCGAATGGATCATCGAGGTTTCCAGCGCCTCGGGCGCCGACAGCGGCGGCAAGATGCCGGGCAGGCGCGCGGCCAGCATCGATTTGCCTGAACCGGGTGCGCCCACCATCAGCAGGTGATGGCGGCCTGCGGCGGCGATTTCCAGCGCCCGCTTGGCGCGTTCCTGTCCGCGCACCTCGGACAGGCATTTCAGATGCGGTGTATCGATCACCTCGCCGGGGCGGGCGGGGTCCATGGGGGCGCGGTCGGTCAGATGGGCGATCAGGTCGGCCAGCCTGTGGGCGGCAAAGACGGGCGTGGCGCCAACCCATGCCGCCTCGGCGCCGCAACCGGCCGGGCAGAACAGCACCCGCCCATCTTCGCCCGCCGCCAAGGCCGTGGGCAGCGCGCCGATGACCGGCACCAAGGTGCCATCAAGCGACAATTCCCCCAGCGCCATCGCGTTTTCCACCCGGTCACGCGGGATGATGTCGAGGGCTGCCAACAGCGCCAGCGCAATGGGCAGGTCGAAATGCGACCCTTCCTTGGGCAGATCGGCGGGCGACAGGTTCACGGTGATGCGTTTGGACGGCAGCGCGATCGCCATGGCCGACAGCGCCGTGCGCACCCGTTCGCGCGCCTCCGACACGGCCTTGTCGGGCAGGCCCACGACCGTGAAGGCCGGGATGCCGGGGGTCACGGCGCATTGCACCTCCACCCGGCGCGCGTCGAGGCCTTCGAACGCGACGGTCTGGATGCGGGCGAGGCTTTCGGGGCGCGCGGCGTCAAACATGGTTAACGTTTACGCCCGAAGCGTTACCGAAAGGTAAATACAGCCCTCAGCGTTCGGGTGGGGCGATGGGAAACGGCACGCGCGGCAGGCCCATCTCATAGGCGGTCTGCTCGGGGCCATCGGTCAGGCCGATTGCGCGCCATTGCCGAAGCGGCGGATGCGCAAGATGGGCCGCGACATAAGCGTGTGCCGCGCTGGACACCGGCAGGCCATAGCCCGCGATGCGCATGGCGACGGGCGCGTAGAACACATCGGCCAGCGTGTAGGTGCCGAACAGGAACGGGCCACCCGACCGTGACAGCGCGCGCGACCACAAGCCATCGATCCGCGCCAGATCGGCCAGAACCGCATCGGATGGTTTGAACCCCGCCCAACCCGTGCGCAGGTTCATCGGACATGCGGCGCGCAGCGCACCAAAGCCGGAATGCATTTCTGCGATCAGGCTTTGCGCCATGGTCCGATCGGTGGGGTCTCGCGGCAAAAGCCCATGATCGGGAAAGGTTTCGGCCAGATGCCAGGCAATCGCGATGCTGTCGCTCAACACCCCGCCCTGCGGTGTCTTGAGCGCCGGCACGCTGCGCAGGCCCGGGGCAAACGCTTCAAGCGCGCGGGCAAAGCCGTCGTGATACAAGATGGTGCTGTGCAGCGTGACCGGGATGCCAAAGGCGCCAAAGGGCAGCCAGCCGCGCAACGACCAGCTGGAATAGGAGCGGTCGCCGATCATCAAGGCATAGGGCATGGGGGTCGCTTTCGGAAAACAGGGGCCTGTCGCGCAATCGCGACATCGTGATGGCAGATCTGGGCGGGTTCTATGCGGCGGCGTGAAATTTTCCATCCCCAAAAGTGAACCAACCGCGATCTGGCTGCGTAGAACTTAACAGAACGTGACTTGCCGATGCGTGATCAACAGGAACCGGGAGGTCCCAGATGGCACTGGACATGGGTGGAGATCAGAACCTCAGCCGCCGCGCGATGCGGGCCGAGCTTCTGGATGCAGAAACGGAATTGCGTCTGGCCTATGCCTGGCGCGACCAGCGCGATGAAGAGGCGCTGCACCGCCTGGTGACAGCCTACATGCGCCTGGCCATTTCGATGGCCGCCAAGTTCAAGCGCTATGGCGCGCCGATGAATGACCTGATCCAGGAGGCCGGTCTGGGCCTGATGAAGGCCGCTGACAAATTCGACCCGGATCGGGGCGTGCGCTTTTCGACCTATGCGGTCTGGTGGATCAAGGCGTCCATTCAGGATTATGTCATGCGCAACTGGTCGATGGTGCGCACCGGATCGACATCTTCGCAAAAATCCCTGTTTTTCAACATGCGCCGGGTTCAGGCCCGGCTCGAGCGCGAGGCGCAGGCCGCAGGCCAAAGCCTCGACAAGCACCAGCTGCGCCAGATGATCGCCACCGAAGTGGGCGTGCCGCTGCATGATGTCGAGATGATGGAGGGCCGGCTGGCCGGGTCGGATTATTCGCTGAACGCGACCCAATCGGTCGATGAGGATGGCCGCGAATGGATCGACGCGCTGGAAGATGACAGCGCGCAGGCCGCCGAGCTTGTCGAGGCCAGCCATGACACCCGGCAATTGCGTGATTGGCTGATCGCCGCGATGCAGGCGCTGAACGATCGCGAACGCTTTATCGTGCGTGAACGCAAGCTGCGCGAAGAACCCCGCACGCTCGAAAGCCTTGGCGAAGAGCTGGGCCTGAGCAAGGAACGCGTGCGCCAGCTTGAAGCCGCCGCCTTTGCCAAGATGCGCAAGACGCTCGAGGCGCAATCCAAGGAGGTCCGGTCATTTTTCGCCGCATGATCCTTCACGCGCCGCTGGCGCTTTTGGCGGGGCTGTTCATCCTGTCCATCACCATCGCGGCACCCGGTGCGCAACCGGCTGCCGCCGACCGCAACCCGTCACAAACCATTGCCTTCCTGCGCTAGGGCTGTGGCATGGTGCTTGCGCCTTGCCGTGGCATGCGCCCTGTGTCTGGGTGCACTCAAGGCCGTGGCGCAAGAGGCGGAGCTGTCTGACATCTTGCGCGCAGCGCAGGGCGCCCAGATCCTGATCCTGGGTGAGGTGCATGACAACCCCGGTCATCACGCAAGACAGGCCGAGATTCTGGATCGGCTGATGCCGTCGGCTGTGGTGTTTGAAATGATTTCGGCTGATGCGGCCGCGCGCATCACGCCCGATCTGGCCCGCGACCCAGCGGCCTTGGCGCTTGCGCTTGACTGGGCCAATTCCGGTTGGCCCGATTTCGCGTTTTATGCCCCCCTGTTTGCCCTCGGGGCACAGGTTCCCGTCTATGGCGCGCATCTGGATCGCGCGGCCGTGCGGGCGGCGTTTGATCGGGGGGCTGCGGCTGTCTTTGCGGGTGACAGCGCGCGCTTTGGTCTGAACGACGCCTTGCCCCAGGCCGAACAAACCGCCCGCGAGGCCGAACAGATGGCCGCCCATTGCGATGCGCTGCCCGACCATCTCCTGCCCGGCTTCGTCGAGGCCCAGCGCTTGCGCGATGCCGCGCTGGCCATGGCGGCACTGGCCGCATGGGATGCCCATGGTGGCCCGGTTGCGGTGATCACGGGCAATGGCCACGCACGGCGCGATTGGGGGGTGCCCGCGCTTTTGGCCCGCGCCGCGCCCGAGGTTGCGGTCTTTGCGCTGGGCCAGTTCGAGGCTCTGCCCGGGGGTGATGTGCCCTTTGACCGGTGGGCGATGTCGGCCCCGGTGGACCGCCCCGACCCCTGTGCCGCCTTTCGTTGAGTGCGCCATCATCGGCAGAGTTTGACATTGCCCTTGGCCGGGTGCGGCCCTAACCTTTGGCGCTGTGAAACAAGGCGGCTCATCATGCTGGCGGACAAGCGGATTCTTCTGATCATCGGCGGCGGCATCGCGGCGTACAAGGCGCTCGACCTGATCCGGCGACTGCGCGATCAAGGTGCAAGCGTGACCCCGGTTCTGACGCGGGCGGGCGAGGCATTCGTGACGCCCCTGTCGGTGTCCGCCTTGGCGGCGCACAAGGTCTATCGCGACCTGTTCGACCTGACCGATGAGGCGGAAATGGGCCATATCGAGCTGAGCCGCGCCGCCGATCTGATTGTCGTGGCGCCGGCCACCGCCGATCTGATGGGCAAGATGGCGGCGGGTCTGGCCGGTGATCTGGCCACAACGCTTTTGCTGGCGACCGACAAGCGCGTGTTGATCGCGCCCTCGATGAATGTGCGGATGTGGGATCATCCCGCCACGCGGCGCAATCTGGCGCGGTTGCTGGCCGACGGCATTTTGGTTGTGGGACCGAACGAGGGGCCCATGGCCTGTGGCGAATTTGGCCCGGGCCGCATGGCCGAGGTGCCCGAGATCGTGGCCGCGATCGGCGCGGCGCTGGGCAATGGGCCGCTCAAGGGGCGCCATGTGCTGGTCACATCCGGCCCGACCCATGAACCCATCGACCCGGTGCGCTATATCGCCAACCGATCCTCGGGGGCGCAAGGCACCGCCTTGGCCGCCGCGTTGCGCGATCTGGGCGCACGCGTCAGCTTCATCACCGGCCCGGCCCTTGTGCCCCCGCCCGCCGGGGTGGCGGTGATCGCGGTCGAAACGGCGCTTGAGATGGCCGATGCGGTGGCGGCAGCCCTGCCTGCCGATGCGGCTGTCTTTGCCGCCGCCGTGGCCGATTGGCGCGTGGCCAACCCCGCCGCGCAAAAGATGAAAAAGGATGGCACAGGCGCGCCGCCCTCGCTGGATTTTGCGGAAAACCCCGACATTCTGGCCCGTGTGGCCCAAATGGGGGCCGGGCGCCCGCGTCTTGTCGTGGGATTTGCCGCCGAAACCGAGACGGTGGTGGCCCATGCCACGGCCAAGCGCGCGCGCAAGGGGTGCGACTGGATCGTGGCCAATGATGTCTCGCCTGAAACGGGTATCATGGGGGGCGCGGAAAACGCGGTGACGCTGATGACCGCCCAAGGCGCGGAAAGCTGGCCGCGCCTGCCAAAGGTCGAGGTCGCCCGGCGGCTGGCCTTGCGCATCGCAGAGGCCTTGGCCTGAGTTGCAGCCGCGCATGCGTATTTTGGGAAAGATGAAGGGGGCGGCATGGGCGTGGTGATCGAGACCTTGCGAGAGCCATGGGCCGATCTTGATGTGGCCTTGCCCGATTACGCCACGGCGGGGGCGGCGGGGGCCGATCTGCGGGCCAATCTGCTGCCTGAGGACCGCGCCGGGGGGCTGGTTCTGGCCCCCGGTGCGCGGGCGCTGGTGCCCACCGGGCTGCGGGTGGCGATCCCCATGGGCCATGAGATGCAGATCCGCCCGCGCTCGGGGCTGGCGCTCCATCACGGGGTGGGGCTGCTCAACAGCCCCGGCACCATCGACAGCGATTATCGCGGGCCCTTGGGGGTGATCTTGGTGAATTTCGGGCAGGAGCCGTTTCGCATCGGCCATGGGGACCGCATTGCCCAAGCGGTCATCGCGCCGGTGGTGACGGCGCGCTTTGTCGTGGTTGAAGCGCTTGATCCGACCGCGCGGGGATCGGGCGGTTTCGGGTCGACCGGGGTGCGCTGATGGGGTTTGTTCTGGGACTGGCGGCGATGCTCTGGGGGGTGGGGCATGTCTTGAAGGCGCCCTATCGCGCGCGCTTTGTGATGCTGGGGCTGCTCTATCTGGCGGTGGTGGCGGTGCAGATCGTGCTGCCTGTCACCCATCCCTTGCGGCAGGTCAGCGGCGGATCGCTGGGCGAATGGCTGTTTGTGGGCATTCTGGCCGCCGTGGTTCTGGCCTATCGCGGAGGGCTTGGCCTGTTGCAGGCGCGGGCGGGCCGGACCGAGGCCGTACGCGCCACCGCGCCGCCCGCGCCGAAGCGGACCTTTTCCGATGAAGAGCTGGAACGCTATGCCCGCCACATCACGCTGCGCGAGATCGGGGGGCCGGGCCAGCGCGCGCTGAAAGAGGCGCGGGTGCTGGTCGTGGGTGCGGGCGGTCTGGGTGCGCCGGCGTTGTTGTATCTGGCCGCCGCAGGCGTCGGGCGGATCGGCGTGATCGATGCCGATACCGTCAGCCTGTCGAACCTGCAGCGGCAGGTGATCCACAGCGATGACCGACAGGGCATGCCCAAGGTGTTTTCGGCCCAAAAGAGCATGGCGGCGATCAATCCCCATGTCGATGTCCGCCCCTATCATCGCATGCTGACCGAAGAGATCGCGCAGGAGCTGTTTGCCGACTATGATCTGATCCTGGACGGCACCGACAGTTTCGCCACGCGTGCCATGATCAACCGCGCCGCCGTGGCCGCGGGCAAGCCCGTTGTGGCGGGGGCGATCGCGGCCTGGGAGGGGCAGGTGACGATCTATGATCCCGCGCGCGGGGCACCCTGCATGGCATGCGTCTTTCCCAACGCACCGGCGCCGGGGCTGGCGGCCACCTGTGCCGAGACGGGCGTTGTGGGTGCGTTGCCCGGCGTGATCGGCGCGATGATGGCGATGGAGGCGATCAAGCGGATCACCGGGGCCGGCGAAGGGCTGGCCGGGCGGATGCTGATCCATGATGCGCTCTTGGCCGAAGGGCGCGAGATCCGATTGTCGCGCAACCCCGGTTGCCCTGTGTGCGGCGGGGTATAGGGCTGCCCCTCGAAAAAGGCGCGCGCGCGGCCTATCTTGCGCGCTGACAGGAGATGCCGACCATGACCAACCCGCTGCTTGAAACCTGGCACACGCCCTTTGGCGTGCCGCCCTTCGACCGGATCGAGGACGCCCATTTCGCCCCGGCGATGGAGGCGGCGCTGGCACAGGGCCGGGCCGCCGTCGCGGCCATCGCGGACAACCCCGCCCCGCCCAGCTTTGCCAACACGATCGAGGCGCTGGAATTGGCCGATGCGCTGCTCGACCGGGTGGCGGGGGTGTTCTACAACCTGTCCGGCGCCGATGCGAACCCCGCGCGCGATGCGCTGCAGCGCGACCTTGCGCCCATGCTTTCGGCCTATGCGTCGGAGATCACCAACAACGCGGCCCTGTTCGCCCGGATCGACGCCTTGTGGACCGCGCGCGACAGCCTGGGTCTGAACGCGGAACAGATGCGGGTCCTGTATCTGACGCATCGGTCCTTCACGCGGTCTGGCGCGGCGCTGGAGGGGGCGGCGCGCGACCGGCTGACGGCGGTGAAATCGCGCCTTGCGGTTCTGGGCACAGCCTTCACCCAGAATCTTCTGGCCGATGAGCGCGACTGGTTCATGCAATTGTCCGAGGCCGATCTGGATGGATTGCCCGAATTCGTCATCTCTGCGGCGCGCGAGGCAGGCCGCGAAAAGGGCCAGCCGGGGCCGGTGGTGACGCTGTCGCGGTCCCTGATCGTGCCGTTCTTGCAATTCTCGCCCCGGCGCGATCTGCGCGAAAAGGCCTATCGCGCATGGGCGGCGCGCGGGATGACCGGAGGGGCCACCGACAACCGCGACATCACCGCCGAGGTTCTGGCCTTGCGGGCGGAACGGGCGGGGCTGTTGGGCTATCCCAGCTTTGCGGCCTACAAGCTGGAAACCGAGATGGCGGGCAATCCGCAAGCGGTGCGAGATCTGCTGATGGCGGTCTGGGCGCCCGCGCGCGCGCAGGCCGAGGCCGATGCCGTCAAGCTGACCGCGATGTTGCATGCCGACGGGATCAACGGGGCGCTCGAGCCATGGGATTGGCGCTATTATTCCGAAAAGCGGCGTCTGGCCGAGCATGATCTGGATGAGGCCGAATTGAAGCCCTATTTCCAGCTCGACGCGATGATCGCGGCGGCCTTCGATTGCGCCAAGCGCCTCTTCGGGCTCGAATTCCGACCGCTCGATGTGGCGCTGTATCACGCGGATGCCCGCGCCTGGGAGGTGACGCGCGGCGGCGCCCATGTCGCGGTGTTCATCGGCGATTATTTCGCGCGCGGGTCGAAACGCTCGGGGGCGTGGTGTTCGGCCATCCGCAGCCAGATGAAACTGGGCGGCGATGTGCGCCCTGTCGTGGTCAATGTCTGCAACTTTGCCAAGGGGGCGCCGGCGCTCTTGTCTTATGATGATGCGCGCACGCTGTTTCATGAATTTGGCCATGCGCTTCATCAGATGCTGTCGGATGTGACCTATGGCTCGATCAGCGGTACATCGGTGGCGCGCGATTTCGTGGAACTGCCCAGCCAGCTTTACGAGCATTGGCTGTCGGTGCCCGAGGTGCTGGAACGCCATGCCCGCCACGCCGTGACCGGCGCGCCCATGCCGCCGGCGGTGCTGGCGCGGCTTCTGGCGGCGCAGACCTATGACATGGGCTTTCAGACGGTCGAATATGTCGCCTCGGCGATGGTCGATCTGGAGTTTCACGACGGTCCGGCACCCGCCGATCCGATGGCTGCCGAGGCCGCGACGCTGGCGCGCATCGGCATGCCACGCGCCATCGGCATGCGCCATGCCACGCCGCATTTCGCCCATGTCTTTTCGGGCGATGGCTATTCGGCGGGCTATTACAGCTACATGTGGTCCGAGGTGATGGATGCCGATGCCTTTGCCGCCTTTGAGGAGGCAGGCGGCCCCTTTGATGCCGATACCGCCCAGAGGCTGGAGCGCTTCATCCTGTCGGCCGGCGGCAGCGCAGAGGCCGATCACCTCTACACCGCCTTTCGGGGCCGGATGCCGGGGGTGGCGGCGTTGCTCAAGGGGCGGGGGCTTGACCGCGCGGCCTGATCGTGGGGTCAGCCCGTGCGACCGGCACGCCCCGCCGCAAGCGGAAATGCCGCCATCAGCACGGCCAGCCCGCCGAAAGCCATGGCCAGGCTGGTCGCGTCGGCCGCAAAGCCGATCAGCGCCGGGCCCAGCAAGATGCCGGCATAGCCCGTGGTCGTGACGGCGGCCACGGCCAGACCGGGCGCCATGTCGCGGCTTTGCGCGGCAAGGCTGAAGATCACCGGTGCCAGATTGGCGCAGCCCAGACCGATCAAGGCAAAGCCCGTCAGCGCAGGCCAGATTGATCCCGGAACCAGCGTCAAAGTGATGCCCAGGATCGCAATCGCCCCGCCGAGCATCATCACCCGCCCGCGTCCCAGCGCCGCGACCACCCGGTCGCCGGTCAGCCGCGCGATCGTCATCGCGATCGAGAACAGCATGTAGCCGATGCCCGCGCCTGACGGTTCCATCAGACCTTGCGCCACGATCAAGAGCGCGCCCCAATCGAGTATCGCGCCCTCGACCAGAAAAGAGATCGCCGCAAGGATCGCCAGCAGCAGCACGGCGCCGCGCGGGCGGACGAATTCCGGCATCGCGCCGCCGGAATGGCGCAACAGGCGCGGTGTGGCGACAGCCATCGCGCCAAAAGCCAGCGCGCTGCCCGTCAGCGCCGCGCCAAGGGGGGCCATCCCTGCCGACAGCAAGGCCGTGACGCCGCCCGCGCCCAGAATGCCGCCAAGGCTCCACATCGCGTGAAAGCCCGACATCATCGGGCGCCCGGCATGGGTTTCCACCTCGGCGGCATGGATGTTCATCGCCACGTCAATGGTCCCGAGCGCCGCCCCGAACAGCGCCAGCGCCAGCCCCAGCGACCAGACCGACGGCGCCAGCACCAGAAGCGGCAAGATCGCGACAAGCCCGAAGCCCCCCCACACGATCATCGGCCGCGCCCCGATGCGCGCGCTCAGATAGCCGGTCAGCGGCATGGCAAGGATCGCGCCCAGCCCAAGGCACAGGAGCAAGATGCCAAACACCCCCTCATCGGCCCCGACTTTGGCCTTGGCAAAGGGGATGAGCGGTGCCCAGCAGGCCATCACGAAGCCCGCCGCCAGAAAGGATAGCCGCGTGGCCAGCATGGCGGCGCGCAGGCGGCTGGGATCAGAGGTCATGGCAGGCTGGTCTTTCATGGGTGCGTGGGACGGGTTTGGCCGTTACTCGATCGTTTCGCCGGGACCGACACCCCAAAGCCCGGCGGCGTCGACCCAGCCACGATAGCCGCCCGCCTCGATCTCGCACCAGCCGGCGCGGCATTGCTTCACCTCGGCGATGACATCACGCTCGGCTTGTGCGCGCACCATGGTGCCGGGATCCGGGCGGGTCATGATCGGCAGCATGTCGGCCTCCACGATCACGGTGCGCACCCCTGACAGCATGGTGTAATGCACCCAACCACCCGCCCCGTCACGGTCGATGATCCGGCGCCAATGCCCATGTTCGGCCACGACCATCACCGGCATGTTGCGCCGCAGGAACACCCAATCGATGCGATGGCTGCGCGATGGGCCACGCCTTGCGTTGGCTTCGCTGGCCTTGAGCGAGACATAGCGCGGGATCGGAAAGCCCGTGACAGGCCCCACCTGTGGGCCGGATGGCGCCGCGGTGGTGGCTGCGACCGTTGCCGATGGGGCCACGGGTGCGGCTTGGCTGGCGGCATCGGGCGCGGCCGGGATCGCGGCATCGGCAATGGGCGCTGTCGGCGCTGCCGGGCGGGGCTGGGGCACCACGCGCGGCGGCTCTTGCGCCATCACGATGCTTGCCGCGGTCAGGATCACGCCTGTCGCGATGGCCAGAAGGCTGCGCCGTGCCGATGCCATGTACATTCTGCCTGTCTCTGCACTTGTGCCCGTTGGTGCGGGTATTCTTGCCGTGCGGCAGCCTCGTGGCTTGCGTGCTCGGTTCGGATGGGAGAGTGTCATGGACAAGGCCGAATTGCCAGCAAGGGGAAGCGCTTGATGCCAGCTCAGCGGTTGAGTGTTGTCGTGACGCGACGGTTGCCCGAGACCGTCGAGACGCGGATGAGCGAATTGTTCGATGTCGAGCTGCGCAGCGATGACAAGCCCCTGTCAAAAGCCGATCTGGTCGCCGCGATGAGCCGGGCCGATGTGATCGTGCCCTGCATCACCGACCGCATCGATGGCGGCATGCTGGCACAGGCGGGCGACCGGCTGAAGCTGATCGCCAATTATGGCGCGGGCGTCGACCATATCGATGTGGCCACGGCGCGCCAGCGCGGCATTCTTGTGTCCAACACGCCGGGCGTGATGACCGATGACACCGCCGACATGGCGCTGGCGCTGATCCTGGCCGTGCTGCGCCGTCTGCCCGAAGGCATGGCCGTGATGCAGACGGGCGCATGGGATGGCTGGGCGCCCACCGCCTTCATGGGGGGGCGTGTGGCGGGCAAGCGGCTGGGCATCTTGGGCATGGGCCGCATCGGTCAGGCGGTGGCACGCCGCGCGCGGGCCTTTGGGATGCAGGTGCATTACCACAACCGCCGCCGCCTGCATGCCGATATCGAAACAGCACTCGAGGCGACGTATTGGGACAGCCTCGATCAGATGCTGTCGCGGATGGATGTGATCTCGATCAACTGCCCGCACACGCCGTCGACCTTTCATTTGCTCAATGCACGCAGGCTCAAGCTGATGAAGCCCACGGCCGTGATCGTGAACACCTCGCGCGGCGAGGTGATCGACGAAAACGCGCTGACGCGCATGTTGCGCGCGGGCGAGATCGCGGGCGCGGGCCTCGACGTGTTCGAACGCGGCCGCGAGGTGAACCCGCGCCTGCGCGAACTGCCCAATGTGGTGCTTTTGCCCCACATGGGCTCGGCGACACGCGAGGGCCGGATCGAGATGGGCGAGAAGGTGCTGATCAACATCAAGACCTTTGCCGACGGGCATAGGCCGCCGGATTTGGTCGTGCCGAGTATGTTGTGAGGGGGGGCGGATCTTGGGGTCGGGTGTGAGCCCAACTTGACCGATGCTGCTGCGTGCATGAATGTCGGTTATAAGAAAGAAAACTCATAGTTGCACAAAGGGTGAAGATGTTCGTCTCTCGGTTTTTTGCGATTGTAATCGGACTTAATCTTGGAACGCAGGCAATGTCCGAGGACATCCTCGCAGGTCTTCAAATCGGAACTGGTACAGCACTGACGATTGTCATGTTCCATGGGGATGAAGGCCGCGGCGGCGATCCGACAAGTAATTTCGCATTTGGCGCGGAAATTGCGCGTCGCCTCCCGGAAGCGACGGTCCATGTTTTACTCAGGCCGGGCTACCAAGACCCTTGGGGGCGCAAGAGTCCGGGTGAAAATTTTGGTCGACGTGATCAATACACGTTGGACAATGCGGAAATTATCGCGGCCAACCTCAAACGACTTGGAAACGCTGCGCCTATAATTGCCGTAGGGCATTCTGGAGGTGCCGCTCAATTGGCGCTCGCGCTTTCCCTTGAAGAAGCGCTGGTTGATGAGGCCATTTTGGTAAGTTGTCCTTGCGACCTTGATCTGTGGCAGTCGCTGAACGCTACTTGGCCCGAGAACACGTTGAGCCGCTCGGTTTCGCCGACAAATGTGGATGCGCCAAATTTGGTACGGATCACGGTTTTGGTGGGTGAAGAAGATATCATTACACCCCCGGTGCTTAGTCAAAGCTACATGCAGACCCTTACAGACAATCAGGTGAATGCCGAACTCACGATTGTTCCTGGTGGGGACCATAGTGGCAATCGCGCCTTGTCGCGCGCCTGGTTGGAGGCAATTTTTGCCGCCCGCGCGAGGATACTAGAATAGCGATACGAAGAGCTGATCTTTTCTGAAGCAGCCATTGGACTATCCCACATGGGATCGGCCACGCGTGAGGGTAGGATCGAGATGGGCGAGAAAGTGCTGATCAACATCAAGACCTTCGCCGATGGCCACAGGCCGCCGGATTTGGTCGTGCCGAGTATGTTGTGATGCGCGGCCTGCTGCTGGGCATCGCCGGTCTTGTCGCGTTGGCCGTCGGGCTCTGGGAACTGTCGGGGCGCGGGGTGCTGAACCCCGCGCTTGGCCCCGCGACGGCCGCAGCCGAAGACATCGCGGCGGCCACCGCGGGTGTCTATGTCTCGCTCCGGGTGATCAATGCCGCGCTTTCTACCGCGCAGGAAATCGAACTGGGCGCCTCGATCGGGGCGCAGGCCAGTCTGCAGCCGCTCAAGGTGCTGGAACCGGTGGATGATACCGTCGAACGGGTGGCCAGTGTGGTCTTTGCCGTGGCGGTGGGGGCGGGACTGGCGACGGTGGGATTTGCGCCCGTGGCGGCGCTGGGGCTGTGCATTCTGGGCCTTGGTTGCCTGTTGCGGCTGGCCGGTGACCGGCTGATTGCGGTGTCCGGGATGCGGGCGGCGGCGGGCTACGCGATGCGGCTGGGGGCGGCGCTGGGGCTGATCTTGCCGCTGGGCTTTGCGGGCGGGATCGTGTTGGGCGACCGGATCACTGCGCCGCAATGGGATGCCGCGATGGCCACGCTGTCGGGTGTCGCCGATGAGGCGGGTGTGCTGATCGGCGCGGGCGCCGATGCCGTCGAAACCGCGGCAACGGCGGAAGCGGTCGAAACGGGCCTGTTCACCCGCTTTGCCCGGCAAGTGCAAACGGCCGGTGACGGCATGGGTGAGGCGATGGCCGCCGTCGGCCGCTACCGCGATGCCGCCGTCGTGCTGATGTCGCAGGCCGACGACCTGTTTTCCGCCACTCTCACCATCATCGGGGTCTTCGCCTTGCGCACGCTGATCTTGCCCGCGCTTTTGCTGTGGGGGGCGGTGGCGCTGATGCGACGCATCGCGGGCGTGGCCTAGACAGCGCGCCTCCCCCATGCCACCCATCGCCCCATGATCCATGACTTTCTCATCATCGGCGGTGGTATTGCGGGTGTCTCGGCCGGGGCGCGGCTTGCCGAACTGGGCCGGGTGCTGCTGCTCGAGTCTGAGCCCGCGCTCGCCTATCATGCCTCGGGCCGGTCGGCGGCGCTTTATGAGGCGCAATATGGCAAGCCCGCGACGGTGGCGCTCAACCTCGCCTCGCGCGCCGATCATGACAGCCTGGATGGCGGTGTGCTCAGCCCACGGGGGTTGATGGTTCTGGCCGGGCCGGGCGATCAGGCGGCCTTTGACCATGATGTCGCCACCATGGGGCTGCACCCGATCACGATCCCCGAGGCGGTGGCGTTGGTGCCGATCCTGAAGCCCGCCGCAATCCATGCCGTGGCCACCCATGAGGATGCCTGGGATATCGACACCGACCGGCTGATCCAGCATTTCGCGCGGACCATCCGCGCCAATGGCGGGCAGGTGGTGACGGGCGCCCCTGTCACGGCGATCACCCGCCAGCCCGGCGGCTGGCAGGTGACGGCGGGCGACCGGGTGCATCAGGCGCGCATCCTTGTGAATGCGGCGGGGGCATGGGCCGACCCGATCGCCGTCATGGCGGGTATCGCGCCCATCGGCATCACGCCGCTGCGCCGTTCGGTCGCGCGCATTCCGGCCCCCGGCGGGCAAGATGTGACGGCTTGGCCGATGATGTTCGGCGCGGGCGAGACATGGTATGCCAAGCCCGATGCGGGCCAGCTCATCATCTCGCCCGCCGAAGAAGACCCGGTGCCCGGGCCCCATGATGCATGGCCCGATGACATGGTTCTGGCCGAGGGGATCGCCCGCTATCAGGACTTCGTCACGCCCGAGGTAACGCGGCTGACCGCATCATGGGCGGGGCTGCGCAGTTTTGCCCCCGACCGGGTGCTGGTTCTGGGCCCCGATCCGCTGGACCCCGGCTTTGTCTGGGTCGCGGGGCAGGGCGGTTACGGGTTCCAGACCGCGCCCGCGGCCTCGCGGCTGGTGGCCGATCTGGTGGCCGGGCGGGTGCCGGAGCTGGAGGCCGACATCGTCGCGGCCCTGTCGCCCGCACGCTTTGCCGGGCGACGCGCGTGATGACGCCCCCGCCCATGTCCCCGCCC
>ERZ888423.627-NODE-627-length-35381-cov-49.848695_pt1 | contig 35381 bp, 29 predicted proteins | sample MGYA00520523_ERZ888423 | MGnify/ENA primary metagenome ERZ888423 (study PRJEB32303, sample SAMEA104408611) | aquatic metagenome | biome: Brackish water; feature: Pelagic; material: water | place: Baltic Sea | collected 2014-06-08T10:24:00 | depth 30,27 m ...
GGCTCCGCGCCAGCCCCCGTTGCCCAACCCGCCCAAATGGGCAAAACTCAAACCCGGGGTCTCGCTCACGCTGGATAAAAGTTGGGGGCAACGTCAAAAGTTCTGCGAGAAATACGGCAACTTGCCCGTGTCGCAGTTCTCACGGAAGCACGCCTCCGCCATTCTGGCCAAGCTCAGCGACACGCCAGAAGCGGCGAATACGTTGATGAAGCGGCTGCGCCTGCTTCTGAACTTCGCCGTGGATATCGGCATGATCCCTTCGAACCCGATGGCGGGGATGAAGGGCTACAAGTCCGACGGTGAGGGCTATCACGACTGGACGGAGGAAGAGATCGCGCAGTTCATGGCTCGTCACCCGCTGGGAACCAAGGCGCATCTGGCCCTGATGCTGATGCTCTGCACCGGCCAGCGCAAGTCTGATGCTGTCAGGATGGGGTGGGGCGATGTTGCCAACGGGATGATCCGGGTTCGTCAGCAGAAGACCGGGACCCCGCTGATGATCCCCATCCTCCCGACGCTGCAAGCAGCCTTGGCTGACCAACCCAAGGACGCGCCGAACTTCTTGCGGACGGAGTATGGTCGCCCTTACTCAGCGGCTGGCTTCGGAAACTGGATGCGGGATCGGTGCGACGAGGCGGGGCTGCCCAACTGCGCATCGCATGGTTTGCGCAAGGCTTGTGCCCGGCGTCTGGCCGAGGCGGGCTGCACCATTCACCAAATCAAGGCGATCACCGGCCACAAGACCGACGCAGAAGTGCATCGCTACACGGCGAAAGCCGATCAAGTTCGGCTCGCTCACAGCGCGTTCGAGAAGCTGCAAGACACCAAAAACAAGCTACAATCTGCCAACCGCCTCTGAACGGTCAGCAAACACGAGGAAAAACCCCATGCGTTCCAATATCTTGGCAGGAAAAGTGGCAGCCCGTAGGGGAGTCGAACCCCTCTTTTCAGGTTGAAAACCTGACGTCCTAACCGATAGACGAACGGGCCGTACTAGGCGTGTGGCGCTTCTAGGAAATGGCGCGGCGGGGTTCAAGCGGATTTTTCATCCTCTGGGGGTGAAAGTTGCGCGACCGTTTTGGTTGGCCCTGTCACGCGGCCCGATCATTTGGCCCATGCGGCATCTTCAAGCCGCAACTGAACACTTTGGCGCCCGTTCCAGCTATTGACCTCGAGCCGCCCCGCCACATGCAGCGCCCGCCCGCCATGTGCGTCAAAAGCCTGTTGCAGGCCCTTGGCTGCGGCATCGAAACAGATCGTGTCCAGATTTGTGGCCCCATCGCTGAGCGTCAGCTTCAGATGGCCCTGCCCAACGGGCTTTGCGTGGCGGATCCGCACCGAGGGGATCGCAAAACGCGGAGCAGGAGCCGAGGCGCCGAAAGGCCCGGCTTGATCAAGTTGTTCGATCAGCGCGACCGTGCAGGCAGCGGGCATCAAGATCGCGTCGATGCGCAAGTCACCCGGCCCCCGGTCGCCCGCGCCCTGTCTGGCCAAAAGCTCGGACAGGCGCGCCATGGCCGGTTGCAACTGTGCGCGGCTCAGGCTGAGGCCCGCGGCCATCTTGTGCCCGCCACCCTTTTCGATCAGGCCTTCTGCCGCCAGCCGCTGGATCGAGGCCCCCAGATCGACCCCGCTGACCGAGCGGGCCGATCCCTTGCCCTGGTCGCCCTCGAACCCGATCACCACGGCAGGGCGGTTTGTGGCCTCTTTCAGGCGCGCGGCGACGATGCCCACCACGCCGGGGTGCCAGCCGTCGTCGGCGGCCCAGACCAGCGGGGCATCCAACCCGCGCGCCTCGGCCTGCATCAAGGCCGCATCGCGCACACGGCCCTCGATCTCGCGGCGATCGGTGTTGAGCGTATCAAGCCGCCGGGCCAGTGCCTGTGCCTCGGCCGGATCGGTCGTGGCCAAAAGCCGCGCACCCAGATCCGCGGCACCGATCCGCCCGCCCGCATTGACGCGCGGGCCCAGCACATAGCCAAGGTGATGGCTTGTCGGCGCCCGGTCCAGCCGTGCCACATCGCTGAGCGCCACAAGCCCGGGGCGGGCGCGGCGCGCCATCACCTTCAGCCCCTGGCGCACAAAGGCGCGGTTCAGCCCGATCAGCGGCGCCACATCGGCCACGGTCGCCAGCGCCACCAGATCAAGCGCGGCGATCAGGTCGGGCCCTTGCCGCCCGGCGGCACGCAGGCGGCCGTTCAAAGCCACCAATGCCAGAAAGACCACCCCCCCCGCACACAGGTGCCCCAAGCCGCCGTCTTCGTCTTGTCGGTTGGGGTTCACCACCGCGACACATCGGGGCAGCTCGGCACCCGCCAGATGATGATCCAGAACGATCACATCCGCGCCCTTGGCCGCCGCGATCGGCCCATGCGACAGCGTTCCGCAATCGACACAGATGATCAGATCATGTTCCCGCGCCAGCGCCGTCATGGCGGCGTCGTTGGGGCCATAGCCCTCATCGATGCGGTCGGGGATATAGAGCGTCGCGGGGCGGCCCATGGCGCGCAGCCAATCGATCAGCAAGGCGGCCGATACGCCACCATCCACATCATAATCGGCGAAAATCGCGATCCGTTCGTGCCGCTCCAGCGCGCGCGATATCCGGTCCACGGCGCGGTCCATGTCCTTGAGGCTCAGCGGATCGGGCAAAAGATCGCGCAACGACGGCGCAAGAAAGGCCGCCACCGCATCGGGGGCGACACCGCGTTGCGCCAGTACCTGTGCCAAGGCAGGCGGCAGATCGGCACGCTGGATCAGCGCCTCGGCCAGACGGGCGGTTGGCGCATCCGGCCCAAGCCAGCGCCGCCCCGTCAGCGAGGTGGTAACGCCCAGAAACCCGGCACCATCATCCATATCTTGGGGCAATGACATGCGGGCACACTAAACGCGGCCCCCCTGAGTCGTCACCCTCATTTCACCGGGTTGCGATAGCTCATGCGTCGCACCGATCCGGTCTTGGACCGCATCAAGATCGTCTCGGCGGTCAAAAAGCCCGGCTCGCGCTTGATGCCCGCCAGTATCGACCCATCGGTCACCCCGGTCGCGGCAAAGATCACATCCTTGGTCACCATATCGTCGCGGGTGTAGACACGGTCCAGATTGGTGATCCCCGCTTTCTTCGCGCGGGCCTTTTCATCATCGTTGCGAAACAAGAGCCGCCCATAGATCTGACCGCCCATGCATTTGAGTGCGGCCGCCGCCAGCACCCCCTCGGGTGCGCCGCCCTGGCCCATATACATGTCGATCCCCGTGACCTGTGCATCGGCGCAATGGATCACGCCCGCCACATCGCCATCGGTGATCAGCCGGATCGCACAGCCCGTGCTGCGCAGCTCATCGATCATCGCCTGATGGCGGGGGCGTTCCAGCACGCACACGGTGATGTCGGTGGTCGAACAGCCCTTGGCGGCGGCCAGCGCGCTGACCCGTGCGGCGGGCGACATGTCAAGTGTCACCACACCGGTGCGAAACCCCGGACCGATGGCCAGCTTGTCCATGTAGACATCGGGCGCATGCAGCATCGATCCGCGCGGGCCCATGGCGATGACGGTCAGCGCATTGGGCATGTCCTTGGCGGTCAGCGTCGTGCCCTCCAGCGGATCAAGCGCGATATCCACCTCGGGGCCCTGGCCGCTGCCGACCTCTTCGCCGATATAAAGCATCGGCGCCTCGTCGCGCTCCCCTTCGCCGATCACCACCACGCCCTTGATGTCGAGCTTGTTGAGCTGGTCGCGCATCGCATTGACGGCGGCCTGATCGGCGGCCTTTTCATCGCCGCGCCCGATCAACCGGGCCGAGGCCAAGGCCGCGGCCTCGGACACGCGGGCAAGGCCCAGCGACAACATGCGGTCGTTGAAATCGGGGCGGTTGGCGCTCATGCGTGGGGTCCTGTCTTTGCGTCGCGGCTTGGCGCACCTAAGCTTTCCGGGCGGCAAAGGACAAGCCCAAGCGGGCGGCGTGCGGCGGGAAAGTTATGCGCCGCCCGGAAAATCGGCCGGGGCGTCATGCGGGCTAAAGCACAAAGGCGCGGGCGCGATCGGCGGACCAGTCGAGCCCAAGCCGATCGGCCAGCCCTTGCAGCGCGCCAAGACGACCTGCGCGCAGGTCTTCGTAATGGACCTCGGTCACCCGGCCCGCACAGCTTTGGCCAAGGGCGGCAAGCCGCGTTTCGTAGCCATCACAGAACCGGTGCCAGACTGCCGGGTCCTGCCCATGCTGGGCCATGAAGGACGTGCGCTGCAACGATGCGATCAGACCCGCGCGCTGCCGCCGCACGATCACCCAATGCGCCTGTGCAAAGGCTTCGGCAAAGACGGGCCAGAGCAAGGTCAGCTTGGCATCCTTGAAGCCCCAAGGCTGCTGGCCGTCATAGCCATCGTCCGTCAGCGCCCGGGCGATGGCACGCGGCAGCTGGGCAAAGACCGGCAGCCGCGCCGGATCGGGCAGATTGCGCACCCCCAGCGGATCGGCGCCCAGAAAGTCGCGCAGCAGCGGCTTCACGATGGTTTCGTGCAGGCGCCGGTTCTCGAAAAAGCCACGCGGGTTGGCCGGGCTTGCCGCGACCGTCTGGCCCAGCCAAAGCCCCGCCTCGGCCAAAAGCCCCGCTGTCATCGACGTTCCCGACCGCGGGATGCCGGTGACAAAGACCGGCCGGTCAAAGCAGCGTCCCGCCATCAGGGATGGGGCTTTGGGCCGGGCTGCGTGATGGGCGCGCGCCTTTTGCCACCAGCGGGCGATGGCGGGCGCGGACAGGTCTTTGATCGGAAGCGTGCGTGCTGTCGGGTACACGGTTTCAGCCCGCGGCGGCCGCCCCCAATACCAATGCGCCGTTGGGTTCATCAGCAGCATCGCGGGCACCGCGCAAACCCCCGCCACATGCAGCGCCGCGCCATCCACGCCGATGACCCCGCCCAAGCCCCGCACAAGGTCGAACACCCCGACCAGATCCGCGCGAAGCGCCACCCCCGGCAGCCGCACGCGGCGGTCGCGCGCCAGCTGCGTCGTCTCGGCCTGGGTGAGGTCGTGTTGCAGGGGCACGATCTCGCAGCTGTCCGGCAGACAGGCCAGAAACGGCTCCAGATCAAGCGCACGCTCGTCACGGCGGTTCTGGCCGCTTCCTGCCCGCCACAAAATGCCCAGCCGCGCCGGCCCGCGCTGCCAGGGCGCGAACAACGGGGCCGGGATACGCAGGCTGCCATGGCGCGCAAACGCCAGTTCCAGCGTGTCGGCCGAGCCGTTGACAATCATGGGATCGGCCGGTCCGCCCGGGCCAAAGTGACGGAACTCTGCTTCGGGAAAAGCCAGCGCCAGAAGCGGCTGATACCGTTTTTCGCCGGTGATCGTGAGCGCCATACCGGGGCCGCTCTGAGCGCGCAGATGGGCCAGATGCAGGCAAATGTCGCCCAGGCCCTGTTCCAGCCGCACCATGCGCAAGGGTTGCACCGCACGCGGCACATGCCGCATCTGCCGGGGTAAGCTCGCGAAGTTTCTGGCCGCAAAGCGCTGGCGGTAGTGACGGAGGCCCCAGCCGATCCGGCCCCGCCAAAGCAGCGTCAGCGCCGCCGTCAGGTGCCAATCAGCGATGACATCGGCCCCTACGCGGCCGCCGAGCCCATGGCGGTGGCGCGCCGCATCGGCCCAAAGCCCTTGCGCCATCAGGGCGCGGTAGCGCAAATCGGGATGCGCGGTGGCGTCGGTCTTGCGGTGCTGCTCGAGGGTTTCGGCCCGCGTGGCCTGACCGAATGCGCCCAGGGCGAAGAACAGGCCGGTTCGAAAGCCACGCTGTGGCGCGCTCAGCGCGCTGGGGATCGCCCGGTCAAGGGCGGCACGGCTGGCCGACAGCTGACCTGCATCAAACAGGCGGCGCGCCTCGTTCAGGGCGGTGATCGCCGCCTGGCTTTCCCCGGCGTGTCCCGCATGGCCCGCGTCGGGGCCCCTGTGCAGATCGGTCTTTTTCATGGCCGGCCTTTGGCACAAACGCGAACATCGCCATCAGCCCATGGGGGCCACAGATTTCCAATTCCTGCAAGCCGGCGGATCATGCCGCCCGATGGCTCAGACGTCTTCGATGCGAAGTGCCACGGGCGCGCCCATCACCACGCCCGTTCCGGGCAGCGCGGCCAGCGCGGTATCCAGGTTGGCACGGGCGGATTTATGGGTCACGATCAGCACCGGCGCGTTGTCGCCGGGGTGGTCGTATTGGCGCATCCGGTCGATCGAAATGCCCGCTTCGCCCAGAACCGTCGCGACCTTGGCCAAGGCCCCCGGCTTGTCGGCCAGTTCCATCCGCAGATAGTAGCACGCGGGGCTTGCGGCCGAGGCGGGCGGGGCGCTGTCGAGCGTATGTGCGGGTTGGCCAAACACCGCCACCCGGATGCCGCGCGCGATGTCGCAGACATCCGACATCACCGCGCTGGCGGTCGGGCCTTCGCCCGCGCCGGGACCGCGCAGCACGATCTGGCCCACGCTGTCGCCCTCGATCACCACCATGTTGGTGCCGCCTTCAAGCTGGCCCAAGGGCGAGGTGCTGGGCACCAGACAGGGCGACATCCGCGCCTCAAGACCCCGGCCGGTGCGCTGGGCCACGCCAAGAAGCTTGATCTTGTAGCCCATGTCACCCGCGCGGCGGATGTCTTCGATGGTGATCGACCCGATCCCCTCGAGGGCAACGGCATTGAAATCCACACGCGCGCCAAAGGCGATGGCCGCAAGCAGGGTCAGCTTGTGGGCCGCGTCGATGCCGCCGACATCCAGCTGCGGGTCGGCTTCCAGATAGCCCAGCCCATCGGCCTCGGCAAAGGCGTCATCATAGCTGAGCCCGGCGCTGTCCATCCGTGTCAGGATGTAGTTGCAGGTGCCGTTCATCACCCCCATCACCCGGCTGATCGCGTTTCCCGCCAGCCCTTCGGTCAGCGCCTTGATCACGGGAATGCCGCCTGCCACTGCCGCCTCGAACCTGAGCACGCGGCCCGCCGCCTCGGCGGTTTCGGCCAGCGATTGGCCGTGTATGGCCAGCATCGCCTTGTTTGCGGTCACCACATCCTTGCCTGCCGCGATCGCGGCCAGTGTCGCCGCCCGCGCCGGTCCATCGGCGCCGCCCATCAATTCGACAAACACATCCACATCCGGCCGCCGGGCCAGTGCCACGGGATCATCTTCCCAGGCGTAGGGCGACAGGTCTACGCCCCGATCCTTGCCCTTGGCGCGCGCAGAGACGGCCGTGATCTTGATCGGCCGCCCACAGCGTCGGGCCAAAAGCTCGGCTTGCCGTTCGACGATTTTCACAACGCCCACACCAACGGTGCCAAGCCCGGCAATGCCAAGGCGCAGGGGGTCAGACATGGTGTTCCTCCGGGGGTTGGTCAGCGGGGTCAGGCCGAGTGTTAGCCGCTTCGCCGTCCGGCTGCAACGCAGGCCCGCTCAGATCGTCATCTCGCGCAGCAGCGCCGCGCGCCGGCGCAGATCGGCTGCGCGTGCCGCAAGGTTCTGCCCCTCGATCTCGGCGCTTCGCGGGGTCATCGCGTCGCCTTGGGCAAGCAGAGGCCCCAGCGGCACAAGCAGCGGATAGGCCGGCCTGGGCGTCAGGGCGTCCGACACCCCGGGCAAGCCAGCGCATCCGCCAAGGCAGGTCAGACACATCAAAAAGACCAATCGGATCCACATGGGCCGAGCTAACCCACCGGCCCGGTCGCTGTCCAGCATGGTTGAATTGACAGCGCATTCAGATCATGATGCCGCCATGGCACGCACCCAAGGAAGCCACGCTGACATCACCCGGCCCCGCCTGCGCGAAACCGCCCTGCGGCTCTTTGCCCGTCATGGCTTTGCGGCCGTGTCGATGCGCCAGATCGCGGCCGAGGTTGGGGTGCAAGCGGGTGCGCTTTATCTTTACACGCCCGACAAGCAGGCGTTGTTGTTCGATCTGATGCGCGATCATCTTGAGCATCTCTTGGCCGATTGGGCGCCACCGCCAGCCTCGCCCGAGCAGCAGTTGGAAAGCTTTGTACGCCACCACATCCGCTATCATCTTGACCGACCCGATCTGGTCTTCATCGCCTATATGGAGCTTCGCAATCTTGAACCCGGCAATTTCGCCGTGATCGAGCGACTGCGCCGGGATTACGAAACCCGGCTCGAGTCAATCCTCAGGCACGGCAAGGCCGCGGGCGTTTTCGATATTGCCGACACGAAACTGACCACCATGGCGCTGATCGCGATGCTGACCGGCGTGACGACATGGTATCGCGAAGGCGGGCGTCTGGACCGTGAGACGGTGGAAACACTCTATTGGGAGATGGCGCGCAAATCCGTGGCGTCCCCCCCGCGCTAGGCAGAGGGGGGGGCAACGCACCCCGAAAGACGCCCTGTTTCAGGCCGATTGTGGGGTCACGCGTCGCGCACCCCTTGGAAAAGGCACCAGCCGCCCCTGATCCTCATCCCAGAGCTTGAGGGTAAACGACCGCAGCGCTTCTGCCCAGCCGATGGTCTGCACATCATAGCGCTGGCGCAGCGCGCGGTGGCAGGCGCGCAAGCGGTAGCTTGGGATATTGGCGTTGAAATGATGGATGTCGTGATAGGTGATATTGGCCACCGCCAGATCGAACCACCAGCCCAGATCTAGCGCCGACGACCCCTGCAGCGCGGCACGCGCGGGGTTCAGATCGGGTTTGCGATCCCACCATGTGTCTTCGAAATTATGCTGGAGATAGACAAGAAACACGCCGATGCAGGCCGCCACGAACACGGTCGCGCCATAGGTGATCAGCCCTGCCGCCCCCCCCAACACCCAGATCAGCGCACCCCAGACCACCAACCCGAGATTGTGCAAGATCACGCCACGCGGATCGACGCGGGCCGCGTTCTTGGGCCAGCGATACGCCAGCACATAGGTGAAAAGCCCGCCGATGGGGATCAAGATCAGCGGGTGGCGATAGAGCCTGTACCAAAGCCGCCGCCAGACACCGGCTGCTTGCCATTCGCGCAGCGTCATGGTGTGAATTTCGGTCGTGTCGCGCTCATCGAGATTGCCCAGATGGGAATGATGGTCGTTGTGGTTGGACTGCATCACCCGATAGGGCGTCAGCGTAAAGACCGACAGACCATGACCCGCCAGATCATTGCGTCGCTTGGTCGAAAACAGCGACCCATGCCCGCAATCGTGTTGCAGCACGTAAAGCCGCACGCCCGCAAAGGCATTCAGCACCACCAACGGGGCCACCAGCCAGCCATTCGGCCAAGACGCGACAGCCAGCCAGAGCGTCAGGACATAAACGGCGAATGTCGCGCCATAGCTGAGTGCCGCCAGCCGATCATCGCGGGCCGTCCAGCCGCGAACAAAGGCGCGGATTTCGCGTTCAGCCTCGGCGCGGTATTGGGGCGTGATTTCAGGGCGAAGGGATGGTGCGGGTTGCATCATTGCACACTCGAAAAAACCTTCCTGGCGAGGCAAGACCTGACCAACAAAGGCAAACCCCCGCGGTCACCACGAATTTATGTCGTGATCGCGGGGGCTTCAAGATCGTTGCGCACGAAACGGCCCCGTTTCGCAAAAGATGTCGTGGCTCAGAGGCCGGGATAGATCGGGAAGCGATGGCACAGCGCCTCGACCTCGGCGCGGACCTGTGCCTCGATTGCGCTGTTGCCTGCTTCACCATTGGCGGCCAGCCCATCGACCACCCGGCCGATCCAGTCGCCGATCTGGCGGAACTCGGGCGCCCCAAAGCCACGCGTCGTGCCCGCCGGGCTGCCCAGACGGATGCCGCTGGTGATCGTGGGCTTTTCGGTGTCAAACGGGATGCCGTTCTTGTTGCAGGTGATGTGCGCGCGCCCCAGCGCCTGTTCGGTGGCGTTGCCCTTGACGCCCTTGGGCCGCAGATCGACCAGCATCAGATGCGTGTCGGTGCCGCCGGTGACGATATCAAGCCCGCCCTTCATCAACTGATCGGCCAGCGCCTGGGCGTTGGCGATCACCTGGGTCTGATAGTCCTTGAATTCGGGGCGCAGCGCCTCGCCAAAGGCCACGGCCTTGGCGGCGATCACATGCATCAGGGGGCCGCCCTGAATGCCGGGGAAGATGGCCGAGTTCACCTTTTTCGCGATGCCCTCGTCATCGGTCAGGATCATGCCGCCACGGGGCCCGCGCAGCGTCTTGTGCGTGGTTGTGGTCGCGACATGGGCATGTGGGAAGGGCGAGGGGTAATGCCCCGAGGCCACAAGCCCCGCGAAATGCGCCATGTCGACCAGAAGATAGGCGCCCACGCTGTCGGCAATTTCGCGCATTTTCGCGAAATCGATGATGCGCGGAATGGCCGACCCGCCTGCGATCAGCATCTTGGGCTGATGCGCGATGGCCAGCTCTGCGATCTGGTCATAATCGATCTGAAGATCGTGTTGGCGCACGCCGTATTGAATGGCGTTGAACCATTTGCCCGACTGGTTGGGCTTGGCTCCGTGCGTCAGGTGACCGCCGGCGTCAAGGCTCATGCCAAGGATGGTGTCACCCGGCTGCAAAAGCGCGGTAAACACGCCCTGATTGGCCTGTGAGCCGGAATTGGGCTGGACGTTGGCAAAGCCCACACCGAACAAGGCTTTGGCCCGTTCGATGGCCAGATCTTCGGCAATATCGACAAACTGGCAGCCGCCGTAATAGCGCCGACCCGGATAGCCCTCGGCGTATTTGTTGGTCATCACCGAGCCCTGCGCCTCCATCACGGCGGCAGAAACGATGTTTTCCGAAGCGATCAGTTCGATCTCATGGCGCTGGCGGCCAAGCTCCTGACGGATCGCGCCGAAAATCTCGGGGTCGCGGGTTTCCAGCGTTTCGGTGAAAAAGCCGGTGTCGCGGTGGGGGGCGTTCATGGCAGCGTCTCCCTTCATGAGGCTGTAGGCGGTGTGATTTAGCCTGACCTTTACGGGATGGAAGGGGGTGGGGAAAGGGCCCAAAGCGTCACGATGCCCGCGGAAAGCGGCGCAAGCGGTGCGCAAGATGGATTGAGTTTCCGCGCCACCCGCGCAAGGGTGGCCAGAGGCCCCCAGCCAAGGAAAGACCAAAGACATGCCCGCGGCGCGCACCATCGCCTTTCTCGCCTCTGACACGCCCATGTCGCAAGACGCCAAGGCGCGGCTCGAGGCGCGCTATGGCGCCCATGCGCCGGAGGATGCCGATGTCATCGTGGCGCTGGGCGGGGATGGGTTCATGCTGGCCACCTTGCACGCCACCCAGGCGCTTGAGGTGCCCGTATACGGCATGAACCGCGGCACTGTCGGCTTCTTGATGAATGCCTATGACGAGGACGCGCTGGTCGCCCGGCTTGAGGCGGCCGAGGTGGCGGCGATCAATCCGCTGCACATGACCGCCACCACGACCGCGGGCGACGTGGTCGAGGCGCTGGCCATCAACGAGGTCAGCTTGCTGCGGGCGGGCCCACAGGCTGCCAAGCTGCGTATCCTTGTCGATGGGCGGCTGCGGATGGAGGAATTGGTCTGCGATGGCGCGCTGGTGTGCACGCCCGCCGGATCGACTGCCTACAACTATTCCGCCCATGGACCGATCCTGCCCATCGAGGCGGATGTGCTCGCCTTGACCGCGGTGGCGGCGTTTCGCCCAAGGCGCTGGCGCGGCGCGCTTTTGCCCAAACATGCGGTGGTGCGCTTTGACGTGATCGATCCTGGCAAGCGGCCGGTCATGGCCGATGCCGACAGCCGGTCTGTCGCCAATGTCGTGTCGGTGGAAATCCGCTCGCACCCCGAAATCACGCATCATATCCTGTTCGATCCCGGTCACGGGCTGGAAGAGCGGCTGCTGCGCGAACAATTCACCTGAACCGCACGCGGCGTTGCGCCGCGTTCAGAGTCGCGCGCAAAAAATGTTTAACGTTAAACGAGTTTTCCAGCGGAGGGCGCCATGAGCGACGACAGACAAGACGGATTGCGCACCGCCGCCTTGGCCTATCATGAATTTCCCAAGCCCGGAAAACTGGAAATCCGGGCCACCAAACCTTTGGCCAATGGCCGCGATCTGGCGCGCGCCTATACCCCCGGCGTGGCCGAGGCTTGCCTTGAAATCAAGGCCGATCCGGCCAATGCCGCCCGCTACACGACGCGTGGAAACCTTGTTGCCGTCGTCACCAATGGCTCCGCCGTGCTGGGTCTTGGCAACATCGGCGCGCTGGCATCCAAGCCGGTGATGGAGGGCAAGGCGGTCTTGTTCAAGACCTTTGCCAATATCGATTGCTTCGACATCGAATTGAACGAAGCCGACCCGGTGAAACTGGCCGATATTGTCTGTGCGCTGGAACCCACCTTTGGTGCGATCAACCTCGAAGACATCAAGGCGCCGGATTGTTTTATCGTTGAACAAATCTGTCGCGAGCGGATGAACATTCCCGTGTTCCACGACGATCAGCATGGCACCGCCATCGTCGTGGGAGCGGCCGCCAGCAATGCGCTGTTGGTGGCGGGCAAGCGGTTCGAAGATATCAAGATCGTGTCCACCGGCGGCGGCGCCGCGGGGATCGCGTGTCTCAACATGCTGGTGAAACTGGGGGTGCGGCGCGAAAACATCTGGCTGTGCGACATTCACGGGCTGGTCCATGAGGGCCGCGAGATCGACATGAACCCGCAAAAGGCGGCCTATGCGCAGGCAAGCGACCTGCGCACGCTGTCCGATGTGATCGACGGGGCCGATCTGTTCCTTGGCCTGTCGGGCGCTGGCGTTCTGACGCCCCAGATGGTGGCGCGCATGGCACCGCGCCCGATCGTTTTCGCCTTGGCCAACCCCACCCCCGAGATCTTGCCCGATGCGGTTCGTTCGGTCGCGCCCGATGCGATCATCGCCACGGGGCGTAGCGATTTTCCCAATCAGGTCAACAATGTGCTGTGTTTTCCCTTCATCTTTCGCGGCGCGCTTGATGTCGGCGCGACCGAGATCAATGACGCGATGAAAATCGCCTGCATCGAAGGTATCGCGGCCTTGGCGCGCGCCACCACCAGCGCCGAAGCCGCGGCGGCCTATGCGGGCGAACAGTTGACCTTTGGCGCCGATTACCTGATCCCCAAGCCCTTTGACCGCCGCCTGATCGCGGTGGTGGCCAGCGCCGTGGCCGAGGCCGCGATGGCCTCGGGTGTGGCGACGCGGCCCCTCGATGATCTTGATGCCTATCGCGAGCGTCTGAACCAATCGGTGTTCCGCTCGGCGATGATCATGCGGCCGGTGTTCGACGCCGCCCGCTCCGCCGAGCGCCGCATCGTCTTTGCCGAGGGCGAGGATGAGCGCGTGTTGCGCGCCGCCCAGGCGATGGTCGAAGAAACCACCGACAAGCCGATCCTGATCGGTCGCCCCGACGTGATCGATACCCGCATCGCACGCGCGGGGCTGACATTGCGCGCGGGGCGCGATTTCGATCTGGTGAACCCCGAAAATGACCCGCGCTACCGCGATTACTGGCAAACCTATCATGCCCTCATGGCGCGGCGCGGTGTGACGCCCGATCTGGCGCGCGCGATCATGCGCACCAACACCACCGCCATCGGCGCGGTCATGGTCCACCGCGGCGAGGCTGACTCCCTGATCTGCGGCACGTTTGGGCAATATCTCTGGCATCTCAAATACATCACCGAGGTGCTGGCAAGCGATGGTTTGCATCCCGTCGGCGCGCTCAGCCTGATGATCTCGGATGCGGGGCCGTTGTTTATCGCGGATACGCAAGTGCACCCCGAACCAACGCCCGATCAGATCGCCGACACCGTGCGCGGTTGCGCGCGCCATGTCCGCCGCTTTGGCATCGTTCCCAAGGTGGCGCTGTGTTCGGGCAGCCAGTTCGGCAATCTTGACACCGACAGCGGGCGGCGCATGCGCGCGGCACTTGATATCCTTGATCAAGATGGCGCCGATTTCATCTATGAGGGTGAAATGCATGTCGACACCGCGCTTGACGCGGAATTGCGCGAACGGCTTTTGCCCGGCAGCCGGATGGAGGGGGCAGCCAATGCGCTGGTCTTTGCCTCGACCGATGCGGCGGGTGCGGCGCGCAACATGCTCAAAGCGCGCGCTGGCGGGCTGGAGGTCGGGCCGATCCTGATGGGGATGGGCAACCGCGCCCATATCGTGACGCCCTCGATCACGGCGCGCGGGCTTTTGAACATCTCGGCCCTGGCCGGAACCCCGGTCAGCACCTACGGGTGACGGGCAAGCCCCTTGGTTGGGCCTTGCCCGCGCCCCATCTAGCCGTTAGCGCCCCCATGCGGCACTATCGACGAATTGCGCCAGCCCCCTGCGCGACGATACAAAGTTGCGCAAAGATACGGAGGGACAACCCATGGGATACACCGAGATTTATGAACGCGCCAAGCGCGACCCCGACGGGTTCTGGATGGAGGCCGCCGAGGGCATCGATTGGGTCACGCAACCCTCCAAGGCGCTCTTTGCCGATCATGCCCCGCTCTATGAATGGTTCGCCGATGGCACGCTCAACGCGTGCTGGAATGCGGTCGACCGCCATGTGGCCGCAGGCCATGGCGATCGGCTGGCGATCATCCATGACAGCCCGCTGACCGGGTCCACCCACAAGATCACCTATGCCGAGTTGCAAAAGCGCGTGGCAAGCCTTGCCGGGGCGCTCAAGGCCAAGGGCATCGAAAAGGGCGACCGCGTCATCATCTACATGCCGATGGTCCCCGAGGCGCTCGAGGCGATGCTGGCCTGTGCGCGGCTGGGGGCGGTTCATTCCGTGGTGTTTGGCGGTTTCGCGGCCAATGAGCTGGCTGTGCGGATCGATGATTGCACGCCCAAATGCATCATCGCGGCCAGCTGCGGGATAGAGCCGGGGCGCGTGGTGCATTACAAGCCGCTTGTGGACGGCGCGCTTGCCATCGCCAGCCACAAACCTGATTTCTGCGTCATCTTTCAGCGCGAACAGGAAGTGGCCAAGCTGGAACCGGGCCGCGATCATGACTGGCACGGCTTTCAATACGGGGTGGAACCGGCCGATTGCGTGCCGGTCGCGGGCAATCACCCGGCCTATATCCTTTACACCTCCGGCACGACGGGCCAGCCCAAGGGCGTGATCCGTCATACGGGCGGTCATCTGGTCGCGCTCAACTGGTCGATGCGCAATCTCTATGACATGAACCCCGGCGAGGTCTTCTGGGCCGCGTCGGATGTGGGCTGGGTCGTGGGCCACAGCTATATCTGCTACGGGCCGCTCACCTTTGGCTGCACCACCATTCTCTTCGAAGGCAAGCCCGTGGGCACGCCGGATGCCGGCACGTTCTGGCGGGTGATCCAGGATCACAAGGTCAAATGCCTGTTCACCGCCCCCACCGCCTTTCGCGCGATCAAGCGCGACGATCCTTTGGGCGAATTGGTGGGCGATTACGATCTGTCGGGTTTTGAAAGCCTGTTTCTGGCCGGCGAACGCGCCGACCCCGACACCGTCGAATGGGCGCAAGACAAGCTGGGCGTGCCGGTGATCGACCATTGGTGGCAGACCGAAACGGGCTGGCCCATCGCGGGCAATCCGCTCGGGATCGAAAGGCTGGCCATCAAGATCGGCAGCCCTTCGGTGCCGATGCCCGGCTATGATGTGCGGGTTCTCGATGAGGCGGGCCACCCAGTGGCCCCCGGCCAGCTTGGCGCCATCGCCATCAAGCTGCCCTTGCCGCCCGGCACCTTGCCCAATCTGTGGCAAGCCGAGGCACGGTTCCGCAAATCCTATCTCGATCATTTCCCGGGCTACTACGAAACCGGCGATGCGGGCATGATCGATGCCGATGGGTATCTCTACATCATGGCGCGCACCGATGATGTGATCAATGTGGCGGGCCATCGCCTGTCGACCGGCGCGATGGAAGAGGTTCTGGCCTCGCACCCGGATGTGGCCGAATGTGCGGTGATCGGCGTGGCAGACAGCCTCAAGGGGCAAGTGCCGCTGGGGCTTTTGTGCCTGAACAAGGGTGCCAGGATCACGCCCGAGCAGGTGGTGAAAGACTGTGTCAGGCTGGTGCGCGACCGCATCGGCCCGGTGGCAGCCTTCAAGCTGGCGGTGGTGGTCGACCGCCTGCCCAAGACGCGGTCGGGCAAGATCTTGCGCGCCACCATGGTCAAGATCGCCGATGGTGAGGCCTTCAAGATGCCCGCCACCATCGATGACCCCGCCATTTTGGACGAAATCCGGGCCGCGCTGGCGCCGCTGGGCTACCCCGCGAAAGGATGATAAACCCTTGCCATCGCCCCGCCTTTGGCGCGGGCGGTGGCAGCTTGCGGGCGGGTGGTGCGGTAATCGGGAGTGCGGGTATGGCCAAGCGTGATGGCGTCAAGCCGGATGAACCAGCCGGTGATGGAACGGGCGGTGTGTCCGACACGCTGCAACTGTTCAGCCATGATATCCGCTCGGCCATGTCGGATGTGATCGGCGGTTTGCGCCTTGTCGACCCGGACCGGCTTGACCCCGAAGCGCGCTTGCAGATCGAACGCGTGCGGGCCGCGGCCGAAACGCTGGCAGGGCTTGTGGATGGTGCCTTGACGGCGGCGGCGGGTGATCGGCTGTTTTTTCACGAAGACCGCTATCTGCGTCTGGAGCATTGGCTGCCTGCGTTAAGCGGGCGTTGGTCGGGGCGTGCCCGTGCGGGGGGTGGGCATTTCGCGCTTCACTGCGGGGCTGATCTTCCGGCGGGGGTGCTGATGTCACAACTTGTGCTGGATCGCATCATCGGCAATCTGATCTCGAACGCGCTGATCCATGCCCCCGGCGCGCCGGTCAGCCTGTCACTGTCGGGGGCGCCGGGGCAGGGGCTGACCCTTCTGGTGCGCGATGGTGGGCCGGGTTTTGCGCAAGACATGCTCGACCGGGTTGCCGGTGGCACGGATGCGGGGCCGACGGGGCCCACCGCCGGGGCCGGGCTTGGGCTGCGGATTGCGGCGGGTTTGTCGCGCGACATCGGCGGCAGCTTGCAGCTTGGCAACCATGCAGGGGGCGGCGCGGCGCGGCTCTATCTGCCCGAAGCCTTGCTGGATCGCGATGGCAGCGCGTCCGCCGCTGATCTCTTGCCCGATCTGGCGGGCTTGCGCATTCTGGTAGCCGAGGACAATCTGACCAACCAGACCATCTTGCGCCAGTTGCTGGGCCGCATGGGCGCGCAGGCGGCTTTTGTCGCCGATGGTGTCGCGGCGCTGGATCTGATCGGGCAGCAAGATTTCGACATCGCGCTGATCGACATCGAGATGCCGCGCCTGTCAGGGCTTGAGGTGATGCGCGCCGTGCGGGCGCGTGGCGATGCGGCGGGGCGCATGCCCATGGTCGCCCTGACCGCCTATGTGCTGCGCGACAACCGCGAAGCGATCTATGCCGCGGGTGCGGATGGCATCATTGGCAAGCCGATCTCCTCGGGCGCCGATTTCGGCCTGGCGATCTTGCGCTATGCCGGGCGGCCATCGGGTCTGCCCGAGCCCGAGGATGTCTTGGCAGCCGGGCTTGGTGCGGCGGGATTTGGCCGCAGGCTTGACCGCAAGCGGTTCGATGCCTTGCTGGCCGTCGCCGGGCCCGAGGGCGCGCGTGAATTGTTGCAGCGTCTGCACGAAGATCTGGGTGCGGTGCGTGCCACGCTTGATGCGGCGGTGGCCACTGGCGACATTCCCGAAATCCGCGCCCAGACCCATATTCTGATCGCGCTGTCGGGCGCTGTCGGGGCCGAACGGCTGCACCAATTGGCCGAGGTTCTCAATATCGCGGCCAAGCGGCGGCGCAGCGGCGATCTCGGCGCGCTTTATGCACCCTGCCGCGCCGATCTGGGCGCGCTGATCGATCTGGTCATGGCCGAGGCGGCAAAGGCGGGCGTGCGGTTCGAGCCCTGACGTGGTGCGCGGCCTTGCGCTGGGCGGCCGGGCGGCACAAACTGTGCGCAAAGGCCCAATCTCTGGAGCAACCCCATGTCGCTGATCGATGCCGCCGCCGCCGTGCGCCTGAATGCTCATGCACCCTATTCCGGGTTCAAGGTTGGGGCGGCCATCTTGTCGCAAGAGGGCCGCGTGCATCTGGGCTGCAATGTGGAAAATGTCGCCTATCCCCAAGGCACCTGTGCCGAAGCGGGCGCCATCGCCGCGATGATCGCAGCCGGCGACCGGCGCATCGCTGCGGTCGCGGTGATCGCGGATTGCCCCGCCCCCGTGCCCCCCTGTGGCGGCTGCCGCCAGAAGCTGTCCGAGTTTGCCGCCCCTGAGGTGGTCGTGACGATGGCCACCACGGCGGGTGCGCTCTTGTCGATGACGGTGGCCGAATTGCTGCCGGGCGCCTTTGACGCGGGCTTCATGGTCCATGCCGAAAAGGGGGCGCTGTGACCGACGCAAGATCCATCCTCGCACGGTTGCGCGATGGAGAAACGCTGAGCGAGGCCGAACTGTTCTGGTTCGCCGAAGGCTTGGCCACGGGCGCTGTCACGGATGCTCAGGCGGGCGCCTTTGCCATGGCGGTCTGTGCGCGTGGGCTGGGGCCGAGGGGCCGGGTGCAACTGACCGCGGCCATGCGCGAATCGGGGCGCGTGCTGCGCTGGGACCTTGACGGGCCGGTGCTTGACAAGCATTCCACCGGCGGGGTCGGCGATTGCGTGTCGCTGGTGCTGGCGCCCGCATTGGCGGCTTGCGGGGCCTTTGTGCCGATGATCTCGGGGCGGGGTCTGGGCCATACGGGCGGCACGCTCGACAAGCTCGAAGCCATTCCCGGCTATCGCACCCAGATCGGCATCGACGAATTGCAGGAGATGGTGGCCGATATCGGCTGTGCCATCGTCGGGGCCTCGGGCGATATCGCGCCGGCCGACAAGCGGCTTTATGCGGTGCGTGATGTGACGGGCACCGTCGAAAGCATAGATCTGATCACCGCCTCGATCTTGTCCAAGAAGCTGGCCGCCGGGCTTGAGGCGCTGGTGCTCGATGTCAAGCTGGGCTCGGGCGCCTTCATGGCCACCCCGACCGAAGCCCTGGCGCTGGCGCAAGCTTTGGTCGACACGGCGCAGGGTGCGGGTTGCATGACAACGGCCCTGATCACCGACATGAGCCAGCCCCTGGTGCCATCGGCGGGCAACGCGCTTGAGGTGATCGAAGTGATGGAGGTCTTGACCTCGGGTGATCTGACACCGCCCTTGGCCAAGCTCGCGCAGGCATTGGGCGGCGAAGTGCTGGCGCTGGGCGGTCTGGCGGCCGATGCCGCCGATGGGGAAAGACGCATTGCGCAGGCGCTGACCACCGGTGAGGCGGCCGACAGTTTTGGGGAAATGGTGGCAGCCCTGGGCGGGCCACATGATTTCATCGAGCGCTGGCGCGACCGGCTGCCCGCCGCGCGCGTCATGGTCGATGTCTATCCCGCCGATGCGGGGTTCGTGGGCCGGATCGACACCCGCGCCCTGGGCGAGGCGGTGGTGCGTCTGGGCGGGGGGCGCTTGCGCCAGACCGACAAGCTGGATCTGGCCGTGGGGCTGAGCGATATCGCGCCCTTGGGCGAACGGGCCGACCCCGCCCGCCCCTTGGCCCGCATCCATGCCGCCAGCGACGAGGCCGCGCGCGCCATCGCGGCACAGGTCCGGCGTGCCTTTGTGCTGACCGATACGCCGCCCGTTCTGCCGCCGCTGATCCATGAAAGGATCGCCTGATGGCCCGCGGCTTTCTGGTGGTTCTCGACAGTCTGGGCATTGGCGGCGCGCCCGACGCGGGCGGTTTTTTCAACGGCGATCTGCCCGATACCGGGGCCAATACGCTGGGCCATATTGCGGCGGAATGCGCCGCGGGCCGGGCCGATCACGGTCGCGCGGGGCTCTTGCGGCTGCCGCATCTGGATGGTCTGGGTCTTGGGGCGGCGTTGCGGCTGGCCTCGGGGGCGCGGGGTGCGGGCATCGATGCCGATCCCTTGGGCCTTTGGGGCGCGGCCCAACCGGTGTCGAAGGGCAAGGATACGCCGTCGGGGCATTGGGAACTGGCGGGCCTGCCCGTGCCATGGGACTGGGGGTATTTCCCCAAGACCATCCCCTGTTTCCCCCAAGATGTCGTGGCCGAGGTGATGCGCCTTGCGGGCACACAGGGGATATTGGGCAATGAACATGCCAGCGGCACCGAGATCATCGAACGCCTTGGCGCCCGACATCAAGAAACCGGGTGGCCGATCTGTTACACGTCGGTCGACAGCGTGTTCCAGATTGCCGCCCATGAAGGGACATTCGGCCTTGATCGGCTTTTGGCGCTGTGCGCGGGTCTTGCCCCCATGCTGCATGCCCGCCGCATCGGACGGGTGATCGCGCGCCCCTTTTCCGGCGACCCCGGCCAGTACCGCCGCACCGCCAACCGCCGCGATTATGCCATCGCGCCGCCGGGGCCGACGCTTCTGGATTGGGCGCAGGACGCGGGCCGCGCGACCTTTGGCATCGGCAAGATCGGTGACATCTTTGCCGGGCGGGGGGTCGATCACAGCCTGACGGGGCCCGATGCGCTGTTGCTTGACCATCTGGCCGCCTGCGTGGCCAATGCCCCCGAGGGCAGCCTGACCGTCGCCAATTTCGTGGAATTCGACAGCCTTTATGGCCACCGCCGCGATGCTGCCGGCTATGCGCGCCATCTGGAATGGTTTGATGCCGGGATCGGGCCGATCCTTGCGGCGCTGCGGCCCGATGATCTGATGATCCTGACCGCCGATCATGGCAATGATCCGACATGGCCCGGCACCGATCACACCCGCGAACGCGTTCCGGTGCTTGCCAAGGGCCCTTATGCCGGGCAGATCGGCATCTGCGCCTTTGCCGATGTGGGCGCATCGCTGGCCGCGCATCTGGGCATCGCCATGGCCGGGCCGGGCAAGAGTTTTCTGGTGAGGGATGATGGGCTCTGAACTGATCTATTTCGTCATGACGCTGGTTGCGGTCACGCTGTCGGTGCGCTTTGTCGGGCCGCTGATCGGGCGGCCGCGCACGCCGTGGCGGGGGTCGATCTTGTTTGGGGTCATCATTGCCGCCATCGGCTGGCTGATCGGAGCATAGGGTGAAAGACAGTCCCAAGATCGAATTGCATCTGCACCTCGAAGGGGGCGCACCGCCTGCCTTGATCCGCGGCATGGCGCGCGAGAAATCGGTCGATCTGTCCGGGATCTTTCGGCCCGATGGCGGCTATGCCTATCGCGATTTCTGGCATTTCCTGTCGGTCTATGAGGCCGCGACCAGCGTGTTGCAAACCCCCGAGGATTACGCCCGCCTGACCACTGCGGTGCTGGAGGAAAGTGCCGCCAATGGCGTGGTCTATTGCGAAACCTTTCTCTCGCCCGATTTCTGTGGCGGTGGCGATATCGGGGCATGGCGCGAATATCTGACGGCAATCCGCGAAGCGGCCGACGCGGTGGAGCGCGCGCATGCCATCACCTTGCGCGGGATCATCACCTGCATCCGGCATTTCGGCCCCGAGCGCGCCCGCCCGATTGCGCGCTGCGCCGCCGATACCGCTGGCGACTGGCTGGTGGGGTTCGGCATGGCCGGCGATGAGCTGAAAGGCCAGCCGGGCGATTTTCGCTGGGCCTTTGATTGCGCGCGTGAGGCGGGATTGCGCATCACCGTGCATGCGGGCGAATGGGGGGGCGCCGCATCGGTGCGCGCGGCGCTTGATCAGCTTGCGCCCGAACGCATCGGCCATGGGGTTCAGGCGATCGAAGACCCCGCGCTGGTCGATCGGCTGGCCGAGGATGGCATCGTTCTGGAATGTTGCCCCGGATCGAACGTGGTCTTGGGTGTGTTCAAGGATTGGCCCAGCCACCCCATCGAACGGCTGCGCGCGCGCGGCGTCAAGGTGACGGTGTCCACCGACGATCCGCCGTTTTTCGGCATCACCATGGCGTCGGATTATGAAAATCTGACCCGTCATTTCGGCTGGGACGACGCGATCTTTGCCGATGTGAACCGCACGGCGCTGGACGCGGCCTTTTGCGATCCAGCCACCAAAAAGATCATCGCCAAACGACTGGGAGAGACCCAAGCATGACCGCGCATCTGACCATCGTCCAACACCCGCTGGTGCAGCACAAGCTGACGCTGATGCGCGAGGCCGATACCTCGACCAAATCCTTTCGCCAGCTTCTGCGCGAAATCAGCCTGCTGCTGGCCTATGAGATCACGCGTGAGATGCCGATGACCACCAAGCGCATCGAAACCCCGCTATGCGAGATGGACGCCCCCACGATCGAGGGCAAGAAACTGGCGCTGGTGTCGATCTTGCGGGCGGGCAACGGCTTGCTCGATGGTATTCTGGAACTGATCCCCAATGCGCGGGTGGGTTTCATCGGGCTCTACCGTGACCCCGAGACGTTGCAGCCGGTGCAGTATTATTTCAAGGTTCCCGATGCGCTGCATGACCGGCTGACCATCGTGGTCGATCCGATGCTGGCCACCGGCAATTCTTCGGTGGCCGCGATTGACCTGTTGAAAAAGGCGGGCGCCAACAACATCCGCTTCCTGTGCCTTCTGGCCGCCCCCGAGGGCGTGGCCCGCATGCAGGCCGCCCATCCCGACGTGCCCATCGTCACGGCCGCGCTTGACAGCCATCTCAACGATCATGGCTACATCGTTCCGGGATTGGGCGATGCCGGGGATCGCATGTTCGGAACGAAATAACCCAGGCAGGCCCGTCGCCGCAAACCGCCGGGCGCGGGTGTGGTGTCAGCGCGCGCAGATATCTTGCAAGCTGACCCAATCGGCATCGCTGATCAGGGTGGCGGCTTCGGACACATCCGCGGGGGCCTCAGCCCTCAAGGCAAGCCCTGCAGGGTCCGAGGCATCTTGCAGCGCCGCATAGGGTTGCGCCGAAATGCCCGCCGCCGCAAAGCGCGCGATCAGCGCGGCCTGGGGTGCGGGCGCGGTTTCGGCTGACAGCAGCTTTACGGCATGGGCCCGCAAGGTGGCGCTGTCGATCTGGCCTGTGGTCAACAGCCGCAAGGTCACCCCCAGCCCCGCCTCGGACAACAGCCGCAGCACCGGGTCGGTTTCGGTGCGCCGTGCGGCTTCGGCCAGGAGAAACCCTGCCAGCACTTCGGGGGTGTCGTGATCTTCAACCAGCCCGGCATCGACCACGATGATCCCACCGGGAAGCGACAGCGTGTCGGGAATGGACGCAGGCAGAATGGCAACCCGCGGTGCGGTTTCGCCCAATGCGCGCCGCGCCAGCCGCGTCAAGGCCGCCGACCCGCGCGGCGCGGTGCAGATGGGGCCTGCCAGGCGGCCGATTTCCTGCAAAAGCTGGGTTCCGATCGCCTCTCGGCTGGCGGCAGGCAACAGCGACACGGTCTGACGGATCAGCGCATCGGGCATCCACAACAGGGCCAGCGCCAGCATCCCCGCCCCAAGGCTTGCGCCGATCCAGAGCCTGAGCCGCCCCGGATGCGGACGCCGCCGCTCGATCGAGATGCGCAGTTTTTCGATCGCCTCGACCATGAGGGCATCGTCGATTTCCAGCTCTTCGTCGGTCTGTGGACTTGGGGCATAGATCGCGGGGTGTTTGCCCGGGTTCAGCCGGATCAGCGCGGGAAGCGACCAATGCGTGCGCACCACCTCGGCCGGGGTGGCGATGACCAGCGTTGCCTTGCCCAGCGACACGAGAACCTCGGATCGCTGGGCATCAGGCCCTTCGCGCCAGAGACCCGTGGCCTCCAGTCGGCTATATTGCTCAAGCGCTGTCATGCGGCCGCACTGCTCGGTCCCTTTTGAGCGCCACCATAGACCGCGGGCGGTAACATCTCAACGACCCATGCGGGTCACAAACCCGCCGCGACCTTGCGCAATTCGAATTTCTGGATCTTGCCGGTCGAGGTCTTGGGCAAATCGCAAAACACCACCCGCTTGGGCGTCTTGAAGCCCGCCAGACGTTGCCGCACAAAACCGATGATCTCGTCCTCGGTGGCACTGGTGCCGTCCTTGAGTTCCACAAAGGCACAAGGCACTTCGCCCCATGTGGTATCGGGTTTGGCCACCACCGCCGCCAGAAGCACGGCGGGATGGTGCATCAACACGCCCTCCACCTCGACCGAACTGACATTTTCCCCGCCCGAGATGATGATGTCCTTGGCGCGGTCGGCGATCTGCACATAGCTGTCGGGATGCTGGCGCGCGATGTCGCCGGAATGGAAATACCCACCCGAAAAGGCCTCCTGGGTGGCAGAGGGGTTCTTGTAATACCCTTTCATCACGGAATTGCCGCGCATCATGATCTCGCCCAGGGCCACGCCATCCATGGGGATCTGCGCCATGCTGTCGGGATCCATCACGGTGATATGGTCCATGTTGGGCATCGGCACGCCTTGGCGCGCCTTGACGGCGGCGCGCCCATCCCCTGACAGCGCGCCCCAGTCGTCATCCTTGAAGGTGCATTCGGTCGCAGGCCCATAGGTTTCGGTCAGGCCATAGACCTGCGTGACGTTGAAACCCATGGTCTCGATCGCGGCCAGGGTCGCGGGGGCAGGGGGGGCGCCGGCGGTAAAGACCTCGACCGTGTGGGGGAAATCGCGCCGATCGGCGGGCTTGGCATTGACCAGCATGTTGAGCAAGATGGGTGCGCCGCCAAAATGGGTGACGCCCTCGTCGGCGATGGCGTCATAGATGGCTTTCGCGGTGATGTCGCGGCAACACACGGTCGTGCCGCCCACGGCGGGCATGGTCCAGACATGGCACCAGTTGTTGCAGTGAAACAGCGGCACGATGGTCAGATATCTGGGATAAAGCGTCATCCGCCACGAAATCGGCGTGCCCATGGTGATGAGGTAGGCCCCGCGGTGGTGATAGACCACGCCCTTGGGCCGCCCCGTGGTGCCCGAGGTGTAATTCAGCGCAAGGCTTTCCCATTCATCGACCGGCATGATCCAGTCGAAGCCCGGATCGCCTTCGGCCAAAAGCGCCTCATAGGTCAGATGCCGCCCCGAGGCGGTGTAGCCCGCTGCCGCATCCGCCACCTCGACGATCAGCGGGGCGGGCCCGTCTTGCGCCTTGATCGCTGCTTCGACCACGCCCAGAAACTGCGTGTCGACCAGCACCACCCTGGCCTCGCCATGGTCAAGAATGTAGGAAATCGTGCCGATGTCGAGCCGGATGTTGATCGAGTTCAACACAGCGCCACAGGCGGGCACGCCCCAATGCGCCTCGACATGGGGGGCGGTGTTGGGCAGGATGGCGGCCACCACATCGCCGGGCATCACCCCGCGCCCGGCCAGGGCTGAGGCCAGCCGCGTCACGCGGGCATGCAATTGCCCATAGCTGGCACGAACCCCCCGGTCGATCAGCGCCGTGCGATGCGTGAAAATGCGGTTGGCCCGGATCAGATGGCTGAGCGGGCTGAGCGCCACGTAATTGGCCGCGCGCTTGTCCAGCCCGGCCTCATCCTTCATCCATCCCATCCGACACCCCCGATCTTGCGCAAGAATATGAGCCATCACATGGGGCACCGCGCAAGAAAAGGAAAGGGGCCGCGGCAGCGCTTGCCACGCCTTTTCCCGCCGCCCGCGCGCGGGTAGGGTCGCCCGAGTAGCGCGCGCGGGAGGGATGCGATGATCGAGATTGAGGGGCCTTTGCGGGTCCAGGCCGATGTGCATCGGGCAACGGCCGCGCCGGGCGATCCGGCCCCCTATGCGGGCGAGGACAGCTTTACCTTTTTGCGGTTGCGCATCACGGATGCCGATGGCGTCACCGGCGACGGCTTTACCGGCCGTTTCTGCGTGGCCGAGGTGGCCCATCTGCTCAATGGCGCCGTGGCCCAGGCGCTGGCCCGTCCCGGACCCTTGCCGGATCTGGCGCGCCAATTGAACCCGCGCGCGATGACAGGTGTCGTGGTCTCGGCGCTGTCGGCGCTGGATGTGGCGCTGTGGGATCTGGCGGGCAAGCGGGCGGGCGAAACCGTGGCGGCGATGTTGGGCGCAACGCGGCCCGCCGCGCCCGTGCATGTGACGTGCGGCTTTCCCGCGTTGGAGATCGACGCGCTGATCCGGGCCTGTGCCGATGAGGTCGTGAATGGCGCGCAAGGGGTCAAGGTGCTGGTCGCGGCCAAGGGGCGCGGCGTGGCCGAGGATCTGGTCCGCCTGCGTGCCGTGCGTGCCGCCATCGGCCCCAGGGCTGAGCTGATCGCTGATGCCAATTGCGGTTGGGATCTCGACAGCGCGATGGATTTTGTGCGCGGGGCCGCAGCGCTGGATCTGGCCTGGTTGGAGGAACCGGTGAAAGCCAATGACCGCCACGCGCTGGCCGCACTGTCACAGATGGCCCCCATGCCGCTTGGGGCGGGCCAGATGGAGCAATCCGCCGACCGCTTCGATCTGTTGGCCGAGGCGGGGGTGAGCGTGATCCAGCCCAACGCCGTTTTTGCGGGTGGCATCGGGGCTGCGGTCAGCGCAGCGCGCGCCGCGCTTCAGGCGGGCTGCACGGTGTCGCCCGCGGGTGGCTGGGATCTGGTCAACCTGCACTGGATGTGCGGGGCGCTGGGGGCGGGTGCGGTCGAATTGCACCGGGCACAGGCCCGTATCGTGCGGCTTTTGACCCAAACCCCCCCGCAGATGGCGGGGGGAATGCTGCGGGTGCCTGATGCGCCGGGCCTGGGGCTTTCGCCCGACGAGGGCGCGCTTGCCGCGTGCCGGGCGGGGTAGCGTTTTCCTGTCGGAAAACGCACCGAAAAACCCGGGTTTTTCGGGTGGGAAAACTCGAGTTTTCCCACCCCTCTGTGTCAGGCCGCTTGCGGCTTGACCCCAAAGCGTCCGTAGAAGCTCTGGCCCTTGTCGGCCATATCGCGCAAGAGCGCAGGGCAGGCAAAGCGCGCGCCATGATGTGCTGCCAGTTGCTCGCAGCGGTCCGCCGCATAGGGCGTGCCCAGCATGTCGAGCCATGAGAACGGCCCGCCCGACCAAGGCGCAAAGCCCCAGCCCAGGATCGCGCCCACATCGCCCTCGCGGATATCGGTCAGGACACCTTGTTCCAGCGCGCGCACCGCTTCCAGCGTCTGGATGAACATCAGCCGATGCTGCACCTCAATCAGGTCGGGTTGTTTGTCGGCCACATGGTAGCGTGTGGCCAAACCTTCCCACAGCCCTTCGCGCTTGCCCGCCGCGTCATAGGCATAGAAGCCGGACTTGGATTTGCGCCCCAACCGGCCTTGATCCGCCATCCAGAACAGCACCGCATCGACCGCATCATCGGGGTAATCGGCCCCCATCGCCGCCTTGGTTGCCCGCGCGATCTTGACCCCCAGATCGATCGAGGTCTCATCAACCAGTTGCAACGGCCCCAAGGGCATGCCCAACAGCTTGGCCGCATTTTCGATCAGCGCGGGCGCCACGCCTTCGGCAACCATGCGGATGCCCTCGTTGATGTAGGGAATGATGCAGCGGTTGGCGTAGAAGAACCGCGCGTCATTGACCACGATGGGGGTCTTGCGGATCTGGCGCACGTAATCGAGCGCCTTGGCCACCGCCCGATCGCCTGTCTTTGCGCCCCGGATGATCTCGACCAGCGCCATCTTGTCGACGGGGCTGAAGAAATGGATGCCGATGAACTGATCGGGCCGGTCGCTGGCCTTGGCCAGGTCGCCGATGGGCAGGGTGGAGGTGTTGGTGGCAAAGATGCAGTCGGGGCCGACCGAGGCCAGCACCTTGCGCGTGACCTCGGCCTTGACACGCGGGTCCTCGAACACCGCCTCCACGATCAGATCGCACCCGCCAAGGGCCGCGTAATCGGTGGTGGCATGGATGCGGCCCAGCACCCCGGCCTTTTTCTCGGGCGTGACATTGCCGCGTTTCAGCCCCTTGTCGAGCAGCCCCTCGGCATGGGCCCGGCCCCTGTCGGCCGCGTCTTGCGTGGCGTCGATCAGCACCACCTCGATGCCGGCATTGGCGCTGACATAGGCGATGCCCGCCCCCATCATGCCCGCGCCGATCACGCCCAGCTTCGTGACCTTTTCATCGGGCAGGGCCGGGCGGTTGGCGCCTTTCTCCAGCGCTTCCTTGTTCAGAAACAGCGACCTGATCATCGCGCTTGAGGAGGGGTGCATCAGGATATGGGTGAACCAGCGCGCCTCGATCCTGAGCGCTGTGTCGAAATCGACCAGCGCGCCCTCATAGACCGCCGACAACAGCGCCCGGGCGGCCGGATAGACCCCTTTGGTCTTGCCACCCACCATGGCGGAGGCGCCGACAAAGGTCATGAAGCCCGCCGGATGATAGGGTGCGCCGCCGGGCATCTTCCAGCCCTTCTGGTCCCAGGGCTTGACGATATCGGCATCGGTCGCCGACAGAACCCATTCCCTGGCGCGGGCCAGCAACGCATCGGGTGCCACCACCTCGTCGATCAATTGCGCCGCGCGGGCCGCCTTGGGATCGAGCATCTTGCCCTCGAGCAGCACGGGGGCGGCTGCCATTGCACCCACCATGCGGGAATAGCGCGTCGTGCCCCCGCCGCCGGGGAACAGCCCCACCAGAATTTCCGGCAGGCCGATGCGTGCCTTGGGATTGTCGGCCATGAAGCGGCGGTGACAGGCCAGCGCGATTTCGGTGCCGATGCCCGCACAGGTGCCGGTGATCGCAACGGCCACAGGCTTGCCGCCCGTGTTCGTCCGGGCGTCCATCCCCGCGCGCTCAAGCTTGCGCAAGACGCGGTGGCCGCCCATGGTGAAATCGAACAGCGCCTGCGCCGGATCATCGCCCGCTTCGGCCGAGATGCTGGCCAGCGTGTTCAGATCCATGCCGCCCGCGAATGTCTCCTTGCCCGAGGTCAGCACGATGCCCTTGACGGCGGGATCTGCCAGCGCGTCATCGATCAGCGCATCGACCAGCGCATAGGCTTCGCGCGTAAGCACATTCATCGACCGCGCCGCGACGTTCCAGGTGATGACAGCGACGCCATCGGCGCCTTTTTCCATGGTGAAATCAGCCATTGTTCCAGTCTCCCCTTACAGCCGCTCGATGATGGTGGCGGCCCCCATGCCCGAGGCGACGCACAGCGTGGCAAGGCCCGTGCCCTTGCCCGTCCGCTCCAGCTCGTCAAGCAGCGTGCCGAGGATCATCGCGCCGGTCGCCCCAAGCGGGTGACCCATGGCAATCGCGCCGCCATTGACGTTGACGCGGGCCGGATCGACCCCGAAGGCCTGCAAGAAGCGCAGCACCACGGCCGAAAACGCTTCGTTCACCTCGAACAGGTCGATGTCGGCAATCGCCATGCCGCTGTCGGCAAGGATCTTTTCGGTCACGGGCACGGGTCCGGTCAGCATGATGGTGGGATCGGTGCCGATCTTGGCCGTGGCGCGGATGCGGGCGCGGGGTTTCAGGCCATGCGCCTGACCAAAAGCGGCGTTGCCGATCAGGAGCGCCGCCGCCCCATCGACGATACCGCTGGAATTGCCGGCATGGTGGATATGCGCGATGCGTTCCAGATGGGGGTATTTCATCAGCGCGATCTGGTCGAAGCCGGGCATCATCTCGCCCATCTCCCTGAAGGCGGGCTTGAGGGCCGACAGCGTCGCCATGTCGGTGCCGGGGCGCATGTATTCGTCATGGTCCAGAATGGTCAGCCCGTTGATGTCGGTCACCGGCACGATGGATTTCGCAAAGCGCCCCTCGGCCCAGGCCCGTGCCGCGCGGGATTGGCTTTCGACGGCCAAGGCATCGGCTTGCGCCCGCGAAAACCCGTACTCGGTCGCGATGATATCGGCGCTGATGCCCTGGGGCACGAAATGGGTCTCCATCGCGATGGCGGGATCGACGGCGATGGCGGCCCCGTCGCTGCCCATGGCGACGCGGCTCATCATCTCGACGCCGCCCGCGATATAGGCCGCGCCAGCACCGCCCCGGATCTGATTGGCGGCAAGGTTCACCGCCTCGAGCCCGCTGGCGCAAAAGCGGTTGATCGCCAGCCCGGGGATGCGCTGGTCAAGCTCCGAGGCCAGCACGGCGGTGCGCGCCAGACAGCCGCCCTGTTCCATCACTTGTGTGACATTGCCCCAGATCACATCCTCAACCGCGTGGCCGGACAGATCATTGCGCGCCTTGAGCGCGTTCAGCATCACCGCCGAGAGCCGCGCCGCCGTCACCTCATGGAGCGCGCCATCGCGGCGGCCCTTGCCACGTGGCGTTCGGATCGCGTCATAGATATAGGCATCGGTCATCTTGCGTCTCCGGTCAGGCGGCACGAAAGGCGCGCGTCATCAGATCATAGGGATGGGCCCAGCCGGGCTGGGCAGCGATACGGTCAAGCCAGGCATCGATGGCGGGGTATTCGGCCCGCGCAAAGCCAAAGGGTTCAGGGTAGAACAGATAGCCGCAGCACGACAGATCTGCGCATGTCAGGCTGTCGCCCACCAGCCAGTCCCGCGTGGACAACTCTGCCTCCAGCACCGAAAGCGCGCCTTTGACCCGACCCGCCAGATACTCGATCGCGCCCGCCGGGCGTTTGTCTTCGGGCAGGAAGTTCATCAGGAAACGCAAGGGCCCCGCCTGACCCGAGACCTTTTGGTTGTCGAAGATCGTCCAGCGCAGGATCTCGCGGCGCGTGGCGCGCGCGCCGTCGCCACACAGCAGGCCTGTCTCATCCATCACCCAATCCTGAATGACGCCTGATTGCGTCAGGATCAGCCCGTCCGCATCCAGAACGGGCACCTCGCCCATCGGGTTGAGCGCACGGAATTCCGGGCTGCGCGCTTCGCCGGCGAAGAAATCCACATGACGCGCGGTCCAAGGCAGGCCCGCCAATTGCAGCGCAATGGCCGCCTTGTAGGCGTTGCCGGACTCTCCGAAGCAGTAAAGTGTGTTGGTCATGCTGGGCATCCCTTGGTCGTTGCGCGTGGTGTGGCCTTGTTATGCGTATTTTCGGAAAGATGAAGGCTCATAACGTTTTGTTAAGGATATCGCGCCAGTCTGATCCCACGGTACAGGCTGGCGAGCCGATGACCGTGAAAGGTGAAGGCGCCCTGTCGGCACGTGCAGCGCCCCTCGGTGTCCGGACGCCGTTGGGGAACACTCGGCCCGACAGGGCGTCGGACCCCCTTTCATCTTTCCACAAATACGCATGGCAACGCCCGCCACCAAGACCGTCGATGGGCAGCGTCGCGCCGCCCCTGATTGCTTGCGGACGGCCTGCTAGGCATGGAACACCCTGCGCCGCGCCATCCGTTTTTCGCCGTCGATCATGCCTGCCCGGCTTTCGAAGAGGACGGACAGGGATGCGCCATGGCGGCCCCAAGCCGCCCGCGACAGGGCGCGCGGCGTGCGAAAGCCATCCTTGCGTGTCGCGATCGTGGGGCGGCGCGTCTGTCGCCTGTGTCCGGGCATGGCTTTCCTTTCTCCAAGGTGTTGGAACACTTCAGAAATTCGCAGCCTCAAGCGCCATGACCGGATCGGCGCCCGACTGGATGCGTGCCAGATGCGTCGCTGTCATGGGCAATTGCCGGCTCATGTAGAACCGCGCCGTGGCCAGCTTGGTCTGATGAAACACCGGATCATCGGTGCCATGGGCCAGCGCATCGCGTGAGGCCCGCGCCATCCGCCCCCACATCAGGCCAAGGCAGACATGGCCGAACAGATGCATGAAATCATAGCTGCCCGCCAGCGCCGCATTGGGGTTCTTGCCGGCTTCGGACAGGAAATACATCGCCGCCGTCTGCAGGTCCCTCGACGCGCGCTTGAGCGGTTCGACAAAGCCATCCATGCCGTCGGTATCGGCATTGTCTTTGCAAAACCCTTTGACCAGATCGAAAAAGGCCATGATGTGCTTGCCGCCGTCCTGAGCAAGCTTGCGGCCGACCAGATCCAGGGCTTGCACGCCATTGGCGCCCTCGTAGATCATGGCGATGCGGGCATCGCGGGTGTATTGCGACATGCCCCATTCCTCGATGTAGCCATGCCCGCCATAAATCTGTTGGGCCTGAACCGTCATGTCGTAGCCCTTGTCGGTGACAAAGCCCTTGATGACCGGGGTCAGCAGCGACACCAACCCGTCGGCATCCTTGTCGCCTTTGCGATGGGCGGCATCGATCAGCGTGGCACCCCACAGCAAAAAGGCCCGCGCCCCTTCGGTAAAGCTTTTCTGTTCCATCAGGTTGCGGCGGATGTCGGGATGCACGATCAGCGGATCGGCCGGACCGTCGGGGTTCTTGACGCCTGTCACATCGCGGCCCTGCAGCCTGTCGCGGGCATAGGCGCGCGCATTCTGAAAGGCGATCTCGGCCTGTGCCAGACCTTGCATGCCCACGCCCAACCGCGCCTCGTTCATCATGGTGAACATGGCGCGCATGCCCTTGTGTGGCTCGCCCAGAAGGTAACCGGTGGCGCCATCGTAATTCATCACGCAGGTGGCATTGCCATGAATGCCCATCTTGTCCTCGATCTTGCCGCAACTCACGCCGTTGCGCGCACCCAGGCTGCCATCGGCCTTCACGAGGACTTTCGGCACGATGAAGAGCGACACGCCCTTGATCCCCTCGGGGCCGCCGGGGATCTTGGCCAAGACCAGATGGATGATGTTCTCGGCCAGATCATGTTCGCCCGCCGAGATGAAGATTTTCTGGCCGGTCACCTTGTAGCTGCCATCGGCCTGCGGTTCGGCGCGGGTGCGCATCAGACCCAGATCGGTGCCGCAATGAGGTTCGGTCAGGTTCATGGTGCCTGTCCACTCACAGGCCACCATCTTGTGCAGATAGGTCGCCTTTTGGTCGTCGGTGCCATGGGCAAAGATGGTTGAAGCTGCCCCGTGGGTCAGGCCTTGATACATGGTAAAGGCCTGATTGGCCGATGAGAAGAATTCGCCCACCGCCGTGCCCATGACATAGGGCATGCCCTGGCCACCGAATTCTTCGGGCATGTCGATGCCCGGCCAGCCGCCAGCCTTCATCTGCGCAAAGGCCTGCTTGAACCCGGGCGGGGTATAGACCACGCCATTTTCCATCCGGCAGCCCAGCCTGTCGCCCACGGGGTTGAGCGGCGCCAGGACCTCGGCCGCGATTTTTCCTGCCTCGTCCAGAACGGCTGCGGTGAACCCCGGTTCCAGATCGCCATAGCCCGGAACATCGGTCCCGGCGATATCAAGCACATCATGCAAGATATACTGAATGTCCTTTGTGGGGGCGGTGTAGCTGGGCATCGGGCAAGCTCCGGTATCGGCGGTTCGGGTCGGCGCGGGTGGTCACTCGGTCGGATTATGGGCGTTGCTGCGGCTGGTCAGCATTTCCTCGACAAGGTCCATCTGTGATCTGAGGTCATAGATGGCCACATCCAGTTCGGCGCGCTGGCGTTCCATGTCGGTCAGCCGATCGCGCGCGATATCGAGCGTGCGGCTGAGCTGGGTGGCCTGTTGGTCGCCCACATAATACAGGTTCAAGAGTTGGCGGATTTCCTCGAGGCTGAAGCCGAAGCGCTTGCCGCGCAAGATCAGCTTGAGCCGCGCCCGGTCACGCCGGGTGAACAGGCGCCTTTGGCCCATGCGGATCGGAAAGAGCAGTTCCTTTTGTTCATAAAAGCGCAGCGTGCGCGGCGTCACGTCAAAGGCGGCGCACATATCGCGGATCGTCATCACATCGGCGGTCATCTGGGGATCGTCCATATCGAACATGTCAGGGCCTGCCGCTCGGTTGAGTGAGTCGGCGTTAAGCTTACACGATAGCATGACGTTGACGTAAAGGCGACGTCACGTCACCTTATCGGGTGACCAAGCGTCAATAGGATTTTCCTTTCGCGCAAGGCGGGGGGACAGGGCGCGGTTTGCCAATCAAGCCCTTGCCCAGCCGCCACGGCTTGGGCAGGATCGCGCCATGAGTGATGCGTATCCCAGTGCCCCTGCTTTCCTGCCCCTGCCTTTGGCATGTGCTCAGATGGCCGCCCATCAACGCGCCCGGCCACCTCGTATCTTGCATCAGTATTGGGATCGCGACCCGCCACGGCAGATCCACGAGCTCATGGCGCACTGTGGCAGGGTCTGTCGTTCGGCGGGGGTGGAGCATCGGGTGTGGGATGCAATCTCGGGCGCGCAGCTTCTGGAGCAGGGCTTTCCCGATATCGTGCGCCGCGCCTTTGACGTCGCGCCGCACGCGGCCATGAAATGCGATATCCTGCGCATGGCGATCTTGTATCGGCATGGCGGTGTTTATCTGGATGCCGATATGGCGCTGCGTGCGCAAACAGGGGCGCATCTGTGGCTGTCCTTCACCGATGCGCTGCTGTTCAAATGGAACCTGCAAGAACGCCACAACACGCCAAACTGGTGTCTTGGCTTTCGGCCGGGCCATGATCTGGCGTGGAATGCGCTCTTGCACATGTCGGAGCGGATGGTCGCCGCGGTGGCGGCAGATGGCGATGGGGCGATCAAACGCGCGCTGGCTTTGGGGCCGGGGGCCTTGACCGAGGCCTTGGGCGGCTGGATCGCGGCGCGCGGGTCCGAGGGGATCACGATCCTCGACGTGGATGAGGCCTACAAGATGGTGCAAAACGGCCCCGAGTTGCTGAAGGCACCGCTGGACTACAAGAAGACGGCGTTGCATTGGCTGTTGGCGGGTCGGCGCCGGTGAGCGCGCCGTCCTTGCCTTTGCTGCCCTTGGCCGAGGCGGTTGCAGCGATTGCGCCGCATCAGCGGGCCAAGCCCCCCGCCATGGCAAACGGACGGACCCCTGTCATCGTGCATCAGTATTGGGACCGCGATCCCCCCGCCGAGGTCTTGGCCCTGCTGCGGCACAACGCGCGCCTGGTGCGGGGATGCGGGGCCAGCTACAGGCTTTGGACCGCGCGCCGGGCCGAGGTCTTTCTCGCCGCCCGTGCCCCCGATCTCTTGCCGTTGTTCAAGCGCGCGCCGCATCCGGCCATGGCCTGCGATCTGCTGCGTCTGTGTCTTCTGCACGCCTATGGCGGGATCTATCTGGATGCCGACATGAGCCTTCGCGCGCGATGGGCGGGCCGAGGGCATGAAGTTCTGCGGTGGATGCAAGATGGGCTGGTGTTTCGTTGGAACCGCAAGGACCGTGGCAATCTGCTCAATTGGTGCTTTGGCTTTCGCGCGGGCGACCCGTTGTGCGCGGCGCTGATCGCGGCGACGGCGGCCAGCATGACCCATGCGCTGGACAGGGACGCAAAGGCGGCATTGCGCAACACGCTGACGGTGTCGGGGCCAGGCTTGTTCACCCGCGTGGTCGGAACTTGGATCGCCGCGCAGGGCTGTCCGCCGGGTCTGGTCATCCTTGACGCGCGTCAGGCCTATGCCCGCATCCAGTATGGCCACGACAGCATCGTGCCACTGGCCTTGCGGCGCGAACCCTTGGCCTACAAGGCGACCACGCGCCATTGGTTCCGCGCGGCGCAGGATTAGCCCGACGCGGCGATGAGCTGACGGCTGTTTTGGCCCATGATGACAAGCTGATCGGC
>ERZ888423.629-NODE-629-length-35353-cov-12.796532_pt1 | contig 35353 bp, 29 predicted proteins | sample MGYA00520523_ERZ888423 | MGnify/ENA primary metagenome ERZ888423 (study PRJEB32303, sample SAMEA104408611) | aquatic metagenome | biome: Brackish water; feature: Pelagic; material: water | place: Baltic Sea | collected 2014-06-08T10:24:00 | depth 30,27 m ...
GGCCAAACTTAAACGTTTCAATAGTAAATATGACCCTTTAGCAATGAGTAAAGCTACCGGCGATTATCTTCACAGCACATCCCAACCAATATCTCTTCTGAAATACCGGTTTTCGAAATAGATGCGTGCGGTATTGGCATAGCTGCCGCGCAAGGCATCACTCAGTTGATGGCCATATGCTGTAACAGCGAGCACTCTTCCACCATTGGTTCTCAGCGTACCCGCATCATCCAGACGGGTGCCGGCATGGAATACAATGCCATCCTCCACATATTGCAGTCCGGTGATTTCCTTGCCTTTTTCATACGCTTCGGGATAGCCCTTGCTTGCCAGGATAACCGTAGCTGCCGCGCGGGTATCGGTTTCCATGGGTATTTCCTGTAAGGTTCCTGCAGCCGTAGCCTGGAACAGTTCCACCAGGTCGCTGCTGATGCGGGGCAGTATCACCTGGGTTTCAGGGTCGCCCATGCGGCAGTTGTATTCAATGACATAAGGAGCGCCTTCCACTTCAATCAATCCGAAATAGAGGAAGCCCTTGTAGGGAATCTGTTCTTGCTGCAGACCCTGCATGGTGGGTGCTATGATTTCCTTCTCTACCCGTTCCATAAACGCAGGTGTCGCCATTGGCGGAGGACTTACCGCACCCATGCCGCCTGTGTTTAATCCGGTATCGCCCTCACCGATGCGTTTGTAGTCTTTGGAAGGTGGTAAAATTTTCCAGCTCCGGCCATCGGTAAGAATGATGACCGTCAATTCTGTTCCCTTCAGGAATTGTTCTACGACTACCTTGCTGCCCGCAGTACCAAACTTACCTCCCAGCATATCGCTGAAGGCGGCTGTCGCTTCAGCCACATCCTGACAGATCAGCACGCCCTTTCCCGCAGCCAGTCCATCGGCCTTTAAAACGACAGGCATACTGTGCTGCTGCAAATAGGCGATGCCTGCTTCCAGCTGGGTACCATCGAAGGTTTGGTAGCTGGCAGTGGGAATACGGTGGCGCAGCAGAAACTGCTTGGCAAAATCCTTACTGCCTTCCAGCTGCGCTCCGATGGCCTGTGGTCCTATGACGGCCACATCGGGAAGTTCCCGGTGGCAGAAATCTACAATGCCATGTACCAGCGGGTCTTCCGGACCCACCACTAACATATTTATTTTTTCTCTGCGACAAAAGTCGGCAATAGCTGCAAAGTCATTGACTTCCATGGCAACATTGGTACCCAGCGCCGAAGTACCCGGATTGCCGGGAGCGATATACAATTGAGTGCACAAGGGGGAGGCAGCTATCTTCCACGCGAGGGCATGCTCTCTGCCACCTGAACCCAACAACAGAATATTCATATAACTACTTTGCTGCAAAGGTAGATAATGGAACGCTGACCCGCAGCGGACTGCCTGTGCGAGCGCCGCATTGCTGATGACCTCCCTATACTTTTGAACCACCCGGCCCGGTATTGTGTTGCATCCGACAGTCAGCTACTATCTTTGCCGCACCAATGAAAGTTACAGAACGCATCCATCAGGCCACCTCTACCCTGCTCAGCTTTGAGGTATTGCCTCCGCTGAAGGGAAAAAGTGTGCAAAGCATTTACGATATACTCGACCCCCTGATGACATTTAACCCCGCTTTTGTGAATGTAACGTATCACAGAAGTGAATATATGTATAAGAAGAGAAGCGAGGGAATATTCGAAAAAATATACACCCGCAAGCGGCCGGGTACAGTAGGGATTTGTGCTGCCATTCAATTCAAGTACAAGGTAGATGCTGTGGCCCACCTGATATGCGGTGGTTTCACCAAAGAAGATACCGAAGACGCGCTGGTAGACCTCTGGTTCCTGGATATAGAAAACGTGTTGTTGCTGCGCGGTGATGCCGCCCGCAATGAAAGGGTATTTGAACCGGAACCGGGAGGCCATGCCCATGCCATTGACCTGGTGAAGCAGGTAGTGAATATGAACAAGGGCCTCTACCTGGAAGAAGAACACCAGGGTGGAAAGACCGATTTCAATATCGGTATCGCCGGATATCCCGAAAAGCATTTCGAAAGCCCTAATATGAGTACCGACCTCAAGGTGCTGAAAGAGAAGGTGGATGCAGGTGCCCACTACATCGTGACCCAGATGTTCTTCGACAACCAGAAATTTTTTGCTTTTGAGAAGAAGTGCCGCGAAGCAGGTATCCATGTCCCGATTATTCCCGGACTCAAGCCCCTGACTGCCGCTGCACAAATCAATACCATTCCACGCATTTTTCACGTAGATATACCGGAAGCGCTGGCAGATGCTGTTGAAAAGGCCGGCAGTGCAGAAGCGGTGCAAAAGGTAGGCACGGATTGGTGCGTCGAGCAAAGCCGCGAACTGAAGGCTGCCGGCGTACCTTGTCTGCACTATTACACCATGGGCAAGATTGATGTGATGCGTTCCATTATGCAGGAAGTTTTCTGAACCCGGTACCGCCCCGGCGAAGCTGACCCACCGGCTTTTTAGCCCCGGGGGTAGTGGTAGCCCGCAGCCCGACCGCAGGAAAGGGCGAGGACTACAAACGGACCACGGGACTGCCGCCAGTGGTGGCTGCCCTGCTGCTTGCTCTTATTTCCAGCTGATGGCTCCCAGCTGGTAACGGGTCTCCTCACCGTTTTCCAGTACAACGAGCTGCCCCTGTTCATCCACCTCCTTTACCACCGCCAGAAATGTATGATCGCCCCGACGGAACTGCAGGGTGCGGCCCTTACCCCAGAGGTTTTGTTCGTAGCGCTCGTGCAATTGCCGGACAGTGCCCGCGTTGGGCTGGCTGCGCAGCAGGAGGTAACCGGCCTCGAGGTGTTGCAACAATTTTTGCAGCAATTGCTCCAGATCGAATGTTTGTCCGGTTTCGCGTGTCAGACTGGTGGCAGCGGGTAAATCGGGGAATGCCGTTTGATGGACATTAAGCCCTATGCCGATGATGGCGGTCTCAATATTGCTGCGCATTCCTATCTCAATGAGTATACCTGCAGCTTTGCGGCCTTCGATGAGTAGGTCGTTGGGCCACTTGATATGAAGCGATTTACCGGGAAGCAGGGACTCAATGGCATCGTACAGGGCGAGTGCCACAACCTTGTTCAGCAGGAATACATCGGATGGCGCCAGAAAAACAGGCCGATACAGCAGGGAAAAAGTAAGATTTTGCTCCGGCTCCGTCACCCATGTCTTATTGCCCTGCCCTTTTCCCTGTGTCTGGTGCAGCGCCCACACAACGGTACCATCGGCTACCGGGCCCTGTTGGAGCATGCTGCGCAGCGTGGCATTGGTGGATGGGAGGGTATTGTAACGGATTAAAACCTTTCCGGTAAATAAGGTGTTATGGATGCTGGACAAAGAATACTTAATTTTGTGTAACATTAGTAAAACTGAGTGAGAAAAAAAGACCGCAGCACTTCTTCGTTGCAATATTCTAAAACCGGCCTCGTCATAGATAGTATTCAGGATAAAAAAGGGGAGGACATCGTTGTCCTGAACCTGGAACATATCCCGGATACGGCAAGCAATCAGTTCATCATTTGTCAGGCCGACTCCACCACGCAGGTGCGGGCTATCGCTAATAATATCATTGACCGTTTGGACGATGAGATGAATGAGGTGCCTTACAGCAAGGAAGGGCTGGACAGGTGTGAATGGGTGCTGGTCGATTATATTGACACTGTGATTCACATTTTTACGAAAGAAAAAAGAAACTTTTACCAGCTGGAAGACCTCTGGCATGATGCGGTGATGGAAGCGATCCCGAACATTAATTAACAGAACATGAGTACAAATCAGAAAAAGACCCCTAAAACTCCCAATAAAAAATTCAATTTCTATTGGATATACGGCGCTATTGCCGTGTTTCTTATTGCCCTGCAGTTTTACCAGTTCAGCGGTACCCCCAGCAAGAACATCAAAGAATCCAAGCTCTACAATCAGATGCTAGCCGATGGTGACGTGGACAGCATTGTCATTGTGAACGGTACACTGGTGGAAGTTTGGATTCGGGAAGACCGCCTGAAAAAGGATGTTTACCAGAAAGACAAGGTGCCGGAAACGGGACCGCAGTATGCTATGGAAATCAGCCTGAACAGCAATTTTGAAGACCGGCTGGATAAAGCCCAGGCTGATGTAGACAATAAAATAACGCCATCCTATACCACGCGCCGCGACTGGCTGCCGACTATTTTGAGCTGGTTGTTGCCTTTATTCCTGCTGGTAGCAGTATGGCTGTTCATCATGCGCCGCATCACCGGTGGTGGTGGCATGGGCGGCGGCGGCCAGATATTCAATATCGGCAAAAGCAAAGCCAACCTGTACGATAAGGACACCAAGGTCAACGTGACCTTCAACGATGTGGCAGGTCTGGATGAAGCCAAAGAAGAAGTGATGGAGGTGGTAGACTTCCTGAAAAATCCTAAGAAATATACTTCCCTGGGTGGTAAGATACCCAAAGGGGTGTTGCTGGTAGGCTCGCCCGGAACCGGTAAGACCCTGCTCGCCAAGGCCATGGCCGGTGAAGCACAGGTGCCATTCTTCAGCATATCGGGTTCTGACTTTGTGGAGATGTTCGTGGGTGTGGGTGCCTCCCGGGTGCGCGACCTGTTCAAACAAGCCCGCGAAAAAGCACCTTGTGTGATTTTCATTGACGAGATTGACGCCATCGGTCGTGCCCGCGGCAAGAACATGATGCAAAGCAACGACGAGCGCGAAAACACGCTGAACCAGTTGCTGGTAGAAATGGATGGTTTCGGTACCGATAAGGGTGTGATCATTCTGGCGGCCACCAACCGTCCCGATGTACTGGATCCCGCCCTATTGCGTCCGGGTCGTTTCGATAGGCAAATCAGTATTGACAAACCCGACCTGAATGGTCGCGAGCAGATATTCAAAGTACACCTGAAACCGGTGAAAGTATCGAAAGATATGGATGCCTATAAGCTCGCATTGCAGACACCCGGTTTTGCCGGAGCGGAAATCGCCAACGTTTGTAATGAAGCAGCGCTGATAGCAGCCCGTCGCGGTAAAAAGTTTGTAGAGATGCAGGACTTCAACGACGCGATTGACCGTGTGATTGGCGGACTCGAGAAAAAGAACAAGCTCATTAGCCCCGACGAGAAAAACATCATCGCTTACCACGAGGCCGGACACGCTATCTGCGGATGGTTCCTGGAACACGCCGACCCACTGGTGAAGGTGAGTATTGTTCCGCGCGGAGTAGCCGCATTAGGCTATGCCCAATACATGCCGAAAGAGCAGTTCCTCTACACCACTGAGCAATTGAACGATATGATGGCCATGACCCTGGGTGGTCGCGCAGCCGAAGAGATTGTGTTTGGTCGCATCAGCACAGGTGCCCAAAATGACCTGGAGCGGATAACCAAGATGGCTTACGCCATGGTAACCCTTTACGGTATGAACAAGCGCATCGGTAACCTTTCCTTCAATGATCCGCAACAGGATTACCGGTTTGCGAAACCTTACTCCGAAGAACTGGCCAAGGCCATTGATGAAGAGGTGCATAAAATTATTGAAGACGCCTACATCCGCACCAAGCAATTGCTGAGTGATAAGCGGGGACAGCTGGAAGCAGTTGCACAGGAGCTGTTGAGCAAGGAAATCATCTTCAAGGCAGATATGGAACGGTTGATTGGCAATCGCCCATTTGAAGAGCATAAGATGCATGAAGACCTGACCGCTCCGCTGTCGACCATGGAGCCTGCTTCGGACAAAAGCGAGGACACAGACCCTGCCGCACCGGAAGTAGAAAGTCCGCAAGAAGAAGAAGTAAAAGAATAAAACCCCTGCAAAGCCACCTGTCAAAATCAGGTGGCTTTTTTAGAATATCAGCGATTGAAGAACCTTTCAGGCACAAATAGCATTACCTAAGCAACAACTATGAAAATCGGAATTGTTTGTTATCCCACTTATGGTGGAAGCGGTGTTGTGGCTACGGAACTGGGGAAAGCCCTCGCCGACAAAGGGCATCAGGTGCATTTCATCACCTACAAGCAACCCTTCCGCCTCGATTCTTTCCATGAAAACATTTTCTACCACGAGGTGAATTTCAACAATTATCCCTTGTTTGAATTCCCCCCTTATGAAACCGCATTAGCCAGCAAGATTGTGGATGTGGCACTCTATGAAAAGCTGGAGTTGCTGCACGTGCACTATGCAATTCCGCATGCCAGTGCAGCCTATATTGCCAAGCAAATTCTCAAGGAAAAGGGATTTCATTTGCCCTTCATAACAACCCTGCACGGTACCGACATTACCCTGGTAGGCAAGGACGAAACATTCGTTCCCGTGGTTACTTTTTCCATTAATAAGAGCGATGGTATCACCGCAGTTTCCGAAAGCCTGAAGAACGAAACCTACGAGCACTTTGATATCCATTCCGATATTGAGGTCATTCCCAACTTTATCGATTTTTCTCGTTTCAAGAAATTGAACAAGGAGCACTTCCGCAAAGTAATTGCCCGCAATGGCGAGAAAATCATCATGCACACTTCGAACTTCCGCAAGGTGAAAAGAGTGGATGATGTGATTCACGTGTTCTGCAAAATCCGCGATCAGATAGACGCCAAATTGTTGCTGGTGGGTGACGGCCCTGAGCGGCAGCACATAGAAAAACTCAGCCGCCAGCTGTGCAGGCATGAGGATGTCCATTTCCTCGGAAAACAGGAGGCGGTAGAGGAACTGCTGGCGATTTCCGATTTATTCATCCTGCCATCTGCTTCAGAAAGTTTCGGACTGGCTGCACTGGAAGCTATGGCCTGCCAGGTACCCGTCATCAGCACGAATACCGGTGGCTTGCCTGAAATCAATATCCACAACGAGACAGGCTTTATGGCCGATGTAGGCGATACGGCTAAGATGGCCACTTTAGCGATCGATCTGTTGCAGGATGAAAGCCGGCTGAAGCAGTTCAAGCAAAATGCCTACGAACAGGCACAGCGCTTCTCGATAGAAAAGATTGTTCCGATGTACGAAGCCTACTACGAAAAAGTACGCACCACATCCACCACCCCCATTTCGTGACCATGAGCATCAGCATCAATACACCGGCATTGCTGTTTCCGGCCATCAGTCTGATCATGCTGGCATATACCAACCGCTTTCTGGCCTTGTCGGGTGTTATCCGCAACCTCCACGATAAATACCGCAAGAACGAAGCCAGCCCTTTTCTGAAAGAACAAATCAGCAATCTGCGTTACCGACTAAAACTGGTGCGGCGGATGCAGTTTCTGGGCGTACTCAGTTTCATCATCGCCCTTCTAAGTATGTATTTAATTTATATAGAAGAATTTCCTTGGGCGAATATTTGCTTTGCGGCATCCATGGTGCTCTTCTCCGGTAGCCTGATACTGTCGCTTATCGAAATCCTGCGCAGCACCCGCGCCCTGGAGCTGGAACTCAGCGACATGTCGGATGACGAAGACCTTGCGATTGTGAAATACATCCGAAAGATAGGACGCAAGGAAAAGCCCTGAACGCAGGCACAATTCCTTACATTTGTCGTATAAACTTTCAAGATGTCACTTACAGATACCATCAATAACGACATAAAGACGGCCATGAAAAGCAAGGACGAGGCTGCATTGCGCGCCTTGCGGGGCATCAAGTCGGCATTGTTACTTGCTAAAACGGAAAAAGGTGCCGGCGACAGTATTTCCGGAGAGAAAGAGCTGCAAATTTTGCAGAAGCTGGTGAAGCAACGCAAGGAAAGTCTGGATATTTATGTGCAGCAAGGCAGAAAAGATCTTGCAGATGCAGAAGCAGAGGAGATTGCCGTCATCGAACGCTACCTGCCGGCACCCATGAGTGAGGCGGAATTGCGGGCAGCACTTACCGAAATCATTGCCACCACCGGTGCTTCCGGCCCTGCCGATATGGGCAAGGTCATGGGCGCCGCTACCCAACAACTGGCAGGAAAAGCAGATGGCAAAACCATCTCTGCCATGGTGCGTACCCTATTACAACCATGATTATCGACCTCGTTTACGGGGGCATTATCGCCATTGCTGTTTTCCGGGGTTTCCGGTTCGGACTGGTATTCTCCATTTTCTGGCTCATCAGTATAGTTGCGGGCATACTGGCTGCAGTTTCCCTCAGCCATATTACTGCCAGCTACCTCGAGCGATGGTTCCACATAGCTCCGGCTTTTCTGCCCTTACTGGCCTTCCTCCTCACGATGGTGCTGGTGGTAATGGTGGTGCGGATGCTCGGCAAATTGATGGACGGACTCTTCAAGGTATTGCAACTGAGCACCCTGAACAAACTGGCGGGCGCACTGGTATGGGGCGTCATTGCCTCCTTGCTGTTCAGCACGGTGTTGTGGTATGCCAACAATATGTCGGTGTTCAAGCCTGAACTTATCGCCGACTCCAAAGTATTTTCACCCCTGATCGCCTTTGCTCCGTTTACCATGGATATCATCGGCAGTTTGCTGCCGAGTGCGGGCAGTATTTTCGACAGGCTGCAGGAATGGTTCGATAGCGCCGGACAATTGCCTACCTCCGACTTAAGAGCCGTATGATACTCCTGATAGACAACTACGATTCTTTTACATGGAACCTGTTTGACTACCTCAGCCAGGTGGGAAAAACCGTGCAGGTGGTGCGCAATGACGCTATAACCATTCCGCAGATTGCCGCCCTGCAACCGGAGGCCATCGTACTATCGCCCGGTCCCGGCAGCCCACCCGACGCCGGCATCACCATGGAGGTGATTGCGCAATTCCACCGGCAGCTTCCCCTGCTGGGCATTTGCCTCGGCTACCAGGCCCTGGGCATGTACTTTGGAGCAGCGCTGGTGCATAGTCCCGTGCCGGTGCATGGCAAAACAAGTACCATCCGACACCAAGGCACCGGATTGTTTCAGGATATCCCCAATCCCACCTCGGTAATGCGCTACCACTCCCTGAACATTCGCTCCTGGCCCGACTGCCTCGAGTGCACCGCCGTTACCGAAACCGATGAGCCCATGGCATTGCGCCACCGTACTTTGCCACTCACAGGTGTGCAGTATCATCCCGAAAGCATCCTCACCCCTTACGGACTTGCCATGCTGCGCAATTGGGTAGCAACATTGCACCCGGTCTCTTAGTATTACCAAACTTGTTAAAACGTGTATATTTGTAACATACCCTGATGGCTATGGAGCAAAACATAATAGAGGAGCAAGGATTTAAATATGTAGAAGAAGGGGAAGGGGAAGTGCTGATGTTATTGCACGGACTGTTCGGAGCCCTGAGTAATTTCTACGATATTCTGGAAACATTCAAGGACACCCACAAGGTGGTGATACCCATTCTGCCATTGTACGATTTGCCCATTGATGAAACCACAGTGCTGGGCTTTGTGCAATACGTGGAGAAATTTGTGGCCCACAAAGGATACGACAAGGTTATCGTGCTGGGCAATTCACTGGGCGGCCATATTGCCCTGATTTATGCCTTACAGAACATCGATAAAATCAAAGGCGTGGTGCTCACCGGCAGCTCCGGATTATTTGAAAGCGCCATGGGCGACAGCTACCCCAAGCGCGGCGATTACGACTACATCAAACAAAAGGCCGAACTGACCTTCTACAATCCCGAACATGCCAGCAAAGAACTGGTAGATGAGCTGTTCGATATTGTCAACGACCGCAACAAGGTGATTCGCGTGCTGGCAACCGCCAAGAGTGCCATCCGTCAGAACCTGGGAGAAGAGCTCCACAACATCACTGCCCCGACACTTTTAATTTGGGGGAACAATGATACCATCACACCACCGTTTGTAGGAGAGGAATTCCATAAGCTGATACCCCATTCCAGGCTGGTGTTCATCGATAAATGCGGACACGCCCCCATGATGGAACAGCCCGAATTGTTCAATCAGCACTTGCGGGAGTTCCTGGAAGAAATACAATAATTTGCTCGCACGCGATATCATAACAGAAAATATTCCGCCGCTGAAAAGCAGCGATACCGGTGAGCGCGCCATCGACTGGATGATAGAATTCAAACTGTCGCACCTGCCGCTGGTAGACAACAAGAAATACCTCGGACTGGTATCGGAAGAAGACATTCTCGATTTCAACGATACGGCAGAAAAACTGGGCAACTATCTCAAAAATTTATATAAACCTTATGTACTGGCAGATGAGCACATCTTCGAGGTGCTTCGGGTGAGTGCTACACTTAACTCGCCGGTGATACCCGTGGTGGATGCCGATATGAACTACATGGGTATGATTACGCTGCAAAGCCTGCTGTACCATTTCGCTTCGATGACCTCCATCAAAGGTACCGGTGGGGTGATTGTGCTGGACCTGATCAGCAAATCAGATTATGTACTGAGCGACATCGCCCGAATAGTTGAAAGCAACGGAGCGCATATTCTCAGCCTCTTTATGGACAATCATATCCAGGGTGAGCATACCCTTACTATTAAAGTCGACACTACCGACATTCGCCATATCGCTGCCACATTCGAAAGATATGAATATCAAATAAAGGCATATTTTGAAGAATCCGACCTGGGCGATATCTACAAAGACCGCTTCGATTCCTTCATGAACTACCTGAATATCTGACCCGTGTCCGGTCGAATATTACTTTTTTTTCTCTGTATGCTGACAGCAGCCGGCCTGACTGCTCAGACAGATACTGCAGCCTACACGGTGATTGACACCATCATCATGGTGGGCAATGAAAAAACCAAAAGCTATGTCATTGAAAAGCAAATGGTGGTGCATACCGGCGACACCCTGTTGCTGTCGGAAGCAGATAGCCTGATGTTGCGCAGCAGGAACAATATTTTCAATACCGGATTATTCCTGTCGGTAACCACCAATTACTTCATCAACACCCAGGGCACGGCGCAGGTTATTGTAACGGTCGATGAAAGATGGTTCCTGTTCCCCAAGCCCTGGATAGACCTGGCCGACCGCAACATCAACTACTGGTGGTTCGAGCAAAACCATAGCTTAAACAGGCTGGAATACGGCCTCGATCTTATTCATTACAATCTCACCGGCCATGGCGACCGCCTGAATTTTCGCACCGTGCTGGGGTTTACACAAAAGCTGGAAGTGCTGTACGAACGCCCCTTCCTTTCCCCAACATCTGAAACGGGTGGTGGCTTCTACGCCATGTATGCCCGCAACAGGCAAACATTTATCAATACCATCAACAACGAACAGTTGTTTTTTGAAACCGGTCCCTTTTTGCGCGACCGCATCAAAGCAGGTGTGTTCGTGCGGCATCGCCAGGGACCTTATCGTTTGCATATTGGCCAGTTGCGCTACAATGAAACAACCATCAGCGATACGGTGGCCGTGCTTAATCCCCAGTACCTGGGCTCGGGCAAAACCCGGCAACAGTTTTTCAGCGTATTCTATTCCTTTATCGATGATAAGGTGGACAACCGGTCTTATCCGCTCGATGGTCATTTCCTGCGCGTAGACCTGCAGAAAAGAGGACTGGGCATTTTCGATGATGTAGACCAGTATTATGTGGGAGCACAATTCAACCGCTACCACGCCTTCAATGCAAAATGGTACGGCGCGTGGATGCTGAATGGCCGCCTGAACATCGCCAAAGAATACCCCTACTTCCTCGCCGAAAACCTGGGCTATTGTGAAAATTTCGTGCGCGGATACGAGTACTACGTCATGGACGGACAGGCTGTGGGATTGATGCGTTCCAACCTACGATTCAAGGCACTCGATTTTGTAGCGGAAAGCCCCTTATTCCGCAACACTTCTTTCAGTACGGTACCTATTCAGGCTTACCTGAGAGTATTTGCAGATGCCGGTTACGTGGCCGATGATACCTTTACAGCCACCAACGACCTGAACAATACCTTCCTGTACTCTGCCGGCCTCGGCTTGGATGTTACCAGCTATTACGACTGGGTGTTCCGCTTCGAGGGAGCAGTAAATGCACTGGGAGAATTCGGCTTATATTTACATATCGGTTTAGACCTCAATACTTATGAGAATTGCAGTTTATGGTAGGTTGATCCACAAGGAGGCCATTCCTTATATCCAGGAATTGTTCGATTTGTTGGCGGCAAGAAATATAGATTTTTATATCTATGAAAAATACTATGCCCACCTCATCAAGAACATCCGCTTCGGCTCCACCCCAAAGACATTCTCCTCCATAGATGCACAGGGGTTGCACGAAACCGACTACATGCTGAGTTTGGGTGGTGATGGCACCCTGCTCGACACCATAACCCTGGTGCAGGATAGCAATATTCCGATACTGGGCATCAACATCGGTCGGCTGGGCTTTCTGGCAGGCATTTCCAAGGATGAAATAAAAGCCTGTATCGATGCGCTGGAAAGCCGGTCGTATTCACCTGACCCGCGCACCCTCATCCATGTCGATTCGAATATCGGACTTTTCGACGGGCACCCTTATGGCTTAAATGAGTTTACCATCCACAAGAAAGACTCCTCTGCCATGATTACCATTCACACCTATATTAACGGTGAGTTCATGATGAGTTACTGGTGCGATGGCCTCATCATCAGCACCCCCACTGGCAGCACGGGTTATTCGCTAAGTTGCGGTGGCCCTATCATCTTTCCATCATCTGCCAACTTTGTTATTACGCCCGTAGCACCCCACAATCTCAATATCCGGCCTATTGTTGTGAGCGACGACTCTGTCATCAGCTTTGAAATAGAGGGCCGCAGTGAAAAATTTCTGGCTTCCTTAGACAGCCGTCATGAAACCATAGATAGCAAGGTACAACTGGCCGTTCGCAAAGAACACTTCACTGTCACCCTTTTGCGCCTGCACGAAAGCAACTTCCTCGATACGCTCCGCAACAAGTTAGGGCTGGGTTACGATCGAAGGAATTAATTTTATTCTATACGTTTTTTTTCATCTGGTTTATTCCATAAATTAATCGTTCGCAATTGCACAACGGCGTGGTATCGGGCATTTAACATAAAAATGACATCGTTTTCCTTGCTTATGCAGGAAAAATAGCGTATTATCGTACAAATTCCTGATATGAAAACTACCCACTACCCACTACCCACTACTTATTACTTTACTACTGCTCTTCCTGAATAATTCCATGAAAGCCCAGCAACTCCTATATAAGGTCTGGGAACAAACCACCGGCATGCCCGACACTGTCGACTGGAGTGCCCATGTAAAAGACGCCTCCGGTAATTTGTATGTCACCGGCAACACAATAGCAGGTTCTGAACTGGCCAATGTCCTCACTACGGTATATGACCGCTTTGGTACGGTAAAATGGCAGGCGGAGTACAACAGCAGCTATGACCATAATGACTACGGAACGGCTATCTCCATAGATAATGATAAGAATGTCTACGTAGCGGCAACTTCCTTTACTTCTGCCACGAACTATTACGATTACCTGGTCATCAAATACGATAGTACAGGCACTGAACTATGGACTACCACTTACAATGGTCCGGGCAGCCTTTTCGATATTCCTTCCGATGTATTGGTTGACACTTCCGGTAATGTGTATGTCACAGGAGGCAGCCAGGGCAGCGGCACAGGTTATGACTATGCCACCATCAAGTACAACCCATCCGGCACCCAGCAATGGGTGAGCCGGTACAACTATAATGATAATGACGATGCGGCCAGCGGACTGGCCCTCAATGGCTCAGGCCAGGTAGTAGTGAGCGGTGCCAGTGCCCAGGCGGTTGACAACTGGGACTTTGCCACGGTGAAGTACCACAAGACTACCGGTGCACAGCTGGCCCTTCAGCGGAGCACGGCCAGTGGCCTGGGTATAGACCGCGTGAATGCATTGGCAATAGATGCAGAAGACAATATCTACCTGACGGGAAGGGCTTCGGTGACCGCAGAAGGGTATAATATCCGTACCGTGAAACTGGACAGCCTGCTGGGGTCTGTATGGGTGAAGACCCACGACCTGGCAGAAGGCGATGATGCCGGTACCGGTATCTGGGTGGATACGGAAGGCTATGTGTATGTGTGTGGAGAGGTGACCTCTGCTGATGGTGCTACCCATGCTATCCTCATCCGCTATGAGGCAGATGGTACGGTAGACTGGACGAAGGTGACGCAGGCCAACAATGGCGAATTACTCCATATCAGCTATTCGGCTATCAGTATGACCGATGACGAACAAACCATAGCTGTCGCAGGCAATAGCGATAATGGCTCCAACACCGATATGGTGCTCCACCTGTACGATACGGCAGGAACAGTATTATGGAAAGAGGTATGGGATGGCAGCGGACAGGGAGACGATGCAGTCTACTTTGTGAGCACGGACAGCGACAACGAGATCTTTTTGGGCGGCAAGGCCTGGAATGGCACAGCTGATGAGAGCACCTTCATCAAATACAAACTGAGCGACTACATCACCCCACCCGATGACGACCCCGACAAACCGGCTTATGCCGGCTGGTGGGAAAATAAGGGGCAGCTCATTGATACGGATAACAACAGCAGAACAGATATCAAATACTACACAGACCGGCATTACCCGGCCTTGTATGCCACAGATGATAGTTTGTTCATGGTCTTCAGCCGTATAGACACCAGTACCACCACAGATGATACGCTGGCCAGGATAGACATGGGTTTTGTGGGTAGCAGCAGTACTAAGGAAGTAATGAAGGCCACCAGCCAGGGGGGCGAGTACAGGAACTTCTTTTTGGCACACACAGGATCAGATGGGGTAACCAACGTACAGAAAACCGACAGGTTATACACAAAAGACCTCTACCCCAAGGTGGACCTGATGCACTATTTTGACCAGGCGGGAGTGAAATTCTACCTCATCATCCAGCCTGGCTACAGCCAGCAGAATGACCCGATAGAAATGGTGTTCAACGGAGCGACCATCACATTTAACACAGATACCACCCTGACCCTGGAAACAGACATAGGCAGGATAGACCTCAGAAAACCCGAAGCCTACCAGATAGAAACAGACGGCAGCCGCACCGACCTGACCTGGCACCCTGAATACACTGATGAAGGAAGCGGGGTAGTGGGATTATCATTGGGTAGTTATACAGGCAGCAAGGTGTTGGTGTTGGAGTTTGGGGTGGAAAAGGAGCTCGTGTCACTGGCAAGCTGTGAAGATAATGTGATCTGGGGCACCTATTGGGGTGGCGATCAAAATGAGTCTATAGAAGATATAAAGTTTGACTATATACCTGCAGCTTTGACCCCTGGAACTTCAACCATTACCATCGCGGGGTTTACGAGAAGTATAAATTTTCCAGAAGAGATTTTTATGGATACTGAATTATCAGGTGATGTGGGAGATATATTTGTTCAGAAATTCAGTTCCACTTATGTCCCACAATGGGGTGTAGTAATCGGCGGTAGCTCTGTAGAAGGGAGTGTTTTCCCATACGCAAAAATTGATACCTGGAATTCACCTGATGGAACAGGTTTTACTCCGGTTGCATATCAGGCACGATCAACAGATCTGCCGACATTAAATACTGTTTCTGGGTCGGATATTTATAAATCGACAAACTCAGGAGGCAGTGATGGTGCCTTGGCGATATTTGATCCATATGGCGATTTGTATTTTTCCACCTATATAGGAGGCACTGGTAACGATGATATGGAAGATGTGAAAGAGACGAGCGATAACGGATTGATCATAGTGGGGTATTCCAGTAGCACAGGTGGCGCACTGGAGTTGAAAGACTTCAATACAGGTTCAACTGCTGATGTTTATTACTCTGGAACCAGAAATGGGTATATATTGGAAATTGACCAGCATTTGAATATTGTTTGGGGTACCAAGTTTGGAAGTACATGGGAAGACTTTGATGCAGGTTATGAACGGGCAAGAGCGATATTTCTTGATGAAAATGATGACTTTGTCATTACCGGAATAACTGCAAGTAGTGGTCTCCCAACTACAGCCGGGGCATTTCAAACTTCATATGCAGGATACCAGGATGCCTTCATTGTAAAAATTGATCATATAACCAAGGAGATAGAATGGTGTACCTATTTTGGCGGTGCAAATGGGCTTGAAGACGCTTATTCAATAACCGTTGACAACAACAACGATGTGTATGTCGTAGGTGTTTATCATCTTGAAGTCAATACCCCTGATTTCCCTCTTCAATCTGCAGGCGAATATTTTGATAACTCCTATAGTGCCTCCGAATCTCACTATAATGAGGGCTTTATCATCAAGCTGGACGAAGATGGTGATTTGTTATGGTCTACCTATTTTGGTGGAGATGGTCAGGATTGGATTTATGATATTGCTACTGATGGAAGACTAATTGCTATTACTGGTGCCGTCAGAGATGATAATGATGTGTATCCATTGGTTGATTATTCAGGAACCTATTTTGATGATGTAATAGATGTTAGCAATGAGGAAAATGAGGCTTCCTCATATATCGCTGTCTTTGACCGCAATACGGAATTGATCTGGTCCACTTTTTTAGGTGATAAAGCTTCTTCTGCCGGCCATGGTGTCGGTTTTGATCCGGCAACTGATGTACAAAGAAGATTGTTTATGGGAGGATCTATCGCTTATAATGAGCTTGAGTATTTAACTTTTGAACCATTGTGTGATCCGGGCTTTGGGGGATATTACCAGAGTGAACCGCTTGCAGACTTCTACACTAATCCTATAGAGGGTTATAAGAATGCAGATGGATTCGTAATAGGTTTTGATATTGATGGTTTTCCGGAAGATCCACCTGTTTCTGTTTTGGACTTGGAAGACTATCAACAAATGCTTGTATACCCCAACCCATCAACCGGTCAGATTAGAATCAAAGGTTTGATGGGTGAATCTTATTTACGTGTAATTGATCTCAATGGCAAGGTGGTATTTGAAGAACAAGTAATAGCTCAGGATGTATTAGATCTTAGTTTCTTGGCATCTGGTTTATATGTCATGCAAGCATTTGTAGAGGAGGTTCCTTTCAATTACACCATTCAAATTATTCGGTGATGCATAAAAATAAAATGCAAATTTTAATTGGAGCTTTATTTCTTATGACATCGCTTGGTTATACACAATGGTATGAGGTTTATACTTATTCAAATAGTACAGGTACTTTTAGGGATATTGAAATCACGAGCGATGGAAAGGTATTTGTTGTAGATAAAGATACAATACACCGTTCTGCTGATTATGGAGATACCTGGAGCTATGATGCCTCGTGGGGAAATGGCGGTAGTAAGGTTCAGTTTGTGTCGGTAGACACAGGTTATGTGTGTTGTGGATTATCAGATGAGTACGAGGAAAACCATCTGATGACGATTGATGGGGGGCTTACCTGGGCTCCTTGTGGCAATGATATCAGTCTGGGAATAAATGATATTGAATATCTACCGGATGAGGTTGTTGTGGCAGCGACCAGGTTCTTTCCTACCTGGGTAACTGTTGGGGCCTACTGTCAATCAACTATTTGGCAGGACTCTCTGGCCACCATGGGTGAAGTGTATGATCTGGATGTACTCAATGACTCGGTAATGTTTATGTGTGGTGCTATAGATCCCCCAGATCCTTTTGCCTTTAGCACTACGATCAAATCAGTGGACAACGGTAACAACTGGCAGGTAAGTGGCGAAGGGTTTGAAGTGCCCTATTTTGGAATGGACTGGCCTACAGATTCTGTAGGTTATGGAAATGGATTGACCGATATGTATAAGACCACAGACCAAGGAGAGACCTGGTTTAAATTGCCAAATCCATTTGATGATAATGAACACGTGTACCTATATGCCACGCCTGAATTTGTAAGCGAAGAAATTGGATATGTCACTGCAGGTCGTTATCCAATTGGTCAATCCAGTGATGTTGAAAGTTTAGGAGTTTTGAGAACTATTGACGGAGGGATGTCTTGGTATATCACGGATGTCCCCGATGGATATGGTGGAGCGTATGATATCACTTGTATGAATGCAGATACATGTTATTACCGTTCTATGGGTAAGATTTTTCGCACCTTCAACGGTGGTGGCAGAGGAGAACCACTGAGTGTTACAGGTCAGCAGACCTTGTCCCTCACCCTCCACCCCAACCCCGCCACAACTTCATTAGTCATAGAAGGTCTGTCCGCCTACCCCAACGCTACTATGAGCAGCATTTCCCTCAGCGGCCAGCTGGTGGAAGTCGTGTTTGAAAACGGCCAAGCCAATATTGCCCACCTACCCCCCGGCATCTACCTCACCACCGTACAAACCCAACAAGGCATATGGAGAGAAAAATGGGTGAAGTTGTGAGAACTATACAGCGTCTCATGCCCGCCACAGTTGTCCCGCCCGACTAACCGTCTATGCACCACGGTGTTATGTTTTTTCCTTCTAAGGACAGACAAAGCCGCTAATCAGCAAGCCTAACGGACAAAGTGGATGCCGCCAGCCAGTACCGGCTTTGTCAGACCCCCGGGGGGAAGTAATGAGTGGGTCATGTCCATGATTTATCAAATGAGTGCCTTCTGCATCATTCCTCTGCAATATCCTGCCCTTCCCATCGTTCCAACTGCCTATTTTACTAACTTTACACTTCCTTTTGAAACGGAATAGACTTATACCTATTGCTATATGCGGCTGCCTGCTGGCAGGTCAGCACGCCGCATTGGCCCAGCAGCACGAAATCGGTGCATGGGGCGGCATGGGGCACTCTTTTGGCGACATTAATAATTCGCGCGAAAGCCTGCAGTTTGCGGAACCGGCTTTTGGCATGTTTTACCGGTATAACTTCAACACCCGCGCTGCCTGGTACCTGGGTGCCGCATTCGGCTCTACCTACGGTGAAGATGCCATCAGCGACGATATCTACCAGCAAACACGCAACCTCTCCTACCGAACCGGCCTGTGGGAAGTTGCTACGCGTTTTGAACTGAATTTCTTCCCCCTTAGCCGCACCAAGAAAGATGAATGGTTCAGTCCCTTCCTTTTTGCCGGTCTTAGCCTCTACCATTTTAATCCCCAGGCGCTGTACGACGGCAACTGGGTCGATTTACAACCGCTGGGCACAGAAGGGCAGAATGTAGAAGAGATCAGCGGCATTGACCCCTATTACCGCTACCAGGTGGCTATACCGCTGGGTGGTGGTGTAAAATTTGCCGTGAGCAAGAACATAACCATGGGGCTGGAGGTGAACTGGCACAAGCTGTTTACCGATTACCTCGATGATGTAAGCGCTGTTTACATCGATCCTGCCATACTGGCTTTGGGCGATAATGGCGACCTGGCCGTAGCCCTCGCCGACCGCTCTGCAGAGGGAATCGATATCATACCGCTGGGGCGCGCCGGACAACAACGCGGCGACCGCTACCGCAACGATTCTTTCGTGTTTGCGGGCGTATTTCTTTCCTACTCCATTGTCAATATGAAATGTCCTATGCCGGGAGGCGGTAAAGGCTTCTGAGGAACAGGGAAAATGATACCTTTGTAGCTTATGTCTGAACCTATTGCTGATATGCCTGCTATCGTTCCCCAACACATTGCCATTATTATGGACGGCAATGGCAGATGGGCACAACGCCACAACAAAGCAAGGGTTTACGGTCACCATCAGGGTGTGGAATCCGTCAGGCAAGTGGTAGAAGCCTGCACCGAATGGGGCATCCGTTACCTTACCCTCTACGCTTTCAGCACCGAAAACTGGAAAAGACCCCCTCAGGAGGTCAATGCACTCATGGAACTGCTGGTGCATACCATCCGCAAGGAAACCCCTGAATTGAATAAGCAGAACGTGCGCATACGCACCATTGGCGATGCCGGCGCACTTCCGCAAGACTGCCTCCTCGAATTGCAGGAAGCCATACAACTTACCGAAAACAACACCGGCCTTACTTTAGTGCTCGCATTGAGCTACAGCGGCCGCTCGGAGCTGACACATGCCATGCAGCGCATTGCCGGCGCCGTGCAGCAAGGCACCATCGATATCGACGCAATAGACGAACAGCTTATCAGTAAGCACCTCTATACCCATGAATTACCGGATCCGGAACTGGTGATACGCACCAGCGGCGAGTACCGCATCAGCAATTACCTGCTGTGGCAAAGTGCCTACGCCGAATTCTATTTCACTGAAACCCTGTGGCCCGATTTTGACAAAGGAGAACTGAGAAAAGCCATCGACAGCTTCGCCAACCGGGAACGCCGCTTCGGCATGACCAGTGAACAAATTCAAACAAAATGAAACAACTACGCAGGCACCTTTTATACCTCGCATTGCTATTCAGTGCCACCCAGGGCTTTGCCCAGCTGGGCGTGGATACTTCAGCCGTAAATTTTAGCCAGCCCCGCGAACTGGAAGTAGGTGGTATCCGCGTGGAAGGCATTGTCTCCCTCGATGCCAACAGCCTCATAGCCCGCTCCGGTCTGCTGGTTGGTGCCACCATCACCATCCCGGGCGATGAAATTTCCAAAGCCATACAAAACCTCTGGAAACTGCGCCTCTTCAGCAATGTAGCCATTCAGGCCGAACGCGTAACGGGCAACACGGTATTCCTGGTTATTCAACTCGATGAACTGCCGCGCATCAGTAAATACAGTCCGGGCGGCATGACCAAAGCAGAAGAAGAAGACATTATTGAAAAAATCGATATCGTTCGGGGTACCCCGTATACCGACTTTGTGAAAAAGGATATCGATACCAAAATCAGGGACTACTTTGCCGATAAGGGCTTTCTGAACCCCAGCATCAATATTTTCGTCAAACCCGATACCACCAAGGCCAACTGGGTAGTGCTCTACTTCGATGTGAACAAAGGCGCCAAAACCAAAATTGCCGATATCTTCTTTTATGGCAACGAAAACATCAGCGACAGCAAGTTGCGCGCCGCCATGAAGGAAACCAAAATCAAATCATCCTTCCGGCCACTGCACGAAGACCCTGAAAATCCGCGCGAAGGCATCAACCCTGTGGAGGTGCTGTCCTCCCTTTCCATAGCCAATATCCGCAGCTACATCAGCGACCGCGTGCAGGTGCGCATATTCAACTCCAGCCGGTACATGGAAGACAACCTGGAGACCGATAAACGAGCGGTTATTGCCTTGTACAACTCCAAAGGCTACCGCGATGCAAGGATAGTAGGCCAGAAAGTGTATTATGTAGATGACAGCAACCTGCGCATCGATCTGCAGGTGGACGAAGGCAACCAGTACTATTTCCGCAATATCACCTGGCGGGGTAATTCGAAATATACAGATGCCCGCCTCGACTCCATCCTGGGCATACGTCCCGGCGATATCTACAACCAGCAATTGCTGCAACAGAAACTCGAATACGACCCTGTCAATGGCGATGTTACGTCGCTGTACATGGACGATGGTTACCTCTTCTTCCAGCTGATACCGGTAGAAATCGCCGTAGTAGGCGACTCCATTGACATCGAAGTGCGGATACAGGAAGGCGCACAGGCTACCATCAACCAGATCATTATTAAAGGCAATACCAAGACCAATGAGCACGTGGTGCGCCGGGAACTGCGTACGCTGCCCGGACAGAAATTCAGCCGCTCTGCCCTGATTCGCTCTCAAAGTGAAATTGCCCGACTCGGGTATTTCGACCCGGAGCAGATAGGTATCAATCCGGTACCCAACCCTGCCGACGGAACGGTTGACATTGAATATACGGTAGTGGAAAAACCCTCTGACCAGCTCGAGCTGAGCGCCGGTTACGCCGGTGGTCCCTTTGGTGGGGTGGTACTGCAGGCCGGTATTGTTTTCAATAACTGGAGTACTTCGCAGATGTTTAAGAAGGGCTCCTGGAAACCGGTGCCTGCAGGCGACGGACAAACCCTTTCCATCCGCGTGAATACCAACGGAAAACGCTTCCAGAGCTACAATTTCGCTTTCGTAGAACCCTGGCTGGGGGGCAAAAAGCCAAACTCTTTATCTGTAAGCGCCTATCGAAGCAATTTTGGTGATAACGATGATTTCGACCTATCCACTTTAGAAGGGCGCTTTTCTACCACCGGTCTGTCGCTGGGATATGGTATCCGTCTGAAGTTCCCGGATGACTACTTCACCCTGACCAGCACCCTGAGCTACCAATTGTACGAGCTGGTGGATTATGAGAACTTCCTGATTGAAAATGGATTTTCCCATAACATCAGTATCAAGGAAACACTGTCGCGCATTTCTATCAACAACCCGCAATTCCCGAGCTCCGGTTCCAGTATTTCACTGAGTCTGCAAATCACACCTCCCTTCTCCCTGCTGAATCAGAAAGACTATACCAACCTGGAGAACGAAGAGAAATATAGGTTTATTGAATACCATAAATGGCGTTTCACTGCCGACTGGTATACACCGGTAGTAGGTAAGTTCGTGTTGCGCAGTGCGGTCAAATTCGGTTTGATGGGCTTCTACAATGCAGACATTGGTGTGTCGCCTTTCGAACGCTTCCAGTTGGGTGGCGATGGTATCACCAACTTCAACTTTTACGGAACAGATATCATTGCGCTGCGCGGTTACGATATCTTCAACGTAGCCTCCGGTTTCAGTACACCGCGGAACGAACCCATCTTTACCAAGTACACACTTGAATTGCGCTATCCGATATCGCTCAACCCATCGGCTACCATTTCTGCACATGCTTTTGCTGAAGCAGGTAACCTCTGGCCAAGCTTCGATACATTTAATCCGTTCGACGTGAATCGCGCGGTGGGACTGGGTTTGCGGGCTTGGCTGCCCATGTTTGGTCTACTCGGTTTGGATTATGGCATAAGATTTGACGAGAAATTACCGGGTGAGTTAGTTCCCTCCGACGGTGTGTTCGATTATATATTGAATAACGGTAAGTTTACCATCATCCTCGGGTTTGAACCAGATTAATTAAAACGCATTGCCATGAAAAAGTACCTACTAGTTTTTGCCGTTCTGCTCGGAAGCATCTCGGGCGTATCAGCTCAGCGGTTTGCTTATGTCAACACCGATTACATTTTAGCCAATATACCGGCCTTCGATGAAGCACAGCAAAAAATCGATAAAATGTCGGAAACCTGGGGAGCAGAAATCGCCAAGAAACAAAAGGAGATTGAAGACTTATACCGCAAGTTCCAGAACGAACAATACCTGCTTACAGAAGAAGTGAAGAAGCAGCGCATCCAGGAAATTGAGAGTAAGGAGCGGGGATTGAAAGATTACCAGAAAGAAAAGTTCGGCTATGAAGGCGAGCTTTTTCAGCAAAGGCAGGAACTTATAAAACCCATTCAGGACGATGTGTTTGCAGCCATAGAACGACTGGCGAAGGAACGTGGCTATGATTTCATTTTCGATAAATCAAACTCTACCACGGTGCTGTTTGCAGACCCCAAAAACGACCGGAGCGATGACATTCTGCGCATGCTGGGCATCACACCGGGTCAATCAACAGGAACCAGTAATTAATTAAAATCCAATAATGAGAAATCTACTTTTAGCCCTTATTATCATCAGCTCTGCCACCGTACAGGCCCAAAACAAAATCGGTTATATCAACTCTGCCGAGTTGCTTACACTTATGCCCGAGGTAAAGGCTGCTGATTCTGTAATACAGGTATTGCGCAGTGAACTGCAGAAACAATACAATTCCTACCTCGCTGAATACCAGACCAAAGTAAATGAATACAACAGCGGTGCTGAATCCTGGAGCGAAGTGAAACGCGAAGCAGCAGAAGAAGATATCAATACCCTGCAAAAACGCATCACTAATTTTGAGAGCAGCAGCCAGCAGAAAATTGAAACACGCAGACAGGAGCTCCTGGAGCCCATCCTGGATAAGGCCAATGCTGCGATTGAAAAAATAGGCAAGGAGAAAAAGCTCACCTGCATCATGGATACAAGCGCAGGCAGTGTTATCTACATCGGCGAAGACATGGTAGATATTCTGCCACTTGCCAAGACCGCGCTGAATCTCAACTAAACCCGGCGGGGAACATATGGATTCCGGCGCGGCTCCCATAGGCATTTTCGATTCGGGTTATGGCGGCCTGACAGTCATGCGCGCCATTGCCGACCGCCTGCCGCAATACGATTACCTCTACTTTGGCGACAATGCCCGCACACCCTACGGCAACCGATCGTTTGAAACGGTATATCAGTTTACCCGCGAATGTGTTTTTCACCTTTTTGACCAGGGATGCCGACTGGTCATTTTAGCGTGCAATACCGCTTCGGCTAAAGCGCTCCGCACCATACAGCAGCACGATTTACCCTTGCGCGCGCCCGATAGAAGGGTGCTGGGTGTCATTCGTCCCACCACTGAAATGATTGGCAGCATTTCCCGCACCGGACACGTGGGGGTATTTGCTACCTCCGGAACAGTGGCCTCCATGTCGTACATCATGGAGGTAGGCCGCTTCTTCCCGCATGTGGAAGTACACCAGCAAGCTTGTCCGCTGTGGGTACCCCTCATAGAAAACGGAGAACTGGATAATGCGGGAACCGCCTGGTTTGTAGAAAAATATTGCAGCGCCTTGCTCGCCCAGGACCCCCGAATTGATGCTGTCATTTTAGGCTGTACACATTACCCTTTGTTGCAGCCGCTTATCGACGGTTATCTGCCTGCAGGCACCAAAACCATTGCTCAGGGTCCTGTTGTTGCCGATAGATTAGACGATTACCTGCAGCGCCACCCCGACCTGGCACAGCAGTGCAGCCGCACCGGAAAACGGACGTTTCTGACCACCGATGACCCCGCCACTTTCGACCGGCATGCCACTACATTTTACGGTGAATCAGTGCGCTCCCACCACTTTAGTCTCTGAGGCTTTCTGCAAGACTGCCTGCAATTCTTCCACAAAAGTATTGGCCGGTATAGGGAGGTAAAAAGGTTGTGTTTGTTCCACCTGCAGCAGCGCACTCGCCAGTTCAAATTGTTTCTGCTTGCGGTATACGCAAAATCCTTTAGCTGCCAGCTCCTGCACGAGGTATTCCTGTTCGGTTTGACCGGGCGTGGGGATGAAAATACAGCGTTTACCCAGGGGCGCCAGATCCATGAGGGTGGTATAACCTCCCCTGCTGATAATGATTCGAGAGGAGAGAATCAGCTGATGCAATTTTTGCGCGTGGGCATGGCTCACCATCCTGATATGCTCATTCACCCAGACATCTTTTTTCTGCTCTGAGATACCCTGTACCATGACCATTTTGCGACCCATGCCTTTAGCCTGTTGCAGCAACTGGGCTTCCAGTATGGAGCGCTGTGGCTCGGGTCCCGACAGAATGCACAAGATATCGTTCGACTGCTCCGATTCCGGCTGGTTGGCTTCAAATCGATTGAGCAGACCGATAAATTTCGCATGGGGTAGCATGGGTGGTGCGTGGGAAAGATCGCCGGAGAGATTGGGCTCGCCCTCCGCATCCGGAATCCAGACGGCATCGAACTTGCGGTGGCGCCATTCCAGCCATTTTTGTACTATCCATTCGATGAAGCGCGAGCCCGGAAACTTGATCATCATCTGGTGGGAAATAAAAACAGAGTAAACCTTCTTGCTGCGCACCCCATAGCGGTTATCGGATATGATCAAATCAGGATGTTCTTTTTGAATAATGGAGCGCAACAGCCGGTGCTCCCGGGCAATGCCGGCAAGTATCTTCTGCAGTTGTACCGTTAACTTGATGAGAAAGCTACCGCGTTTCTGGTAATAGATATTATAGGAGGGCAGGTCATAAAAAACCGCGTCGGGAAACTCTTTGCGTAACAATAGCAGCGGGCGTCCGCTGGTTACGATCACCACCTTGCAGTCGAGTGTATACAGCGCTCGGATGATAGGGATGCAGCGGGTAGCATGCCCCAGTCCCCAATCGAGCGGGGCAACAATCACTACTTTTTTTTCCTTCCCCATGGATGGCGTGGCAACTTTTTTGTAGTATCTTTCGTTTCCTAACTACACAGCAAAGCTATGAAAATTCACCGCTCACTGTTTTACGCTATTGTTATTTCCCTGTCGCTAGCAATGGGCAGTTGCAACTTATCCCGGGGCAGCAATTGTGACTGTCCGAAATTTGGTGCCAACAGCCAGCAGGAAGAGCCCGTTACTGCCCTACCTTAGATTCGTTATAAATTACCGGTAATGGTAAGGCATTTTGAACGATACCTTACGGCAGTTGTTTCATGTACAAAACCACTTCAAAAATATGTTATCAAAAACGATGGAAGCGGCATTCAATGCCCAGATTGTGATGGAAGGTTATGCTTCCAATTATTATTTATCAGCAGCCTCATTCAGCGACCATAAAGGTCTGCCGGGCATAGCCCGATTCTTATATGCACATGCCGACGAAGAACGCATGCATATGATGAAGATGTTTCATTATGTAAACGATTGTGGCGGACATGCTCAGGCTCCGGCACTGCAGCAACCACCTTTGACATTCGGTTCGGTTCTGGAATTATTCGAAGCCATACTGGCACATGAGCAAAAGGTAACTGCAGCCATTAATAACCTGGTAGACATTAGTCTGCAGGAAAAAGATTACGGCACCAACCAGTTTCTGCAATGGTTTGTTATGGAGCAACACGAAGAAGAAACCTTGTTCAGAGGTGTAATCGATAAGATTAAGTTGCTCGGCAACGATCCCAAAGCCAATTACTACATTGACAAGGAGCTGGGTAGCATGCCTTCTGAAGGAGCTGCTACAGAAGCCTAAGTAGCGGATACTGCACTTTTGACGGAAATAGTGCTTCCCGGATGCGTAATCATCCAAAGCAACACAGTAACAGCATGTTGGGGGCAATACCGGCATGCTGTTACTTACCTATAGCGAGGGTGGTGACCATGCAGTGAACCATTGAATCAAAAAGGCCAATCGACATGGTTGTATGGAGGGTAGTATTGCTTGAAATAATTAAAACCTCTTGCGTATAAGTTGCTTACAACCTCCTCCATTTCGCCTGGACTGTTCGCAGTTCAACAAGGAGCAGGAAATGCACCTGCCGCTTTTATTAAACTTTGGTTGAAGGCTCAAAGTGTCACTTTCAGGTAATACCTGCGAGAAACATACATTGGCCGGAACCTTCCACGGGTGTGGAAATGCGCAATACGCTGTACCTTTATCAGTATGAATGTTGCCCGTGTCAATTACATCAATATCGGTCTCATGCTGATTTCCTGCGTGGTGGCTTTTATCATTCCGTTTGAACTATTCCTGTTCTCTTATGCGGTACTAGGTCCGTTGCATTATCTGACCGAAATTTCGTGGCTGCACAAGCGCCAGTATTTTTCACCCAAAAAGAATGACTGGATACTACTGAGCATCCTTACTGTAATTATCGTTTTCCCCGGCATATTCGGGTATGCTTATATGCAGGCCGGTCCCAAAGGCATCGATGGCCGCACTATTATTACACCTGCCATTGCCGACCTGATGCGCTTCTTCACTGATATCAATCCGGCAGTGATGTTCCTGGCGTTTTCTGCCTCCCTGATCATGATACTGGTAAAAGATACGCGCTACCGGTTGGTGAGTTTTATTTTGCTTTTCCTTGTGGGTTGGCTTATTCGTACCCAGGATTTTTCCATCATTATTTTCACCATTTTCCTGCCCACACTGGTGCACGTTTTCCTATTTACAGGTGCATTTATTCTGGTGGGTGCCCTCAAAAGCAACAGCACCTCCGGCTTGTTGTCCATTCTTGTATTTATCGGCTGCGCCGTAAGCTTCTTTTTTATACTACCCGATGGAGCAGGCTATCAGATTTCGGAATACGCCAAGCGCAGTTATGAGGTGTCATTCAGAAGTTTAAACGAACAAATATTCCGTTCTTTTCTTCATGAAAATGAGCCGGGTGAAGCTACCATCTACTACAGCAGCGTGGGCATACTCATTACCCGATTCATCGCCTATGCCTACACCTACCACTACCTGAACTGGTTCAGCAAAACTTCTATTATAAAATGGCATGAGGTGGCACGTCCGCAGCTAATTGCCATTTTTGCCCTATGGATTATTGCTGTGGTGTTGTATGCCACGAGCTATCGCACCGGACTGATGGCCCTGTATTTCTTAAGCTTTCTGCATGTGGTGCTGGAGTTTCCGCTAAATTTTCAATCATTCAGACAAATTGGGCAGGAGGTCAGAAGTCGCTTTAGCGGCAGTACCGCCTGATAGCTAGGCTATTTGTGCCAGCAATTGCAGACCTATCTGAATATCTCTGCGCAGGTTGCGCATAAAAAGCCTGCCCAGCAAGCGCGCCACCGAGCTGTACTTAGTGGTAACGGTAGCCTTCCAGATGAGGTGGCATCCGGTATCGTTGGGGCTGAACAACAACTGATGCTGTACCTTAAAACGATTGGTGTGAAACCCGCTATCAATGACCAATTCCTTGTTAGGCTTTGCTCCGGTAATTTCCAGCTTTCCCTTTCCCATTTTGCTTCCCTTCCATTCCAGCACGGCGCCTCTCCCCTGTTGCCTATCGCCAAAATTAACAGCCAGAGCAGGATCATTGTGGGTGCTCCAGGCACTCCATTCCTGCCAGGAGGTTAAATCCTGCACTTTTTTGTACAACACATCGGGTGGTGAGTTGATCGTCTTGCTTTCCACCACTACAATCTTTCGTCGGAAGAACCAACCTGCCAGAATCGGCAGGATAAATAGGATGGCCAGAATAATCAATAAAGTCTCCACCTGCTAAAGGTAAGAAGATGATGACTATCGAAAATAATTTCAACAAGTTGCAAGTAGTCGGTATTCACCTGAGTGTATATCTTACAAAAATTAGCAACCTGTTATGGGCCTCCTTTTACCCATCAGGCATGCTTTAGGCTACTCCATCTTCACCACCGACTGTCTCCATACTATATGATTGTGCTGTTGTATGATCAATTGGTAAAAACCCGTTGGCCAGGAAGTGGTACTGACTGTTTGCCCGGCCTGTTCCAGGTCAAAACGCTCCACTTCCTGCCCCATCGCATTGTACACCACTGCCTGACAGGTTGTTTGCAGCGGGTTGTCTATGTACAAATAATCCTGCACCGGGTTGGGGTAGGCTTTGAAGGGAAGGGATGTTAATTCAGCAACAGGGTTGGTATCGTCTAAGGTATCACAGGGGCTGCCCCGCCATGAGCCTAACTGATAGTTAGGTATGTTGGGAAAAGAAGATGACAGGTCTCGCCCGCCACTTGAAATACTGGCGGTATCCAGGTCACAGGCAGCACCCAGACTGTCCGGATGGTTGATGACCCAAAAGTGTGTTTGGTAGTCTGATAGGGGATCATCCACACCTAAATCAATTTTGCCCGCTGTCAAATATATTTTACCATCAGGACCTAATTTCATACCATAGAATTGGAAGTTCTTTGTTGGAAATTGGTAGATGGTATCTTTGGTAGATGCGATATCCATACCACAATCTAAACAATACTGCAATATAGACGATGGTGAATAAGGCAAACCTAACCCGTTAAAGCTAGAATAAGTAGTCACGTACAGCTTACTATCATCAGGTGAAAAAGCAACTCCAAATCCTGAAATCATATCAACATCACTAATTACCTCCATTAAACTCAATTGGCCGGCACATCGGTCAAACGAATAGAGCAGTAATTCCTTTCCATGGGCTTTTACTATGTAATCTCCATTATTTGATGAAATCATTTCACCCATAACCTCAAATCCATATCCATTGGATAGATAATCACCTTCATTTATGACTAAATGGCCACTCGAATTTTCTGCTAGTAGATAAGAATAAAAATATATTGCATCGCCATCGCTCGTAGGCCAGTCAGTAGTTAAATATGCCTGATTAACAATCCACCAATCTCTACCATTACCATGTTTGATTGCTATTAACCTATTCTGTTGCCAATAACCTTCCTCATCTCCTACTATTAAACTATCCTGGAAGATAATATTAAGCCCACTTTCCTCTAATTCAGCAAGATATAAATCGTTTTCAAAAACATTATACTTCGCATATAAAATACTTATGCTACTTTCCAATTTAACAATCAGTATTGATTGATAATTACTTGTATTCCAGCTAAGGTTAATTATATCTTCAACGAATCCTTCTGGTGTAACCAGCTCTCCATCCCCATTCCATATATTAAATCCATTTGAATATGCCAAAAGAGCGCCTTCTGAATCTGAAACTGCAGAAAACATACCGGTATCCTGACTTGCTATATAGAATAATTCTGTCGGAATGGTATTGAAATCTAAACCGACTCCAGAACTTAACACCCAGTTATTCCCCTCTTTCTGTCCTTTGGCCATAGAACCGCTCAGGCAAACTACCGCCAGTAATATCCTTACTAACATGACTGATTAGTTCTTAATTATCAATTGCTGTTTATCCCTCCCGCTGTCCAATCTAACTTTGATAAGATACATGCCCTCTGAAAGCCATGTAAAGTCAATGTTGTTTACACCTGATTCCAAAGATGACGTATACATGACTCCACCTGATATATTATATAGAGTCAATATACCATTGTTAGTCCCTGCTAAGTCAACTTGCAAATTCGATGTAACCGGATTTGGAAACATGCTTATACCTGATGCTGCGAATTTTCGAGTTTCAAACTCAATATCTTCCTCCAGCACATAGTCATTGTAAAATATAGTATCCAGCATAGCCGCAGCCACATGCACACCCATACCATATTCATTCGGGTCTGATTGTGCCATGGCGAGCAATGTGGATTTATCTTCAGCTGTTAACTTAAATCGTCCGCTCTCATTCACCTGATTCAGGTAAATTGAATAGGCAGTTTGCAAGAATTCTTCTACCGGAGACTCTGCGGTAATTGAACTGTTTAGCGCATTGGCGTATACATAGTTTGACCGAGCGATACTATCCTGTATTTCCTGAAATATGGGAATATTAGAAGCTGCAATGCTGTTCAGATATGCAGTGAGGTCATCAGACAGCAGCGCATCCAAACCCTCCCAGCTATTTACTTCCTGCCAGAACTGCCAACGCCGGTAGTATTCAGAAGCAGTTATCGGTGCATCAACCATACTACCCGCATTGGCATAGGCTTGTTCCATATACTCCAGTGCATCTTCTATTGGAAGCAGATCACTCATTCGAAACAGGTAGCCACACTCCGGATCTGTAGTATTGGTCAATACTGCTGAGAACTGGGCCGGGTCAGTCAAAGGGGGGACGGTCAAACCGGTTGGTATATCATACTCCGGTGCCGAAGTGGATAAATCTGACAACAGATCGCGGTACCTCCAGTTCAGATCCGGTACATCAGTTGACCCAAAATGCCTCTCACGGTTGGCGGTTGTCGTGGGATACCAACTGTTGTCTGATGCGATGCCCGTTCCATTGTTGATATAATAAGTTGACCCTCCTTCCAATACACCAAAGTCAAAACCACCAAACACGCTTACATCAATATCATCCAACCCGACACCCACTCTGCAGTCATGGAACTCGTTGCAGTTCATGTTGCCATTCACCGCACTGGCACTGATCATGGTGCCTACCGTAGTGTTGTACAGGTAGTTGCCGTGGATATCCACACCCGGACAGTCTGTTACCTGCATGCCTATGCGGTTTACACTGCAGGTGCTGCAATCGCTTTCCAAATAGTTATCTCCTATGTACAAGCCGCTGTTGTTCTCTGCCAGTGCACCATGCCCTGTGCCTCCGGGACCTCCCTTGCTGTACGTCATATTGTTGGCTTGTATATCCGCATTCGAATGGTTGCGAAGAAAAATACCCGTTTGTACTTTTTCTATGGTATTACCTTCAATAGTTACTGCATGCGAACTCGTGGGCGTCGCATTATTCACCGATATACCGTAGGGTGATTCTCCGCCTGACGGAAAGTTGCTGCGTGTGATCATGTTGTTTTCTATTTCTGTTGTGCCGGTGGTTATGTCTACCATACGTATGCCAAAAGCATCAAAATCGCTTATCCAATTATTGCTGACGGTATGACTTGATTTTGGGAATAGTAGCTGTATACCACGGCGCAGTATATAGTTCCCTCCACTTAATATGCCTCCATTGATGTTGTTGCTCAATATTATTGTGTTCACCTGGCTCGCTGCTATAATACCATCAAAATCGTCGGTCACTACGTTATCAATCAGGTTATTGTAAACACCTGCACCTGTTACACTCAAGCCTACCTGTAGGTTCCTTTCCAGGTTGGGCGAGCTATTGTCGGATGTGGCCAGTATGCCTATGTTGCCGCTTGTAAAGGTTTCTATAATCGGAGTAGCGGTTGGCAAATAGATACTGTTCAATGTATTACTGATCCTGCAGTTCTGTACCCGTGCATTGGCATAATAACAGCGGATACCAATCGCTACATCATGAATGTAGTTGGAAGTAGTGGATCCGGTATAAGGACTTGTATTGCCTATTTGAAAACTGGCTAAGCCGGAAATAACATTAGAGCCTATTAGTAATACGCCGTAATCGCCCGGCTCTCCGCTCAAAGGGTTCTTCAAGGACGCCGCACCAATTTCAGTATCCTCCATCAAAAAACTAATATATCCCGCATTGGGAGCTTCTAATAAAACGCCAATTTCATTATTCAATAAACAACTGTTATTGGTTAAAGTAACAGCGGTACTCGTGGAGCTCACAGTTGCATGGCATTCTATGACCACATAGGCTCCATTGATGCGGCTGTTGCTTACTGTAACTGCGCCATCTTCTTCTACTTCTATGCCCTTCCACATATCGCCCGGTGCATACAGGTCGCTTGCCGTTATAGTCAGAGAACCTCCGGCAACTATCCTAATCTCAGAGCCTGTACCCATTTGCACCTGCGTACCGCTGAAGTTCACATTGCCTGCTATGGTCAGCACAACACCTGCACTAACTACAATGCAATCGCCGGTAAAAGTACTGGTGCCTAAAGTAGTAGCCATAGAAAATGAATAAGTTGGTGTGCTGCAGGTTATAATGCTACATTGTGCGTTGGCAGTATAATTCAGTAATAACATGCTGGTTACCAACAAGTTAATAACAAAAATGGGGGGGGGTACTACGTGATTGTTGCTTTTTCATAGGGAAGTATTTTAACCAAATTTACTGATTGAAGAGGAGAATGTCAAGGTGATAACAAACAATTAGCATGGGTGGGAGCAGATTGGAAGCACCGAGTCACCCCCCTTCATCCCCCCGTCAAGGGGGGACGCCTTCTAACAAACATTTGTTTTAAATTAATTTGTTTTGGGTTGGGTTAAGGGTTTGGTTGGAGGGGATAGGTCATCGAACAAGCGTATCCATTGTGAGGAAGAATGGAACATCAACTCACCCCCCTTCGCCCCCCGTCCGGGGGGACTTCTTCATATGAAGATTGGTATTAACTGAATGTGTTTTAGACTGGGTTAAAGTGGGTGATGTGGTAGTTGGGGCGGATCGTTTGAGTGACTCATTGCCAAACATTACCTACTCCATTTTCACCACCGACTGTTTCCATATATTACTATTTTCTTGTTGTACAATCAATTGGTAAATACCCGTTGGCCAGTTGGTGGTACTGACCGTTTGCCCGCCAGGCTGCACTATAAGCCGCTCCACCTCCTCCCCCATGGCATTGTACACTACAGCCTGACATTCGGTTTGCAGCGGGTTGTCTATGTACAAATAATCCTGCACCGGGTTGGGGTAGGCTTTGAAGGGAAGGGTTGTTACTTCTGCAACAGAATTAGTTTCATTCAAGGTATCACAGGGGCTGCCTTCTAATGGACCCAAGGCGTAGTTAGGCATGTTGGGGAGGCCTTCCTTTGATACAAACATTCCATCCAAATAGAGTATATTCTCTTGCACATTGCATAATTCACCTGGTAGGTTGGGTTCCATAATTGCATGTAAATGTAAGTTTTGAGGCCCCGTAATAGTATCATCTCCTAAAACCATGTATCTCCTTACAACACTGAAATAAATTCTACCAGATATACGCTCCAGCAACATGCTGTTAATACTCCAGTAATCGTATGGTGCTGATTCTTCATAAACTAATTGCATACTTTCTTCCCATTCCTCGCAACTACCTGAAGAGGCAATGTCAAACTGCCATATTCTGCTTACATAATCCAGATTCTCTGCATGATGCCCGTCTGTAGCAACGTATAAATAATCTCCACTTTTACTGTAGGCTATGCTTGTGATGGCAAATCCCTCTAACGTATCAATCAAGCACTCCGGAATTATCACTCCTGTGCAGCGATCAAAATTATATATACGTACCTTCTTACTATTTTGTACTGCAAACTGGGTTCCTTCTTCATTGAAAACTAACTGATTGCCTTGAAAGTATTTTGAGTCTAATGTAGAATCAGTATAGTAGTAAACAGGATTCTCAAACTCCAACCCATTAAGCATTCTAACTGAAAACGGTTGAAGTGAATCTATTAGTGCATGAATTCTACTAATAACCCACCAGTCTTCTCCGTTACCATGTTTTACTGTCATTAGATTTAACCTATACGCTTTTGTAGAATCTAAATCCAGATAAGTATTACAGCTATCATAATTTACATTATAAACACCCTCGCTCTCATTCAATTCTGCCTGCCAATAACTTATTCGACCGGTTAAATGATCCCAATTTAGTAATAATACAATTGAAGAACCATGCACAGGAATAATAACCGATGCATTGGATAGTGGTGAAGAAAATAAAAATAAATCTTCGTTTAAGACATTACCGATATTATTATAAATAAAATAAGAATCTTTATACAAAATAATTTCACCTGAAGTGTCCGAAAGGATAGTATAGTTTCGGTTTGTTGATTCCGTTAAATCCGATAGATAAACCGGTAATGACCCCACTTCAATCGTATCCTCAGAAAATTTAATGTGAATTGAATCAGAAAAGAACCAGTTGCTCATTTGATTCTGCGCTTCAAGCCTTATGCAAACGCAAAGAAGCACTATTGATATAGCTACATATGACTTCATAGGAGGAGGAGAATTATAGCTTAATGAACAGAGTGGAAAATAGAGTAAGTCCTTCTCGACTTACTTTTACCACAAAGGACCCTGCTTCTATTTCCTGAATATTGACACTTTGCAGGTCTGTATCAACCGGCACAGATATGGAGAGCACCTGGGCACCAAATAATGTCCAGATACTAATCTGATCATCATCTTGAAGATCACCTCCTGAAGTGGTGGTGCCTGAGGAAACAGGATCGCAATCACATTGGGCGTTGGCGGTAATATTCAGTAATAACATGCTAATTATCAACAAGTTAATAACAAAAATGGGGGGTACTACGGGATTGTTGCTTTTTCATAGGGAGTTGTTGTACACCGAATTTACCGCAAAAAGCCGGGAAGGGCAAGGCGGGTGGGAAAATTAACATGACATTGACGATGATGTTGACTTTGACGTTGACATTGACATTGACATTGACTTGCTAGTTAATGGGTTTGGCATTGACTAAAGGGGATACCGGGTTAGTA
>ERZ888423.632-NODE-632-length-35314-cov-16.113049_pt1 | contig 35314 bp, 20 predicted proteins | sample MGYA00520523_ERZ888423 | MGnify/ENA primary metagenome ERZ888423 (study PRJEB32303, sample SAMEA104408611) | aquatic metagenome | biome: Brackish water; feature: Pelagic; material: water | place: Baltic Sea | collected 2014-06-08T10:24:00 | depth 30,27 m ...
AAATTCTTCAAAGGATAATCCAACTTCAAAGTTAGAAAGCTCCGTTTTTAAAGTATCAATTCCTTGGCCATTGGTATCAAGACTCACAATTAAAAATCCCAGATTAAATTTTATTGTATTACCAAAGCTGAGATAAGGATTATAGGCAAATCCCTGTATTTTTTGAGTAGGAGAGGACTGCCCATTAAAACTACCCAATTTTAACGTCGCGTTAAAATAGGAATTTCTACTGGTGCTATCACTTTGTGCTAACGAACTTATGGTAAAAAAAATAGCAACGAATAGTAAACTCTTTTTCATTTCCCTCAAAAATAATTATTTATGCATATAAAGCAATAATCAAGTAAAGTAAATCAGAAATGGGTTTTTACTTAAGACTAATACATAAAATGACCTGTCTAAATATTTTAGAAGGGTATAATGTTTTGACTTATTAAAAAGCCGAGTGTTAGTATATGGATTCTTAACTAAAAAAGTCCTTTTTTACTCTGCGCATCTACCACCGCAAGATTAACTACGTTCACTATTTCACGGACTGAGCTGCCCAATTGCAGCACATGTACTGATTTTCTAAAACCTAAAAGTATAGGCCCAATTGCTTCTGAAATACCTAAGCTCTGCACCATTTTGTAAGCAATGTTACCTGAATTTAAATCCGGGAAAATAAATACGTTGGCATTTTCATTTCCTAGTTTAGAAAAAGGAAATAACTCTTGGCGTAAATCCGCATTTAACGCGGTATTTGCTTGCATTTCACCATCTACTAATATTTCGGGATTTTCTCTATTTAACTTGGCAAGTGCCGTCCGAATATTACTAGGGGTAGTTCCTTTAGCAGATCCAAAATTACTGTAACTTAACATAGCGATTCGGGGCTTTATCTGCAAGTTGGTTACCATTCTATGGGTCAGTTTTACAATATCTACTAACTCGTCAGAAGTAGGTGCAATATTTACGGTAGTGTCGGCAAAGAAAAGTGGTCCTTGCTTGCTCATGATTATATACATCCCAGCTACCTTCGTAACACCATCTGTTTTTCCGATAATTTCAAGTGCCGGTCGTATAGTGTCTGGGTAGTTGCTGTTTTGGCCGCTTATAAATGCGTCTGCTTGACCGAGTTCTACCATCATCGCACCAAAATAAGTGCGTTGTCTCATCTTCTTAACGGCTTGGTGTAAAGTAAGTCCTTTACGTTGTCTCTTTTCGTAATACAGTTTCCCGTATTGGTCTATCAATTCTGGAGAGCGACTTGGATCAATAATGGTACAATCACCTAAGTTTAGTCCCAATTCATCAATCGTAGATCGTATTTGGTCTTCAAAACCAAGTAAAATGGGGATGCAAGATCCTTCTTCTCGGGCAACGTGTGCAGCTTTTAGTACTTTTGGATTATCGGCTTCACCAAAGACCACACGTTGAGGGTTTTGCTTTGCTCTGTTGGCGATATTGCTAAGGAAACGGTTATCCAGACCCATTCGCTTGCGCAGTTCTGTTTTATACGCTTCCCAGTCTGTAATTTCTATTTGAGCTACACCACTTTCCATAGCTGCTTTTGCAACGGCAGGAGATACGGTAGTAATTAATCTTGGGTCTAATGGCTTCGGAATAATGTAATTTTTGCCAAAGCTCATATCCGGTTGATTATAAGCCAGTAAAACTACGTCGGGTACAGGTTCTTTGGCAAGTGCGGCTAGTGCTTTAACAGCTGCAAGCTTCATTGCTTCATTTATAGCAGTAGCGCGCACATCCAGTGCTCCTCTAAAAATAAATGGGAATCCCAGTACATTATTTACTTGATTAGGATAATCAGATCGGCCTGTAGCCATAATAACATCTTCTCGGGCTGCAATAGCTTCTTCATAAGGTATTTCAGGGTTAGGATTGGCCAAGGCGAAAACAATGGGGTTTGCGGCCATAGAACGCACCATATCTTGAGTCATGATATTGCCTACTGAAAGTCCTAGAAATACATCTGCATTTACCAGCGCTTCTGCTAGGTTAGCATATTTTTTAGGTCGCTTAAACTCGTCTTTCCATTGGTCTAAATCTGTTCGGTCGTCGCTTACCTGTCCGTCTCTGTCAAACATATAAAGGTTTTCTTTTTGTACCCCAATGGCTATCCACATTTTAACACATGAGATTCCTGCAGCTCCAGCGCCGCTTACCACTACTTTTACTTCTGCTGCATTTTTACCTGCTACTTCTAACGCATTGATAAGACCTGCGGTACTTATAATAGCTGTACCATGTTGGTCATCATGCATCAACGGGATTTTCATCTCTCGCTTCAGGGTTTCTTCTATCAAGAAACTTTCAGGCGCTTTTATGTCTTCTAGGTTTATGCCGCCAAAAGTGGGTTCTAAAGCTTTTACTACATCTATAAACTTTTGTGGATCATTGGCGTCCACCTCAATATCAAATACGTCTATATCTGCAAATATTTTGAAGAGTACACCTTTACCTTCCATAACCGGTTTGGAAGCTAAAGGGCCTAAATTACCCAATCCTAAAACAGCTGTACCGTTAGATATTACGGCTACTAAGTTTCCTTTGGCTGTGTATTTATAAGCGTCTTGTGGGTTTTTAAAAATCTCCTCACACGGTTCGGCTACTCCTGGTGAATAAGCCAAACTTAAATCTCTTTTAGTTTGAGTTGGTTTGGTAGGTACTACCTCTATTTTTCCTGGTCTTCCTTGCGAGTGGTAATCCAGTGCATTGTCAAATTGGCTATCCATTTTGTTTGTTGTTTGTTTGCAATGTGTGCAAGTAGGCAAAGGTATTTTTACAAACTGTAAGACAAAATAGAAAAACGAACCTAATGCGTCTAAAATGAGACACTTCTGAAAGTATATTTGTACGTAGTGGAAACCAAATTTAATGGTAATATTTCTGCTCTGGGGCTTACAGTATTACTTTCATAAAATGCCAGAGGGACTTACGGAATACTGGTTGCAGTGGAGGTCTACGAGCTTGCAATCGAAATGTGACAATTAACGAGCATACTCTTAAATCACTGAGAATGTAATTACCTTCGTCGGTATGAACTACTCCTATTGGGAAAAGGAATACTTACTAGCAAACATAGATTATCTTATTGTGGGAATGGGTCTTGTAGGCCTACAATCGGCGATTGGTATCAAAGAGGCCAAGCCTAATGCTAAAGTAGTCGTGATTGATAAGCACAGCTGGGGATTAGGTGCGAGTACGCGTAATGCCGGATTTGGTTGCTTTGCAAATGTGAGCGAAATACTGGATGACTTACAGCACGATTCGATGGAAAATGTATACGCCACCATCCGTAAAAGGTACAATGGATTACAAAAGCTAAGGAGTAAGTTTGGAGATGCCGCTATAGGATATGAAAATATAGGAAGCATTGAAATTTTTACCAAAGAAAACAAAGCCTATTTGCACAAAGGCATAGATAGCCTGCAAGGAATAAATACGATCCTATACACAGAATTAGGCCTAGATAACGTGTTTAGTTTCCGTAGTAATAATGCGTTGCCCAATACCATTGGGGCTATACATAATGCTTTTGAAGGTCAATTAAATACGGGTAAATTATACGAAACTGTTTATCAGTACGCTCAACAGTTAGGCATAATGCTGTATGGAGGAATAGAGGTTACGGAATGGGAAGGAGATAACGATATACTGGTGCAAACCACGAATGATTTTAGGCTAAAAACTAAAAATCTGATTCTCTGCACCAATGCATTTACCGCTAAATTAATTGATGAGGATATAGTGCCTCGTAGAGGGCAAGTAATCGTAAGTGAACGCATTGAAAATCTGCCATGCAAAGGACCCCATTTTTACGATAGCGGGTATTACTATTGGCGAGATATAGACCAAAGAATATTACTTGGAGGAGCACGTAACAAGGATGTGGAAGGCGAAACTTCGTATGACCTCGTCCCAAATGATACAGTGTTGGCAGAATTGAAACGCTTTATGAACGAGCAAATTTTTGGCAGAGAAGTAGCCATAGATTATGAGTGGAGTGGTATTATGGGAATGGGAAAAAGCAATGAAAAACAACCCATAGTAAAACGATTATCAACGAATAGTATAGTTGCGGCAAGGCTAGGTGGTATGGGCGTAGCTTTAAGTGCGAACGTAGCAGAAGAAGTGGTTTCTTTGATTTAGGACGTGAGATAAAAGAGTGATTACGCAATATTAGAAACGATTAAAATTACAAATGTCCAACCAGACGGAATAAAAACCCGTCTTGAATCTGTTCTATCTCAAGTAATACACAATAAAAAACGCATCCCTCTCGAGATGCGTTTCAAAATATCTAAGGACAAGATTGTCTTAAATCTTGTCCTATATCATAAATCGGACAGTAAAGCCGACTAATCCTTTAATATGCTTCTAGCAATAACGATACGCTGTACTTCGCTAGTTCCCTCGTATATCTGAGTTATCTTAGCGTCGCGCATCATACGCTCTACGTGATAGTCTTTTACAAAGCCATATCCGCCGTGTATTTGTACTGCTTCTGTAGCTACCCACATAGCGGTTTCAGAAGCAAATAATTTTGCCATACTTGCTGCTTGAAGAAAATCTTCACCTTGATCTTTTAGGTAAGCTGCCTTAAAACAAAACAGTCTTGCAGCCTCTATTTTTGTGGCCATATCAGCTAGCTTAAATTGAATCACTTGGTGATTCATGATTTCCGTACCAAACGCTTTTCTTTCTTTTGAATATTTCAGTGCTCTCTCGTATGCACCACTTGCTATACCCAATGCCTGTGCAGCAATACCAATACGACCACCACTTAATACTTGCATGGCAAACTTAAAGCCGAACCCTTCTTCTCCTATCCTATTTGCTTTAGGTACTTTTACATCTTGGAACATTAGCGAGTGCGTATCAGAACCTCTAATGCCGAGTTTGTCTTCTTTCTTGCCAACTTGGAAACCTTCCATGTCTGAAGTTACAATAAGGCAATTAATCCCTTTGTGTCCTTTTTCAACATCGGTTTGCGCCATTACCAAAAATGTTTTTCCGGTGCTACCGTTGGTAATCCAATTTTTGGTTCCATTTAAAAGATAATAGTCGCCCATGTCTATGGCAGTTGTGCGCTGGCTGGTGGCATCACTGCCAGCCTCTGGTTCACTTAAGCAAAAGCCACCATGAATTTGTCCGCTGGCAAGTGGACGTAAAAATTTTTCTTTCTGTTCCTCTGTTCCATACTTTTCTAATCCCCAGCATACTAATGAATTATTTACACTCATTACCACGCTAGCACTTGCGTCTATTTTAGAGATTTCTTCCATTGCTAGCACATAGCTAATGGTATCCATTCCGCTGCCTCCCCATTTGGGGTCAACCATCATGCCTAACATACCAAGTTCGCCCAGCTTTTTGATTTGCTCATACGGAAATCGTTGCTCATTATCTCTTTCGATAACGCCTGGCAGTAATTCTGTCTCAGCAAAATCACGCGCAGCTTGCTGTATCATTAAGTGTTCTTCAGATAGTTCGAAATTCATTTTGAAAAATATTATTGCAAATGTAACAGATTAGGTGACCAAATAGGTGTGTAAATAGGCGAGTAACCTTGTTTAAATTGGGTTAAAATAATGAAAACGTGGATTCAAACGTATTCTAAATGTATGATAACTAGGGTTATAAACGCGGAAATAAGTAAAAAAATGCCCGCAAAAGGGTGCAGGCATCTAAGTTGTCTATTAGGCTCGTATTTTTAGTGACTTGCTTCCATTTCTACATGGTCTATGTCAATATGTTGCTTTTTCAAAATACCTTTTACTAAAAAGGCAAATAAGGTCAAATACGCAAAGCAAACTATGGCAACAATAAATGATTGGTGTATGCCAATAAGATCTGACAATTTTCCTTGTATTGGAGGAATAATACCGCCGCCTAAAATCATCATCACTAAAAATGCTGATCCTTGAGATGTGTATTTTCCCAGCCCTATGATAGAAAGACTAAAAATAGCAGGCCACATAATACTGCAAGCTAAACCACCCGCTAGGAAAGCGTAAATTGCTACAGTGCCGGTAGTAGTTAACCCTATAAGCATTGCCAAAATACCTAATGCTCCAAAAACCATAAGTGTTCTAGCTGGTTTATCCTTGCTAAAAAAGAAGGCTCCAATTTGCAGGAAAACGCACAATACATAGTAATAAAGAGGAGTCATGTCTTTGCCTGAAAGTATATTTACCCCGAGAATAAGCGCGAACGCTACTAAAGGAACAATGATTACGGCAATAGTTCTTTTAACCCCTTTCAGGTTAAACACACTAATGGCTCCTGCCCAGCGTCCTATCATTAAACTGCCCCAGTACATAGAGATATATGGAGCAATCTCTGATGATTGTAATCCTCCAAAGGAATCTAGTTTTAAGAGCTCACCCAGATTAGAACCTATGGCAACCTCTACGCCAACATAAGTAAAAATGGCAAGCATCCCAAGTACCAACTGAGGGTATTGCATCGCACCCCAGCCATCTGGTTTTTTCTTAGCTGCAGTATATGAAAACAATAAACCTCCCACAACCGTAATTAAGGCTCCAATCAACCAGGTCATTCTATAGTTTTCTAATCCTTTACTTATTTCTGTAATTCTTGTCTCCTTTGAGGAAATTAAATCAAGATTGATATTGTCTGGATTAGCCGCGTTTAGTTCAACTATTTCACTCCCTAAGGTTATTAGTTCAGCTGCTTCAGCACTTTTATAACTGCTAAATACGGGAACAAACATAATGGCCAATAATACAGTCATTACAGATAAGGTGATGAGTGCTTTGTTTGCTTTTTCAACAGGCTCCGTGGTAATACCGTCAGGTACTTTTTTGGAGAAAAAGAAAAGACCTGCAGCTAGAACAAATAGCAATCCAACACCTACATATAAGTATATAACCTTGCTAAGTTCCAACATTTTTATTTGTTCATCCGTAATGGTAGCTGCTGTGCCAAATAAGGCTAGTGCAACTACGATTGGGCCTATAGTGGTCCCTAAAGAGTTAATCCCGCCTCCTAAATTAACACGACTAGCTCCTGTTTTAGGGTCGCCTAGTAAGATTGCAAATGGATTAGCTGCAGTTTGTTGCAATGAAAAACCGAGTGCTACAATAAATAGACCTACTAGCATTCCTGCATATAGATTGGCTTGCACTGCAATGATCATTGCCCCAGCTCCAAGAGCAGAAAAAAGTAATCCATAAACGATACTTTTTTTATAGCCCCACTTACCTACAATTTCAGTGCCGCCTAAGGTGCCAAATGCAAATAGTAAAAGTGCACCTAAATAGTACGCCGTATAAAAGGCAAAGTCTACTAGCTGTGACTGAAATTGGTCTAGCGAAAAGTACGATTTACAAAAGGGAATAAAGATGCTATTCCCTGCGGCAATAAAGCCCCAAAAGAAAAATACGGTTATCAGTGTATACAGTGCTGGGTAGTTGGTTTTGGTCATTTTGTGATTAAAAAAGTGGTTAACAATGGAAACGAATATACATACCAAATTGAAAAGAAAAAGAAAAATCGAAATTACTTGTAGTAAAATATACTATAAGCGAATATCGTTTTAGGTGAATTGCATTATTATTTTTTTTTACTTAAAACCCATATTCTGTTATTTGTAAAGCTAAGTAGACTGTTTTTAGTGAAGTTGTAATTACAAGCTTTATAGGGCTCTTCATTTAGGGATAACAACCTTCTTTTTCATTTGCTAGTTGAATAGGTTTCCCGCTATCTTCGCAGCATGTTCCCAACACTTACAGGAAATGGACGAATATGGATTTATGTAGCCAATAGACCTCTTACGGAAACCGAATCCTTAACTATACAAGAAAGACTTTCGGTGTTTTGTGAAAACTGGGCAGCTCATGGTAATCAACTTACAGCTGAATTTGTCATTTTTCATAATCAACTCTTGGTATTAGGTGTAGATGAGGAAGTAGAAGCAGCTTCAGGTTGCAGCATAGACCAGACTTCTGCCATATTTAGACAAATTGATAAGGAAATGAACTTGGACCTTTTTAACAGAATGAATCTCGCCTTTTTAGATGAGGATAAGGTTCGATTGGTACAGCTTCCAGAAATTACGCAAGCATTTCGTGTAGGGATTATCCATCCTCAATCTACATTCCTAGATAATACCATAGGAGTTCTTTCTGATCTTCGGATTAGATGGCAAGTTCCTTTTGAAAAATCATGGGCGTTTAAAAGAGTTAAATCTTTAGAAAGCAGCTAATCAATCCTAAAAAGTGCCTAAATTAGTTTTAATAGAATCTTCTGGAGATGTTTGCTCCGCAGCAGTATCTCATGGTAGTCAGATTATTGCTGAAAAATCTATTCAAGAGCCCAACTCGCACTCCATTTATTTAGCACGATTTGTAGATGATGTCTTAAAAGAAAGCGGAATAGAAATAGCGGAACTTGATGCGGTTGTTATTGGTGGGGGGCCGGGCTCGTATACCGGATTGCGAATTGGCTGTAGTTTAGCCAAAGGTCTTTGTTTTGGTTCAGGTTTACCTCTTATTGCATGTTCTACATTAGCTGCATTTGCAGCTTCAGCTCAATTACAATTTCCAAAAGCAGAACGTTTTATTTCATTGATAGACGCACGCAGAATGGATGCATATTTGGGAGTATATGATGAAAACCTAAATTCTATTGCTGAAGAGCAGTTTATCACAATAGATACACAACTGGCTGTTGATTATACTCATGGGCAAACTATCGCTTGTGGATCGGGGGCGCTAAAATGGGTGCAAGAATTTAATCCTACAAATATTTTAATCAATTCACATACAGGTATTTATGCTCGCAATTTGCTTCCTGAAGCACTTAAAAAATGGGAATCGGGGGAGTTAGAAAACGTGGTGTACTATGAGCCAAATTATATTAAATCAGTTTTTGTGACAAAACCCAAGCCTAAACTTTAACCCTAGGTTGCAGAAGACTAGCGCTCCTCTCTTATATTTGCAGCTATATCAAATGAAATTAAGTGCTTTTATAGCTTTCCTCTTGTTTTCGTTTTGGGCATCTGCGCAAACTTTTAGTGAGAAAACTACCACGGCCTCTAATGTGCGTCTAAATGTATCCAACTCCGGTACGTTTGGAAATGCATTTCGAGGATATCGCGATGGTTCAGGTAATCCTTCTGGTGAATATCCCGCAGGAAGTGGGGTAGAACATCTGTTTGAAAGTGGCATTTGGTTTGGCGGTTTAATAAATGGGTCTACGGTGGCGGTGAGCACTGCAGCTGTAGATGCTCCCCAAGGATACAGCACGGGTTCTGCTGGCTTTGAGTTTTATCCTGAGCCTGGAGCCACACTCAAAGAAATCTCATCACTTCGAAATAGCCCATACTATAATACATTAGCGGTTTCTCACCAAGATTTTGTGGCTACATTTTCCGATAAAAATGTCAAAGTACCAGGTACGAATACTCAAATAGGGTCTCATCTTGATCCTCTTTTTGTTAAAGTAACGGCGAAGTCGTATAACTGGAATTATAGTTTTAGTGATTTTTTCGTTATTTTAGATTACGAACTAGAAAATATTGGTGCTAATACCATAGATAGTGCCTTTTTTGGGCTATGGGCTAATACAGTTGTTCGAAATATTAATGTTACACCTGCAGGAAGTGGCGGTGCCGCTTTTTATAATAAAGGAGGCAATGGCTATTTTGATAGCTTGCAAATGGCTTACTGCTATGATAACGCTGGGGATGTAGGTTTTACCGATAGTTATGTGGGACAAAAATTTTTAGGCGCAGAAGATAAAAATGGCTTCCATCATCCTAATAATGCTTCGTCATTTAAAGCTAATTATAATGCTTGGCAGTTTAATAGTACTACAGATCCTATATACTTCCAACCTACTAATGATAATACGCGTTATCAAAAACTAACCCGTGGATTGAACCAACATCAATGTTGGGATGAAAATAATACCACAAATTCAAGTTGCGGAACTAAAAGCTATCAGCAACAGTTGAATGAAGCTGGTAATCGTTCAGATTTAGTCTCCGTTGGTCCATTTAAAGATTTCAAACCAGGAGATAAGATAAAGGTTAGTTATGCCTTTATTTTTGGTAGAAAGAAACAAGATGGTAATGCGAATAGCTCCAATAATTTGGAGCAACAGAGTATTTTCTTAGCCAATGCCTCTTGGGCGCAAACTGCATATAATGGTGAAGATGTTAATGCAAATGGCCTTTTAGATGCTGGTGAAGATATAGATGGAGACGGAAAACTTACACGCTTCATACTTCCCGCTCCTCCAGAAATTCCGGTAACTAAAGTAGTAACTGCTGAAAATAAAATCGAGATTTATTGGGCGCAAAACGCAGAGTCTAGTATTGACCCTATAAGTCAAACCATGGATTTTGAAGGATACAGAGTCTATATGACTAAATTAGGTTTTGACGTAAGTGCCGTCCCTAATTTGCAACGCGATTTGGTGAAAATAGCGGAATACGATATAGCTGCTAATGGTTATAATTATGAGACAGGTTTTGGCGCAGTAAGACTTGATCAACCTTTTAAGTTTGAAGGAGATGATACCGAATATTGGTATAAATACACCGTAAACAATGTGTTAAACGGCTGGCAATATGCTATATCGGTAACTGCTTTTGACAGAGGAAATGCGGCGAGTAACCTAGAGAGTCTAGAAAGTAGCCCGCTTGCGAATAATTATAGAGCGTATGCAGGGAAGCCCGCAAATGAGAACTTAAGTGTCAATGAGCCATTTGCGTATCCTAATCCCTACATCGCAGGAGCAAGTTGGGAAGGGAAAAGTTCATTTCAAGAACAAAGTCGTAAGTTATACTTTGCTAACCTACCCGCTAATTGTGAAATATATGTTTACACAGCAGCAGGAGATTTCTTAGATCAGATAACGCACAACGCCCAATATGATGGCAGTGATATCCGCTGGAATCAAACATTTGGGGCAGAGAATGCGGACCAAAACGTATTTTCAGGAGGAGAGCATGCATGGGACTTGCTTACAGAGAACACACAAATTATAGCCAGGGGGTTATATATTTTTACGGTAAAAGATTTAGATACAGGCAAGTTATACAAAAGCAAATTTGCGGTAATAAAATAAAGAATTAACACTATATAAAAAATGAAAAAACAATTACTAACACTAGCATTGGGATTATTTAGTATCCTATTTTCATCTGCTCAAACAACTGTGTCTGTCCGTGACATACAGTATGTAAGTCCTAGTGACTTAGCAAGTTGTAAAGACATAAGTACTTACAATGGTCAAGAAGTAAAGACTGTAGGTGTAGTAATGCATGATGGCGGTCTTACAGAATTAGCATCAGGTTCAGTTACTGGAGGTTACAGGCCAGGTGTACACATTATGGACACCGCTGCGGGTGGCGTAATGGGCAATTTTGCAGGTATTCAAATTCACGGGGTATATTCTGGTCAACTATCTCAGCCGGTAACTGCACTTAATAATCTAGTAGCAGGTATGATTGTAGAAATCGTGGGAACAGTAAATAACTTCAGCGGTGAAACGCAAATCTATCCTAAAGATAATTCGTCAGTAACTGTTATAGGAACAACCTCTGCTCCTACTCCTAAAGTAATAAACTTGGGTGTACTAAATGACAACTCAAGAAGTAATATATATACGACAGGAGAAGAATATGAAGGTTCGTTAGTGACTTTAGAAAACGTAACCGTGGTTGGTGTTTCTATTTTCAGTGGCAATAGAGTTAGTTTTGATGTGAGTGATGTTAACGGTAATTTAATTAACGTTTCTGACAGATTTATTGCTCAAAAACAAGGAAATTGGAATGCACTTAACGGTTCATCTCCGCAAACAACAGGGGAGTTTGTTCCGCCAGTTGTAGGTACTAAATACGAGTCTTTGACTGGCATAGTGCTTCATTCACAAAACGGTTGTTCAGGTGGAACAGGAAGAGGGTATGAATTAAATCCATTCTCTGCGGATCATTACAAAGTAGGAGATACACCTCCAAGTATTACACAAGTAAGCAGAAGTCCATTGGTTCCTGCTAGCGGTAATGTAGTTATGCTTTCAGCTAAAATTGTTGATTTTAATGGTACCGTAGTGGACCAAAAATTATTTTACTCAACAGATTTAAATCAAGATAATACAGCCTTTACTTCGGTTGCTATGACGCTTAAATCAGGTTCAACCGATGAATTTGAAGCGACTATCCCAGCTTTTACAGATGGTACAATAGTGAGATACTATATAACTGCAGATGATAATGATGGTAATAAAAGCTACGAGCCTTTTAGTGCTGCAAATGCATCAGGTTCTACTTCTTTTTATACCGTTAGAGATAATGGCTTAACAATCGTGGATCTTCAAAAAGTATTAAACCCGCTTCAAGATGCGAGTCCATATAAAGATCAAACGGTCACGGTAAAAGGATATGTTATCGCAAGTGCTAAGCCTTACGACCTTGAAGATATTTACATTCAAGATAAAGACGCAACAGAGTTTGCAGGCATAAAATTAACAGGCAATGCAGACTTGTTAGACTTATGGAGAACTGAAGAAGTAGAAGTAACTGGTAAAGTGGTAGAATCCTTCGGAAACACCCAACTAGAAGTAACTTCAGTATCTAAAACAGGTAAAACATTTGATGTAGCGCCTATAGAATTACCAGTAAGCGATAGTGCAGGCAGAGCAAATGGAGGAATGGAAAAATACGAATCTATGCTTGTAAAAATGGTTAATACAGGAGGTAAAGTAAAAATAGCTAACCCACGTTTAAATCCATTTGGAGAGTTCATGATTTCTAATGATACTGCTGCTAATTTTGCCAATAGTACTAAGGTTCAAACCGGCGTAAAAAATAGCAATAATAATTCTTCGCTTTGGGTGTCTTTAGTGTCTAACGATACTTTTGCCAACATAGATGGTATCATGGAAGTAGCAGCAGTGGAAGCTACCAAAGACATGGATATGGACGCTATAGTTGGTGTTATTTATTATGGATTCAGCCAGTTTGCACTTAAGCCAAGAAATAACGACGATATTATAGGTTTTAGCCAAACACTAGAATCTGCAAAATATGCGAACGATACCGCTAAAAATAGTGTGGTAGAACTTACCAATTTAGGTGTTTCTTTCTACCCTAATCCTGCCAATAATGTGTTAAATATTCAGGTAGGAAACAATGGTAATGGCACACTTGCAATACGCAGTCTTGAAGGAAGATTAGTTAGTCAAACTGAAATACTTGGAAGCAACTCTGTGAATATAAGTTCATTATTAAGTGGTGTTTATTTTCTAGAATATACCAACGCAACTGGGCAGAGAGCTTCTGCTAAGTTTGTGAAACTTTAATGATAAATACGATCTTATCATATACAACAAAAGGACTGAGCACTCTCGTGCTCGGTCTTCTTGTTTTTATTTTTTCCTGTAAAACGGGAGAGGAGTTACCAAACATGGCACCCGAAACTAAATTGTCTGTAGAAAATATCAACCTTTCAGGAGACAAACGGCTAAATAGCACAGTTAACCTTACGTGGTTTGGTACAGACGTAGATGGCTATGTTCGGCATTATGAAATTAAAATAAATGAAGGTGAATGGCTTAAAACTCAAATACAAGATAGTACATTCTTATTTGATATTGATCCAGACGCAGACTCAACAGATATTGAGTTTTATGTACGAGCGGTGGACGATGAAAACGTTGCTGATCCAACACCTGCTTACATAAAAGTTCCTCTTAAAAATAGTCCACCGATTGTGTCATTTGACAAAGCAAGTGTAACCGAAGATACCACAAATCTTGTTATATCTTTTCGTTATCGAGCCAGTGATCCAGATGGAGATGCTACGCTAAAAAAAGGCTTTGTACGCGCCAATGATGGAGCATGGTTAGAGATTGATCTCAATCAAAAATTAATTTCACTCATCGCAGAAAACACTTCTACGTTAGGCAAAGGCAATGCGAAACTCTATTACGGAATTGAAAAAAATGCTAGTCTGACTATAGATGGTTTTGTAAATGGGGGTGATAATATCATCCAACTTAAAGTTTCCGACATTGCTAATTCAGAAAGTAAAGTAGATAGTACCATAAATATTTACACCAAGGCTAAAACAAGTGATTTGCTTGCAGTGGGTGGACACAACAAAAGTTTATCGGCTACATACAATGCCCTAATTGCAACTAATTACCAAGACCTAGACGTAGTAGATTATGCCCGTGATGGCGGCAAATACCAACCTAAGTTTTGGGATCCCACATTCCGGCTTCTTGCCATGGAATACGATAAAATTTTCTTTCATACCGAAGAAGGCACTACAAGTAATCCTTTCTCAGGTCTTGATGGCACTTTGTTAGATTTTGCTGCGCCGGTTATTCAGCAACTTATTGATAATAACAAAAAAGTACTGGTTTCTACTTCGTTTTCAAATGGAGCTGATTTAAGCATAATTGGAGATATACTATCTATTGATAGTTTTAGCTCGGTTAGAGGTCAAGCCTTTTTTACCAACGACAGTTTTGCGTTAAGTACGGATGCTACATATCCTATAGTACAACCTGCTAATTTCTTACTCGCTGCAGATCCTTTTTACCCCGGAGTAAATGCAGAAGTATTTTATAATGCTCAACTTACACCTAGTGGTGGTTGGAGTGGTCCAAGATGCGTTGCCATTAGAAGAAGAAACAATAATAATCAAGTGAATTTAGTGCTCTTTTCTGTTGAACTACATAAGCTTAATAAAAATAGTATTAACCAAAATCAATTAATCTCTAAAATACTGAATGAAGCGTTTAACTGGTAGCATTCTAGGCTTATTATGTACATTGTTTAGCATTGCTCAAAACGGCACTCTTAAAGGGGTGCTTACTGATCAAGAAAGCGGTGAAAAGCTGGTAGGCGCATATGTAAGAATAGTAGGTACCTATGGAGCAGCTATCTCAGAGGTAGACGGATCATTTAAAATAGCCAATATAAAACCAGGATCGTATACTATAAACATATCGTTTATGGGGTATCAGCAGAAGGTCTATAATGATATAGAGGTTCAGGCTGACAAATCAACTGGGCTCAATGTTAAAATGACGGCGCAAACCAATTCCTTTGAAACAGTTAAAATCGTTGGCAGGAAAAAAGTTGTCGAACTAGATGATGCTAAAAGCACAATAACGTTAAATAAAAAAGACATCGAGGAGATGAATGTGCGAGACGTTCAAGAGGTGGTTGCAATTCAAGCAGGTGTATCTAAGTCTCCAGATGGTATCCAAATTAGAGGAGCTCGTGTCTATGAAACGTCATTTAATATAGATAACATAAGCGCACAAGATCCGCTGGCAGGTACAGGCTTCGGGGTACAAGTATCGAGTGGTTCAATTGGTGAACTAGAGTTGATAACAGGTGGCGCAGGAGCAGAGCATGACGGGGGTACCGCCGGTGTTATTAGCACATCTATAAAGGAAGGTTCAGATGAATTTCAAGTTGCGGGAAGCTGGCAAAGAGATAATCTCGGAGGGAATACTAATTCGGGTTGGAATACAGACATAGGCGAATTCTCATTCGGAGGAAAACTTAAAGTGAAGAACAGAAAATTTTATTTCTTCAATAATGTTACGCTAAACCTTACCGACGATTATTTTGGTCCTACTGCAAAGCAATTGCATAGTTCATTACTAACTGCAAACGATAGTTTTTGCGCACCAAGACAATCCAATCAATTTACGCATACCTTAAAACTTTCGCACGAGCTTAATCAAAAAACGAAAATTACGATAACCAACCAACACAGCTTAACCGTAAATCAAAGTACACGGTCATTGCAAATTGTGGGATTTGATGCGATTTTAGCCCCAGGTTATCAGTTTGATAGAAGTTTAAATTTAGATAATGCGACTACCTACACACATTCCTCTAATCTTACAGCTATAAATATAAGACGTACTATCACCGAAAAATTAGTGGGGACACTTACGTTGGGACGACTTTTTACCAATCTGAGAGCAGACGCCAACGGAAGACCTTTTAGAACAAATTCAGTAGACCAAGTGTACGACGAGCAAAGCATAGTAACGAATCCAGTGCAAGTTTTTAACCCCAATGGTTTTATTCAATATGTACTGCCAGGTCCTGGTTTAATAAATAATGGAGGTATTAGTTCTACCTGGCACGATCACTTTGCTAGTGAGCATACCATCAAAACGAATTTTAAATATTATCCTAAGGATAAAACCCATCAGATGAACTTCGGGTGGGAGCATAAGCTCAATGAATATCAGTGGGTAGATGTGACAAGACCATGGGTTGGCGCACCTATACAAATCAATGACAGTATAAGTACTCCGAGTATTAGCATTGGGTCTAGTAATGACATTTGGCGTGTAAAACCAAATAATGGGGGACTATTTTTCAGTGATAAGATACAGTATAAAGGCATTATCGCCAATTTAGGAGCGCGTTTCAATTATTGGGCGCCAGGTAAGTTTGTGGATGATGCAGTTAATAATCCAACAGCACCTGTAATCGATCAAGTAAGAGAAGATTACAAAAGCCACACGGTAAAGGTATTTGGGCTTCGTTATAAAGCTAGAGTATTGCCTAAAATCAATGTGTCGTTCCCGGTAACCAATAATAACGTACTTTACTTTAACTATAGCCACAGTATGCGTTTACCGCATCCTCGTTTTGTATATGCAGGCTTAGATCCGGAGTATCAGGATAGAAGTTTTCTTTCGTTTTTGGGTAATCCAGACTTAAATCCAGAGGTAAATGTAGCTTACGAAATAGGGTTTAAATCGCAGATTAAGAAAAATTTAGGCCTAACATTAGCGGCCTATAATAACAATCGTTTTGACTACATCGTAAGCCGCAAGGTTATTGTAACGGATCAAACGGGAAGACCTGTAAGTAAGACCATGTACATTAACCAGGATTATGCGAAAGTGCAAGGCGCAGAGGCTAATGTTATCTGGCGAATGACATCATACTTGCGAACATTTACCAACGTAGCCTACCAGCTCGCCAAAGGTAAAAGTAACAGTGCGAGAGAAAGTAGTTTGCAAATAGAGCAAAATGGGGAAGTGCCGCTCAGCACAGAGCAGTACTTGGCTTGGGATAGACCTTGGAATATTAATCTTGGGGTGGTCTTTGCACCAGATACTAATTTAAGCATCTATCGAAAATGGATGAAAGGAACGCAAATTTACTTTAGCTCATCGTACCAGAGTGGATTTAGATATACGCCAATGCTTTTAGAAGGATATAATGATTTAGGTAGACCGCTGTATGTTTCAGATCTGAATAATTATTTAGCTGAACGAGCTACGCCATGGGTAAACAGTGATATTAAACTCACAAAGACATTTGCACAAGGCAAGGGTAAAGGCGTTACACTGAGTGTGGAAGCAAGAAATTTATTTAACTATAAAAATGCGCAGGTTATTAATCCCGTAACAGGCAGAGCCTGGGAGCCCGGAGATGATTTGCCCAATAACCAGCGAGATGATCGCTACCTTGGACCAGAGGAAAGCGGGACACCTCCTAACAATCCTGCTCGTTATACCGCTCCTAGACAAATACTATTCGGCGTTAGCTTTAAATTATAAAATGCCACTTATCGTATTACTTGTTGTCAAGTATATCAGAAAAAGACGTAAGCATAGAAAGGACTAAGCTTCAATGAGCACGTATTTAGTGTGCTCATTGAATGATTATTTTCAGGCTAGCCTTCGTACTCACTCAGCACTAGCCATCGGTCAGATTTAGTGGTGATTTCTTGAAGTACTATTCCCAATCGTTCACTTGCTTTAGCAATGATGTCAAAATCTGAAGGATTATTTGCTAGTTGAGATTCTAATTGCTCTTTCTCGGTTTCTAAATCTTCCAATTCTTTTTCCAAGGTTTCCAATTCGTATTTTTCTTTAAAACTAAGTTTAAGCTTAGGCGCTTCAGTCTTGGCTTTTTCTAACACTAAGGGTGCCGCTTTAGCGTCTTTCTTATCTTGCTTGGCTTGTTCTTCTTGTTCTAATCTGTACTCGGTATAGCTACCGTTATAGTCTTTTATTTCTCCGTGACCCTCAAAAACAAAGATGTGCTCCACAATACGATCTAAGAAATACCTGTCGTGACTTACCAGTAAAATACAACCACCAAAATCAGCTAGAAAATCCTCTAACTTATTGAGTGTTAAAATGTCTAAATCATTGGTAGGCTCATCCAAAATAAGAAAATTTGGATTTAGCATAAGCACGGTGAGTAAATACAAACGTCTCTTCTCTCCACCACTCAGTTTCTCTACAAACTGATGTTGCATTTGTGGTGGAAATAGGAATAGGTTTAACATTTGGCTTGCGGTAACGGTAGCTCCGTTTGCCAGTGTGATTACCTCGGCTACATCTTTGAGCACATCTATCACCCTTTTTTCAGGTTTAAGGTGCTTCATCCCATCTTGGCTGTAGTAGCCAAACACAATGGTATCGCCTCTGTTTATCTTTCCACTGTCTGGCTGTTCTAAGTCCATTATCATATTAAGGAAGGTAGACTTACCACAGCCATTTTTGCCTACTATGCCTATGCGTTCTCCTTTTTTAAAGGTGTAGTCCAGTCCTTTTAAAATGACATTGTCGCCATAGCTTTTATATACTTTTTTGAGTTCGAGTATTTTGCCGCCAATACGCGTCATTTTTACGGCCAATTCTAGGTCTTGTGTCTTTTTGCCGCTTTTGGCTTTTGCTTCGGTTTCGTAATAAGCCGAAATTCGCGATTTAGATTTAGTAGTTCGCGCCTTTGGGCTTCTGCGCATCCATTCCAACTCTTTGTTCATGAGCTGTTGAGCCTTTCCTATTTCAGAAGCATTTGCAGCTTCCATTTCGGCTTTTTTCTCTAAATAATAAGCGTAGTTGCCTGTATAATATTGCAATCTGCCGTCTACCATTTCTACGATTTGGTTGCATACGGAGTCTAGAAAATAACGGTCGTGACTTACCATTAAGATACTCATGTTAGAATTACTCAAGTATTTCTCTAGCCATTCTATCATGTCCAAGTCTAGGTGATTGGTAGGCTCATCAAGTAGCAGTAAATCTGGATTTTGGAGTATGGCCAAACTGATAGCGAGTCGTTTTTTTTGTCCTCCACTTAGCGAACTTATCTGCTGGTCATAGTTGGTAATAGTAAATCGGGTAAGCAGTTCTTTTAGTTTCCGCTCAAAATCCCACGCGTCGGCCTCATCCATAGCCGCAGAAGCGTGCTCAAAGGCTCTTTGGGTTTCTGTATTGTAATCTTCTGTTTGTGCTTCTAGAGAAGCCTCATAAGCCCGTATGGTTGCCATTATATGCGAACTGCTATGGTCTATGAGGTTTTGAATTGTTCCTTCGTCAAAAACAGGTTCTTGAGGTAAGTAGGCAGATCGTAGTCCTTTTCGCAACCGTACTATTCCATTATCGGGTTGCTCAGCATGAGCCAATATTTTCAGTAACGAACTTTTACCTGTGCCGTTATTGGCAACTAGCGCTATTTTATCACCTTTATTAATACTTATATCTAGGTCTTTGAAGAGTATGCGCTCGCCAAGATCTTTGCTCAGGTTTTCGCCGTTTAAGTAGTTCATTATTTAAGGCGGTAAAGGTATGTAAATAAGAAAAGTCCACAATTTTATGATTGCAGACTTTTCGTATTCTTTTATACGGTTACATTTAAATTATCGCTTACTCGTAAAATCATTCTTTAAACCGTTAGCACTTGTAATATCTACTTTTATGCTGCCCACATAGATGGCTGCTTCTACCCGTATGGGTATTTTATTGGCATCAGCGCTTACCCAAATGGTCATATCGTCCTCGTCTTTGAAAACACGATCTACGACTAGCTGTGGTCTTAGCTTGTAACAGTTTATTTTGCCTAAGTCAGATTTAATTACTTCGGTCCCCATATATTTAAACTGTAGATTGTATATCTGTTGATCCAGATAAATGTCCAATGGGAATGATTGTCCTAAGGTAGCCTTGCTAAAATCAATGGTACGAGCATAGAAAATACCACTTACAATATCTTGCAAGTAGGCCGGCATCTCCATATTCTTTTTTTTGCCGGTTAACCATTTTTTTTCGTGGTCATAATACACCAAGTCTTCGTCTTTATAGTTGTCTTCTTGCACCTTTTTCCAGTATTTGAGCGGCGCAACACTCTGACTGTCAATGTAGCTTACAAAGTTATCTCTTACTTTAAACGCCCAATCAAAGGATTTGTAGGTTTTGCCAAAGGCAGATACTTTAAACGTCGGTCTTCCTTTGATCATAGTTGGTTTGGCATCCACTGTGACGCTTATATCCGCGGCGTTTATCCAGCCGTAGTGTACCCTATACTTTAGTTCTTCACCATAGGTAAAGGCAATGTTTTTAGTAACACGAAGTTGAGTATATTGATCACTCTCTGAAGTATAAGAGCTGCTTAATACGAGGAGAGAGATAAGAGATAAAAATTTCAGTTGGGTCATATTACTCTGTGTGTAGCTAGGGTTACAATTAATATGCCATTAGACGTATTGCTATGATATAACGCTACAAAGTTGCTTATTTGCATCTAATTCTGTTACATTTTAATGTTATTTAATAAATACTCTAGTGTCCTGGTCAGTCTGATAGTGTGCACCAATGTCTTTGGTCAATATGAAAATTCATTTTTTGATAATGATAAGTACGAACATAGCATTGATTCTTCACACATGTTAGTGCATGTAGACCAAATGAGTTACTTCCGCAATGCGGAGTATCTTTCGCGAATAGATAAGGGGTCTACTTACATTGGTTTTCAGATATTGCCGTATGTTCAATATTCATTTAATGAAAAAGCTCAAATTTACGGAGGTTTTAACATGCGATATGATTTTGGTAATCCAGAGATTAAAAGTATTGAGCCTTATTTTAAATTCACGTATGAAGGGGTGCTAAAACACAATATTGTTTTCGGTAGTTTGAATGGAACCTTGCAGCACAAAATGATAGAGCCGCTGTATGATTATGAGAAAGTGATAACAGACCGTTTTGAACAAGGATTACAAATCACCAAACCAGGGGAAGTACTGACATATGACGCTTGGATAGATTGGCACGATATGATTTACGACAAAGACTCAAAAAATGAGCGTTTTGTTGCTGGGTATAACGTATATCTTAATCCTATACATAATGCAAAAAATAAATTAAGCTTTAACGCACAAGGAATGACAGTGCACAGCGCAGGTGAAATAGATGTAAATAGTACCCCTAATTCTGTTGAATATAATTTTGCATACGGGCTGGAATACACGCACTTTTTCAATGAACATACGAACTTATTTGTAGCTGGTCATGCTGCTTTTTATGAAGACAGAAGCAATGATAAAGTGAACGGTATTATAGATGGAGTAGGTCAGTTAGGAGTACTTAGATTAACCCATAAAGAATATCAGTTTGTCCTTAACTATTGGGATAGTTACCAGTTTCAAGCGCCATGGGGAGAGCAGCTATATCATTCAGTAGGCAATAAAAGTTTTCCTGTAATTTATAATTACCGCAAGATGATAGGAGTGAGAGTGGGCTATGAAGTAACTATTGGAAAACACTTGGTATTTTTAAACCGACTAGGATTTAACTACAACATACAACCTAATAAGTTGGATGTTACGATGGAAAACTACCTAAGATGGCATTTTACCTCTGGAAAGCGTAAGTTGAATCTAGGCTAGTATTAGCGGCCAGTAGGGCAGTCACAACCTCTGCTCGGGCCTTTGTATCTGTAGTGCTTTTTAGCTTTACAGCTGTCAAAAATCAAGATAAGGCTTAAGCCTAATAAAACAATAGCAAAGGTTTTTTTCATTTGGTAACGCGAAAGTAAAACGGAACTAACAATGAGTTAGTACATTTGTCCAAATTTTATGAAAGAAACCATTCAAACAATGCTAAAGGGTGCAGCTATGGGTGTAGCAGAGGTTATTCCTGGCGTATCTGGAGGAACATTAGCATTTATCACAGGAATTTACGAGCGATTGCTGAAAGCTATCAGTGCTATCAATTTAGATTTGATTCATGTTTTTAAGGATGGAGGTGTCAAAGCAGTGTGGCAAAAAATGGATGGTGCTTTTTTACTCAAGTTACTCTCGGGTATGGGCATAGGTTTTATACTGGGACTTAAAATAATAGTAGGTCTGCTGGAAACACATCCAGTACATATTTGGAGCTTTTTCTTTGGTTTAATTTTGGCCAGCATCCCAATGATAGGTAAAGAAGTGAAAAAATGGGGATTTTTAGAAATAGTGCTTGTTATAGTGGGCACAGTGCTTGTTTATTGGGTTACCGTTGCGGCACCTTCACAAGGAAGTGAGCATTTACTCATGGTTTTTGTAGCAGGTGTAATAGGTGTTTCTGCGCTTATGTTACCTGGTTTGTCAGGTAGTTTTGTGCTTTTGCTCATGGGAATGTATACCATCATAATGCCTGCGGTAGAGGAAAGTACCCATCACCCTTTTGGGCCAAGCACTATAGTGGTAATCGTATTTGGGGTGGGAATGATTGTCGGACTTCTGAGCTTTGCACGCGTGCTTACCTTTACGTTTAAAAAATATCCAAATCCTACGATGGCTTTGCTCACGGGATTTTTAATAGGTTCGCTTAACAAAGTGTGGCCTTGGCAACAAGTGTTGGAAACCAGAATGAATAGCAAAGGAATAGAAAAAGTGCTGTTTTCAGAAAGTGTGCTTCCTTCTACTTTTGCTAAGCTATCAGAAAACTTTTTGTATGGAAATAATCCTCATTTATGGGGTGCTAGTATCCTTATGCTTATTGCTATTGGAATTATTTACCTTATGAATAAATATAGTGTAACAGCATCATGAGAAAATATGGTATAATAGGATTCCCCGTAAAGCATTCCTTTTCTCCCCGTTACTTTGAACAAAAATTTGAAGTATTCGGACTTTTAGACTGTCGATACAAGGCTTATGAAATAGATAATTTATCGGGTATTAAAGACTTAGTTAAGGACGAAAATTTACTGGGTTTTAATGTTACTATACCCTTTAAGCAAGAGATAATACCCTTCCTTTCTGGAATGAGCGAAGCAGCTAAAGCCATGAATGCTGTTAATACCGTTACGGTAACCGCTAATGGATGGATTGGTGATAATACGGATTTTATGGGCTTCAGAAATAGCATCAAAAAGCACTTACATCCCTATTTTAACTATGCACTTATTTTTGGCACAGGTGGCAGCTCAAACGCGGTAAGATACGCGCTAAAGCAACTAGGAATACCTCATGCTACGGTGTCACGAGGTAATCTTGTAGACTTCTCTTACCTTTCCTTAACGAAAGAAGATATCAAACAACATAACCTCCTTATTAATACCACACCACTAGGTAGTCTTGCTAGTATTGATGAGTGCGTTAATATACCTTACACCGCCATTTCTAAAAAACATGTTTGTTTTGATTTGATATATACGCCAGCAGAAACTGTATTTCTCCAAAGGGCAAAAGAGCAAGGAGCTAAGATTGAAAACGGATTGGAAATGCTTGAAATACAAGCGGATAAATCTTGGGAGATTTGGAATACGTAAAAATGTATTATCTTGGCTCTACTATAATGAAAAATACACTTCTAATCATCTCTCTATCTTTCTTTGTTTTTGGATCGCAAAGCTGCAAAAAACCGCCATTGCCAATTATAGATAATACCGTAACGGACACCAACGGCACTGGCGAGGTTATAGCTAGTCCTTATATAGGTACATGGAACTATACGAACATAGATTTAAAAAATGGAATTTTAAATGTTTCGGGTAGTGATGTAGGAACCTTTACCGGTAAAGGAACAGATATAGTAGGTAAGGTGGTGATTACCGAAAAACCAAATAGATACACTACAGAGGTTGCATTTACAGCCAATATTGATGCTGTTTTTGGCGGACAAAGTCAAGCACAAACAGCGCCAGTTAATAAACAAACTTCTGCAGGCACATGGGTGGAAACGAATGGCAAAATAACGTTAACGGATGATACTGGTAAATCTATTGCCGTACTCAGCAGTACGAGTAGTAGAATAATATTTTCAGGTAGTTTTACGACACAAATCCCCGTGCAATTCTTCACTATTGATGCTACTTCTGACGTAGAATTTACGATTACCAAGTAGACGATAATTAAATTAGAATATTAGTAAAGTGACTACCAATGTTTTGTAGCGCAAGTCTAAACCTTTAGTTTAGATAAAATTGGATCAGTAAACTAGTTTTTTTTAATCAAGCCAAGCACCCCCACTAACGTACGTTTTACGGTAATAGCCTTGTTTTAAGTTGCTTATAATTACGCCTTGACTAGTACTTGAATGTACAAAAAAATCATCCCAAAGATAGACTCCGACATGCGATATTGTACTTCCTCCTGATGTTGCAAAAAAGACTAAATCTCCTTCATATAAGGCGTGTTTTGAAATAGGTAAGCAATTATTAAATATTTCTCTAGAGCTTCTGGGTATATATTTTTTATAAATAGTCAAATATAAATTGGTTGTAAAACCAGAGCAATCCGTGCATTTTTTTGTCTCCCCGCCGTAGCAATATGGCGTCCCAATCCAATCCACGATAAAATGTAATAGATCATTGTTTGCCTCAAGATTATTGGGTATCTGGAGCTTAGTACAAATCTTTTTTATTCCAGTGCTGTCTAAATGCGTTGATTTTATATTGGCTAAAGAATCTGTTTGCCCAATAGCACTTCCTACGATGGACCAGAATAATATAAGTAGCGTAAATCTCATGGTGAAAGGCTAGTTGATTAACATAGCGTGCCGTATATTTAGTATAGTGCCTCGTATAAAGGGAGTATATTTTTTAATTTGTATTTTAATGAATGCTCTTTTGCCCTAGCTTTAAACAGAGCGAGGTTGTCATCATGAAGAATGGTTAGCGCATCAGCAGCCATTTTCACAGTGTCACCGATGTCGCTTGTAAAACCGGTTACTCCGTCAATATTAACTTCTGGCAAACCTCCTGTATTCGTACTTATTACAGGGACTTCACAAGCCATTGCTTCCAGTGCTGCCAGACCAAAACTTTCGGTTTCGGATGGGATAAGGAAAAGGTCAGCCACACTTAATATTTCTTCTACCGCTTCTTGTTTCCCAAGGAAAATAACGTCAGAACATATATCACAATTACGACATTCTTCCTCTATGCTGGCCCTTTCGGGTCCATCTCCAATAAGGAGGAGCTTAGCAGGTATTTTGGAGGCTACTTTTCGATAAATGTCGAGTACATCCGGTACTCTTTTTACTTTTCTAAAATTTGAGGTATGCACCAAAATTTTTTCCCCATTCGGTGCAATCCCTTTTTTAAAGTGATCTTTCGGTTGCTTATTGAATCGCTCAAAGTCGATAAAGTTGGGTACTACGTGAATCTCTCCACTATAGTTAAAAAACGAATAGGTGTCTTTTTTTAAACTCTCTGAGACTGCAGTAACCACATCACTTTCTTGAAGTGAATAGGTAACCACCGGCTCGTAAGATTTATCTTTTCCGACTAACGTAATATCTGTCCCATGTAGCGTTGTAATTATCTTAAGATAAATTCCTTCACGGGCTAATATGTGTTTAGCTGTAACGGCTGCCGCCGCATGAGGTATAGCGTAATGAACATGTAATACTTCTATTTTATGTGCTTTTACGATATCTACAATTTTACTCGTCAGAGCAATCTCGTATGGGGCGTATTTAAACAAAGGGTAGTTATTAAGACTTACCTCATGGTAGTATATATTTTGAGCAAAGGCATCCAATCTGACAGGTTGATCATACGATATAAAATGTACGTTATTCCCTTTGATCGCTAATGCCTTTCCTAGTTCAGTGGCAACTACACCACTGCCCCCATACGTGGGATAACATACAATTCCTATATTCATCTAATTAAGTATACAAAGATGAGGGTATAAGTGTTTGAAAACTAAAATAATATGATAAAAAATTGTGTTAAACAGACTAGTCTCTTTTTAGGAATATAAATAGCGATTATTTTAATTAGGAAGATCCATTTTTAGCTAATGGCTGGTCTAAAATAAATTAGGTCCGAGCCATTTCTTAGTAGCGTTGAAATCAGCACCTTTTCGTTCGGCATAATCAGCTACTTGAGTTGTATCTATCTTGCCTACTGCAAAATATTTTGCTTCTGGATGAGTGAAATATAATCCAGAAACAGAAGCGGTCGGGTACATGGCGTAGCTTTCGGTTAGGCTAATGCCAGTATTCTTTTCAACGTCTAAAAGTTTCCATAACATTTCTTTTTCAGTATGATCTGGGCTCGCTGGATAACCCGCAGCCGGACGAATACCTTGATATTTTTCATGTATAAGTTCCTCGTTGGTTAGCGTTTCTTCTGCAGCATACCCCCAAATTTCTTTTCGCATTTTTTGATGCATAAATTCTGCCATTGCTTCTGCAAGTCTATCGGCAATTGCCTTAACCATTATGGAGTTATAATCATCATGATCTGCCTCAAATGCGTCAATGAGTGACTCTATCCCAATACCAGCAGTTACCGCAAAGGCTCCTAGGTAATCTTTTTTGCCACTGGTTTTGGGCGCTATGTAATCAGCAAGCGAAAGGTTGGGAATGTTGTTTCCCATTTTGCGTTGCTGTCTTAGGAAATTAAATTTACTCCCATTTGCAAGATGTACATCTCCATTTTCTTCATTTGCTTCGAATACACCTAACACTGCTTTTGCTGCAAGTTTTTTATGTGTTATGATGTTTTCTAACATGGCTTTAGCGTCAGCAAAAAGTTTTTTTGCCTCTTCACCCACATATTTATCTTCAAATATGTTTGGATATTTTCCGCGCAATTCCCAAGTAGAAAAGAAAGGTGTCCAATCTATAAAAGTACTAATTTCATTTAAATCAACGTCATCAAAAACAGTTACACCAAGTTGCATTGGGGTTACAGGAGTATATGTTGCCCAATCTAATTTTAACTTATTAGCAATGGCTTCACCCCAAGGTAAAATCACTTTATCGGCTTGACGAGCAGCATGCTGTATAGCTAGTTCGGTATATTCTGCCTTTATTTCAGCTTCAAATAGTTCTCTGGTGCTGTAACCAATAAGTTTTCCTGCTACGGGAACAGAACGAGAAGCATCAAGCACGTGTACGACAGGTCCGCTATAATGAGGTGCTACTTTAACAGCAGTATGTACTCTGCTCGTAGTAGCTCCGCCAATAAGTAAAGGCAATTTCATGCCCCTACGTTCCATTTCGCATGCTACATCAACCATTTCGTCTAAGCTAGGAGTGATGAGTCCGCTGAGTCCAATTACGTCTACATTATGTTTTATAGCTTCGTCTAAAATCTTAGTTGCGGAGACCATAACACCTAGGTCAATTATTTCATAATTGTTACAGGCCAGAACTACTCCTACAATGTTTTTACCAATGTCATGAACGTCTCCCTTAACGGTGGCCATTAGTATTTTACCTTGTGTGTCGCCTTCACTTTTATCTTCTTCTAAGTATGGATTTAGGTAAGCTACTGATTTTTTCATCACACGGGCACTTTTTACCACTTGTGGTAAGAACATTTTACCCGCTCCAAATAAGTCGCCTACTACGTTCATGCCTGCCATAAGAGGTCCTTCAATGACGTGTAAGGGTTTAGCATAGTTTTGGCGCGCTTCTTCCGTGTCTTCATCTATGTAATCTGTTATACCTTTTATAAGGGAGTGTTTTAGTCGTTCTTCAACACTTTGATCTCTCCAGCTTAAGTCGTGTACTATCTTTTTGCCATCCCCTTTTACGGTTTCTGCAAAATCTACTAATCGTTCAGTGGCATCATCTCTTCTATTGAGCAAAACATCTTCTACCCGGATTAATAGTTCTTTTGGGATCTCTTCATAAACTTCAATCATTCCGGCGTTTACAATACCCATGTCTAGCCCCGCTTGAATAGCGTGATATAAGAAGGCAGAGTGCATTGCTTCGCGTACTATGTTATTCCCCCTAAAACTGAAAGATATATTACTTACACCGCCACTTACTTTAGCATATGGCAAATTTTCTTTAATCCATTTGGTTGCTTTTATAAAGTCAACCGCATAATTATTATGCTCTTCAATACCTGTCGCTACCGTGAGAATATTAGGGTCAAAAATGATGTCGGAAGGAGGGAAGTTTACTTTCTGAGTGAGTATATGGTAACATCGTTCACAAATAGCAATTCTTTTTTCGTATGAATCTGCTTGACCATTTTCGTCAAATGCCATCACAACTGTGGCAGCTCCATAACGTTTGATTTTTTCTGCTCTGGCAATAAAGGCTTCTTCTCCATCTTTTAGGCTGATAGAATTCACAATGCCTTTGCCTTGAATTACTTTAAGTCCGGCCTCAATAATATCCCACTTGCTAGAGTCAATCATAACAGGCACTCGACTAATGTCTGGTTCAGCGGCGATTAGGTTTAGAAACGTTACCATAGCGGCTTTGCCATCTAGCATTCCTTCATCCATATTCACGTCTATTACCTGTGCACCATTTTCTACCTGAGATCTAGCCACAGAGAGAGCCTCATCATATTTATTGTTAAGGATAAGATTTGCAAATGCCTTAGAACCGGTAACATTTGTTCGTTCTCCGATATTAATGAAATTAATATTTGGAGTTTGAACCATCGGCTCTAAGCCGCTTAAGCGCAAATAATTATGTATTGATTTTCCCATTTATTATATGCTGATAAATTAGGAGAGTAGAGAAGCTTATCTGCTCAAGATTTGTAAGTCTTGATAGGATGCAGCACCTTGAACAGCATGTATATATTGGCTTTCAGGTTGCTAAGACTTCTCTGGGCCTAATCCCTCAGTCTTTCTTTATAAGCAGTGCAAAGTTATTTTTTAAAACGTAAAAAAACCGCCTTAATGATTAATTATCAAGGCGGTTTTTTTATGTTAATTAATATCCTGACTTATCTTATCTGATAATGTCTACGGTTCCTTCTATTGTTTCTGATTTATCATCAAATTCAAACATGTATTTAATTACATAGAAGTAGGTCCCCTCTGGGCAATCGATACCGTTATTTTTAACTTTTCCGTTCCAAGAATACTTCACATCGGTAGATTCAAATACTAGTTCGCCCCAACGATTGAAGATTTTAATTTGATATTCTTGTAAGCTTTCACCTTCAATTACAAATTCTTCGTTTAGACCTTGAGCGTCTGAGTTAGGTGTAAACACGTTGTAAGGAACAAGTTTCGTTTGGAATACATTTTCGATGTCTTGGCATACGGTATCTTTACATCCTAAAGCATCAGTAGCGATAAGGCATACCTCATAAATACCTACATGCTCATTCCAATTATAACAAGGATCTGTATCCGTGCTACTTCCTGGTCCTGGAGGAGTCTCATCTTCAAACGTCCATTCATACGTTAAGATATTACCAGAAGGACTAGTTGTAGAAGTATTGGTAAAGCAGAAATTAGGTGCTCCATCAGGAACAATAACGAATGCTGCAGTTACAGATTGTACAAATACATCTATAGAATCTGTTGCCCAACAACGAGGTTTAAGATCATACTCCGGTCTTAGTACTACCGTGAATGTGCCAGGTTGTTTGAACGTATATTTAACTACCGTGTCCTGAGGTACAACTCCGCTAATCGTATCTAACTGCGCCATATCCCATTTTACGCGGGTGTATCTTGTATCAAGTGCCCCGCTAAAGGTAATCTCGTCTCCTAAACAGATAGTATCCTTTGATGCAGTAATTTTAACATCTGGGAGTGGCTTAACAATTACAACAATACGTCGTTGATTCAGGATGTCAGGATTCGTATCCGGGAACATTCTTTGACATCTACTGCCAGTACCTGGAATTTCGTCTTCTTGAGTTAAGAATAGTAAATAGGTCCCAGCTTTATTGTAGGTGTGTCCGTATTTCCCAGTAGTATTGGTAGGTTGAGAGAATGTGCTATCCCCCCAATCCATTATAAACTTAGGTGCAGAAATATCACCTTTACTTAAGTTGACGAGTAGCAGCGAATCACCAACACATATAGTAGCGGTGTCAGTTAAATTAAACTCGTCCAAGTCAAATTCAAATTCAGGCTGAGGTCCAGGTATATAGATGGTTCTAGTAATGGTTTCTTCACATCCTAGCAGAGAGGTAACCGTGAGGGTAATGTCATAGCTGCCACTTGAAGTAAAGTTATGCGAAGGATTTTGAAGTTTACTGTTTCGAGTATCATCTCCAAAATCCCAGTTCCAAGTAAGTAATTTTTCACACGAAACCTTGTTCCCATTTGGACACAAGGTGTCGCACGGGTCAACATACCAGGTAGAATCCTTAAAGTCGACAATCGAAGCGCAGTTAACGATTGACGTGGCAAATGAAATCACAGGATTAACCTTTGATATGGTAACATCGATGTATGAGGTATCTCTACATCCTGTACTATCTTTAGGTATAATAGTGATGGTGTATTTTCCTGGATCTGGATAGAAATGATTGGGTACAATAGACTGGTAATTATCCCAAACACCGTCTGTACTGTCCCAATCGTAATAAACGGTTTCAATGTTAGGAATGAATCTAGCAGGATCTTGCCACATTGCAAAATCGTGTATTGGGTAGGTAGGCGGATCTTGTTCACCTAACTGGTAGTATCTGATAGAATCTTCTACAAACAAGGTTAATCCTTGGCAAATAGCCGTTGAATCCATCCAGAAGTCGTTGTAGAAACCAACATTCATAGATATCGCTCCAAATCCACCACAACCTGTGGTGTTGTTCAATCTAAAGTTAGGTGTCATTGGTGCATTTGCATTCATCCAAATGGTATCTTTTACAGAAGGATCACACGGATCAATTGCACGGACTACAGGATATCTATAGGTATGTTTATAAACACCGGTTATAACCTCATCTATTACTCCGTCATTATCAAAGTCCCTTTCGTAGGTGTCGTATCCTTTTAAAGATGAATCTCTAAAGTGAAGTATTTGTGTAACTTCAACAGAACTGGTACAATTAGCCTTGTTACGATTTGTTACATCTTGTACAATGGTAAATGAATCTATACCTGGATATTGTAATGAAGGTACTCTATTTCCGGAGCCATTCAGGAAGAAAGTAGTATCAGATACTATAGCTGGGTTATAGGTGTTACATAAGTAACGTTTATCGCCAATTTGCCATACATCGGGATCAGATTTTTGATGGTATGCTTTTATTCCAAATTGGAAGAATGAACCAAAACTAGTGGTATCAACGCAATTATTAGAACCATCACCTAAGTAGAATGGAATGTCTGCCGCAGGTATGTCTTGATAAATTAAGTTTTCACGGAGGAAAAGGTCAATTACTTCCTTACTAACTTGCTTTTTAGAAGCGACTACTTCCCATTTCTTGATAATATTTACCACAATGGTGTCTATCAGTTTAGTGCCAGATAGGTCATCTATATTGTACCTTACGATAAAATTATATAACCATTTTTCTCCATTATAAGCGATATTGGCGTCGTTCCTATTGGCTTGAGGGCCGTTATATTCTTTGTAGTAATAAAACTCTTCAGAATAGCCCCCTTGTTGAGGTCCACGGCCTACGTTACCTGGATAACCCCAGTTCCATCTAAGTGCTGTAATACTATCTTGTATAGGATCTTCTAGTTGGAAATAAGCAGTAGCGCCGGCACACATATGTGGAGAGCTGTTCAATAAAGTAAATGCAGGATTCATATATAGAATTCTGAACATGTCAGGATAGTAAGCGGTATCTAAACAAGCAGGCAAGCCGTTTGCTTGAGGCACGCCGTTACCTACTATTAAACCTACGGTAAACGAACCTGCAGGTGTACGTTGTCCAGAACCTATCTGACCCGGAGTGTAAGCTTTAAGAAATTGTGTTCCTGTGTTTCCGACGATAGCATAAGGTAATTGGAATGGTAATGCACTACCTGGTCTACTTGGAGCTAGTACGCCGCCGCCGTTAAATACTGCCCAAGAAGCAGTTTGATTAGTCGGTAATTGGAAGGTGTCATAATTCACAGCAAACCATGATTGGGTACAACCTGGTTTAGTATTTTGCATATTAAATCCTAATATGTATTGGAAATTACCCGTAAATGGACATGGTGTGCCATCTACCCATTCTAATCCTTTTGCATTTGGTGGAACTAGTGCTAATGCTTTAGTCGCTTGAGACTCACACAGAAGTGGATGTATAGTGTCTTTTTGCCATAAAACTACATTGAAACAAACTGCATTATTATCAAACCAATCTTCTCTATGCAATGCAGAATCTACAAAAATGGCTGAACCAAATCTAGTTTTACCAAACATATCTTTATATGGATATGAAGAAGGGAGAGCGTTTGTGGTGTTTCTAGCTACGGTTTGTATATGCACTGCACTAAACAATGAATCTTTAGATTTCAATGTAAATTGCGTGTTTGCAGGTAAAATAATGGTCTTAGGTCCGGTGTACGATGGACCTGGAGTAGGCACGCCGCCTCCTCCACCTGGAGCAGGAAGATTTATAGTAGTTATGGTTACACCAGCCGGAACGTAAAAACTCATTTCGCTAGTGGTGGTAGACCATCTGGTAGTTCCATTGCCAGCAGTTTTGTTCCATCGTCCTAATGGATCGGCAGCAAGCACCGTAGTGTCTGTTAAATTATTTACTGCATAGAAAGAATCTACCGCTGCATCATAGTAAAACTCAGTACCAATAAATCTACTTGGAGGTCTATTGATTACAACATACGTTTCTTGTTGGAAAACACTTAAATGCGAGCTGTCCATATAATGTATGGTTCGTCCAAGGGATGATGCGGTTAATACTAAAGTATCTCTATAACCATTTACTGCGGGACTTAAACCGTCATACGGCAAGAAGTAGGTATACGCAGAATCTGCTGGAATGTTTATATAGATAAACCTTGGTACAACCATGAATGAGTCAGAATAAACATTTACTTCATAACAGATCGTATCTGCTTTGAACAAACGCTTATCAACCTTAGGTCTTCTATAGTTCTGTCCATTATTAAAAGTTCTGTAAACATCATCCCATGGCGTATACCAGTGTATTGGCACACTATCGATGCTCCAATTACAATTAATCCCAACATTTCTATTTACCCATGGTCTGCTATCGGTCGTACATTGTGGTGCATATCTATCATCCATAAACCATACTCTCCAAACATTAGGATTATAGTCTCTAACATTTAAGTTTGGATCAATGGCAGTTTGATCACCAGTACCCACTCCTTTTCCTCCAACTGGTGGAATATAATTGAATGCGTAACGCTTTCGGCCGTTTATACCACCTCTGTAGCTTGTGGCATTGTAATAGTATTTTTGCCAAACGGTATCTGTACCGTTTATTACGGCGATGGAGTCTTTAGCTGTATCAAAATAGGCTTTATACCCTATGACAGACAGCGTATCAGTTTTTGGGAAAGTGTCTGCCGACAATATTTTATTGCCATTTTTATCTTCTTTCCATTTTCTTACTATGAATTTAGTAAGTCCAGTGGTGTTGTCAAAATTGTAATCAAAACTATAATCAAAATAAAAAACGATAGAATCTTCATCCAATTGATTGTAATCATTTTGATAATAACTGGAGTTATTTACCATTTGAACAGAGTCTGTAATCAAACACTGATAGGTTTGGTTATAGGCAACTTGATCAAAAGGAACTCCAATGGTTGAGATGGGTCCTATTACTTGAATAGTGTCATAGATAGTAACATCACAAGGGCCTTGTTGAATACGTAAACTAATCATCCAAGGTCCAGGTCCGTAGCCGTGAGCAGTTGGGCTAAAATTATCTTTATCAAAATTGGCAGGTCCCGACGGAGGATCACCAAAGTTCCACAAGAATGAAGACATACCTGCGGTGTTGAAATTGGTAACCGAAAACTCGATGGGATTATCGGAGACACAAGCAGGATTGGGTGTAGATACTATTTTTGGATCTACCACAAAGTTGGTAACTGCATTTTTCCAAGTAAAGGTCTCACTACATCCATAGGCAGAAACATACAATGTTCCATTAAAGGTGCCGTTGGTAGTGTACATGTGTTTTATCGTGTCTTTCCCGTCAATGCCAAACCACCATTGCGTATTCACCGTAGAAGAACCTCTTTGAATAGTGCCATCCCCAAAATCCCACATAAAGGAATCGATATCTGCTAATGCTATAAGTGATGTGTTAAGGAAGACTCCGAGTGTGGAGTCGCAACCTGGATTAGGCTTTGGCGTAATATTGTCAAACTTAATGCCTAACTTAGGATGAACATATATATAATCCTGAAAAGTGTATTTAGTTAAACATCCACTGGTGTCATATGCTTCAATGACCATGTCAAAGAAACCGCCGTCAGGATCGTTCATAGTAACACAAAAATCAAATATTTTCAGTTTACCTGCGCCTCCAGCAAAAGTGGTATCCACTTTCGTACCGTCACTAAATAGCATTACAAGTCGCTCAATAGAGCCGTCTGGCGCTACAATCGAATCTCTAAAGCAAAAGTTATTGCCAGAGAAACACTGCGTATCATTTGCGAGCTGGCGAACGTGTATCTCAGGTGAAGGCCTTACAATCACCGTAACGGTGCCTGTGCACGTACCTGCTCCTCCCGTACCCGTATATTTTACAGTGTAAGTTCCTGCTGTAGCGTAGCTGTAAGATGGTTTTTCTTGCGTACTTGTACCAGGTCCGGCATCACCAAAATCCCAAACAGTGCTACTGTTGTAACCTGGTGAGTTAGCGTCAAAACTTAGAATTTCTCCTAAACAAAACACCCCTGTTGAGGACCAATTTCCATTGTACATTACCTTAGGGTTACACTGTGAGTAAGCCAAGAAGCTTGTCACCAGTAACACAAATGACGCTAAATACCTGGTTAGGCTAGCTGAATTGAATGATTTATTCATACGTTTATTCGGTTTGTTATTCTTGTTTTTAAAATCCAAAAAGTTGGTAAATTTAATGAGGTTCATGTTAATTTTCAAATTATGGACGTAATAGTGTTAATTTTATATTTTTTATTTGAGGTAATTCGCCTTTTAGCTTAAAGCTAACTCGGGCAAAATATTCTCCCTGTGGGCATTCTATTCCTTCATTATTTATTCTTCCATCCCAACCTTCTTCTGAATCTAAAGTGCTGAATACTAGATTAGAATTGCTGTTAAAAATCTGTAATGAAAAATTATCGTAACCCGAAATATTTACCTTATAAGTATCATTCAAACCATCGTTTCCGACCGTGAAAATATTTATGGCTTCAAAGTGACCAATGGG
>ERZ888423.633-NODE-633-length-35269-cov-15.991225_pt1 | contig 35269 bp, 32 predicted proteins | sample MGYA00520523_ERZ888423 | MGnify/ENA primary metagenome ERZ888423 (study PRJEB32303, sample SAMEA104408611) | aquatic metagenome | biome: Brackish water; feature: Pelagic; material: water | place: Baltic Sea | collected 2014-06-08T10:24:00 | depth 30,27 m ...
CTACAGTGCGGCCAATACCGCTGACAGCAACGTGCCCAGCCGGGCGGCCGAGCGCCGACCGGCTGCCAGCACGTCGTCGTGGCGCACCGGTTCCGACGTCATCCCGGCCGCCAGATTGGTGACCAGCGACACCCCGAGCACCTCCGCGCCGGCGGCCCGTGCCGCGATGGTCTCGTGCACGGTGGACATCCCGACCAGGTCCGCACCCAGGGTGCGCAACATCCGTATCTCGGCCGGGGTCTCGTAGTGCGGGCCGGGCATGGCCGCATAGACGCCCTCGCACAGCGAGGAGTCGGCCTGCAGGGCCAGCTCGCGCAGCCTCGGCGAGTAGGCGTCGACCAGGTCGACGAATACCGGTCCGACCATCGGGGAGCGGGCAGTCAGATTGAGGTGGTCACTGATCAGCACCGGCTGCCCGACCCGGTATTCGGGGTCCAGACCCCCGGCGGCGTTGGTCAGCACGACGATGTTCGCGCCGGCGGCGCAGGCGGTACGCACCGGGTGGACGACCCGGCTGAGGTCGTGGCCTTCGTAGGCGTGGATGCGGCCGAGGAACACCAGAACCCGGAGATCACCGACCGGTACTGAGAGCACCTGGCCGAGATGTCCGTCGGCACCCGGGGCGTGGAATCCGGTCAGATCCGACATCTCGATCGCGGCCGTGGGGGTTCCGAGCGCATCCACCGCCGGACCCCAGCCCGATCCGAGGACGACGGCGACGTCGTGGCGGTCGACTCCGGTGCGCTCGGCAACCTCCGCGGCCGCTTGTCGGGCGTCTGGACTCACGGTGACGTAGCCTAACCGGCGCCTGCGATACTGACCCGATGCCGTTGGCCGACACCGCCGAGTCGTGGCTGGCCGCGCACTACGACGATCTCGTTGCCTGGCGCCGTCATATTCACCGCCACCCCGAGTTGGGTCGCCAGGAGTTCGCCACCACGCAGTTCGTCGCCGACCGCCTGGTGGAGGCGGGTCTGAACCCGAAGGCCCTGCCCGGTGGCGCGGGCCTGGTGTGCGACTTCGGCCCCGAGTACGGACCCCGCATCGCGTTGCGCGCCGACATCGACGCGCTGCCGATGGCCGAACGAACCGGGTTGCCGTTTACCTCGGCGACGCCCGGTGTGGCACACGCCTGCGGCCATGACGCCCACACCGCGATGCTGCTCGGCGCCGCCACAGCATTGGCGTCCGTGCCTCAACTGCCCGTCGGGGTCCGGTTGATCTTTCAGTCCGCGGAGGAGTTGATGCCCGGCGGAGCCCTCGACGCGATCGCGGCCGGCGCTCTGATGGGAGTTTCGCGCATCTTCGCCTTGCACTGCGACCCGCACCTGGCGGCCGGCAACATCGCGATCACCGCCGGCCCGATCACCTCGGCGGCCGACTTCGTCGAGATCAGCTTGCGCTCCCCGGGCGGGCATACGTCGCGGCCGCACCTGACCACAGATCTGGTCTACGGCATGGGGACGCTGATCACCGGACTGCCCGGCGTGTTGTCGAGACGCCTGGACCCGCGGCACGCCACCGTGATGGTGTGGGGCGCGGTCAACGCCGGGTCGGCACCGAATGCGATACCGCAGACCGGCACGCTGTCCGGCACCGTTCGCACGGCAAGCCGTCAGACTTGGATTGAGATGGAAAGCGTTGTCCGCGAAACGGTTTCGGGCCTGCTGGCGCCGTTGGGAATTGGGCACTCGCTGGCATACCACCGCGGTGTACCCCCGGTGGTCAACGACGAACGTTGTACCCAGATCATGACCCACGCCATCGAAGCCGTCGGCCCGGAGATGCTGGTCGAGGCCCAGCAGTCCGGCGGCGGTGAGGACTTCTCGTGGTACCTCGAGGAAGTGCCCGGCGCGATGGCCCGCCTGGGCGTGTGGAGCGGGCAGGGTCCACAGCGCGACCTGCACCAGCCGGATTTCGACATCGACGAGCGCGCACTGGCCGTCGGTGTCCGGGTGCTGGTGAACGTCATCGAGCAATCGGCGGCGTTCGAGTGAAGCTGCTGGTCACCGGTGGGGCCGGTTACGTCGGCAGCGTGTGCGCGATGGCGCTGATCGAACAGGGCCACGAGGTGGTGATCGTCGATGACCTCTCGACCGGGAACGCCGACGCGGTAGCGCCGGGCGCACAGTTCCTCGATGGCGACATGATCACTGCGGCGCGTCGGCTACTGCCCGGCGGGTCGTTCGACGGGGTGCTGCACTTCGCGGCGAAGTCCCTTGTGGGGGAGTCGGTCCAGGCTCCCGAGCGGTACTGGTACGCCAATGTGGTCAAGACCCTGGAACTGCTCGAGGTGATGCGCGAGGCCGGCACCCCACGGCTGGTGTTCTCCTCGACGGCGGCAACCTACGGCGACCCGGAGTCGGTGCCGATCACCGAGGATGCACCCACCCGGCCGACCAATGCCTACGGCGCCACGAAACTGGCGATCGACCACGCGATCACGTCCTACGCCGCCGCTCACGGTCTGGGGGCGACGAGCCTGCGCTACTTCAACGTCGCCGGGGCCTACGGCGGGCTTGGCGAACGCCACGCCGTCGAGACGCACCTGATCCCGTTGGTCCTCGGCGTCGCGGCCGGACAGCGCGATGAGATCCTGGTGTTCGGCAACGACTGGCCCACCCCCGACGGCACCGCGGTCCGGGACTACATTCACGTCCGCGATCTCGCCGACGCGCACCTGTTGGCGCTGCAGAGTTGCCAGGCCTCCGCGCACCGGATCTACAACCTGGGCAACGGCACCGGGTTCAGCGTGCGGGAGGTGATCGCCTGCTGCCGGGAGGTGACCGGTCGGCCGATTGCCGCGCGGGACGTCGCCCGGCGCGCAGGGGATCCGGCCGTTCTGATCGCCTCCAGCGAGAAAGCCACCGCAGAACTCGGCTGGCGTCCGGGCCGCAGCGGTCTCGACGAGATCGTTTCCGATGCCTGGGAATTCACCCGAGCCCGGGGCGCGGTGCCGGGCTAGGCGTTCGGGCCCGGGCCGATGCCGGGCTAGGCGTTCGGGCCCGGGCCGATGCCGGGCTAGGCGTTCGGGCCCGGGCCGATGTTGCGGGCCGGCCGGGTGCGGATGTGGTGGACGTAGTCCGCCGGGGCCCCGGCCACCTCCGCCGCATCAGCCATCACACCGAGGTAGCGGGCCGAGGGCATACCGCCCTCCCAGGCGTCGACCACGTAGAGCCAGGCCAGCACGGGTTCGACGGACGTGTCGGAGGTTTCGCGGTCGATGCGGCAGCGGATCTTGCTGTGCAACCCCAACTCCGAACCCTCCCACCGGTCCATGTTGTCCTCGTCGGCGGCGGTGACGTCGTAGAGCACGACGAACACGCGGGACGTCTCATCCTCGACGAGGGTTGCCAGCGCCCCCTCCCAGCCGATGTCCTCCCCGCCGAAAGTCAACCGCCAGCCGTGCAGCCAGCCGGTGCCGGCCATCGGGGAGTGAGGTGCGCGCTGCAGCATCTGCTCGGGATCCATGTTGGACCCGTAGGCGGCGTAGATCGGCACGGGAGAAGAGTAGTGCTTCAACTGCTTAGATGAGCGCGTGACAGCGCGGATCGTGATCATTGGCGGGGGCCCGGCCGGTTATGAGGCTGCGCTGGTGGCCGCCGGCCGGGGCTCCGATGTGGCGAAGGTCACGGTGGTGGACTCCGACGGGATCGGCGGAGCCTGCGTGCTCTTCGACTGCGTGCCGTCCAAGACGTTCATCGCCTCGACCGGTGTGCGCACCGAGCTGCGACGGGCCTCGGGCCTGGGATTCGACATCGGTATCGACGACGCCAGGATCTCGCTGACCCAAATCAACCACCGGGTCCAGACCCTGGCGCGCTCGCAGTCCGCCGACATCGGTGCCCAACTGCTTCGGGAAAAGGTCACCGTCATCGCCGGCCGCGCCGAACTGATCGACGCCACCCCCGGGATGGCCCATCATCGGGTCCGGGTCAGCACCGACGACGGCCGGGTGGGTGTGCTGGCCGCTGACGTGGTGCTGATCGCCACCGGATCACGTCCGCGAGTCCTGCCCGGCGCGGTTCCCGACGGCGAACACATTCTCAACTGGCGCCAGCTCTATGACCTCACCGAGCTACCCGAGCACCTGGTGATCGTCGGCTCCGGAGTCACCGGCGCGGAGTTCTGCAACGCCTATACCGAACTCGGTGTCAGGGTGACGGTGGTGGCCAGCCGCGATCAGATACTGCCGCACGAGGACAGCGACGCCGCGGCGGTGCTCGAGGAGGTGTTCGCCGAGCGCGGGGTGACGCTGGTGAAGAACGCCCGCGCCGAGTCGGTGGTGCGCACCGGCACCGGGGTGCGGGTGACGATGGCCGACGGGCGCACCGTCGAGGGCAGCCACGCCCTGATGACCGTCGGCTCGGTGCCCAACACCGCGCACCTGGGCACCGAACGGGCTGGCATCACACTGACCGGCAGCGGTCACATCCCAGTGGATCGGGTGTCGCGGACCACGGCGGCGGGGATCTACGCCGCCGGGGACTGCACCGGCCTGCTGCCGTTGGCCTCGGTCGCGGCGATGCAGGGCCGCATCGCGATGTATCACGCCCTCGGTGAGGGCGTGGCACCGATCCGGCTGCGCACCGTGGCCTCGGCGACCTTCACCCGGCCCGAGATCGCCGCGGTCGGCGTGCCCCAGACGGCGATCGACAACGGCTCGGTGCAGGCCCGCACGATGATGCTTCCGCTGACCACCAATGCCCGCGCGAAGATGTCGCTGCTGCGCCGCGGCTTCGTCAAAATCTTCTGCCGCCCCGCCACCGGCGTGGTGATCGGCGGGGTGGTGGTGGCACCGATCGCCTCGGAGTTGATCCTGCCGATCGCCCTGGCCGTGCAGAACCGGATCTCGGTCACCGATCTGGCGCAGACCCTCTCGGTCTATCCGTCGCTGACGGGTTCGATCGTCGAGGCGGCCCGACGTCTGATGGCCCACGACGATCTGGACTAGCCTGTGTCCATGAACCTCGGACCGGCCCAGCGGGCGGAGGCCTGGGAGCGGCTGCGCACCGAACAGTTCGACGTGGTGGTGATCGGTGGCGGCGTGGTGGGCGCCGGCGCGGCGCTGGACGCCGCGACCCGCGGCCTGCGGGTGGCATTGGTCGAGGCCCGCGACTTCGCCTCGGGCACCTCCAGTCGCAGTTCGAAGTTGTTCCACGGTGGCCTGCGCTACCTGGAGCAACTGGAGTTCGGCCTGGTGCGCGAGGCTCTGCATGAGCGCGAACTCTCGCTGACCACGCTGGCGCCGCATCTGGTCAAGCCGCTGCCGTTCCTGTTTCCGCTGACCAACCGGGTCTGGGAACGACCGTACGTCGCTGCCGGTATCTTCCTCTACGACCAGCTGGGCGGCTCGAAATCCGTTCCGGCGCAAAAGCATCTGACCAGAGCCGGCGCGCTGCGGCTGGCTCCGGGACTCAAGCGCGGCTCGCTGATCGGCGGTATCCGCTACTACGACACCGTGGTCGACGACGCGCGGCACACCATGATGGTGGCCCGGACCGCGGCGCACTACGGGGCGGTGGTGCGCACCTCGACCCAGGTGGTCTCGCTTCTCACCGAGGGTGATCGGGTGGTCGGGGTGTCGGTGCGTGACTCCGAGGACGGGGCGGTGGCCGAGGTCCGCGGGCATGTGGTCATCAACGCCACCGGGGTGTGGACCGACGAGATCCAGGCGCTGTCCCGCCAGCGCGGCCGATTTCGGGTCCGGGCCTCCAAGGGCGTTCACATCGTGGTGCCCCGCGACCGGATCGTCAGCGAGGTGGCGATCATCCTGCGCACCGAGAAGTCGGTGTTGTTCGTCATCCCGTGGGGGACGCACTGGATCATCGGCACCACCGACACGGACTGGGATCTGGATCTCGCGCACCCGGCCGCCACCAAGGCCGACATCGACTACATCCTCGACCACGTCAATGCCGCGCTGGCCACCCCGCTGACCCACGACGACATCGACGGGGTCTACGCCGGGCTTCGCCCACTGCTGGCCGGGGAGAGCGAGGAGACCTCCAAGCTGTCCCGCGAACACGCCGTGGCCTCGCCGACTCCGGGCCTGGTCGCCATCGCCGGCGGGAAGTACACGACCTACCGCGTAATGGGTGCCGACGCGGTCGATGCGGCGGCGGAGTTCGTACCGTCGCGGGTGGCGCCCTCGATCACCGAAAAGGTCCCCCTGGTCGGTGCCGACGGATACTTCGCGCTGGTCAACCAGACCGAGCACGTAGGTGCGGAGTACGGCCTGCACCCCTATCGGGTCCGGCATCTGCTGGATCGGTACGGCTCGCTGATCACCGATGTGCTCGCACTGGCCGCCGATCGCCCCGATCTGCTGGAGCCGATCGCGCAGGCCCCGGTGTACCTGCGCGTCGAGGCGGCCTACGCGGCCGTCGCGGAGGGTGCTCTGCACCTGGAGGACATCCTTGCCCGACGGATGCGCATCTCGATCGAGTACCCGCACCGCGGCGTGGACTGTGCGCGCGAGGTCGCCGAGGTGGTCGCGCCCATCCTGGGCTGGGGGCCCGACGACGTCGACCGCGAGGTTTCCACCTACGCCGCCCGGGTCGAGGCCGAGGTGCGCTCCCAGGCACAGCCCGACGACACCTCGGCGGACGCCCTGCGGATCGCCGCACCGGAGGCCCGATCCGAGATCCTCGAGCCGGTGCCCCTGACATGAGGCGGGGGAGCGGCCCGGCACCACTGCCGGTCCGCGACGGACTGGGACCACTGCCGGTCCGCGACGGACTGGGACCCGCCCGGTTGCGTCTGCACGGCGGCAACGTGCTCGCGGAGTTCAGTCGGCGCTTCGGATCCGGGGCCAAGGTGCTCAACGGCGAGGTCGTCGATCGCGATGGTGCCGTGGTGGATGCCACCACCGTCCTCGCGCCGGGGGCGCACGTCTTTCTCTATCGCGACCTTCCCGATGAGGAGGTGGTCCCGTTCCCCATCCCGGTGCTCTATCGCGACGACAACATCGTCGTGGTCGACAAGCCGCACTTTCTCGCGACGATGCCCCGCGGTGCCCACGTCGTCCAGACCGCGCTGGTGCGGCTGCGTCGCGACCTCGGATTGAGCGAACTGAGCCCGGCGCACCGCCTGGACCGCCTCACCGCGGGGGTGTTGATGTTCACCGCCCGCCGTGCGGTACGCGGTGCATATCAAAGTTTGTTCGCCCGCGGTGAGGTGACGAAGACATACCTGGCGGTGTCATCGGTCAGTCCGGATTTGGTTGCGCCACTGGTGATTTTGAACAGGATAGTCAAGCAGCGCGGCATCCTGCAGGCACGCATTGAGCCGGGCGAGCCGAATGCCGAGACCCGCATCGAGCCGTTGGGCGCGGGTCGCTACCGACTGACACCGCGAACCGGACGGACCCATCAGTTGCGGCTGCACATGGCGGCCCTGGGCGTTGGGATCGACAATGACCCGCTCTACCCGAACATCATCGACGTCGATCCGGGCGACTTCACCGCGCCCCTTCACCTGATCGCACACCGCCTCGAATTCGACGACCCGATCACCGGTGCGCGGCGATGCTTCGTAAGCTCGCGCTCATGATCGAGACACGACGGCTCACCGTTGACGGCATCGCCACCTCGGTACTGGTGGGCGGATCCCCTCGGCCCGGTACGGCCGACGAGGCTGTGGTGTTCGTGCACGGTAACCCCGATTGCGGCTCGGACTGGATGCCACTGATGACTCGGGTGGCACCGTTGGCTGCGGTCGTCGCCCCCGACCTGCCGGGCTTCGGTGCGGCGGATGCGCGCCCGGATCGGGATTACACGATCTACAGCTACGCGCGGTTCCTCGACGGTGTCATCCGCCAACTCGGCCTACACCGGGTACACCTCATCGCCCACGACTTCGGCGGCCCGTTCGCGGCGGCGTGGGCTGCCGATCACCCCGATCAGGTCGCCAGCATCACTTTCGTCAACACCGGGGTGCTGCTGGACTACCGGTGGCACCGGATGGCACGGGTCTGGCGAACGCCGGTACTGGGCGAGGTGTCCATGCGCGCGATCACACCCGGCGTAGCCACCAGGATGCTGGCCCGGGAGAACCCGGGCCTGTCCGCGCGGTGGGTGGACACCATCGTGGCCCATCTGATGCCGGAGAAGACCCGGCGCGCGGTGCTGAGGCTGTACCGGGCCACCCGACCGGGGGACATGGAGCAACTCGCGGTCCGCCTGCACCAGCACGACTTCGATGGTCTGGTGGTCTTCGGTGACGCCGACGCATACATCCCCGCCGAGCTGGCCCATCGGCAGGTCGCGGTCTTCCCGCGGGCGGATATCCGCATTTTGCGTGGCCTCGGCCACTGGTGCTGGCTGGAGAACACCGACGCGGTGGCCGATCAGATCCTGCCGTTCCTGCGGGAAAGGGTCGGCGCAACCGCCGCAAGCTAAAGGACTTCGGTCCCTACCCGCGGGCGGGCGGCCGCGGTCAGGATTGCGGTATGGACGACGATCACGAATTGGTTCTGGTTGCGACGTACGGGAATCTGGACTCGGCCCGCGCCGATTTCGGCGATCTGGAGTGTCGACTCAAGCATGGACTGGAACTACGTGGCGCGGCCCTCGTCACCAAGAACGCCGATGGTCACCCCGAGGTGGTGGAGGCCGCCAACCGGCATGGCCGGATGGGAGCCGGAATGGGTGCCGGCGTCGGTCTGCTGTTCGGATTGTTCGCCCCACCCCTGGGTCTGGCGGTTCTGGTCGGTGCCACCGTCGGGGGACTGGTGGCTTCCTTCGCCGAGCACGAACTGCGCTCGGGCCTGCGCCAGGAGATCGGTGAGGCACTCGAGGCCGGCACCGCGGTCATCGTCTCGGTGGTCTACCGGAACGGCCGCGCCTCGGTGGAGTCGACCCTGGAACGGGCCGACACCGTCATCGAAGTTCGGCTGGACCGCGCGACCATTAACAGTTTGGATCAGGCCGTGGCCGAGGCGATGCTCAGCACTGGCACGACGGGCACCAGTAGCTGATCCGGTCCTCCGCGCCGCTGCCGGGCTGGGCGCGGGCGATGCGGCTGCCACACCGCCGGCACGGTTGCCCGGCTCGGCCGTAGACCCACAGCTGTTGTCCGGATCGGCTGTTGCCGGTGGTGGTTCGATCTGGGCGTAAGCGATTGGCCCACAGCATCTCCTGGGCTCGGATCACCACCCGTGACGGATCCGACAGGGTCGCGACCGTGCTGAGGGGACGTCGGCCGAAGAGGAAACACAATTCGTTGGCGTAGACGTTTCCGACCCCGGCCATGACGCGCTGATCCATCAGGGCGGCGGCAATCGGACGATCCGGGTCGGCGACCAGGTTCGTCGCCGCCACGTGCGGATCCCAGTCCTCACCCAGCAGGTCCGGCCCGAGGTGGGCCACCGCGTCCTGATCGTGGGCGCGGTCGAGGACTTCCAGCACTCCCAGGTCGATTCCGGCCGCGGTGTGATTGCCCGCCCGAAGCAGGATCCGGATCTTGTGGGCGGGGACGCCGCGCGGCGCGATGCGCCAACTGCCGTCCATCTTCAGATGTGAGTGGATGCTGGCCGGGCCGACCCGGATGAATAGGTGCTTGCCGCGGCTGAGCACCTCGTCCACCACGTGTCCACTGAGATCGACGGTCGCATATCGGGGCACCCGGATATCGCAGCGCGTGAGAGTCTTGCCGACCAGCGCCTCGCGCAGCGATGCGGCGGTACGAAAGACCGTGTCTCCCTCGGGCATCGCAGCTATCGGCCCGCGAACAGGCGATGGGTCGGAACGCTCGCCAGGGCGCCGACGACGGCTCCGAAGACGTCGGCAACCCAGTCGCTGAGACTGCCACCGGTACGGCCCGGAGTGCTGGTCTGGAATGCCTCGTCGAGGACACCGAAGACCGCGATCAGGATGACCGCTCCGATGATTCGACTCACCGCGGACGCCGACGGCCGCGACAGTCGCAGTGCGCTGGCGGCCAGCCAGCCGCCGAGGGCGTAGGCCAGGACGTGGTTGATCTTGTCCCAGGCGAGGAACGCTGCGTCGGGAAGCTCCTGCGGCGGCAGCCACGACAGCCACAGGATGGTGGCGGCCCAGCAGAACAGGGCGAACCAGAAGCTCCTGGTTAGCGCGCTCATCGCCGCCGCAACCCCCGTGGAGTGCGGGTGAAACCGGCATCCAGGAGTGCCTCCACGGTGTCCCGCGGTGCGCCCTCGGTGGCGGCCTCCAGTATCGGCGCGCCATCCAGCCTCTCCACCAGCAGGCCGTTGAGGCGACCACTGCGGACCAGTTCGGCCAGTGCGTCGCCGGCTGCCCGTTGCGCGTCGCGATCGGAGCTGAAGTTGAGCAGCGAGCGGCCCCCGCGTTCGCAGAACCAAACCAGTTCGCCGTCGACCAGCGCGACCAGCGCGCCGGCCTTTCGGCCCGGGCGGTGCCCGCCGGCACTAACCGGCCAAGCCAGCGCCGCCCCATAGGGATTGGCCGGATCGGCCGCGGCCAGTACCACGGCGTCGTAGTCCCGGTGGTCGGCGTCGACCGGGTCGGCGTAGCCGCGCAGCCGGTCCACCGTGGCGGCGACCGCGAACTGGGCGCCGCCGAGGGACTCGACGAAGTACCCGCGCTGACACCGCCCGGCTTCCTCAAGTGTGGTCAGGACCTTGTACAGCATCGCGAATCCGCCGGGTACCTTCTCGTTGGCCACCGCGGCCTTGGTCAGCACCCCGTATCGGTTCATCAACAGTTCGGCGGTGAAATGCGCCCGCAGGGTGGACGTGGGCTCGTGGGCCGGCAGCGCCGACCACCGGCCGGCCACGGTCGAATCGACCTGCCGGGTCTGGGCGTGGGCCACCGAATAGCGGCTCAGGCGGGGAGCGCGTCGGTGCCGGTGCGCCGGGGCGGCGGAACGGCGGGTGCCTGGTTTGCGGCCGCCGGTCAGCAGGGCCCGCACCGGCGCGAAAGTATCGCCGCTGAGCCAGCCGCCCCACACCAGATCCCACAGCGCGGGGATGAACGTCTCGTCGCGTCCGCTTTCGGCGAACTGGCGGAAGAAGAACGCGCCTCGCGACTCACCGGGGCGGCCGAGGACGTCAAGGATCGCCAGGTGCGCGTCGGTCAGATCGAGTTCGGTCGGCGCCGCCAGCGTCAGCGGCGCGGTGTCGGCGGTGTGGAACACCACCCAGCCGTCGCTACCCGAGATCGACCCCGCCCCCGACCAGACGATCTCCCCGGTGGCGAGCAGTTCGTCGAGCATCGCCGGCTGATAGCCGCGGATTCGCGGGCTGAAGATCAGTGGCTCGACCGCTGAGGCGGGTACCGGCACGCCCGCGAGTTGCTCGATGACGGTTGCCAGGCCGTCGATGCCTCCTGCGCCGACGGCGCTTCCGAGGTGCTGCCAGGCCGGCAGGAAACGCGCAAAAGCGGCTGTACTGACCGGCTCCACCTGAGCGCGCAACGCAGCCAGGGAGCGCCGCCGCAGGATCCGTAAAACCTCTGCGTCACACCATTGTTCGCCGGTTCCGTCGGCGGTGTCGGTGAACTCTCCGCGCACCAGTTTGGAATTTTGGGCCAACCGGCCGAGGGCGTCGGCGGCCACCCGCAGGCCCAGCCCGAAGCGACGCGCCGCCTGACCCGTGGTGAACGGAGCCCGGGTTCGGGCGAAGCGGCCCAGCAGTTCGCCGAGTGGGTCGGCCACCGACTCGGTGAAATCCGCCGGTACCCCGACCGGAACGGCGACCCCCACCGCGTCCCGCAGCCGGCCAATGTCCTCGACGGCGACCCACCACGTGTGCTCCGCGTAGGACACGGTCAGGGCCCGCTTCGTGGCGCGCAGTTCCCCCAGCCATGCGCCGACGTCGGATGCCGTTGCGCGGTGGCTGATCTCGTCCTCGGTCAGCGGACCCAGTAGCCGCAACAGATCGGCGACGGCCTCAGCGTCGCGGGCCCTGCGGTCGGCGACCAGATGTTGCAACTGCTGATCGGTGGCGAATACGACGTCGGGGTCGAGCAGGTCCCGCAACTCCACCCGGCCCAGCAATTCGGCCAGAAGGGCGGTGTCCAGCGACAGCGCCGCCGCCCGGCGCTCGGCGAGCGGGCTGTCGCCCTCGTACATGAAAGCCCCGACGTAGCCGAACATCATGGAGGCCGCAAACGGGGACGGCGAGGGGGTCTCGACGTCGATGAGGCGGACGCGGCGCTGGGCGATCCGCGACATCAGTTCGGTCAGCATCGGTACGTCGTAGACGTCCTGCAGGCACTCCCGCACCGTCTCGAGGACGATCGGGAAATCCGGATACTTGCGGGCCACGTCGAGCAACTGGGCGGCCCGCTGACGCTGGAGCCACAGCGGAGCCCGCTTGCCGGGATGGCGGCGCGGCAGCAGCAGGGCGCGGGCCGCGCACTCTCGGAACCGGGAGGCGAACAATGCCGATCCGCCGACCTCGGCGGTGATCAGCGGTTCGATTTCCTCCGGGTCGAAGACGAAGATTTCCGCACCCGGTGGTTCCTCGCCCGTATCGGGCAGTCGCACCACGATGCCGTCGTCGCTCGCCGTGGGTTTTTCGTCGATGCCGTAGCGCTGCGACAACCGCCGGGCGACCGCCAACGCCAACGGTCCGTGCACCCTGAGCCCGTACGGCGAGTGCAGGATCACTCTCCAGTCGCCCAGTTCGTCGCGGAACCGTTCGACGACCAGCGTCGTGTCGCTGGGCACTACGGTGGTGGCGTCGCGCTGATCGGAGAGCAAGCGCAGGAGATTGTCGACCGCGAAGGTGTCGAAACCCACCTCGGCGCATCGTTTCTGGAATGTGGGCCGATCCAGTACGGCTAGTTCGCCGGTGAATCGACCGATTGCCTCGCCGAGTTCGGCGGGTCGGCCGACGGCGTCGCCGCGCCAAAACGGTAGCCGTGCCGGAACGCCCGGCGCCGGCACGACAAGTACCCGATCGTGAGTGATCTCAGTGATACGCCAACTGGTCGCGCCGAGTGCGATGACGTCGCCCGGCCGGGATTCGTAGACCATCTCTTCGTCGAGTTCACCGACCCGCGAGGGCTTTTCGCCTACCAGGTACACCGCGAACATTCCCCGGTCGGGAATCGCCCCTCCGGAGGTGACCGCGAGCCGCTGGGCGCCGGGGCGTGCGGTCAGGGTGCCGGTATCGCGGTCATAGACCAGTCGCGGTCGCAGTTCGGCGAAGTCCGTCGAGGGATACTTTCCACTCAGTAGATCCAAGGTGGCTTCAAAGGCGCTACGGGGCAGTGTCGCAAATGGGGCACTGCGCCGCACGGTGTCAAACCATTCCTCGGCGAGCAGGGGACCCGACGCGCATGCCGCCACGGTGTGCTGGGCCAGGATGTCCAGCGGGTTGGCCGGCACCGCCATGGTCTCGATCGCTCCGGCGATCATGCGCTGCACGCTGACAGCGCAGCCGATCAGATCGGTGCGGTGTTTGGGCAGCAACACTCCTCGGGAGACCTCGCCGACCTGGTGGCCGGCGCGGCCGACCCGTTGAAGTCCGCTCGCCACCGACGGTGGCGCCTCGACCTGGATGACGAGATCAACCGCACCCATGTCGATGCCGAGTTCCAGACTGGACGTCGCCACCACCGCTCTGAGTCGGCCGCTCTTGAGTTCGTTCTCCACGGCAGCGCGTTCTTCTTTGGACACCGATCCGTGATGGGCCCGGGCCAGCAGTGTCTCGGCTCCCTGGATCTGGTTGCCGGCCAGGATCTGGGCCGGGGCCGTCGGCAGTTCGACACCGTTGCGCTGGGCGTGAATCTCGTTGATCCGAGCGGTGAGTCGCTCTGCGACGCGTCGGGAATTGGCGAAGACGATAGTCGAGGTGTGCGCTTCGATGAGGTCGACGATGCGGGCCTCGACGTCGGGCCAGATGGTGTTGTTCTCCAGATTGGCCATATCCGGCACCGGCACCTGAACAGCCAATTCGAAGGTCTTGGCTGCTGGCGGTGCGACGATTACAGCGGGCCGGCCGCCGGTCAGGAAGCGGGCGACCTCCTCGGGTGGGCGCACCGTCGCCGACAGCCCGATCCGCTGAGCTGGTTGGGTCAGGAGCGCATCCAGGCGTTCCATCGAGAGTGCAAGGTGCGCGCCGCGTTTGGTGCCCGCGACGGCGTGCACCTCGTCGATGATGACGGTCTGCACATCGGTCAGAGTGTCGCGGGCCGCGGAGGTCAGCATCAAAAACAGCGACTCGGGCGTGGTGATGAGAATGTGCGGCGGTGTCCGGATGAGTTCTCGTCGCTGGGTGGGCGTCGTATCGCCGGAACGCACGCCCACGGTGATCGTCGGCGTGTTCGCACCGTCGCGTTCGGCGATCCGCGAGATGCCCGCAAGCGGTGTCCGCAGGTTGCGTTCGACGTCAATCGCAAGGGCTTTGAGCGGTGAGATGTAGAGCACCCGGGTGCCGGGGGTGGGTGCTTCGCGCGCCTGATCTATCGCCCACAGGAATGCGGCCAGGGTCTTGCCCGAACCGGTCGGTGCGATCACCAGGGTGTGTTCACCGTCGGCGATCGCCGACCAGGCCTGCGACTGGGCCGGGGTGGGTGCGTCGAAGGTACCCGTGAACCAGGTCCGAGTCGCGGGCGCGAACCGGTCTAGGGGGTCGATGCTCACCCCAACAGCCTGCCATTGGCGCCGGCACCGCGAGCGTGCGTGTCGGTACACCGACACGCCGGGGGCCCGGGCATTGCGCGCACGCTCGCGCGGGGGTTGCCGGTGACGCGCGGCGGTTGCTTAGTCAATCGAGGCGAAGTCCACCCAGAGGTGACGCGGTCCGCGGAACACCTGGTTGTGCCGGTACGGCGGCGGGTCGGTGACCAGTCGCGGTGAGCGCACCCGGCGCAGGAAGACCTCCAGAGCCAGGTTGACCTCCAGTCGCGCCAGTGGGCCACCGAAGCAGGTGTGGATGCCGCTGCCGAAGCCGAGGTGTTCGTTGTCTCGGCGGGTGGGATCGAAACGGTCCGGGTTCTCGAACCGGCGCGGGTCGCGGTTGGCGGCGGCGTAGACCAGGAACACCGCCGATCCGGCCGGGATCCGGGTACCACCGACCTCGATGTCTGCGGTGGCCCAGCGGCTGGGGAAGAACTGCACCGCTGACTGCAGCCGCTGCACCTCCTCGATGGCACCGGGGATCAAATCCGTGTTGTCCCGCAACAGATCCCATGAACCGGGGTTGCGCAGCAACGTCATGATGCAATTGGTGATGGTGTTGACCGTCGAGTCATGCCCGGCGATCAGCAACAGCATGGCGTTGGCCGCCGCAACCTCGGGTGACACCGGGCCGTCCGGTCCGTCGTCGTGCAGGGCGTTCGACAGCAGGCCCGGCCCGGGTTCGCGGACGAATCGTTGGACCAGTGCGCCGACATAGGAGCCCAACTCGGTCATGCTCACGGCGGCTTTGGCCAGCGCGGCCTGGCCCTCGGCGGTATCGCGTTCCGGCCCGACGTCGGCGCCCTGCATGAAGTCCATCACCCAGGAATGGAACTTTCCCTCGTCGGCGATTGGCGCCCCCATCACCCGGAAGATCACCGACACCGGGATCGGATAGGCGAAGTCCTCGACGGCATCCATCCGGGTGCCGCCCCGGGTTTGCACCGTATCGAGCATCTCGTTGGCCAGATCCCCGACGAATCCGGCCATGCTCGGAATCAGATCCGGGGCGTGCGGGGGGCCGAAGTGCCGCATGAACTGGCGACGCATGCGGTCGTGCTCGGGCGGATCAGACACCAGCATGCTGCTGTCGCGGGCCTGGGCGGCCTCAGCGGCCTCGAGTTTGGCTTCGCTTTCCCCGAAAAGTCCCGATGGGCTGCGGCTGATATCGGAGCTGATCCGGGGGTCATGCGCCAGCGCCAGCACCTCCGGGTACCCCGTCACGACGTAGGTCCGCTCTGCCACCTTGGCCACCGGTGTCTTGCGGAGTTCCTCGAAATAGGGGTAGGGGTTGGGGCGGTTGGCGAATTTCATGGCCTCGGCCCACGCGGTTGCGGCATCCATCGTCTGCTCCTGCTAGTGGCGGCGGGGCCGGAACTCGGCATGGCGGTCGGTCGGGTCGTGCCCGGTGAGCACCACATCGGGGTTACCCGAGGGTTCCCGCGGATCGGGGAAACGAGCCGGCATCACCTCGGCATTGACCGGTCGGTCGTATCCCGGCGGAGGTGGCGGGAACGGTCCGGACTTCTCGATGAGGTCGGCGTAGTAGGGCAGCCACTTGCCGTGATTGAACGTGACCGCGCCGACGATGCGGCCGTTGCGGCCGTACGCGGCGGCGAACCGGCGATCCGCCGGAGAACCCTGGGTGAAGACGATCTCGTCGCCGAAGGAGCACACCCCGACGCTCTTGATGTTCACCCCGAACTGGCCGGACCAGAACGACGGCAGCGGCAGGTGCGGACGACGCCCGACTTCGAGGTTGATCATGTTGTTGGCGGCCACCTCGGCGCCGAAAACCGCGTTGTCCCAATGCTCTTGGGACAGGAACTCGTAGCCGTAGAGCACGTGCGGCGCCCGGGCCACGTCACCGGCGACAAAGATGTGGTCGGTGACCACACCGTTGATGTCGAAGGCGCGACAGCCCGCGTCGCACGCCAGGCCCCACTGCCCGGCGGCCAGGCCGGCGCCGTCGAGCCACTCGACGTTGCGGATCGACCCCAGGGAGGGCACCACCACGTCGACGTCGAGCACGGTGCCGTCGGAGAGCGTGGCGGACCGGACGTGGCCGCTCGCGTCGCCGTCGAGAGAGGCGACCGAAACCCCGGTGCGCAGGTCGACCCCGGCATCGCGCATCATCGAAGCGGCGATCTCGCTGATCACCCCGCCCAGCGCCCCGCGCAGGGGGCCGCTGCCGCGCTCGGTGACTGTCACCGGCAGATCCAGATCGCGGCACACCGAGGCGATCTCCGACCCCACGAACCCCGACCCGACGATCAGCACCCGGCGAGGCCGGGCCTTCAGCGCCGCGGACAGGGCGGCGGCGTCCTCGACCGTGCGGACGGTGAAAACGCCCTGCAGGGCGCCCTCCTCGGGGTTGGGCCAGGGCCGCGCGCGGGTGCCGGTGGCGATCAGCAGCCGGTCGTAATCGACGTCCTCACCATTGGCGAGCTTGACGACATGGTTGATCCGGTCCAGGCCGATCGCGGCAACGCCCAACCGCCAGTCGGCGTCAACCCGGCGCAGTCGCGGCAGCTTGGTGTGATCGGCGGGTACCCAGCCTTTGAGCACCTGCTTGGACAGAGGCGGCCGGTCGTAGGGCTCGTGCGGCTCATCACCGATGATCGTCAGCGAACCTTCGAACCCTTTCTCCCGCAACGCTTCCGCGGCGCGCAGCCCGGCAAGTGACGCGCCGACGATGGCGATGCGGCCCTCAGCGCGGAACTTCGCGACAATCTCGTCGAAGGAGTACGTGCCGGTCCCGCCAACGAGACTCACCGGGTGTCCCGGTCGGCCGGCGGATCGACCTCGACGATGATGGCCTGCACCGGACACGACGCGGCGGCACGCAACACCTGCTGGCGCTGCGAGTCGTCCGGGTTGGGGTCGTAGGCGACGGACTCCTCGCCGATGAGTGTCAATACGGCCGGCGCCAGCGGGATGCACTGGGCGTACCCCTGGCATCTGTTGAGGTCGATCACCAAGCGCATGGAGCAGAGCTTAGTAAACCTGTCATGATGAGCCAATGGCCGCCGCCCCACCCGACGCCGCCCCCGCCGTGCGTCCGTTCCGTATCGCCGTCGAGGACGCCGTCCTGATCGATCTGGGCGAACGCCTGGCCCGGACCCGGTGGCCGGAGCGGGAATGCGTCGCGGACTGGACGCAGGGCATCCCGCTGGACTACACCCGCGAACTCGCCGACTACTGGGCCGACGGATACGACTGGCGGGCGCGAGAGGCCGGCCTGAATCGGTTCGATCAGTTCGTCACCGAGATCGATGGTCTGGACATCCACTTCATTCATCAGCGCTGTGCGCGCCCGGACGCCCTGCCGTTGATCATCACCCACGGCTGGCCCGGTTCGATCGTCGAGTTCGCGAAGGTGATCGAGCCGCTCGCGGAGAACTTCCACGTCATCTGCCCGTCCCTGCCGGGCTACGGCTTCTCCGGCAAACCCACCACGACCGGGTGGACCGTGGAGAGGATCGCGACAGCGTGGGACACCCTGATGACCCGTCTTGGTTACCCGCGCTACGGCGCCCAGGGCGGGGACTGGGGTGCGGCGGTAACTACCCAGATGGGACGCAACGCCGGCGGTTGCATCGCGATCCACACCAACATGCCGATCGCCATGCCGACCCCGGAGGCCATGGCCGATCCGACCGCGGCGGAAACCGCGGCGCTGGAGGCCCTGGTGTATCACCAGCGTTGGGGGATGGGCTACTCCGAGGAGCAGGCCACCAGGCCGCAGACCCTGGGCTATGGGCTGGTCGACTCGCCAGTGGCCCAGATGGCGTGGATCGTGGAGAAATTCTGGGCGTGGAGTGACTGCGACGGCCACCCCGAGAACGTGCTGACCCGAGACGAGTTGCTGGACAACGTCATGCTGTACTGGGCGACCGCGTCGGGGGCGTCCTCGGCGCGACTGTACTGGGAGAGCTTCAAGAACCTGGCCGACGGCGGCCGGGTCGAGGTGCCGACTGCGGTGGCGGCCTTCCCCAAGGAGATTCTTCGGGCGCCGCGGCGCTGGTGCGAGCCGCAGTACAACATCACGCACTGGACGGACATGCCACGCGGCGGGCATTTCGCCGCCTTCGAACAACCGGAGTTGTTCATCGAGGATGTACGGGACTTCTTCGCCGGCATGTGACGCCCCGTCGGTGCAAACCCCGAGCCTCGACGTCAGCCGCGTGCGCTGAATCCCCGGCTGCAGACCCCGGTGGCCTCAATGAAGCGGCGCACCGCCGCTGTTGCCGCCGCCGCGGCGGAGTCGTGGCCTGGCCGCGCAGTCGATGTCAGGACTGCAGTGCGCGGGTCCAGCAGCACCTCGGCCACCGGCGCCGCGGTCGTCGGGTCGCACACCGACCATGAGTAGCAGGTGTCGGCCGCCCAGTGGTCGGCGCGCAACGGCAGCAGGTACCACGCACCGGCATTGATTTCGACCGGATCCATGCCTGGGGTGGGCTCGCTTACTTGATCTCGGCCAGGACTGTGCCCTGGGTGATGGCCGCCCCGGCCTCGACGGCGAGGCCGGAGATGACGCCGTCCTTGTGCGCAGTGACCGGATTCTCCATCTTCATGGCTTCCAGCACGACGACGAGATCACCGAGGGCCACGGTCTGTCCCTCTTCGACGGCGACCTTGACGACGGTGCCCTGCATGGGGGCGGTCACTGCGTCACCGGAGGCGGCGGCCCCGGAATGTGCGCCGCGTTTGCGGGGTTTGGGTTTCTTGCGGGCGACTCCGCGATCCCCGCCGCCGTTGCCGATCGCCAGATCGCCGGGTAGCGAGACTTCCAGGCGGCGCCCGCCGACTTCGACGATGACCTTCTGGCGGGGCTGATCCTCGTCAGCGTCCAGTTCGCCGCCGCCGGTGAACGGCTCCACGGTGTTGTCCCATTCCGTCTCGATCCACCGGGTGTGCACGGTGAAGCCGTGCTCATCACCGATGAATGCCGGGTCGCTCACCACGGCGCGGTGGAATGGGATGACGGTGGCCAGACCCTCGACGTGGAACTCATCGAGAGCACGCCGGGCACGCTGGATGGCCTCGGCGCGGGTGGCTCCGGTGACGATCAGTTTGGCGAGCATCGAGTCGAACTGGCCACCGATCACCGAACCGGTGACGACGCCGGAGTCCAGCCGCACGCCGGGGCCGGTGGGCGCCTCGAACCGGGTGACCGGTCCGGGCGCCGGTAGGAAGCCGCGGCCGGCGTCCTCGCCGTTGATGCGGAACTCAATCGAGTGCCCGCGCGGAGTGGGATCTTCGGTGATGGCGAGCGCCTCGCCGTTGGCGATGCGGAACTGTTCGCGGACCAGATCAATTCCGGAGGTCTCCTCGGTGACCGGGTGCTCCACCTGCAGGCGCGTGTTGACCTCCAGGAAGGAGATCAGTCCGTCCTGGCCGACCAGGTACTCAACGGTGCCGGCGCCGTAATAGCCGGACTCCTTGCAGATCCTCTTGGCCGACTCGTGGATTTCCTTGCGCTGCGCGTCGGTCAGGAAGGGCGCGGGCGCCTCTTCCACCAGCTTCTGGAAGCGGCGCTGCAAGGAGCAGTCCCGGGTGCCTGCGACGACGACGTTGCCGTGCTGGTCGGCGATCACCTGGGCCTCGACGTGGCGTGGCTTGTCCAGATAGCGCTCCACGAAGCATTCGCCGCGGCCGAACGCCGCGATCGCCTCGCGGGTGGCGGACTCGAACAGTTCGGGGATCTCCTCCAGGGTGCGGGCCACCTTCATGCCGCGGCCGCCACCGCCGAACGCCGCCTTGATCGCGACCGGTACCCCGTATTCACGAGCGAAGGCCACTACTTCGTCTGCGTTCTTGACCGGATCGGGCGTGCCGGGGACCAGGGGGGCCTGCGCGCGGGCGGCGATGTGCCGGGCGGTGACCTTGTCGCCGAGGTCGCGGATGGATTGCGGGCTGGGCCCGATCCAGATCAGACCGGCGTCGATGACGGCCTGGGCGAACTCGGCATTCTCGGAGAGGAACCCGTAACCGGGGTGAACGGCGTTGGCTCCGGAGCGCGCCGCGGCGTCGAGGATCTTGCCGAAGTCAAGGTAGGACTCTGCGGAGGTCTGACCACCCAGGGCGAAGGCCTCATCAGCCAGTCGAACGTGCGGGGCGTCGGCATCGGGTTCGGCATAGACAGCCACACTGGCCAGACCTGCGTCGGCGGCCGCCCGGATCACCCGCACCGCGATTTCGCCGCGGTTGGCGACGAGGACCTTGGTAATGGTCTGGTTTTGAGCGGGCACCGCGCCTCCTGGGGGACTCTTAGAACCGCTTTAAGAATAGGGTTCGCCGGTAGTGTAGAGCCTGTGTCGGATCCGGTTCGGGACGGCTCCGCGCCCCGTTCGAATAACCGATGAAGGCCCCGTGCGAATAGCCGGTGAAGAGCCTATGAACATCCGGTGGCGAGACCTGCACGAACACGATTTTTGCCTTGATGCCGGGACCCCCGGTTGATAAGACTGACATCCGTGCAGGCAACCATGGGAACCGTCATCACTCGTTATCGCCGGCCCCGAGTCGCGGCCCTGCTCGCCGCGGGCGCCCTCTTGACAGCGGCATGCGCGGGTGAGGGCCCGGAGCAGCCCTATGCCACCGACGCCTCCGTCACGTGCGAGGGCAAACAATCGATCACCGCAAGCGGTTCGACCGCCATGGCAAATGCGATGACCCGGTTCATCACGGCGTACGAGGACGCCTGCCCGGAGCAGACGCTGTCCTACACGGCCAATGGATCAGGGGCAGGAATCGCCGATTTCGTCAGCGCCAAGACCGACTTCGGCGGCTCGGACTCGCCCCTGCAGGGCGAGCAATTGAGTACCGCCAGGCAACGCTGCGGCAGCACCGATGCGCTGAATCTGCCGGTGGTCTTCGGCCCGATCGCCATCACCTTTAACCTCCCCGACACCAACGCGCTGATCCTGGACGGACCTACGTTGGCCGGGATCTTCTCCGGCGCGATCACCCGGTGGGACGACCCTGCGATCAGCGCCCTGAATCTGCCCACTGGCCGGGCGCACCCCAACCCGCGCACCGGGATGCCCGCCGAGAAGATCACGGTGGTCTACCGCAGCGATGATTCCGGCACGACCGACAACTTCCAGCAGTACCTGAAGGCAGCGTCGGCCGGGGCCTGGGACCGGGGCGGGGGTAAGGCCTTTACCGGCGCCACGGGTCAGGGTGCGACCGGCAATCAGGGTGTGGTCGCGATGGTGAAGGACACCCCGGGCGCCATCACCTACAGCGACTGGTCGTCGGTCGTCGACTCGGGTCTGCCGACGGCGGACATCAAAACCTCCGCGGGAGTGACGCCCATCGGCACCGACTGGGAGGGCACCTCCATCGCACCGGTCACCGTGGTCGGCACCGGCAACGACATGACACTGGACATGACCCCGGCGTTCACCCCGTCCGCCAAATTCGGTTACCCCATCCTGTTGGCCAGCTATGCGGTCGTGTGTTCGAAGTATCCCGATCCCGAGGTCGGCCGGGCGGTGAAGACCTTCCTGCAGTCCACTGTGACCAACGGCCAAACCGGTCTGAACAAGAGCGGCTACATTCCGCTGCCGCCCGGTTTGCAGGCCAAAGTCGCCGCCGCGATAGACACCGTCTCCTGAGCGACCCGGGATCTCAGTCGGTCGCGAATGCGGCCTCGGCATCACGTTCAAGGTCGACGTAGGCCTTCTCGCTGACGTCGAACGCGACGACCTTGATCTCGCCACCGGTGAAGGTGCCCGGAGTCGTGTACTGCTGGGACACGTTGTCCCCGCTGTCGTAGCCCACGCACAGGCCGTCTCCGGCGAGAGTGAATTTGCCGATCTGGGCTCGCATCGGCCCGCTTGTCACCGCCTTACCGTCGACGAAAAGCGTTGTGGTGCCGAGCGATACGCCGTATTCACCGGCCTTCTCGCGTTTGAACTCCATGCCCACGGTCCGATTCCCCGGCGCCAATGGCGGCGAGACGAATTCCTGCTCAGGCCTGATGCCCAGGAAGTTGTAGACGTAGTGCAGACGGTTGTCCTTGACGAACATCGTGTGCCCGCCGAAGCGCGAGCCGTGGGCGAAGATCACGCCCTGGGTGTCCGGGGTCACCTCGACATTGCCGATGATCTTGTAGGACCGGCCGCGGACGCTGACCGCCACGCCTTCGGGCACCGGGGCGGTGTCCGGGTAGTAGAGGTAGCGGTCCCGCGGCGGCTCGGACTGCGGCCGCGGTGTGGTGGCTTGTTCGACTGCGGCCCGATCATCGAGGGGCAGGACGAAGTTGTTCTTGGCCTCCTCGTCCCACGCCGCGATGAGTTCCTTGAGCTTGTCGGGGTTCTGCTCGGCGACGTTGGTCGACTCCGAACGATCCTCGTCGACGTGGTAGAGCTCCCAGCGGTCCGAATCGAAGTTGCCCTTGTTGCTCAGCGGCGCGTGCAGCGCTGCGGCCTTCCAGCCGTCCTGCCAGATGCCCCGGGTACCCAGCATCGCGTAGTACTGGCGCTTGCGGGTGGTGGCGGCCGCGGAGTCGTCGAAGCTGTAACGCATCGACACCCCGTTGAGTGGGTACTGCCTGATGCCGCGGAACACCTCGGGCATCTGCACACCGGCGACATCGAGAACCGTCGCAGCCACGTCGGTCGCGTGGTGGTATTGCTCGCGCACCTGTCCTTTGGACGCGATGCCCTTGGGCCAGGAGATCACCATCGGATCGCAGGTGCCGCCGGCGAACTGCGCGTAGCGCTTGAACATCTGGAACGGCGCGGAGAAGGCCGTCGCCCAGCCCGTCGGATAGTGGTTGTAGGTGTCTGGACTGCCCAGGGTGGCCAGATATTTCATGTTCTCCGACAACTCGTCGGGATAGCCGTTGAAGAACTTGTTCTCATTCACCGAACCATTGGGTGAACCCTCACCGGAAGCCCCGTTGTCGGCGCAGTAAAACACGATGGTGTTCTCAAGTTGACCGGTCTCTTCGAGGTAGTCGATGATTCGACCGACCTGGGCGTCGGTGTACTCCGAGAATCCCGCGAACACCTCCGCCATCCTGGTGAAGAGTTTCTTCTCGTCGGCGTTGAGCGACGCCCACGGCCGGACAGCATCATTGGCCACCTCGATGTCCTCGGGCAGCGGGTTGATGGGGGTCATCTTCGTGTCCTTGGGCAGCACACCCTTGGCGATCATCCGGGGCAACACCCAGTCCCGGTAGGCCTCGTAACCATCGTCGAACTTGCCCTTGTACTTGTCGATGTAGTCCTGGGGGGCGTGATGCGGTGCATGGTTGGCGCCCGGGCAGAACCACATGTACCAGGGCTTGGACGGGTTGGAGGAGTTCTGGTCGCGCAGCATCCGGATCGCGTTGTCGGCGAGATCCCTGGACAGGTGATAACCCTCTTCGGGGCCGTAGGGCTGTTCGATGAACCGGTTGTCCTCAATCAGATCCGGGAACCACTGATTGGTCTCCCCGCCGATGAACCCGTAGAAGCGGTCGAAGCCCTTCTGCAACGGCCATTCCGACTTGCTGCCCCCGCTGGACACATCCTCCTCGGGAACGTTGTGGTTCTTGCCGAGCCAGAAGGTGCTGTAGCCATTGTCCTGCAGCACCTGTCCGATGGTGGCGCACTGCGCGGGTAGCCGAGCGGCCATGCCCGGAAAGCCGTTGGAGCCCTCGGTGATCGACCCGGAACGGTTCACGTGCTGGCTGCGGCCGGTCAGGAAACATGATCGGGTGGGCGAGCACAGCGCGGTGGTATGCCATTGGGAGTACATCAGCCCGTTGTCGGCCAGGCGTTGCAGGACCGGCATCTCGACGCGCCCGCCGTAGGGCGACCAGGTGGCCAGGCCGGTGTCGTCGAAGAGCACGACCAGGATGTTGGGCGCGCCCTCGGGCGCCCTCTTCAACTCAAAGGGTTCCCAGTCCGCCACCGAATCGCGGATATCCAGTTCGACTTTTCCGTCGAACCCCTCGTTGATACCGGTGCCGTAGCCGGGGGGGCCCTCGGCGGATCCGCCGGGACCATCCTTGGAGCACCCGGCGGCGAATACCGATGCCGCGGCGGCCCCGGCGCCGGCGACGGCCATGCCACCGAGCAACTTGCGGCGCGACACCTTCGCGCGTTCGGCGGCGGAATCTGGTTCAGGAGTCGACTCGTCCATGGTGTTTCCCTTCGATTGCGTATACGTCGCGGAAACGGCGCGATGGAGCGATTCAAGCAGTTGGAAGGGTGGGATGTCTGGGGAATGGCAGTAGCTGCTGCGCGTCGGCGTCGGTCGCGACGGGTCAGGGCGCGGAGAAAATCTGTTCCCAGTCGTCTTTCATGCTGACGACGTTCCATCCTCGCTGTTGCGCGTCCGCCAGTGCCTCCACCAGCGTCCCACTGCTCGTCGGGTTCACGTCGTACTGGTACTCGCGGACGGCGTCGGTGTGATGGATGAGCACGCCCAGGCTGGGTTGCGGATTATCGATTGTGGTGTACTCCAGCATCTGGAGGTCGCCGTCGCTGTTGCCGAACGCGATGATCGGGCGCCGGCCGATGAACTGGTGGATGCCCGCGGGCTTACCGGCCTTGTCGTCGACGAACAGATAGTCGAGCGTCTTAACCAGTACCGGCCCGGTGTCACGCAACTCATACGTCACCCGACCGGTGGAACCCACCACCTGCTCCGGCGGGATGCCGTAGACGCGCTCGCTCCACGCCCGCATGAAGTCAGCGCCGCCGCCGGAGACGATGAAGGTCATGAAGCCGTTGTCACGCAGATAGCGCAGCACCTCCTGCATCGGTTGATAGGTGAGTTGGTCGTAGGGCCTTTTGAACCTCGGATGTTCGGCGGATCCGATCCAGTCCTGCACCCGCGCGGAGAACTCGTCGGTGGTCATGCCGGCGTGGGTCAGGGCGATGATGCGCAGGAGGCCCTCGTGGCGCGGGCCCGCGAGCAGTTTCGCGGTATCGCCCGCGAGCAGGGCGGCCACCATCGGGTCCTCTTTGAGGGCGGGTTGCTCGGTCACCAGACGGTTGATCTCGTCGACGGCGAAGGCCAGCTGAAACGGGATCGGATTCTCCGGCCACAGGCAGCCGTCATTGTCGAAAACCGCGATGCGCTGCGATGCCGGGACAAAGTCGGGCGAACCCTCGTTGGTGGTGCGCTCGACGAAGGACACGATGGCTGCGCGGGCGTCGCCCTCTCGCCAGGACGGCAGTGGGTCCGCGGTGGGCCCTCCGCACGCGGTCGACGTCACGATCAGGACCAGAATCACAGCGAGCCAGGCGAACCTCGGTCGTCGGGAAGTGCGCACGGATGTTCTCCTCGCCTCCGCGGGTGTTACGGGGTGGTACGCAGCCGTCGTTTGATTCGGGTCAGCATGGCCGACATGCCGCGCAGTCGCAATGGGCTGATCAGAGCCGCAAGTCCCAGGTCGGCGTAGAAGTCGTCGGGCACCGCCAGGATGTCGGCGACCGGCTGGCCATCGAGGCCGGCGGCGAGTATCGCGGCGAAGCCGCGGGTGGTCGGTGCCTCGGCCGGGGCGCTGAAGTACAGCCGGACGCTGGCGGGATCGGCCGCGTCGACGTACAGGAACAACGGCGACTGGCATTCCGGCACCGGCTCCATCGCCGCCTCGGTGAGATCGGCGGGCAGGGCGGGCAGGTCGTTGGCGAACTCCAGGAGCAATGCCAGCTTGTCCTGGCCGGCCATCTCGGCGAACTCCGCGACCACCTCGGCCAGCGGGGCGGGCGTGCTCATGGCGAGCCGGGTGCCGATCCCGGCCGCTCCCCGGTGGCCACGGGCGCCCGGACGCTGTTGCCCCATTCGGTCCAGGACCCGTCGTAGTTGCGCACCCCGGGGATGCCGAGCAGATGGGTCAGGACGAACCAGGTGTGGCTGGACCGCTCGCCGATCCGGCAGTAGGCGATCGTGCCGGGTCCGGACCCGGGGTCGGACTCGACGAAGGAGTAGATCTCGTCGAGTTCGGCGCGAGACCGGAACCGGCCACTGTCATCAGCGGCCCGAGCCCACGGCACCGAGACCGCCGATGGGATGTGGCCGCCGCGCAACGCGCCTTCCTCCGGATAGTCCGGCATGTGGGTGCGCTCGCCGGTGTACTCCTGTGGTGAGCGGACATCGATGAGGGTGGCCTTTCCCAGCGATTCGAGAACATCGGACTGGTAGGCGCGGATGGGCGCATCGTTGCGTGCCACCACCGGGTAGCCGGCGGTGGTCGTCTCCGGAACATCCAGCGACGTGTCGCGGCCCTCGGCCAACCAGAGGTCGCGGCCGCCGTTGAGTAGGCGGACGTCCGGGTGCCCGAACAGGGTGAACACCCACAGCGCGTAGGCCGCCCACCAGTTGCTCTTGTCCCCGTAGATCACCACGGTGTCTTCGCGCGAGATGCCCTTGCGGTTCATCAGATCGGCGAACCGCGCCCCGTCGATGTAGTCGCGCACCACCGAATCATTGAGGTCGGTATGCCAGTCGATTTTGACCGCGCCCGGGATGTGGCCGATGTCGTAGAGCAGGACGTCCTCATCGGACTCGACGATTGCCAGGCCGGGGGTGCCCAGGTGTTCCGACAACCAGTCGCCGGTGACCAGACGTTCGGGGTGGGCGTAGTCCTGCAGGGCGGGGCTGGGATCGGGAGGTAGTGGCACGAACCAAGCCTACCGATCTACCGGGTTGGCTTTCCACAGGTCGCTGATCTGCACGCCCGATGATTCCAGCAGGCGGCGGGTTACTGCCAGGCCCAGGCCCACCACGTTGGACGGATCACCGTCGACTCCCGCGATGAACCAGCCCCCCAGTCCGTCGATGGTGAAGGCGCCCGCCACCCCCAACGGTTCGCCGCTGGCGATGTAGGCCGTCAGTTCGGCCTCGGTGGGTACGCCGAAATGCACCGTGGTCACCTCCGCGATGGTTTCGCTGTGCTGCACCTGCGCATCAAGCATCCGGATGACGCAGTGTCCGGTGAAGAGCTGTCCGGATTGACCGGCCATTGAATTCCATTGTTGCCGTGCCTGTTCGGCTGTTCGGGGCTTTCCGCGAAGATCACCTCCGACCAAAAGCATCGAGTCGCAGCCGAGCACGATGCAATCGGCCGCAACCTGGGCGTCCAAGTCGGCGCGCACCGCCTGGGCCTTCGCCTCGGCGAGTGCGGTCACCACCGTGGCGGGGTCGGGGTCGGCGCCCAGTTTCTTGATCGCCGCGTCCTCGTCGACACCGGAGACGACGACCAGTGGATCGATCCCGGCGCTGCGCAGCACGCGAAGCCGACCGGTGGACGCCGAACCCAGCACGACCCGTGTCATCGGCTATCGACTCCGGTCGACAGCCCGGCTATCGACGAAGATGGGTGCGCTCCAGCATGGAGACCCGCTGCCAACTGGTGAGGGGGTAGCGCAGTTTGTCCACCGGGTGGCCCCAGAGGTTGCGCTCGGTGGGGCCGGGTGCGGCCGGTGCGCCGCCCGCCCCGGCCAAAACTGCCACCACCGCTGCGATCTCGGCGTCGGTGGGGTCGCCCTTGAGGATGCGGATCTCGTTCGCGTCGCTCACAGGATCCGAATCGTTCGCGTCGCTCACAGGATCCGAATCGTTCGCGTCGCTCACAGGGGAATATTCCCGTGCTTCTTGGGTGGAGTCTGAACCAGCTTGCGTTCGAGCAGTCGCAGCGAGGTCGCAATGTAGCCGCGGGTGTGTGACGGTGGAATCACCGCGTCGACGTATCCGCGTTCGGCCGCCACGTAGGGGTTGACCAGCGTGTCCTCGTAGTCTTGCTGCAATTCCAGTCGCAGCGCATCGACGTCGCCACCGTCGCGCGCGGCGTCGGAGAGTTGCTTGCGGTAGACGAAGCCGACCGCGCCGGAGGCACCCATCACCGCGATCTGCGCACTCGGCCAGGCGACGTTCACATCGCAGCCCATGTCCTTGGAGCCCATCACGCAGTAGGCACCGCCGTAGGCCTTACGGGTGATCACGGTGATCTTCGCGACGGTGGCCTCGCCATAGGCGTAGAGCAGCTTGGCCCCGCGGCGGATGATGCCGTTGTATTCCTGCTCGGTACCCGGCAAGAAACCCGGCACATCCACCAGCATGATGATCGGGATGTTGAAGCAGTCGCAGGTTCGGACGAAGCGAGCGGCCTTCTCTGAGGCGTTGATGTCCAGGCAGCCGGCGAACGCGGTCGGTTGGTTAGCGACGATACCAACGGGTCGACCGTCCACTCTCCCGAACCCGATGATGATGTTCTGCGCGTAACCCGCCTGAACCTCGAGGAATTCGTCGTCGTCGAGGATGCGGGTGATCACCTCATGCATGTCATAGGGCTGGTTCGGTGAATCCGGTATCAAAGTGTCGAGTTCCAGATCCTCCTCGGTGAGGTTGTCTTCGATCGCACCCGGATGCGGCGGCGCCGGGTAGCGCGGTGGATCGGCGTAGTTGTTGGCCGGCAGGTAGCTGAGCAGATCGCGGACGTAGTCGAAGGCGTCCTGCTCGCCGGAGGCGACATAGTGCGCGGTACCGGACTTGGTCATGTGGGTCTGCGCGCCGCCGAGTTCCTCCATGGTGACGTCCTCGCCGGTGACGGTCTTGATGACGTCGGGTCCGGTGATGAACATCTGGCTGGTCTGCTCGACCATGACGACGAAGTCGGTCAACGCCGGTCCGTAGACGTGCCCACCCGCCGCCGGACCCATGACCAGCGAGATCTGCGGGATCACCCCCGAGGCCAGAATGTTGTTACGGAAGATCCGGCTGTAGAGGCCCAGTGACACCACGCCCTCCTGGATGCGAGCCCCGGCGCCGTCGTTGATGCCGATCAGTGGCCGTCCGGTCTTGACGGCCAACTCCTGGACCTTGACGATCTTTTCGCCGTAGACCTCCCCGAGACTGCCGCCGAAAACCGTCGCGTCTTGGCTGAAGATGCAGACGTCGCGGCCGTCGATCGTGCCGAAGCCGGTCACCACGCCGTCGCCGACCGGCCGGTTGTCCTGCAGGCCGAAGTTGGTGGAGCGGTGCCGGGCCAGGCCGTCCAATTCGACGAAGGAGCCCTCATCCAGCAGGGCCAGGACGCGTTCGCGGGCGGTGAGTTTGCCCTTGGCGTGGGTCTTCTCGACCGCGGCCTCGCCGACCGGATGCAATGCCTCCTCGGTGCGCCTGCGCAGATCGGCCAGTTTGCCGGCCGTCGTGTGGATATCCGGCTGGATGTCAGGCTCGGTCGTGGTCATGGGTGACGATGGTACCCATGGGTTACCCCGACAACGTGCTGGCAACCGGCGAGCAGGTGGTGTTGCACCGGCACCCGCATTTCAAGCGCCTCATCGCCGGTGTGCTGACGCTGCTGGTGGGCACCGCATCGGCCACCTTCGCGGCAGCACTGGTGAGCCGGACCGGCTGGGATCTGCGCACCCGGCAGGTGGTCTCGGCGGTTATCGCCGGAGCCTGGCTGCTGGTCGTGGCTTGGCTCACGGTGCGGCCGTTCCTGGCCTGGTTGACGACGCATTTCGTGATCACCGACCGGCGGGTGATGTACCGCCACGGCGTGCTGACTCGCGCCGGTATCGACATCCCGCTGGCGCGGATCAACAGCGTCGAGTTCCGGCACGGCCTGATCGACCGGATGCTGCGCACCGGGACCCTCGTCATCGAATCGGCCTCTCAGGATCCGTTGGAGTTCAACGACATTCCCGGAGTCGAGCAGGTTCATTCACTGCTCTATCACGAAGTCTTCGATACGCTCGATTCCGAGGAGAGCTGATCGGTGGGCCCGGACCTGCGGTCCTCGAGTGCTTCGGCGATGCCGCCGGTGGTCAGCACTGATTCCAGGGTGCGGTCCGGGTCGTCGCCCAACTCGTTGGGGAACACCCAGCGCCTCAACGCCCAGAACCGGAACCCCATCTGCAGCAGATTTCCGATGACGTAGGCGGAGATGAAGTCGGCGATGTTCTCCACGGTCAAGGTCACGGCGGGTACCCGAAGCTCCAGCACGTAGCTGGAGAAGTACAGCGGCGCCATGCTCAGCACCACCCCCACCGCGCTGACGCCGAAGAACAGCAGTGCCTCGTGATGGCGTTCGCGGCCGCCGCGGTCGCGGAAGCTCCACTCCCGGTTGAGGATGTAGGAGGCGATCACCGCGATGATCCCGGAGATCACCTTGGCCGTAACCGGCTTGGGTTCAAGAATGGTCAGCTTGAGGGTGTAGAAGATCACCGAGTCGATCACGAACGTCGTCGCACCGACGATCGCGAACTTGATCAGCTCGTGGTGCTGGTCGGCGAACGGCCGGATCACTCGGGGCAGCCGGGCGATCGTGGCATCAGCGAAGGACACAGCCGAAAAGTCTACGGACACCGACGCAGGTTGCGTAGTGGTGCTGGTCATCGTCGCAAAGCCGCGGTCATGGCAGCATGAGCGCCGTGCCGAAGGTAGCGATGGTGGGTGGCGGGCAGCTGGCCCGGATGACGCACCAGGCCGCCATCGCCCTCGGTCAGAGCCTGCGGGTGCTCGCGACCGACCCCGGTGATCCGGCCGCTCAGGTCAGCCCCGACGTGGTGATCGGATCCCACACCGATCTGGAGGCGCTGCGGCGGGTCGCGGCCGGCGCGGACGCGCTGACCTTCGACCACGAACACGTTCCGACCGAACTGCTCGATGCGCTCGTCGCCGAGGGCGTCCCGGTGCTTCCCGCCCCCGAGGCGCTCGTCTTCGCCCAAGACAAGCTCGCGATGCGGCGGCGGCTCTCGGAGTTGGGCGTGCCGATGCCGCGCTTCACCGCGGTCCGAACCGTGGATGATGTCGAGGCCTTCGTCGCGCGAGTCGGCGGGCCGGTGGTGGTCAAGACGGTGCGCGGCGGCTACGACGGCCGCGGGGTGGTGTTGACGACGGATACCGCGCAGGCCCGCGAGGTGGTGTCGGGATACCTCGCCGCCGGCGTGCCGGTGCTCCTGGAGGAACGGGTCTCGATGCGCCGGGAGCTCTCGGCGCTGGTGGCTCGGTCACCGCTGGGGCAGGGCGCGGCCTGGCCGGTGGTGGAAACAGTTCAGCGCGAGGGTATCTGCGTGACGGTGCTAGCCCCGGCGCCCGGGCTTCCCGAACGACTGGCGGTAGAGGCCGAGGGGTTGGGCTTGCGGATTGCCGAGGAACTGGGCGTGGTCGGCGTGCTCGCGGTCGAGCTCTTCGAGACGCGCGAGGGCATCTTGATGGTCAACGAATTGGCGATGCGTCCGCACAACTCCGGCCACTGGACCATCGATGGGTCCCTCACCAGCCAATTCGAGCAGCACCTGCGGGCGGTGCTGGACTACCCACTTGGTGACACCCGGGCGATCGCCCCCGTGACGGTGATGGCCAATGTGATCGGCGCGGCGCAGCAGCCGACGATGAGTATCGACGAGCGGTTGCACCACCTGTTCGGCCGGATCTCGGATGCCCGCGTGCACCTCTACGGCAAACAGGAGCGCCCGGGACGCAAGATCGGACATGTGAACGTGTCCGGCACCGACGCCGGGTCGGTACGGGAACGCGCGGAACGAGCGGCACACTGGTTATCGCATGCGCGCTGGTCGGATGGATGGGGGTCGGATGGATGGGGGTCGGATGGATGGGGGTCGGACGGATGGGACGGCGGAGATGACTGAACCCCGGGTCGGCGTGATCATGGGCAGTGACAGCGACTGGCCGGTGATGGAGGCCGCCGCCGGCGCCCTGGCCGAATTCGATGTGCCCTTCGAAGTCGGCGTCGTCTCGGCACACCGCACCCCGGGACGGATGCTGGACTACGCCCGCGGTGCGGCCGGCCGTGGGATCGCCGTCATCATCGCCGGAGCCGGCGGTGCGGCCCACCTGCCCGGCATGGTCGCCGCCGCGACTGTGCTGCCGGTGATCGGGGTCCCGGTGCCGTTGGCCACCCTGGACGGTCTGGACTCGCTGCTGTCGATCGTTCAGATGCCGGCCGGCGTTCCGGTGGCGTGCGTCTCGATCGGCGGAGCCCGTAACGCCGGGCTGCTGGCGGTGCGGATCCTCACCGTCGGCGACCCGGAACTCATGGCCCGGGTGGAGGCCTTCCAACACGGACTCGAAGCCGAGGTGCTGGCCAAGGACCGCGCGCTTCGGGCGCGCTTGCTGGGCGATTGAGCAGCCAGGTAAATTAAGCTCCGGTATCAAGGAGGCCGGTATGTCAGATCCGTCGTTCGACGTCTTTCAGTTGCCCGAGGAACACGAGGAGTTGCGCGCCGCGATCCGGGCGCTGGCGGAGAAGGAGATCGCCCCCCACGCCGCTGCAGTCGATGAGGATGCGCGCTTCCCGCAGGAGGCCCTCGATGCGCTGAACTCCTCGGGCTTCAACGCGGTGCACGTCCCCGAGGAATACGGCGGGCAGGGCGCGGATTCGGTGGCGGCGTGCATCGTTATCGAGGAGGTCGCCCGCGTCGACGCCTCGGCATCACTGATCCCGGCCGTCAACAAACTGGGCACCATGGGGTTGATCCTGCGCGGCTCCGACGATCTGAAGAAGAAGGTGCTCTCCGAGATCGCCGACGGCAAGATGGCTTCCTATGCACTGTCCGAACGCGAGGCCGGCAGCGACGCCGCCGCCATGCGGACCCGCGCGAAGGCCGACGGTGACGATTGGATCCTCAACGGGTCGAAGTGCTGGATCACCAACGGCGGCAAGTCAGCCTGGTACACGGTGATGGCGGTCAGCGATCCGGACAAGGGTGCCAATGGAATCTCCGCCTTCATGGTTCATGAGGATGATGAGGGTTTCACCATCGGACCCAAGGAACGCAAGCTCGGCATCAAGGGCTCGCCGACCACCGAGTTGTATTTCGAGAACTGTCGGGTACCCGGAGACCGGATTATCGGCGAGCCCGGCACCGGCTTCAAAACGGCGCTGGCCACTCTCGATCACACCCGGCCCACCATCGGCGCACAGGCGGTCGGCATCGCTCAGGGCGCCCTGGACGCGGCGATCGCCTACACCAGGGACCGCAAGCAGTTCGGCCGTCCGGTCGCCGACAATCAGGGCGTGCAGTTCATGCTCGCCGACATGGCGATGAAGACCGAGGCGGCGCGGCTGATGGTGTATTCGGCGGCCGCGCGCGCCGAACGCGGCGAAGCAGACCTCGGGTTCATCTCGGCGGCGTCGAAGTGCTTCGCCTCCGATGTCGCGATGGAGGTCACCACTGACGCGGTCCAACTGTTCGGCGGCGCCGGCTACACGGTGGACTTCCCGGTCGAGCGGATGATGCGCGACGCCAAGATCACTCAGATCTACGAGGGCACCAACCAGATTCAACGGGTGGTCATGTCGCGCGCGCTGCTGCGCTAGTCCGAGGCAGGCCGCAGGTGGGTGATGTCGCCTGCGGATACCGCGATTGTCTGTGTTCCGGTGTCGATGTGGAGTCGGCCCGTGTCGTCGAGATCGGTTGCCGTGCCGGTGATTTCGCGGTCTCCCGGTAGGGTTGCGCGCACCCGATTGCCTAGTGTCACGCTTCTGCGGCGGTAGTCACCGATCAACCCGGCGTCGGGTCCGCCGGCTGAGCGCCAGCGGTCGATCCGGGCGGTCAACTCGGCGAGGACCGCACCTAGCAGCGCACTGCGGTCCAGCATCGTCGAGCCCAACATCAGCAACGACGTCGCGCGCGCATCCGGTGCCTCGTCGGGCTTGAGTGTCACGTTAAGGCCAAGTCCCACCACGATCACCGCATCGGGCGCCGCCACCTCAGCCAGGATCCCGCCGAGTTTGCGTTCGCCGACAAGTACATCGTTGGGCCACTTGAGCGTGGCGTCGATTCCAGCGGTGGCCCGGACGGCGTCGACCACGGCGACGCCGGTGAGCAGTGGCACCCAACCCCATGCGGGGAGGGGTACCTCGCCTGCGGCAATGCCCACCGAGAGTGCGATTTGCGATCGCGGGGGCGTGGACCAGCTTCGCCCGTTGCGGCCGCGGCCGGCAGTCTGGTGTTCGGCGATCAAGACGACGCCGTCGATATCCTCGCCCGCGCCGTGCCGGGCCAGCAGGTCGGCATTGGTGGATCCGGTGGTCTGCACCACGTCCAGCCGCTTCAATGCCCGGCCGACGCCGACGAGTTCGTGGCGCACCCCGTCGACGTCGAGTGCCGGGCGATGTGGGGGTTCGCTCACAAACGGCAGCTTAGAAGGTGACTCATTTTGGGCCTGCACCGATACTTCGGATAGAATCGGGTCTTATGACCCTGAACCCCCCAGTGCGTGTAGCGCTCGTCGCCGGCGCGTTGACGCTCGCGACGCTCGGTGTGCCCGCGACGGCCTCGGCCGACACCGTGCCGCCGTCCATGCTCAATACCCAGTGTTCGCTAGACCAGATCATGGCCGCCACCAGAGTGGTCGCCCCCGTCACCTACGGCGAGTTAGTGGGCAAATACAACTCCGAGCCACGCTGGATTCAAGGTGGCATCGTCTACCACATGAACCTGCTACTGCAGAAGCCGCCGCAGGAACGCCAGGCCGAGGTAAATACCTTGCAGGGCATCTTCCCGCAGTATGTCTCGCTGTTCACCGCCGCCGAGCCGGTCGCCGATGAGATCGCGGCCAAGTGCCCGACCTTCGCGGCCGAGGATCCTGCGGTGTTTGATCCGGCGGCACCGGCACCGGCTCCGGTTCCGATGGCGGCTCCTGCGGCACCGGCTCC
>ERZ888423.634-NODE-634-length-35252-cov-9.513084_pt1 | contig 35252 bp, 31 predicted proteins | sample MGYA00520523_ERZ888423 | MGnify/ENA primary metagenome ERZ888423 (study PRJEB32303, sample SAMEA104408611) | aquatic metagenome | biome: Brackish water; feature: Pelagic; material: water | place: Baltic Sea | collected 2014-06-08T10:24:00 | depth 30,27 m ...
CCCGCGGAAGATTCCCGGGAATGCCAACACGTTGTTGATCTGATTCGGAAAGTCCGATCGACCAGTCGCAATCACTGCGGCAACATCTTGGATGAGTTCGGGACGAATCTCTGGGTCGGGGTTTGCCATCGCAAACACGATCGGATCCTTAGCCATAGAAATCACATCTTCACGAGTAATTAGGTCAGGCCCAGACAGACCAATAAAGACATCTGCCCCCGGCATAACCGAAGAGATCGTTCCAGAGAGACTCTCAAGGTTCGTGTTCTCTGCGAACCACTGCTTGGACTTGTTGAGTCCTTCACGGCCAGTGTGGACGGCGCCTTGGCGATCACACCCAATGACGTTGCCTACACCTGCGTTGAGCAGGATTTTCGACACAGCAACACCAGCAGCGCCCACTCCGGCAACAACCACGGTTACCTGCGACATGTCCTTGCCAACAATCTTGAGCGCGTTCTCTAACGCTGCGAGCGCAACGATTGCTGTCCCGTGCTGATCGTCATGGAACACCGGAATGTCCATCAACTCGACGAGTCGCTCCTCGATCTCGAATGCTCCAGGGGCTGCAATATCTTCAAGATTGATTCCACCGAAGGTTGGACCCAAGCGCAGAACAGTCTCAACAATCTCGTCTGGGTCAGTAGTTGCCAGACAGATCGGAAACGCATCCACACCAGCAAAATGCTTAAACAACAGCGCCTTGCCCTCCATCACGGGCATTGCAGCCTCTGGCCCAATATCGCCAAGACCCAACACCGCAGTGCCGTCAGAGACAATGGCAACGGTATTGCGCTTGATGGTGTACCGATGCGCCATCTCTGGGTTTTTCGCGATCTCTAAACACACACGCGCAACACCTGGCGTATACGCCATCGACAGATCTTCAATATCTCGAACGGGCGCTAGGCCGAGCACCTCGATCTTGCCGCCCTCGTGCATATGAAACGTGCGGTCTTCAAACTCAAGGATTTCAATCCCGTCGATCCCCTCGACTGCAGCGCGAACCTGATCCTGATGGGCCTCACTGCGACAGTTCACCACGATGTCTTCGTCCAGAGTTGCGGTCTTGACTTCAAAGCCCCGCAAACCAGAAATATTGCCGCCGACGTCGCCAATAGCTACGGCTAGACGCCCCAGCATGCCTGGCTCATTCACCATGCGAACTCGGATGCGGACAGAAAATGCGGGAGTGGGGGTATCGGCCATAACGGCCCCTAACCTAATACCCGCGAGCCCGACTCACGAAGTACAGCCCGAACGAGGCGCTGCACCGACCTGCTACTAGGGGGCTGGGTCCCATCCCTCAAGTCCGTATTTGCCGAACTCACCGATGAAGAAAAACTCGTGCAGACCGTGACCAATTGCCCCAGCGGCAACGCCTCCGACCTGTTCAAAGCGGCCGATCTGATCGACCAAGCCAAAGAGACGGTCCTTGTCTTGGACGTAGTCAACCTGCTGGCCTTGAACAACCAACTCGCCCTGATACATGCCATGTCGCCAGTCGGGCTCTAGGCCATAGCCCGTTCCTAACATCACCCAGCAGTCAAGGAGCGGGGTGACCTGAATCTCGAATGCCCCGCCCGGTGCATCCGGAAAACTCAGCGTCGAGGACTCAATATGGCGTGTGCCCGAAGTGACTACCGCTTGGTGTTCCGGACGACCGAGATACTCCGGGGCACGGTCTGGATCGGCCCAGATCCGCGTGGCCTCTTCGAGGACTCGAGTCCCGTCAGCATGCTCGTTGACCATATACAGAATCGAGTGATCATCGAACTGCATCGGCACGTAATTCCAAAACCCAACCATCTGCCCTTCGGTGCGAATCCCTGCGGGCTCTTCCTCGCCAACGGGACGCACTCCCCAGCTGCGGTCGCGAGTGCCCCACCACGAATCGGGAGTCACCTCAAAGGTGTGCTCCCTGCTTGTGATCGTCCCAGACCAACGCCCCGTCTGAGCCAGCCGCGTGGTGTCGAACACAACTCGGCCGTGCGTGCGCACAAACTGCCGAGGTTCTTCATAGGCAGGCATTGCCCCAACCCAAGTCAGGTCGAAGGACAGATCAAACTCATTCGGCTCACAGACAATGCGCAACTCCTCAAGCGGGCGAATCACTTCTACCCGTAGCGGACCCACGCGATTCTCCATGCGGTCGCCCAGCTCTCGAGAAGCGCGTACTACCCGATGGTCATTACCCGTCACGACCACTGCAAAGGAATCTTGAACCCCAAGGTTTGGGTACTGCCCTAGGCCAAAAATCAGGAAAGCCTTGCCATCATTTGAATGGCAGTTGAAGTAGTAGCGGTCATAGAAATTACGGTCACTCGTTGCCGAATGCCGAATCGTTTCAGCCACTTGATGCACGGGGTAGTCGTCCCAAGATGACAAGGAGCCATGAGCTCGGGGAGCTACAAAGTCTCCGTTGGTCGGGCTGTTGAGAGGGGGGGAACTCATAGGAAATCCTTTACGCCGTGAAACGAACAGCTACGCCGGGAAATGAACAACTCCATGGCCAGAAACCACTGTGCCGATGCTACGAGCGCGGTGACCGCTCGTACGCAACACATCAATTGCCTTATGCGCCACTTCTGCTGGAACCACTGCAATCATGCCGATGCCAAGGTTGAACACCTTGCGCATCTCATCATCTGAGACCGAGCCAATCTGTTGCATCTCAGTAAAGATCCTCGGCCACTCCCAAGACGCGGGGTCCACCTCGGCATCACAATGCGATCCGAGTACACGATTCAGGTTTCCAGGAATGCCACCACCCGTAATGTGCGCGACGGCATGTACATCGACGTGGTCAAGCAGTGATCGAATTGCGGGTGCATAAATCACCGAGGGGATCAGGAGTTCCTCGCCCACAGTCGGAGCGTGCGGATCATCCCAGGCTGGGTCCGAGACCGATCGGCCCGCAATCTCAAACATCAGACGCCGCGCAAGGGAGTACCCGTTTGAGCGGATCCCCGGCGAAGGCAAGCCAATGAGCACATCTCCGGGCGTCACGAGTTGCCCAGTGAGCATGCGTTCGCGTTCCACCACGCCGACTGCAAAGCCCACTAGGTCAAACTCCCCTGGCTCCATAGAACCTGGGTGTTCGGCCATCTCGCCGCCGATCAGCGCACAGCCTGCCTGACGGCAACCATCGGCCACGCCAGCTACGAGTTGTTTGATATGGGTGGGATCAAGGTGACCAACAGAGATGTAATCCAAGAAGAAGAGCGGCTCGGCTCCTTGGCACACCAGATCGTCAACGCACATGGCAACAAGGTCAACTCCAATGGAATCGAACTTGCCGACTGATCGTGCCACTAAGGCTTTGGTTCCCACACCGTCAGTCGATGAAACCAGAATCGGATCTTTGTATTTCTTTGGATCAAAGCGAAACAAACCGCCGAAGCCACCGATGTCCCCAATGACCTCGGGTCGAAATGTGGATCGCACATCGGCCTTGATTGCATCAACTGCGGCTTCGCCAGCACCGATAGAAACCCCAGCGGCCTCATAGGTTTCACCCATCACTGTCACGGTCTCCTTGTTCTGCCTGAGCGCTCAGTAGTGCTGCCTCTTCCGCTGGCAGCAGTCCCGCTCCCGCATCAAGCAGGGTGAGGGGGGCTTGCTCCACACGAACAGGTGCTGCGACGGCACCCTCTGCAGCCTGGGATGATGAGCTCTCTACTGTTATTGCAACGGGGTACTCGCCGGTCAGACACGCCGTACAAAAGCCCGCTCCAGGTGCTCCTACTGCATCTATGAGAGCATCAAGGGTGAGGTACGACAGGGTGTCGACGCCTAGGTAGGTGCGGATTTCTTCAACATCCATATTGGCCGCTAACAACTCGGACCGAGAACCAGTATCCATGCCATAGAAACAGGGCCACCGATACGGCGGAGATGAAATCCGCATGTGCACCTCGGCTGCGCCGGCCTCTCGCAACATGGCCACCATGGCCCGTGTCGTGGTGCCGCGCACGATCGAATCATCAACAACAACCAACCGCTGACCAGCAATATTTTCTTTCAGCGGATTGAGTTTCATGCGCACACCGAGAGCACGCAGTTCTTGGCTCGGGGCAATAAAGGTGCGACCGATATAGCGATTCTTCACAAGACCGTGGCCATATGGCGTGCCCGAGAAGCGAGCGAAACCCTCGGCGGCGGGGATTCCAGACTCGGGAACACCCATCACCATGTCGGCTTCAATCGGGGCCTGTGCCGCCAACTGCTCACCCATCCGGACACGAGCCTGATGCACGTTCTTCCCATAGAGCTGAGAATCAGGCCTGGCGAAATATACGAACTCAAAGAGGCACAGCTTTGGCTCAACACGCTCGTCATCAAAGGGTCGCACCGATCGCACGCCATCTGAATCAATGATCACCATCTCGCCCGGGTCCAACTCCCTAACAAAATGGGCACCCACAACATCAAGAGCAGGCGTCTCAGAGGCCAGGACCCAACCGGTATCTAGCTTGCCCAAACACAGCGGGCGGAAGCCATGCGGATCGCGCACACCAATTACGTGCTGGCGATCAAGCAAGACCAGTGAAAACGCACCCTTGAATTTGGGAAGAACCTTCAGCAGAGCCTGTTCGAGCGTGTCGGGGTCATCCTCGGTTCCGATCCGCTCGCATTCCAACGCTATGAGTTCAGCCATGGCATCGGTATCGCTGCCCACAGTGCCGGGCAGCATGCCTGCCTGATCGGCCAGATCCGAGGTATTCACCAAGTTGCCGTTGTGACCCAGCGCAAATTGCGTATGCGCAACATCGCGATAAATCGGCTGGGAGTTCTTCCACATACTTGACCCAGTGGTGGAGTAGCGGGTGTGGCCGATGGCCAAGCTGCCATCTAGTGCGGCCAAGGTGCGGTCGTCGAAAACATTCGACACCAAGCCCATATCTTTGACAACAGTCAGATGGTCACCATCTGAAGTTGCGATTCCGGCGGATTCTTGGCCACGGTGCTGCAGCGCATAGATGCCAAGGTATGCCAAGTGAGCCACAGCGCTTCCCGGTGAGAACACACCAAAAACGCCGCAAGCCTCGCCAGGCTTTTCGTCGAGTTCTTCACCCTCAGCCAAGCCGGGATCAACATTCACGACCCCATGTTCGCACATCACCGAGGCTCAGCCCGAACGCAGTTTGCTTGGGTCGAAAACCCAAGGCTGAGTAGGGATGTTCTGGGCCGAAAACTCGTTCAGAACACCCTCGGCCGTGACGGGGCTGTCCTGTGGTGTTGCGCCAAGCGAATTGGCCAGATAACCCAAGACCTGTTGCGGGCTGACCCCAAGGGCTCTGAGTTCTTGTAGGCCAACTGCGCCATGTCGTTTCGATAACCGCTCGCCGTCAAGGCCCAGGACCAGCGGCACATGCAGATAGGTGGGCGTGGGGTAACCAAGGAGTCCTTGGAGAAGAACCTGCCGTGGTGTGGTCTCTACTAGGTCATCTCCTCGAACAACCTGGTCAATACCCTGAGCGGCATCATCTACGACGACTGCCAGGTTGTAAGCAGCCACACCATCGGCTCGTCGCAGCACAAAGTCGTCCGTCTGAATCCCAGCCGAACTCGCACCCGAACCGCGCAGCCGGAGAGCTGGGCGGCGGCCAGCGCGCTGATGCTTGCGCACCTCTGTCAGTGTCAGGCGCGAACAGGTTCCCGGATAGCTGCCTTCGGGTGCGGCCCCGTGTGGTGCCGCTGCGGCTTCTCGCACCTCTCGTCGCGAGCAGTAGCAGTCATAGGTCAGACCAAGCTGTTCGAGTTGGTGGATTGCATGTGCGTACAGCTCGGTTCGCTCGGACTGACAACTCGCCTCGCCATCATGGGTGATCCCCAAAAGGGCTAGGTCCTGCAGTTGTTCAGCTTGAGCCGCCGGGGCAGCACCCGTAGTCAGATCCTCGAACCGAAGTAAAAACTCTGCACCGCTGGCTCGCGCCACTAGCCAAGCAGCAAGGGCCGTTCGCAGGTTGCCCAGATGCAGACTTCCCGACGGGCTCGGCGCAAAGCGTCCGGCCGACATCTGACTTATCCCTGAACAGTCCCTGACCCGAGTGCATCTGGCAAGTGGTCCCGCCAGCTAGCGGCCACCTCGTCGAGGCCCAGATCGAACTGCCCCTTCACGCTCATGCGGTTGCCGCCCGCAACCCCGATGCGAGAATGCTCAATTCCCCGCTCCTCAAGCAGGTCAAGAACCTCGCGTAGCTTTTCGGGGTCGATGCACAACACGGCACGTCCCGAGGATTCAGCAAAAAGATCTGAGTGATCAGCCAAGCGTGCAGCAGTGAATCCGACTCCGGACCGAACAGCCATCTCGGCAAGCGCTACAGCAGTTCCACCCGAGGACACATCGTGTGCTCCTTGCACCAAGCCAGCAATAACCAAGTCCCGGACAGCATCGGCCACGCTCGCCACAGCTTCAAGGTCGACCTCGGGCAGGCGCCCACGACCGCGATGACCATGCAGCGCAGCCCAAGCCGAGCCCGAAAGCTCGGGGTCTGTGTGACCGAGCAGCAGCAGGCGACTCCCCTCGACCAAGCGCACTCCTGGCGGTGGAGACTCCAGCGCATCAACCACACCGAGCAGCCCAACGACTGCGGTGGGGTCAATATCAGTGCCGCGGCTCTCGTTGTACAGGCTGACATTGCCGCCCACGCAGGGTATGCCAAAGGCCAAGAGAGCCTCGGATAGCCCATCGATAGATTCAGACAACTGCCACATGACCTCGGGATGCTCTGGGTTTCCGAAGTTCAGACAATTCACCAGGGCCAGCGGCCGAGCGCCAACTACAGCCAGATTCATAACCGACTCAGCGACGGTCATCACTCCGCCCCGATACGGGTCCACCGAACCCCATAGGTGGTTTCCATCGGTGGTCAGCGCAAGGCCACGACCAGTATCCAAGCCCGTAGACGGGTGCTTCAGACGAAGCACCGCAGCATCGCCACCGGGGCCTTCAACTGTGTTGAGAAAAAGCATGTGGTCGTACTGCGAAGACACCCACGAGGTATCGCTCAGCATCGCAATCAGGTCGGCGCCAGGATCAGATGGCGCGTCCAAGGAGTTCGCAGAGTCAGCCTGTCGTTGGTCAAGATCTGCTGGAGCACTGCGTGGGCGGTCGTACAGCGGTGCATCCTGTTCGAGTGCCTTTGCAGGCACATCTGCAAGAACCTGTCCGCCCTGCTCGTCAAGCACGCGAAGCCGACCTGTGTCGGTGACGATTCCAATGACGTTCGCGCGAATCTCCCAGCGCTCAGCAATTGCAAGCACTGCTTCTAGATTTCCTGGCTCCACAATGGCAAGCATGCGCTCTTGGGACTCCGAGGTCATCACCTCGAAGGGCTGCATTCCGGGCTCGCGCTGAGGAATCGGAGCAATCATGACGTCCATGCCAGCGCCGCCTTTGGCTGCAGTCTCGGCTGTGGCACAGGTAATCCCCGCACCTCCGAGGTCCTGCACGCCAGCGGCCAGATTCGAGTCCAAGAGCTCGAGACATGCCTCGATGAGACGCTTCTCCTCGAACGGGTCACCTACTTGCACGCTCGGTCGCTTATCTGCATCGGAGGCTTCGTCAGAGAATCCTGCCGATGCCAGCACTGACACTCCGCCGATGCCATCGCGCCCGGTAGTCGACCCCAACAGCACTGCAAGGTTGCCGACCCCTTCGGCTCGGCCGAGCACTAGGCGCTCAACAGGCAGCACGCCCAGGCACAGCACATTCACCAGCGGGTTGCCGGTGTAGCACTCGTCAAAGACCGTCTCGCCTCCCACGGTCGGGACGCCTACAGAGTTGCCATATCCAGAGATACCTGAGATCACGCCCTCTGCAATCCACCGCGAGCGGGGATCATCGAGTGGGCCAAATCGAAGCGGGTCCATGAGTGCAATCGGGCGGGCACCCATCGAGAAAATATCTCGCAGGATTCCTCCGGCCCCTGTCGCTGCACCTTGATAGGGCTCAATTGCTGATGGATGATTATGGCTCTCGATGCGAATCGCAGCGCCAATCCCATCGCCTACATCAACCACGCCAGCACCCTCACCCGGGCCTACAAGTACCCACGGCGCCTCGGTGGGAAACCTCTTCAGGTGTATGCGCGAACTCTTGTATGAGCAGTGCTCGGACCACATCACAGAGAACATCGCTAACTCCAAATGATTGGGTTTGCGATCCAAGATGGAACAGATCCGCTCGTATTCTTCGTCCGTCAACCCCAACTCGCGGTGGAGTGATCCCTCAAGTCCTTGCTCGGCCATATGCGGACGCTATCGCAGCGCCGATCGGTTCCGCGACTCCCGAAGGGGATCAAATAGTGTGACTTGAAATAATTAGGTAGATAATATTAAATATATCTATGGCAAAACGTGGTCCAAAATCACTCTCACCAGAACATAAAGCCGCAATGGCTGAAGGAAGAACCGAAGGCAGGGTAATTAAGGGATACCTCGAGGCTATTCGGCGTACAAAGCCAACAGCCGGTCGACCGAAAACTGCGGATTCGGTCAATAACAGACTCGACAAGATTAACCACCTCTTAGAGGCAAAGTTGGACCCGCTCAAGCGCCTAGGTCTGCTTCAAGAGCGAATTGAGTTGGCAAAGGAACTCAAAAGGATCGAAGAGAATTCCACTGATCTCGTGGCTGAACTTGAGCCAGAGTTTATTGCCGTAGCAAAGAGCTACGGACAGCGGAAAGGCATTTCCTACGCCGCATGGCGAGAATTTGGTGTCTCAGCAGCAGTGCTCAAGGCTGCTGGAATTTCTCGAGTTGCTTCGGCCTAAGTAGGCACGCCAGCATTCAAGCCGGCTGCGCGTAAGAGTGAACTCATCAGGACAATGCCGTCCCGAGATCCAAGCAGGTCATGGCATGCTCGCTCGGGGTGAGGCATCAAGCCCACCACGTTTCGGCCCTCGTTGCAGATTCCAGCGATGTCATCCACCGAGCCATTGGGGTTCGTAACGTAACGAAACAGGACCCGATCTTCTCCCTGGAGTTCAGCCAGAGTTTCAGAAGAACAGGTGTAATTGCCTTCGAAATGGTTGATGGGAATTGACAAGATATCGCCCACTTGAGCCTCGGAAGTGAGTACCGAGTTTGAGCTCTCTACCCTCAGGTTAGTAAATCCACAGCGGAATTTAAGGCCGGCATTTTTCTGTAATGCGCCCGGCAAAAGGTGTGCCTCGGTTAGCACTTGGAACCCATTGCAGATTCCAACCACTGGCCCGCCTGACTGCGCAAACGATGCGACAGCCTCCATGACTGGAGAGAATCTTGCTATCGCTCCGGGGCGCAAGTAATCGCCATGGGCAAAGCCTCCGGCAATGACCACTGCGTCCGCGTTACCCAAGCTTGGCTCATCATGAAACACAATCTGGGCTTGAGCGCCCAATTGCTGCACAACTTCGACTACGTCGAACTCGCAATTGGTACCGGGAAATCTAATGACTGCGACATTGGTAGCCATTGTTAGTGCGCAGCTACTTCGGCAGGATGAAGAGAAATCTCTGAGTCCTCAATAACCGGGTTGGTCAGAAAGCGGTGACAGAGGTCGGTTACGACAGCGTGGGCTGCAGATTCGTCTGCGGCCTGCAGACTAAAGCGAATGCTCTTGCCAACAGATACCCCGGTTACTCCGTCAAATCCAAGCGCCGGCAAGGCACGTTCAATTGTTGCCCCCTGAGGGTCAGCAATTCCCGCTCGCAGACGGACTTCCACTACCACGTCGAACATCATCTTCTGATTCTCTCACACCGTAGGAATCGTCCCGGTCACGCCGGGCCAATCCTCAAAGCGCAACCCGCAAATCTGCTCATAGGCCTGCTGGTAACGGTCCGCTGTGGCCTGCACAACCGCTTGGGGTAGGGCCGGCGGTGGCGGCGTCTTGTCCCATGTGAGCGTCTCAAGAAAGTCACGAACAGGTTGTTTATCGAAACCTTGAGGCGTGGAGCCGGGATGCCAGTCCTCCATGAGCCAGAACCGAGAGGAGTCGGGGGTGAGCACCTCATCGGCAACAACCAGGTTCTTCTTGCCGCTCGGATCTGCAATCAATCCCAGTTCAAACTTCGTATCGGCAAGAAAAAATCCAGCAGCCTCGGCCTTGGCAGCGGCCAACGAGTACATCTGCAAACTCAGGCTCCTTGCCTGTTCCGCCAAATCGCCACCGATCAGTTCGACTGCAGCGTCAAAGCTGATGTTCTCGTCATGGTCACCAACTGCAGCTTTGGTGGAGGGGGTAAACATTGGTTCATCAAGCCGAGCGGCCTCTGTCAGGCCGGAAGGTACTGCCATGGAATGAACAGTTCCGTTCTGGCTGTATTCCTTCCACGCAGAACCCGCGACAAACCCCCGCACGATGCATTCGATGGGCAGCATCTCTGCTCGTCTACACAACATGATTCGACCCGCGAGTTCGGGAAGTTGCGCCGAAGGTGGGAGTGAATCTAGCGAGGTCGAGATCAGATGATTACCAATAATCTCGCTGAGCTCATCAAACCAAAACGCAGACATGGCGGTCAGCACACGCCCCTTATTAGGAACTGCTTCGTTCATCACGACATCAAATGCCGAGAGTCGGTCCGAGGCCACCATCAACAACTGGCCTTCGCCGGCATCAAAAAGATCGCGCACTTTGCCGCTATGGACGTGCGGCAAGCCCAAGTCAGGAATCACCGACAGGCTGCTCACAGAATCTCCTCCCCTTGATACTGCGCTGCCTCTGGGTACTTGGCTGCGAGTTGCTCCACGGCGAGCACAAACGCAGCCGTCTGCGGGACTGCATTACCAACAAACTCAATTGGCGAACCCAGCGCCGCGTTCAACGCATCTAGGTCAAGGCCTAAGCGAGGGTCTGCAGCAAGACGGTTGATCAGGTCGTTGCCCTCGCTTCCCTGCTCACGCATCTCGAGTGCTACTGCAACGGCGTGTTCTTTGATTGCCTCATGAGCAACTTCTCGTCCAACCCCGGCTCGCACTGATGCCATGAGCACTTTGGTGGTTGCTAAGAACGGCAGATAGCGCTGCAACTCGCGCTCGATGACTGCAGGGTAGGCACCAAAGCCGCCTAGTACATCGAGCAGAGTCTGAAAGGCGCCGTCAGTGGCAAAGAACGCATCGGGAATCAACACGCGCCGCACTACTGAACAGGAGACATCGCCTTCGTTCCACTGCTCCCCCGCCAAACCGGCAGCCATCGTCAAATGCCCATTCAAAATAATGCGAAACCCGTTGATGCGTTCACAGCTGCGAGCGTTCATCTTGTGTGGCATCGCCGAGGAACCGACTTGGCCAGCACGGAATCCCTCGGTGACCAGTTCGTTTCCGGCCATCAACCTGAGGGTCATTGCCAGCGAGGACGGCCCAGACACGAGTTGCACCAGAGCAGACACAACCTCGAGATCAAGCGACCGTGGATAGATCTGACCCACGTTGGACAGGGTTCGATCGAATCCAAGATGTGTCGCAAACGCAGTTTCAAGGTCTTGCATGCGCTCGCTGTCACCGTCGAGCAGATCTAGCTGATCTTGCTGCGTGCCAACCGGACCCTTCAACCCGCGCAGCGGATAGTTTGCCAGCAGGTCTTCAAGTCGCCGGACTGCGATCAGCAGTTCTTCACCTGCATTGGCGAACCGCTTTCCCAAGGTGGTGGCCTGGGCTGCAACGTTATGGCTTCGACCCACGATGACTGTTTGGTCAAACTCGCTCGCAAGCGCTGCCAGACGCATCAGCGCAGCGACACTGCTCTTGAGCAACATCTGCAACCCCAGGCGAACCTGAAGCTGCTCAACATTTTCGGTCAGATCTCGCGAGGTCATTCCCTTATGCGCGTGTTCGTAACCGGCTAGGTCCGAGAACTCCTCGAGGCGTGCTTTCACGTCGTGGCGAGTGACTCGCTCGCGCTCATTCATGGAATCCAGATCAACTTGAGTGATCACCGATTCATAGGCCGCAATCGCCTCATCGGGAATCTCAATCCCAAGATCTCGCTGAGCCTTCATGACAGCTACCCAGAGTTGTCGCTCCAAGATCACCTTGTGTTCGGCGGAGAACAACTCGGCCATGTCAGAGCTGGCATAACGGGCAGCAAGGATGTTGGGAACGTCAGTCACCGCCATATTCTCGCCCAGGAAGACTACTCAGGCCACCCGAACAGCAGAGTTCCTCAAGCTTGTGCGGATTTTGGTCGATAACAGTGATCCATGTCGTACTCATGTGTAAAGCACCCGATGTCATCCGGTGACCACATCTGCCGAGTTTGCGGCAGCCAGAGCTGCTCCGCGTGCGTGGTGTTTCCATACGGGGCATCCCGAGGAGCGGTATGCATTGCTTGTGCCCTCGAGCTCGGTGGGGTGCAGCGCCAACACAGCAACCATCCGAAGCTGTCACGCAGAGCTATTCGAAAACGCATTGCGGCTCAGCAAGCAGAGCAACCAGAGCAACCCGTTGCTAGCGATAATGACCAAGAACTCGCCTTGCCAGAAATCATCGAGTGGCTTGACGACGCTGATGAAGGTTCTGACCTACCTGGTGGATGGAAGCAGAGCTACCCCTAAGGCTCAGTAGCTCAGGGCCCAGGGCTCAGCGCTCAGCGCTCAGCGGCAATCTTTCGCCATAGCGCCGAGGGAAGATTCGTGAACACGGCAAAGAGCGGGCCTAGTTTTCCAGGAATCCAGACCACCTCTTTGGACCGCTTCTTGCCAAGCTCACGTGCCGCATAAACGGCCACCTGCCTCGGGTCAGAGGCGAATGGCGCCGGCTCAAGTCCCGTGGTCATTCGAGATCTCACAAACCCTGGGCGCAGCACCATGACGCGCACCCCAGTTCCGACTAGAGCATCACCCAAACCACGGGCAAACGAGTCAAGGCCTGCCTTGGTGGAGCCATAGACAAAGTTAGATTTTCTTGGTCGCGCTGCGGCTACCGATGACAGCACCAGCAGCGTTGAAACCTGAGAGGAATATGCCTTGTTCTGCTCGACTAGGAACTCTGCAGCCGCCGACAAAGCACTAGCCGGCCCAGCAAAGTTCGTCTGCACCATGAGCGAAATAGCTTCGGGGGTCATGCCACGACCAGCGTGATGCCCGAGCATTCCTACTGCACAGACCACTAGGTCTATCCGCCCCAGAATCTCTCCTGCATCGGCGACCATCTGTGCGCTGCCACTGGCGTCGGTTGCATCCCAGGTGCAAACAACCAGGTCCAGTCCAGGTAGCAGCGAGTCCGGCAGCGGTTCGATCGCTTGTGGGCTACGCACGGCAAGAACGGCACGCTTCAGTCCCTGCGGTTTGAGTTCGAGAAGGATCGCTTGGGCAATCTCGCTGCTGCCACCAAGCACCAGGGCAGTCTCAATCATTCAGTCTCGATCATTCGCTGACTGGGCGCTGCTGCAACTCAGCATCCTGCGAGATCGCGAGCTGCTCAAGTGCCTCTTGATCCTGGCTCAAGAGTTCAGCTAGGCGATCATCGCTCAGAGCCAGAATCCTTAGGGCAAATAACCCAGCATTGCGAGCACCGCCAATTGCCATGGTCGCCACGGGTACGCCACTTGGCATCTGCACGATGGAATGCAAGGAGTCCACACCACCGAGGTGTTTGGTAGGAACTGGCACGCCAATCACTGGCAGCGTGGTGAGCGAGGCCACCATCCCAGGCAGGTGCGCTGCGCCACCCGCTCCTGCGATGATCACCCGCAAGCCCCGGGCCTTGGCAGTACTCGCATACTCCACCATCCTCTTGGGGCTTCGATGGGCGGAAATCACTCGGACCTCGTGACCCACACCGAACTCCGTCAGCACTTGGGCTGCCGCTTCCATAATCCCCGAGTCCGAGGAACTCCCCATGATGATTCCGACTTGCTGCTCGCTACTAGTCATGTAGTGATCCTTCCTGAGAAGACAATGCTGCCGCAGCTAGAGCCGCAGATGTTCGACACTGCTCAAGACTTTCACCTGTCACGGTCACATGGCCGATCTTTCTTGCAGGTCGAGAAGCCTTTCCATAGAGATGCAGGTGCGCTTCGGGCACTGCCCTCAGCGCTGCAGCTTGATGATCCCGAGGGTCCCCAGTTTCGGCCCCCACCACATTGACCATGACAGCTGCCGGCTGCAACGAGTGGGTTGGCCCGAGCGGCCAATCCAGAATCGCTCGCAGGTGCTGCGAGAACTGCGAGGTGGCAGAAGCCTCGATCGTGACGTGGCCCGAGTTATGCACCCGAGGGGCGATTTCATTTATCAACAGTTCGCCCGAGGACACAAAGAGTTCCACAGCAAATACCCCAACTGCTTCGAGCAACTCTGCAATCTGCCGGCCGATCTGCTCTGCTTGGGCAGCCAGATCCTCGCTGATTCTTGCGGGTAGGAACACTTCGGCACACATGCCGTCCACTTGGACGGTTTCCAGCACGGGCCAAACCGCTACCTCGCCGGAGGGGTTTCTTGCCACCAGCACCGCCAGCTCAAGATCCAGCGGAAGCTTTGGTTCAAGCACTAGCGGCGCCCCCGAATACTCGGCCAAGAATGCCTCAAGGTCCTCAGATCGAAGCATCCAAACACCACGGCCGTCATAGCCGCCACGGCTGGCTTTGAGCACAATCAAGCCCTCATCATCGGCATGCTTGGCAGAGAATCTGAGCGCCTGATCCAGCGCGTCATCCTGATCAGGGTCCAAGACAAGGAACTCTGGAACAGGCAGGCCCGCTTGTGAAAACATGCTGCGCTGATGCGCCTTGTCCGCAATCTTGAGTAGTCCAAGTCCGGGTCGCACTGCAGTGTCAGTCAGCTCGACTTGGCTCAGTGCGTCGTGATCCACATTCTCATGATCAAAACTCAGCACATCAACAGTTTTCGCAAACTCGATAATTGCCGATGCGTCATCCGGGCTACCGAGGGTGAAGTCGGGGATGACTTCAACTGCACCTTCGTCATGTGGTGCTGCCAGCACTCGCAAGTGGATCCCAAGGGGTGTGGCTGCCTCTGCAAGCATTCTGGCGAGTTGCCCGCCGCCCACGATGCCAACCACAGGACCAGCACTGGCCTGAGTCACAACTCACTCGCAATATCTGATCGGTACTGCATTCCCGGCCACGAGATTTTGGCAACGGCTTCGTAGGCACGCTCCCGAGCTTGTTCTAGCGTCGAACCCGCTGCAGTCACATCCAGCACTCGGCCACCAGCGGTAACAAATTCGCCCTGAGGGTTCTGAGTTACTCCGGCGCAAAACACGGTGACCCCGGGTACTGACTCGGCTAGCGACAAGCCGCGAATCACATCACCCGTTCTCGGCGCCAAGGGATAACCCTCGGCGGCACACACCACAGTCACCACAGCATCCTCAATGAACTCGGGTTCAGTCTGCAGATTTCCAGCGGCAGCCTGAGCCAACAACTCAGCAAGATCACTACTCAGGCGAGGGACAACCACCTGACATTCCGGGTCCCCAAAGCGCACGTTGTACTCAATCATCTTGAGCCCCTGAGGGGTCAGCATGAGCCCGGCGTACAACACCCCGCGGTAATCAATTCCCCGTGCAGTCAGTTCTGCCAACGTTGGCTCAATGAACTCAACCATCACCTGTTTGAGTAACTCATCAGTCACCAGCGGGACGGGAGAGTAGGCACCCATGCCGCCAGTATTTGGGCCGATGTCGCCGTCTTGGATGCGTTTGAAATCCTGAGCAGGCGCAAGCAGAACGGCACGCTTTCCATCACAGATTGCCAGCACCGACAGTTCCGGCCCCGTCAAACCCTCTTCAATCACCAGTCTGCGGCCAGCATCACCAAAGGCATGTCCCGACAGATACTCCTCAACTGCATTTCTGGCCTCTGCCAGAGACTCTGTGACAACAACTCCCTTACCAGCAGCCAGACCATCTGTCTTAATCACAAACGGCGGGGTCATGCGGTCAAGAAACGCGAGCGCTGCTGTGACCTCGGTGAATGACTCATGCTCCGCAGTGGGTACCCCAGCTGCGACCAAGAGGTCCTTCATCCAAGCTTTCGAACCCTCTAAACGCGCTCCGTCTGCTCCCGGACCAAATACCAAATTCCCAGCAGCGCGAAGTCGGTCAGCTAGGCCATCAACGAGCGGAACCTCGGGGCCGATCACAAAGAGGTCGGCTTGGATCTGTTCTGGGTCAGTGTCTACAGAGTTGGGGATTCCTGGGTTACCCGGGGTAACAACAACCTGAGCAGTGCGTGCCAGCACATGCGCTAACGCATGCTCGCGGCCGCCGCTACCAACAACGCACACCTTCATTGGCGGCACTGCTCAACCAGCACTGCTGGGCGGGTTCACGCGCTCCACTAGCTCAAAGGCCAAGAGTTCGGCACCCGTAGATACCGGTCGCTGCCCTTCGGGTCCGCCTGCTGGAGGACCGCCTGCTGCTGGTCCGCCTGCTGGTGGTCCGCCTGCTGCTGCATGGCCCTTGGCAAAGTCTTGGCTGTTCATCCAACCTTGAAATGCATCCTCGGATTCCCACCAAGTCATCACAAAGTAACGATCCCCGCCCTCGGTGGGGCGAAGCAACTGAAACCCTTCAAACCCTGGCGAGTTCTCTACTGCTCCTGCTCGGGCGGCGAAGCGCTTTTCTAGTTCTGAGCCTGCGCCCTCTGGTACTGAAATCGCATTGATCTTTACAACAGTCATGAGACTCCTCTAATCGTTGAGCATGTAATCGTTAGGCATGTAATCGTTAGGCATTAAAGTGCACATACTGATCGCGGCCGGGACCAGTACCGACTACACCAATCGGAACCCCAACCTGCTCTTGCAAAAACTCCAAATACGCAATTGCGTTAGCTGGAAGCTCGTGACGCTCACGAACTGCAGTCAAGTCGGTGTTCCACCCAGGGAACTCCTCGTAAATCGGGACTGCGTCAAACAAATCTGACTGGTGATACGGCAGGTGATCATGGCGCACACCCTTGACGTCATAGGCCACGCACACTTTGAGGGTGTCAAAGGTGTCAAAGATATCCAGCTTGGTGATCGCAATTTCAGACATCGAATTCAACCGCACTGCATGTCGCAGCATGACGGCATCAAACCAGCCTGGTCGCCGACGACGCTTGGTGTTCACCCCGTACTCATGACCCAGGTCGACAATTTTGTCACCGGTTTCATCAAAGAGTTCAGTGGGCATTGGGCCAGAGCCAACGCGGGTGACATAGGCCTTTGCAATGCCAATCACTCGGTCAATGTGACGTGGCCCCACACCAGCGCCCACACACGCTCCGCCCGCAATCGGATTAGATGAAGTCACAAATGGGTAGGTGCCGTGATCAAGATCCAAGAATGTTGCCTGTGCGCCTTCAAGCAACACGTTCTCACCGCGCTCCAAAGATTCGTGAATCAACGTCACGGTATCGGTGACGTAGGGAGCAATGCGAGGGGCGACCTCGGTCAGGTATCGATCGGCCATTTCATCGGCGTCAAAGCCCAACCGGTTGTACACCTTGGCAAGGATCAGATTCTTTTCGGCCACCACTGCCGACAGCTTTTCTCTAAAGATCGCTTCGTCGAGCAGGTCCTGAACCCGCAGTCCAACTCGGCTGGCTTTATCGGCATACGCAGGGCCAATTCCTCGCTTCGTGGTCCCCAGCTTGTTCTTTCCTAGGTGCCGCTCAATCAGGCGATCCAGTTCTTGGTGGTACGGCAGGATCAAGTGGGCGTTACCCGATACGCGCAACTTGGAACAATCCACTCCACGCGCCTGCAAGCCATCGATCTCAGCGAGCATCACGACGGGGTCCACCACTACACCGTTGCCAATCACCGGGGTGATGTGGTCGTACAGCACCCCAGACGGGATGAGTTGCAGAGCAAAAGACTCTCCGTTGACCACCAAAGTGTGACCAGCGTTGTGGCCTCCTTGGTACCGCACAACCAACTGCATCTCTTTTGCAATGAGGTCAGTCAGTTTTCCTTTGCCTTCATCACCCCATTGGGTGCCTACCACGACGGTCGCTGGCACGTGGATCCTCTCGGTTAGGCCCCAAATCGGGCACGCTTTAGGTTACCCGCTGGCTCCGGTCGGTTGAAATGATGAGGGATAGAGCCGAAACCGAACTGATTGGGGCTACCTTCAAATGATGCGAAGTTCGCCACTCCTTCCGTTACTACGCGCCGACTGGGCCGCCAACAAGGCAAATCCAAAGGGTCTGGTGGTCACAACAGCGTTTCGCATTGCGCACCACGTACGCGGAACTGGCCGACCACCTGTGTGGTCATTGCCAATCATCGTGTTGTACCGACTGCTCGTTGACTGGATTCTTGGAATCGAGATTCCACCTAGCGTGCAGGCTGGACCGGGCCTGTGCATCTGGCATGGAACGGGGTTGGTTCTGCACAAGGATGTGCAACTGGGTTGCAACGTGACGTTGCGTCATGGGGTCACGATCGGCACCTTGGGCGAAGAGGAACTCAGCGCCGCTCCAGTACTTGGAGATTCTGTGAGCGTAGGGGCCGGAGCAATTATTTTGGGTCCGTATCAGATTGGTGATGCCGCGATTATTGGCGCTGGTGCAGTGGTCGTGACTGATGTCCCCGCAGGCGCAACTGTGGTCGGTAATCCAGGCAGAATCCTGCCGAACAAAGACGCATCCGGGCAATGACTGAGTCGGCCCAACCTGCATGTACCGGCATACGCGTGATCGTCGTGGCTCATGGGCCACCCCTGAAGGGCGGAATCGCAACCGTTGCTCTCGACTTGGTTGAGGACGCCGGTTTGAACGCCGAGTTTGAGATGGTGTTTCAGAACACAGCTCAAAACGATAGCCAACGCGGCAAGTTCGCTGTAGAAAACCTTAAACGCGCCGCTGCCGATGCCTGGAACACTTTTCGCTTAGCCCGCAAAGGCAGTGTGGTGCACTCGCATGCCGTTCAAGACCCATGGCTCGTTGCATGGAGGCAGGTATGTATTGCGCTCGCTGCTCGTCTACGCGGTGCTCAAGTGCTGTTACACAATCACAATCAGGCCCCGTATATGGAGCTTCCCGGTGAGTACAAGGTCAGCCGACTCAACCGCTGGGCCTTTGCGCTCTTAGACAAGCTTGTTCAGGCGAACATCTTGATTGCTCCAGCGGGTGAGCCGAATATTCGCAAGTACATGCCAACCGTCGCGTTGCCAGTCATTGCAAATTCTGTGGTGGTCGAAACTGTTCCTCAGAGCAGCGCTGTTCACGATCCGCCGGTGATTCTCTTTATCGGGGAACTACTCGAACGTAAAGGCATGGTCATCCTTCTTGATGCACTTGATCAACTCGATGCGCAGGGAGTTGGGAACTACGAACTGCGGATTCTTGGCGATAACCGCCCAGGGCTAGATCCGCTGAAGGATCAGATGGTGAACGAGATCACGGCCCGGGGTCGCGGCGACACCATGACGGGGCCAGTCTCACGCAGTGAGGTCTACCGACATTTGTCCGAGGCAGACCTGTATGTCTTTCCCACCTTTACCGAGGGGCAACCCTTTACGGTGATCGAGGCGCTTGCTGCCGGAGTGCCCATTGTTGCAAGCAATATTCAAGCCATTTCCAACATGATTACCGAGGGCGTTCATGGCCGCATGATCGCTCTCGATGACACTCCAGGATTTGCAGAGGCCATCTCTGAGTTGCTCGCTGACCCTGAGCGCCGCTCGCAGATCTCGCAGGCAAATCGAACCCTGGCTCTGCAGCGCTTTGACCGGACAGTGTTCCGAGAGCGAATCGCCGAGTTGTATCGCGAGCACGGCCGCGCTGCTCAGTAAGGCAGAGCAGCGCGCTAGGTCAGTTCAAGGTCATGACTTGAGGGCAAAGCTGCCGTCCTCAACCTCAAGGGTCACCCGATTCCCTTCCCCAACGGAACCGTCAAGGATTGCCATAGCAAGACGGTCCCCGACTTGCTTTTGAATCAGTCGCTTGATCGGTCGAGCACCAAATGCAGAGTCATAGCCGTCATGGGCAAGCTTGGCGATAGCCGCTGGAGTCACGTCCAAGGTGATACGTCGTTCTTCGAGCCTGTTGCGAAGCAGCGCCAGTTGAATCTCCACGATTGGTTCAAGGTCCGCCTCCTCTAAGGAGCGGAAACGAACAATCTCATCTACGCGATTGATGAACTCAGGCCGAAAGAAATCAGCTGGGTCACCCGGCAGGTTCGAAGTCATGATGAGCACTGTGTTTGCAAAGCTGACCGTTCGACCTTGCCCGTCGGTGAGTCGGCCGTCATCGAGCAGTTGCAACAAAATGTTGAACACATCAGGGTGTGCCTTTTCGACTTCATCGAGCAACACAACTGCGTAGGGGCGCCTTCGTACTGCCTCAGTGAGTTGGCCACCTTCGTCGTAGCCCACGTACCCAGGAGGAGCACCGACGAGACGACTCACTGCGTGCTTTTCCATGTACTCGCTCATATCGATGCGCACCATCGCACGCTCATCATCAAAGAGGTAGTCGGCCAGACTGCGCGCAAGTTCTGTCTTGCCTACGCCTGTGGGCCCCAAGAATAAGAAGCTGCCGATTGGCCGGTTCGGGTCACTCAACCCAGCGCGACTGCGGCGAATTGCATTAGCCACGGCCGAGACGGGTTCATCTTGTCCAATCACCCTGTGATGCAACACCTCTTCAAGGTGGAGCAACTTGGCCATCTCGCCCTCCAGCAGACGAGACACGGGAACACCCGTCCACTTCGACACCACGGCTGCGATGTCTTCGGCGTCTACCTCTTCTTTCAGCATTTTCTTATCTGCTTGCAGTTCTGCCATCGATGCCGTAGCGGCCTCAACCTCTCTCTGCACAATGGGAAGGTGCCCATAGGTAATCTCCGAGGCGCGAGTGAAGTCACCATCCCGCTCAGCACGCTCGGCCTCTGCGCGAAGGTTCTCGAGTCGTTCCTTCAATTCTTGAATCTGCGCCAGTGACTCCTTTTCAGCCTGCCAATGCGCATTCATCGAGTCGTGTTCCTCGCGCAGGTTGCCAATCTCTGCTTCGAGCACGGTCAAGCGTTCCTGTGAGTTGGCGTCAGTCTCTTTTGCTAGCGACATTTTCTCGATCTCAAGACCGCGCAACCGGCGCTCCACGATGTCGATCTCGTTTGGCATGGATTCGTTTTCAATCCGCAGACTCGAAGCCGCCTCGTCAACCAAGTCGATGGCCTTATCAGGCAAAAATCGGTCCGTCAGGTAACGCTCTGAGAGCACTGCAGCGGCAACTAACGCCGGGTCTTGAATGCGCACACCATGGTGAATCTCATAGCGCTCCTGCAGGCCACGAAGAATGGCAATGGTGGACTCCACCGAAGGCTCGCCCACAAAAACCTGCTGAAAGCGGCGTTCAAGTGCCGGGTCTTTCTCGATGTACTTCCGGAACTCATTCAGGGTGGTTGCGCCCACCATGCGAAGCTCACCTCGGGCCAGCATGGGCTTCAACATGTTGCCCGCATCCATGGCGCCTTCACCAGTGGCTCCGGCTCCCACCACGGTGTGCATCTCATCAATAAAAGTAATGACCCGACCATCAGACTCTTTGATCTCTGACAGGACGGCTTGCAGCCGCTCCTCAAAGTCGCCCCGGAACTTTGCCCCGGCCACCATGGCGCTCATGTCGAGCGCTATGACTCGTTTATCCCTCAGAGAATCCGGGACATCACCATCGATAATGCGCTGCGCAAGACCCTCGACTACTGCAGTCTTTCCAACGCCTGGCTCCCCAATCAGCACGGGGTTGTTCTTGCGCCGACGTGACAACACCTGAATCACACGCCGGATCTCTTCATCGCGGCCAATTACTGGATCAAGCTTGCCCTCGCGAGCAGCCTCGGTCAGATCCTGCCCATATTTCTCGAGCGCCTGCAGCGTGTCCTCAGGGTTCTGAGAAGTGACCCGCTTGCTTCCGCGAACCTCGAGTAGCGCTGCAAGAACTTGCTCTTTTTCAACTTCTCCCAAGCGCCGCTTGCCGAGCGGCTTGGATGCATCCGTTACAACGAATGCCAACAGCAGATGCTCAGTCGAGATGTACTCGTCAGCAAGTTCTTTACGTTCAGCATCGGCTAGTTCTACGAGTGAAGTAAATGCCTTTCCAACCCGCGACTCTGAACCATACGAGGTCGGTAATTCCTCAAGGGCTTGATCTGCGCCATCTCGAATCGCTAGCGGCGAGAGCCCAAGTTTTGTCACGACTGGTAAGACCAGTCCATCTTCTTGACGCAGCAGTGCTGCCAACAAGTGATCGGGAGTGACCTCGGGGTTATTGCGCGCCTTGGCCGAGTCAAGCGCTGCACTCACAGCTTCCTGCGTCTTCAAAGTCCAGCTATTTGGATCGAGTCCCATATCAGTCCTTTTACGGTGTTGCCTTATTACGGCTGCTTTGCTCCAGCGCCAACTAATGCCCAAGTTCCAAGTGCCGCCCCACCCAAAGCCAACAGAACCACCACCAAGGCAAAGCCACCGCCCAAGGTCCACCCCAACGCGCTGCCGACATCCACTCCCCCCGAGTCAAGTGCCTGCTCCATCCGCTTGCCTCCGGCGGTTGACTTGGGCAGAACTGCGCCCAAGCGAGTACTCGAGGTTGTGCTCTGGGGCATGCTCGTGGTCGTTGCTGGCAGGGTTGTTGGCGTCACCGTGGTGGCCGGAAGCGATGTAGGTGGTGCAGTCTCAGGCGGAGTAGTAGCTGGTGGCGTGGTGGCTGGTGGGGGAATCTCTGGAGGAGTTGCTGCGGGGGCTGGGGCAATTTGTGGAACAACCGAATTGACCACTGCACCGAAAACTAAGTCAGTCATGGCCGCTGCTCCAGACCCTGTCAGATGTAGACCATCTCTCGCGGTCAACCCTGTCGATCCGGCAGTAGCTGCATTCCAATCCAACACGGTCACGTTGGGATGCCCGGCTGCTACTTCTCGTACAGCTTGATTTGCAGCGGGGTAATAATCGCGAACCTCTCTGATGGTCAGCCAGTACACATGCGGAACCCCTGCCGTGGAGCTCAGAATCTGCTCAACTTTCTGACGGTACGCGGCCGTGTTACCGGCATCATTGGCACCAAGGTTGATCACTAAAGAGTCCGTCAGTTCCATCCAGTGAGAGTCAATTGCGGCTGCGCCCGCAGAGGTTGACCGACTGACCGCCGCATCAAAATTGATCCCCCATCCAGCGTTGCTAAATGCTGCGACCATGGGTCCTTGAGCTCCCAAAATGACGCTGTCTCCGACGACCACAACGCTGCGTTGCTGAGCACCCGAGGGAGCAGCCCAGTTCAAACAAACAGCACCAAGAACACAAGTAACAAGTACTGCCAGCAAGCGCTTCATAGGCAACAAGCGCTTCATCGGCGTCGGTCCCTCTGATAGAGCACCACGGCCTGTTTTACTGGAACAAGATCGCGGCGATAGTGGCGGTGCACCGAATCGACATCTTCTGCTGCCTGTGACTGCGCCCGCTCAAGGGCCTCACGCAGAACTTCAATCTCGTGCTCGAGTTGCAACACCCGCTTCACTCCAGCCAAGTTCATTCCCTCAGCAGTCAGGTCTTGGATTCTGCGAAGCAAGGCAATATCGGCCTCGCTGTAGCGGCGACTTCCCCCGCGGGTTCGGCCGGGGTCAAGTAATCCCTTGCGCTCGTAGATTCGCAAGGTCTGCGGATGAACACCTGCAAGCTCCGCAGCTACAGAAATGACATAGACAGCACGATGGAACTCAGCCATGAGGAGCACCCAGATGTGCGCGTGGCGATTCCGAAGCAAGCGCCGCATAGGCCTGCAGCGCTTCACGCTCCTCGGTGGACAGGTTCTGAGGGATGTCTATCTCTACAGTAACGAGCAAGTCGCCCTGGGCTTTCGCCCCTGCAACTCCACGGCCTCTCACCCGAAAGGTACGACCACTTGCCGTTCCAGCAGGCACGCGTATGGTGACCGGCTCGCCTTCGGTTGTAGGCACAGAAATATCTGCACCGAGCGCAGCCTCGGGATAGGTAATCGGCAGAGTCACCGTGAGGTGATCGCCTTTGCGGCCAAAAAGAGGATGCGACTCGACATGAACTCGCACGTATAAGTCGCCGGCCGGACCGCCATTTGCCCCGGCGCCACCCTTGCCTTTGATACGAATTTTTTGGCCGTCTCGGACCCCTTGTGGAATACGAACTTTGACCTGCCGAGGCCGACGCACGGCACCAGTGCCAGCACAGATCATGCAGGGAACCTCAATCACCCGACCTCGTCCACCGCAGGTTGAACAGGGTCGACTGAACGAAAAGAAGCCTTGGTCTTCGTCCACGGCGCCCTTGCCATGACATTCGGGACACACCTTGGGTGAGGTTCCCGGCGCTGCACCGCTGCCCGAACAGTCGGGGCAGCGCACATCCGAGGTGACATTGACCGTAGTGGTCGCCCCTCGAATCGAATCGTCAAAAGCCAAGTGAAGATCGGCTTCGATGTCGGTCCCTCGGCGGGGTCCAGAAGGTGGCGGCTGCTGCTGTCCCCTTCCGCCGCGACTAAAGAGATTGCCGATCAGATCAGAAATATCTGGGCCGTCGAATCGCGCTCCACCTGGGCCACCAAAGCCTGGGCCACCTGGTTGGGTACCGCTCGGGCCAAAGCCCTGAGACATTGGCCCCACACGTCGCGCCTCGTCGTATTCGGCGCGCTTGTCTGCATCTCCGATTACCTCATACGCGGCTGAGACCTCTTTGAATTGGTCCTCTGCGGCAGAGTCCCCGGGGTTGGCATCTGGGTGAAACTTACGGGCAAGTTTGCGATAGGCCGCTGTGATCTCTTTTGCAGTGGCTTTGGGTGCCACGCCAAGGAGCGCGTAGTAGTCCTTCTCAAACCACTCTCGTTGCACGCGACTCACCTGACCTTTCTGCTACTCGTTCACTCAACCCAAGACTCTCAACCCAGAACTTTTACCATGGCTGGCCGCAACACTCGATCGTTCCAGAGGTAGCCCGTCCGAAGAATTTCAGTTACCACTGCGACCTCCCCTTCGGATTCACCCTCCTCATGCATGACAGCTTCATGGATGTTCGGATCAAATTCCACGTCTGACTCGGCTACCCGGGCCAAACCCTGCTTTTCGAGGGTACTCAACAACTGGTTATAAATCGCTGCCGCATCCTGCATTCCTTGGGCAGAGGCCGCTTCGCCTGCATCGAGGACTGGGAGCAGTTCCCTAGCAAGCTGTTCAGCAGCCCGGGCCCGCAGTTCCACATTTTGTTGATCCACGCGCCGCTTGTAGTTCTCGAAATCAGCCTGAACTCGCCGGGCAAGATCAAGGTACTCATCGCGCTCAGCCTCGAGCCTGCCAGCAAGCTCGACTGCCTCGAGCACTGCAGCGTCGGCATCTGCTTCGGCGTCAATGATCTCTGCGTCGATTCCCAGACTTTTGAGCAGGTCCTCCATCTCGGAAAGGTCGGCTGAAATATCGCCAAGATCCGGGGTAGGAGAACTCTGCTCTGGGTCGAGATCATCCTCGAGCGGGCTTTCGCCACTGCTCACTGGTTGTCCTGTGGCTGATCTTGTTCTGCAGCGTCATCTTCGATGATCTCTGCATCGACTACCTCGTCATCCGAGGGAGCCTCTGCATCTGGACCGCCAGAAGAGGCGCTTGCATCACTCTGCGCAGCCTGCTCATAGAGGGACTGTGAGAGCTGCTGGCTTGCAGAGTTCAGAACCTCGGTTGCGGAGTTAATGGCAGCAGCGTCGCTGTTGTTGAGCGCCGCACGCACTTCGATCAGAGCGGACTCAACAGCGGCCTTCTGATCGCCAGGAACTTTGTCTCCCTGATCGGCGAGCAGTTTCTCGGTTTGGTAGACCAGCGTTTCGGCACGGTTGCGGGCGTCGGCCTCTTCACGACGAGAACGATCCTCATCGGCATGAGACTCTGCGTCGCGAACCATCTGATCAATCTGATCCTTCGACAACGAGGACTGCCCCGTGATCGTGATCGACTGCTCTTTTGAAGTAGCTCGATCCTTTGCAGCCACATTCACAATGCCGTTCGCATCAATGTCGAAGGTGACCTCGATCTGCGGTACGCCGCGGGGGGCCGGCGGAAGATCAACCAACTGGAACTTGCCAAGCGTCTTGTTGAAATCTGCCATCTCGCGCTCTCCCTGAATCACGTGGATCTCTACAGAAGGCTGGTTATCTTCAGCAGTCGTAAAGGTCTCGGTGCGGCGAGTTGGGATGGTGGTATTGCGCTCGATGAGTTTGGTCATCACGCCACCCTTGGTCTCAATACCAAGCGACAGTGGGGTCACATCCAAGAGCAGCACGTCTTTGACGTCACCCTTGAGCACGCCGGCCTGAATGGCGGCACCCATGGCAACTACCTCGTCGGGGTTCACTCCCTTATGGGGCTCGTTACCGGTGAGTTCTTTGACCAACTCTTGCACGGCCGGCATACGGGTTGAGCCACCCACCATGATGACGTGGTCAACCTCGCCGGTGGTTAGGCCTGCGTCTTTGATTGCGTGATCAAATGCAACCTTGCAACGCTGAATCAGGTCTGCGGTGAGTTCTTGGAACTTGGCGCGAGGAAGCGTGTAATCGAGGTGAAGTGGCCCAGCGTCGGTAGCGGTGATGAAGGGCAGATTGATCTGTGTTTGGGCAACCTGGGAGAGTTCAATCTTGGCCTTCTCGGCAGCTTCACGAAGCCGCTGAATTGCCATCTTGTCTTTACTGAGGTCCACACCATGGTCTCCCTTGAAGGAGTCCACGAGCCAGTCGATGATGCGCTGATCCCAGTCATCTCCACCCAAGCTGGTATCGCCATGCGTGGACTTCACCTCGAACACACCGTCGCCAATTTCAAGCACCGATACGTCGAACGTTCCACCGCCAAGGTCGAAGACAAGAATCGTCTGATCCTCGTCTTCTTTCTCCATGCCATAGGCAAGAGCAGCAGCAGTTGGCTCGTTGATAATACGAAGGACCTCGAGGCCAGCAATCTGACCGGCCTCTTTGGTTGCCGTGCGCTGGGCATCATCAAAATACGCAGGCACGGTAATGACTGCCTGAGTGACCGAATCGCCCAGATATGCCTCGGCATCTCGCTTGAGCTTCATCAGCGTGCGAGCCGAGATCTCTTGTGAGGTGTACTTCTTGCCGTCAATGTCGACCGTCCAGTTGGTGCCCATATGGCGCTTCACTGATCGGATGGTGCGGTCTGCGTTGGTCACTGCCTGACGCTTCGCTACCTCACCGACAAGAACTTCTCCGTCTTTTGCGAATGCCACAACCGATGGGGTGGTGCGAGCGCCCTCGGCGTTGGGGATCACCACAGCCTCGCCAGCTTCAAGAACGCTGACTACTGAGTTCGTGGTTCCTAGATCGATTCCTACTGCTTTAGCCATGCTGTCACGCTCCTATTTGTATGCTCTTCACCCAAACTAGGGCACTCTTGGGTTGGTTTCACAACCGCAACGTGATCATGATAGCAAAGTTGAGTGTCATTGCATCAAGTTTTGTGATGGTGAGTGATGCTGCCCTGAGAATCCTCTTGCTATTGGACCAGCGTTTGCTAGTGGCTCAGCTTCTGCTTCAGCTTCAGCTTCAATCCGTTCGCAGATCTCAGCACCTGATAGCCACGCGAACCCGCAACGCTGAGGGCAGCAGCCGCTGTGCGGAGCCTCCAAAATTCTGCAGTACGGCGGAGTTCAGGGGCCGAGGCAGCGGCCTCGCCCAAGTACACAGCCGCACGTTGCGGGTCCTGTGCATCATTGAGCGACTGCCAGGCCAAAATCATAGCGATTTTCCCTGTAGTCAACGGTCGTAGTGCTGCCCGCTTCGGATCAACATCAGCGAACACCACATCCACCATGTTGCGGTACGCCGCATCAAGTGAGTCCAGGTCGGTCGAGGAGTTTCCCTCGTGACGGCGGTAGCGAACCACCACCGTGGGGGTCAGCCCGACTCGCCAGACAGCAGCTATGCGAATCCAGAGTTCCCAGTCCTCAACGTCTACCCGGAAGCGGTCACGGTTCTCGGCAAAAACTCCCACCTGATCAAACACCTCGCTCCGCACCATGACTCCCGAGGCCCCAACAGGGTTCACGCTCAGGAACTGTTCCCACACGTCCCCTTGAATATCGGACTTACGGATTCGACCGGTTGATTCCCCTGCTGCATCGACTACCTCATAAAACCCGTAGGCCAAACCGATTCTGGGATCGGCATCAAAACAGGAATACAACTCGGCCATTGCGCGCGGGTTCCACATATCATCGGAATCGCAGAAGGCAACAAAGGCCCCTTTCGCTGATGCGATACCTAGATTGCGAGCGGCAGAGACACCGGCGTTCTCTTGGCGAACGACACGCACTCGATCATCCCCACGCTGCTGCACCCACCCGCTGAGATCATCCGATCCGCCGTCATCCACCAAGATGACTTCAAACTGATTCTGCAGGCTTGGCGTAAGTTCTTGAGCCAGCACAGCATCCAAGGTGGCACCGAGAAACTGCAATGAGTTGTAACACGGGATCACCACAGAGACCTGCACGACCGTCAATAGTACGGGTTGTTGTCAACAAGTACCGTGTGGGCTAAGCCGCAACTACTACGAACGCACTGGAGACCCCCATGCATCAACTTGTCCTGCTCCGACATGGTGAAAGCGAGTGGAACAAACTCAACTTGTTTACTGGCTGGTACGACTGCGATCTGACTGACCATGGCCGCACTGAGGCCGCCGCCGCGGGTGAAATGATGGCCGAGGCCGGCTTCTCTCCGGAACTCCTGCATACCTCTTTGCAGGTGCGTGCAATTCGAACTGCAAACATTGCGCTCGACTCCATGCAACGGCTTTGGGTTCCAGTTCGGCGGAGTTGGAGACTCAACGAGCGTCACTACGGCGAACTCACTGGTGCAAATAAGGCAGAGACCACTGCGAAGTACGGGGCAGAGAAGGTCAAGGTCTGGCGGCGTAGTTACGATGTGCCGCCGCCCGAGATCACAGCAGAGAATCAGTTCAACCCAAATGATGATTCTCGCTATAGCGATCTGCCACCGGAGTTGTTGCCCACCTCGGAGTGCCTTGCAGATGTTGTTGCGCGCATGATGCCCTACTGGTTTGACGCAATTATCCCCGACCTAGCAGCGGGTAAGCGCGTGCTTGTGGTCGCCCACGGAAACTCACTGCGGGCGCTCGTGAAGCACCTCGAAGGCATCTCTGATGATGAGATCTCTGAAGTCAACATCCCAACAGGGGTGCCGCTGCATTATGAGCTTGATCAGGCCTTTCATCCCGCTGAGTCCAAGCCGCTTGAGCAGCGGTACCTGCTTGACGCAGAAGCAGTCAGACTGCGGGCCGAAGCCGTAGCGAAACAGGCATCTGCGAAGTAACTGCCAAACCAACCGCCTTACGGCAACTGAGGCTCTAGGTCAATGCGCTCTTCAACCTCTGCCCACAATCTGCGGTACGCGACTGCGGCCAGGTTGTTGGGCGAGGCGAGCACAGCTGGAATCTGCTCCAGTCCCATGCGCTCAACCGAAGAGGATGACGGGACGGCTGCAAGTGCAAACCGTCGATCCCCGCGTACTTGAGAAACGAGCTGGCGATGCAGGACTTTGCGCTCATCCAGCATCGAGAGAAACGCCAAAAACGGCAGACCTGGTCGATGAGCGTGGGTGAACTCCTCGAGCTGATCCAAACTTCGGACTGCTAACGGAGCAGGAATAATAGGAGCCAGAATCAGATCCGAGGCCGCAATCACGGACTCGGTGACGATCCCCAAACCAGGGGCGCAGTCCAGAATCACGACGTCATACTTGCGGTCGAGTGGCCGAAGAAGCTTTCGCAGCACTCGGTCTGGCCATCTCCTCGTTGACAGCACCGTGTCGACGACTCGAAAGGACGGGTCAGCTGGCAAAAGGTCAAGGCGCTGATACTCGGTGGCACGTATAAAGGCCTCTAGGTCTCGTTTGCCGCCAAGCAGGCGAGTTGCTCCACCCTTGACCTTGGCCTGTGCCCGGTAACAATGCGTGGCCGCACCCTGAGGGTCTAAGTCCCACAGCAGGGTTCGATGACCTGAACGGGCCGACAGGATCGCCAAGTTCACCGCAGCGGCAGTCTTTCCTACGCCACCTTTGGCCCCTGCAACTGAAACCACCCTCATGTTTCGAACGCTCCTAGAAAACTAGATCCCCGCTATTCAACCTCAGTTAGAGGCCACCTGCACGGAACTGCCCTACTCAACTGCTTCGCGCTGCATTGATGGTGGCAAGCTTCTACTGTTGACGCCCATGACAAAGTTCGTGGATGAGGTTGCAAATATTCCGCTGTTCTCGGCTTGTTCCAAGAAGGACCTGCAACGCCTCTCCCGAGCAGCGGACGAACTCTCAATCTCTGCGGGCACTGACCTGACGGTGGAGGGAACCATTGGGCGCGAGGCCTTTGTGATTCTCTCGGGCAGGGCCTCTGTCCTCAAAGCAGGAGAGAAGGTTGCCACCCTGGGGCCGGGCGATCACTTCGGTGAACTGTCGCTTCTTGATGGCGGTCTGCGCACTGCAACTGTCACGGCTACCACCGATGTCACCGTGCTGGTGCTATCAAAACCTGCCTTTAACGGGGTGCTCGACGAGATCCCCACACTGGCGCACAAGCTGCTGGTTTCTGTGGCCCATCGGCTTCGCGAGTCCGAGCAATCGCTCAATCACTGAAACCCGCGATAAGTTCATTTCCGTTATGACTGTGACTGAATCGAAACAAGCTCAAGACGCAGAAGACAAGATCCCTGGGCCGGCCCGATTGCGGCCGAATCAGATCGCAATCCTCGTCGGCGTTGCCATTGCACTCGTGGTTGCTCTCTCTGGAGTTGCAGCAACCGTTTTCCAGTTCCATGACGAGAGCGCTGTACAGCGCGAGGTCTTCGACAACATTCCAGGTCCGCTCAAGCTGGCCTTCTACACCATCATCCCGATGATGTTTGTCTATGGCGCCGTCATGTTCTCGTACCGAGTGCGCAACTGGGAACGAGGCGGACCAGACAAACGAGACATCACGCCGAAGAATGCCAAGGCCCGCATGGGTCGCCTCAGGGCAGGCCTGTACATGCAGACCCTGCTCCGCGATCCTGCTGCAGGAATCATGCACTCAATGATCTACTTCGGTTTCTTGGTACTGCTCGCAGTCACCTCGGTACTCGAGATCAACCACCAACTTCCCGAGTCGCTCAAGTTCCTCCACGGGACTGTCTACGAGGGCTACGCGTTTATTGGCGACCTCGCCGGAGCCGTGTTCCTCGGCGGAATCATCTGGGCGATTCTTCGCCGCTATGTGCAGCGGCCTTACCGCATCCGCATCAAGTCCAAGCCAGAGCACGCAATCATTCTGGGCACCCTCTTTGCAATTGGTGTGACGGGCTATCTCGCTGAGATGTTCCGTATTGCTTTGGATGGTCGGCCAAGCTTTGAGAAGTGGTCCTTCATTGGTTACCCACTCTCTGGACTAGTTGAAAATATGAGCTCCCTGTCGGGATGGCATCAGGCAATGTGGATTCTGCATGTGCTCACATTTATTGCCTTCCTCGTGATTCTGCCCACCACGATGCTGCGCCACATCTTCACCTCTCCGCTCAACATGTATCTGTCGGTCAAAGATCGCCCGAAGGGCGCAATGAAGCCGATGCCAAACCTGATGGAAACCGAGCTCGAGACATTCGGAGCCTCAGTGGTAGAGGACTTCACTTGGAAACAACTCCTCGACACCGACGCCTGCACCATGTGCGGGCGTTGCACCTCTGTCTGCCCTGCACATGCCACAGGCAAGCCACTCGATCCACGAGAGATCGTGCTCAAGTCTGGTGCTGTGATGGCTGCCTCTGGATCACCCGCGGTATCGCCTCCAATCGGCGAAGACCCACAGATTGTGATCGCCGCCAACTCATTGTTTGAACGCATCACGGCCGAAGAAGTCTGGGCATGCACTACCTGCAAGGCCTGCGACGAGAACTGCCCCGTCAACATCGAGATCCTCGACAAGATCCTAGATATGCGTCGGTACCTCACCTTGATGGAATCAGACTTCCCGACCGAACTCGGTAACGCCTACCGGGGCATGGAGAATTCGGGCAACCCGTGGGGGATGTCACAGACTGACCGTGGCAACTGGGCAAAGAACCTAGATGGGATCACCATCCTTGATGGTGGGGACCCATTCACCGCCGAGTACCTGTATTGGGTGGGCTGCGCTGGGTCATTTGATGACAAGAATCAAAAAGTCACCCAGTCAATGGCCAAGCTGTTGCAGCGGGCCGGAGTCAGCTTCGCCATTCTCGGCCCATCCGAGAACTGCACCGGCGACCCTGCTCGGCGTTCTGGAAACGAGTACATCTTCCAGATGCTCGCCACCCAAAACATCGAGACCCTCGACGGCATGGGTGTTCGCAAAATCATCACTCAGTGCCCGCACTGCTTTAACACGTTAGAAAACGAGTACCCACAACTCGGCGGCAACTACGAGGTGCTACACCACAGCCAGTTCCTGGAAGAACTCATTGATACAGGCAAGCTCGACATGACTGGTGCCAAGCTCGAAGAGCGGATGGTTTACCACGACTCCTGTTACTTGGGACGGCACAACGATGTCTACATGGCACCGCGCAAAGTCCTCGGTTCGCTCAAGGGAATTGAGATTGTCGAAGCTGAGCGCAACGGCACCAAGGGAATGTGCTGTGGCGCCGGCGGCGCGCGCATGTGGATGGAAGAGAGCACAGGCAAGCAAGTCAACGTTGAGCGTTCCCAAGAACTCATCGCAACGGGTGCGACTCGCATCGCGACGGCCTGCCCCTTCTGTTACATCATGATCGACGACGGCGTGAAGGCCCAAGGTATGGAAGAGGACCAGGTCAAGGTTGGCGACCTTGCCATGCATGTTCTTGAGGCCCTCGAGAACGCTGATCCCCTCGGAGACCGTGGTCTGCAACTCGAGGCCTGAGTGAGCGCCAGGGTGCTCGTCTGTGAAGATCAGCCCCAAGTAGCCGACATACTGCTCGCTGTGCTGCGGACTGCCGGGTTCGAGGCAGAATCTTTGGCTCGCCCGGCGGAAGTACCGGAGGTGCTGCTGCGGGAATCTGTCGCAGTTCTGCTGCTCTCGCTCAGTGGTTGCGAACCTGCAGCAACTACAGAACTGCTTGCTCAGCTGCGCGGCCGCCCCGAGCCAGTACTCAACCAAGCTGCGATTCTGGTCATGAGCGATCAGCCGTTAGCAGCAGACTGCGGGGCTGATGCAGCGCTGCAGCGACCCGTGGAGGCTCAGCGACTCGTGGACGCCGTCACTGAAGTCGCAGCAACAGGTTCCCTGGCACGGGAACTCAGAAGAAATGCCGCTCGATAACTTGCCTTAGCTATCTGAGTAGTTCTCGGAGTACTTCGAGGCAACTGCGCCGCTCTGACCCTGATATTTCGAGCCAAGATCCGGGTGGCCATAGGGGCGCTCTGCGGCGCGATCCATCTGTTCAAAAACCATCTGCGCAATCTTCATTCCCGGACGAAGCAGAATCGGCAGGTTTGCGACGTTAGACAACTCCAGCACGATGACACCCGAGAATCCCGGGTCTACAAAACCTGCAGTGGCGTGAACTTGCAGACCCATGCGGCCAAGACTGCTCTTGCCGTTGACGATGCCAACAAGATCATCGGGAAGGCCAAACCTTTCGGCCGTATGGCCCAAGGCAAACTCGCCCGGGTGCAGAACGAACGGCTCACCTACGGCAACTTCGACGACTTCCATCAAGTTCTCGTCGTGCACCATGGGGTCAATATGGGTGAGGCGACTGTTGCGCATGACCCGAAACTGCGTGCCAAGACGCACGTCTACAGAGGCGGGCTGCACAAGGTCCGGGTCATACGGCTCGATTTCCAGGCGGGCCTGGTCTACGAGAGCTCGAATAGAAGCGTCAGCAAGAATCATCGCCTCGCACCGTAGTGCGAGTTCGGCAGCCCTCCCGCAGCGAGAAAGGAATTTCTAGGGCTTAGTCCTGGTTGCTAGCGAGATCCTCTGCGCCCTCTTGCCACCAAGTTCCAGCCGATGGCCCACCGTTACACTCCCCGTCGCTCTCGCCGGGCTGCTTAACCCACAACTCCCCAACCATGTTGATGCTCGGCGTATCAAAGGTTGGCTCGGTTCCAATACGCGCCCCCGATGGGTTGCACCATTCCCCTGCGGGAACCGTCCCGCCAGAGCGAGAGATGTCAACCACATAGTCCTTGCCGAGCACCTTCGACAGGTCGTCGCCGTAGACCTGCACCTCGTCGAGGTGGACAAAGTTCGACACGTTGAGCGCAAATCCATCCGCCTTTTCCACGCCAGCAGCACGCAGTCTTGCGGCCTGATCACTTACCGATTTCCAACCCGGATGGCCTCCGTCTACGTACACATAGGTCGAGGGATTGACCTTCAGTGCCTGAACTGCAGAAGCAATCAGTTCAGGATCGCCACAGTCCTGGGAACTGGCATCAGGCTCGGCTACCACAATCGCTGGGGTGTCACCGAGTCGTGATGCAAGGTCCTGCACAGCGCCTAGATACGCCGCTGACTCATTCGAACTGCTGCTGCTCGAGGAGTCCGAGTTTGAGGAAAAACCACCGCAATCTCGCTGTGGCCGCAGGTACAGCACGAAGACCGGTACGGAATCGTTACTCTCCGCCTCGCTCAGCGCAGACTCAACGGCACCTGGAGCAGTATCAGCATCAGTGAGCCACACTGCAGTGGGCGTAGTGGAAATGGACTTAGGAGCGATTGCGGGTGCGGAACTCGTGTCCGTGATCTGCATGCCAATAAACGGCCGCGTTGTGTCGCTCAAGTGATCAACGTCAAGGACGCAACCGGATGGATCGACCGTCACCTCTTGCGCCGAGTCACTCAGCACAAGGCTGCTCCATTCGGTATTTACCGGGACCTCGGAACTCTTTCCATCTGTGGTCACCTTGATGCCATTGGCGCAATCGCCCTGGCTCTTCCAGCGCACCCACAGCCGGTTTCCACCCCAGTTGAAACTGAATGGCTGGTCGATGCCGGACTGATAGGTGCCCGAGGTGGATTCTGAGCCTTTGGACTCAACGCCCGCCGGCGCAGCCACCTCTGGCCCAGCAATGTCTGAACTGCTGCAACCCAAGGTGATGCCGCTAGCAAGAAGCAACATTGCGAGAACAAGCACAGGAAGCCTGTTCTGGGTTGATCGGGTTTGGGTTGATCGGGTTTGGGTTGATCGAGTGAGTCGAAAAGGTGCCATGGGTGGTTTTTTGGTGTTTTGGGTTGTGTCAGTTGTTGTGTCAGTGGGTGGGGTTTTGGGTG
>ERZ888423.635-NODE-635-length-35214-cov-5.695185_pt1 | contig 35214 bp, 29 predicted proteins | sample MGYA00520523_ERZ888423 | MGnify/ENA primary metagenome ERZ888423 (study PRJEB32303, sample SAMEA104408611) | aquatic metagenome | biome: Brackish water; feature: Pelagic; material: water | place: Baltic Sea | collected 2014-06-08T10:24:00 | depth 30,27 m ...
GTCACACCGAGGCCGGTGAACAATGTCATGATGATGCTGGCCGTGATGGCCGCCCGCATGCCGATGGGTTTCCGGCCTTCGACGACCGCCGTGAACAGCAGCACGATGGCGGCCAGCGTCACGTCCGGGAGTCCACTGACCCACACCGCGATGGTGCCCGTGGTGCCGATGATCAGCGCTGCGATGGGCCAGATCCGTCGAACGAAGACGGCTGCCCCGGGGGCGGCCATCAGGAACCAGATCGGACCGGGGGGAACCGCGATCTCCTGATACCCGGGTCGCTCGCTGATCTCGAGGCTGATCGCAGTCAGGAAACTGATGGCGATCAGCAGCGAGCCGAGCGCGAGATCGAAGAGGAGTCGCCGCCGATCGAAGTCGAGGATGGCGTGCATCCGGCGAACCGTACCGGAATCGTCCCGCCTGGTCGTCCGCCCTCGGTAGGAGTGTGGCGGGCCTCCGTCCTCCGAAAGGACGAGGACGTTCCGAGGTCCCAGTAGACTCTCTGACAGTGAAATGTACGTCGTGTGGCAGCGAATCATCCCCCGGGGCCAGGTTCTGCTCGACGTGCGGCGCTCCGCTCTCGGTCATTGAAGAAGAGCGTCGAGTCGTCACGGTTCTCTTCGCCGACATCGTCGGGTTCACCGGATTGGCTGAGCATCTCGACCCCGAACAGGTCAAGCGACGGGTCGACGCCTGTTTCGAGCGGTTGGCACTCGATATCACGTCCTTCGGAGGCGTCGTCGACAAGGTTCTCGGTGACGGGATCATCGCACTCTTCGGCGCGCCCGTGGCCCACGAGGATGATGCCGAGCGCGCCGTTCGAGCCGGGCTTCGCATGCAGCAGGCGGCGGCCTCGATGACCAGTGAATTCGCTCCTTCGCTGCAATTGCGCATCGGGATCAACACCGGTGAGGTATTGGTCGGGAACACCTCGACTGGCCGTGATTACACGGCCATGGGTGACGTCGTCAACAGTGCATCTCGATTCCAATCACTCGCAGATCCTGGCCAGGTGCTGGTCGGGGAAGCCACCCACACCGCGACCAAGGAGGCCATCTCCTATCACGACCTGGGCGAACTCGAGGTCAAGGGTCGGCAAGGCACGCTGCGGACGTGGGTCGCGCTCAGCGCGGTCCGTCCTCCTGGTTCACGCAGCCGACGGATTGCCGAGTTCGTGGGTCGCGAGTACGAGCTCAAGCTCCTGCATGCCCAGGCCGACCTGGCCTTCGCCCGCTCGCAAGCCCAGATCGCCACCGTCTTCGGAGAGGCCGGCGCAGGCAAGACCCGCTTGGTCGAGGAGGCCGCCGGGCAATTGGCATCGAGATTCGGGGCGCGGGTGCTCGAGGGTCGTTGCGTTCCCTACGGTGAGGCCAACGTGTGGTGGCCCTTCGCCGATGTGCTCCGTCATGTCTTCGGCCTCGAAACCGACAGCGCCGAGAACGATGCAGCAAACCTCGTCGAGGCCAGCCTGGCCAAGTACTACTCGACGCTGAGCGGCGTGCCGACGGGTGATCTGCATCGGATCCACACCGCACTCATGCATGCGCTGGGTTTCGCCACGCCGCTGCGCGGTGGTGACCGGCTCCGCAACCGGGCCGAGGTGACCTTGGCCATCACGCAGCTGATGTCGGTCGAGTTGGAGCGGCGGCCCGTCGTTCTGGTGCTCTCCGATGTCCACTGGGCGGCCGAGGGGGTCTGGCGACTGTTGCAGCATCTCCTGAACGAATTGTCGAGGTCTCGGCTCCTGGTCCTGGTGACGGCTCGGCGATCCGAGACCGATCGCGCGGTCGATGGTCGTTTCGGTTCGGTGAGCGTGGAACTCGGCCCGCTCGACAACGATGCGGCGCTGCAACTGGTGGCCAAGCTGGGTATCGAGCTGCCGGCGGATCAGGTCGAAGAGCTCATCGAACGCAGTGGCGGCAATCCGTTCTTCCTGGAAGAGTTGGCGATGCTGGTCTCGAACCGGTCCGAACCGGTGGCGGGCGCCATCGTGCCGACGCTGGATCAGATCCCGGACAACCTGAGGGGCATTCTGGCCGCCCGCCTCGATCGGCTTGCTCCTTCGGCCCGCAGCCTTCTGGAAGCTGCAGCGGTCCTGGGTCGGAGCAGTTCGGTCGACGCGTTGCGGATCATCGCCCGTGAGATGGGGATCAGCGAGGACATCAGCTCGGAGCTCGCCACACTCGAGACGGCCGATCTGGTCGCCGTCCATGGCAATCGCTACGAGTTCCTGTCCGATCTGGTTCGAGAGGTCGCGTACGCGACCATCACCAAGACGGTGCGAGCACAACGCCATGCCGGTATTGCCCGCTATCTCGAAGACACCCAGCAGGGCCCGGTGCGCAATTCGCGAGTTGTGGCCATCGCCCGCCACTATCGCGCCGCAGCCGAGTTGATTCGAGAGCTGCACGACGTGAGCGGGCTCGACACCGTCGAGATCGTGAGCAAGGCGTTGCAATGGCTCGACGATGCCGGTTGGCGGGCGCTCGAAGCCGGCGTCCCGAAGGACGCCATCGATTGGTTCGGCTCCGGCCTGGAGCTGAGCAATGACGACGAGTCGCAGGCCAGGTTCCTGCTCGGTCGGGCCAAGGCCCGGTGCGAGATCCGCGATGTCATCGGCACCCGCTCGGACCTCGAACGACTCGACGCTTTCAGTCGTCACGATCCGCTCCTGGCGGCTCAGGTGCTCGTCGTGAGTGGCGACATCGATCAGAAGGCCGGTGATCTCGACCGCTCGGCTGGCTTGTTGCGTGAAGCCGCCGATCGTCTCGAAGCGCTCGGTGAGGGTGGCCATCAGGCCCTGGCATTGCGTCTGCTGGGCCGGACCGAGATGCTGCGCGGCGATGAGCCGATGGCGCTTCAGGCCTTCAATGCGGCCCGAGAGGTGGCCGCAGCGTCGGGGAATCCTCGAGAGCTGGCCTGGACGGTGCAGAGCCTCGCCTGGTTCGCCTTCCGCGCCGGGCGGGTCACCGAGGCCAGCGCGTTCGTCGTCGAGGCCAAGGCCCTCTTCGAGGAGCTCGATGATCGGGGCGGTCTGGCTTGGACCAAGGGAGTCGAGGCCTGGGTCGCGTTCCACGAGGGCGACTGGGAGCTGGCGAAGACCTTGGTGGCCGAGGTGCTGCCCGAGACCAGACGCCGGGGAGATCCGTGGGCGGAAGCAATCATGTTGAGTCTGGAGACCTCGATGGCGTTGTGGTCGGGGGAGTCGAGGCGGGCCCTGGAACTTGCTCGTGAGACCCAGGCCCTGGCCGAGAAGGCCGACGAGTTCTCCCTTGCCGTACAGGTGCGAGCGCTCGAAGGCCGAGCGCTGATCTCCAGAGGTCGAGTATTGGAGGGGATCGGTGCGCTCGAGCAGTCGTTTGCCCTGTCGGACCGTGCTGGTGATGACGAGAGCCGCCGGATCGCCGTGAGCAGCAACTGCGCAGCGTCGGTCCGGTTGGGCGACCCCGAGCGAGTGATCCGGTGGGCTGCTCGATTCGATGGTGCGCTCGGCGACCCAACCGTGGTCGGCGAGAGCGATTTGTCGGTGTCGCTCGCCTTGGCGTTGCTGCAGCGAGGTGCCGTCGACGAGGCCTCGAGCCAGATCTCGTGGATCGACTCGTTCGAAGGCGACCGACGGGTGAACAGTTACGGCCAAGCGGTGGGGGCGATTGTTGCCAGTGCCCTGGACGAGCGCGAACTCGCCGTTTCCAAGGCCTCGACCGTGCTCGAAGGCCCGTCGACGTATCTCGATCGGACCATGGCTCGGTTGGCGCTCGCTGCGGTTGCCTATCGGATGGGTGATGCCGATGGATTCGATCTCAACCTGGACGAGGCCCGCGCCATTCTCGTGGTCACCGATGACCTGGTCACGCCGCTGATCGTCGATCTGTTCGCCGCCGTGGGCGGACGAGGGGATGTTGACGGGGCCGAGGCGGCGTTGCGCCTGCTGTCGATCGATCCGACTGGCTGGCGCAACGCTTGGAGCCTCGCCACCGGTGTCACACCGGCGATTTCGTCACCCTGAGATAGGGCTTCTGCTCGTCCCAGCCGCCGGGGAAGAGTTCCTTCGCTTCCTCGTTGGAGAGCGCAGGCACGATGATCACATCGTCGCCCTTGGTCCAGTTGACCGGTGTCGCGACCCTGTAGCCGTCGGTCAGCTGGAGCGAATCGATCACACGGAGGATCTCGTCGAAGTTGCGGCCCGTCGACGCCGGGTAGGTCAGCGTGAGGCGGACCTTGTTGGCCGGGTCGATCACGAAGACGGAGCGAACGGTCATGGTGTCGTTGGCATTGGGGTGAATCATGTCGTAGAGGTCGGCAACGACCCGATCGGGATCGCCGATCATGGGGAAGTTGACCGCCGTGCCCTGGGTCTCCTCGATGTCCTTTGCCCATTCGGCATGGCGGTCGATGGGGTCGACGCTGAGGCCGATGACCTTGACACCGCGGGCGGCGAACTCGCTCGAGAGCTTTGCCGTGTAGCCCAGCTCGGTTGTGCACACCGGCGTGAAGTCCTTCGGATGCGAGAACAGCACGCCCCACGAGCCTTCCTTCCAGGTGTGGAAGGTGATGGTTCCCTCGGTGGTGTCGGTCGTGAAGTCGGGTGCGATATCGCCAAGTCGTAAAGCCATGGCGACAGGGTAAAGGGATTTCGGGAAAAGCTGATCGGTTTAGTCGGATTTAACGACTTCATTTGGCGTCCGTGCCTGTTGCTGACGCAGTCGAGGACCGCCAGAACGAGGAATCGGGTCAGACGGGGTGGGTGGCGAGTCGAGTCACGATCTGGTCACCGATTGCCAGCGACGCCGTGGCCGCAGGAGAAGGAGCGTTGAGGACGTTCACGACTCGTTTGGTCTCGGCCCACACGAAATCGTCCAGTAGTGCCCCTTGTCGAGATACGGCCTGGGCCCGAACGCCGGCCGGCGACGCGACGAGATCCTCGATCTGGACCTCGGGCACGAGCCGTTGGAGGGCCGTCACGAATGCCTTCTTCGACAGCGAGCGGTAGTACTCACCCATACCGGTACGCCAGTAGTTCTTGGCCAGCCGCCACCAGCCTGGATTGGCCAGAACCTCGGCCAGGTCCTTGCCGTTGATGTCGCCCCAGGTGTACCCCTCTCGAGCGAGTGCCAGAACGGCGTTGGGTCCGGCATGGATCGAGTCGTCGATCATTCGGGTCAGATGCACTCCGAGGAAGGGGAAGTCGGGGTCGGGTACGGGATAGATCAGCGTCTTCACCAGGAACCTCCGATGTTCGGCCAGTTCGTAGTACTCACCTCGGAACGGCATGATCCGCTCGGTGGTGGAAGGATCGGTGAACCGGGCCAATCGATCGCTGTGCAGGCCACCGCAGGTGATGACGAGATCGGCTTCGATGTCGCCGCCGGTGGTGGAGACCCGCACCGAATCGGAACGCTCGTCGATGCCGGTCACGGTAGTGGCCATGCGGATATCGGCGCCGATGCCGGTCAGGAGGCCAGCCAGGGTCCGGCAGACCTGCTTGTAGTCGGTGATCCCGGAGCTGGGCACGTGGAGAGCAGTGAAGCCGGCCGCGTGGGGCTCGATCTCGCGGAGTTCTTCCTTCCCGATGCGTCGAACTCCTACGCCGTTGGCGGCCGCTCGTTCTTCGAGGATGTCCAAACGTGGCACGTCTTCATGGCGAGTGGCCACGATCACCTTGCCGCACACGTCGTGTTTGATCCCGTGTTCTTCGCAGAAGCGGACCATCTCGGCCCGTCCCTCGGTGCAGGTCTTGGCCTTGAGGCTGCCGGGCTTGTAGTAGATGCCCGAGTGCAGCACACCCGAGTTGTGGCCCGTCTGGTGAGAGGCGAGGTCTGCTTCCTTCTCGACCAGGATGATCTTTGCATCGGGGCGCTGACCGTGCAGTTTCCAGCCGGTCGCCAAGCCAACGATGCCACCCCCGACGATCACGATCGTTTCTTGTTTGTGCTCTACAGAAGTCATGGTTTCCTCATGGCTCGATGGCCTCGGCGGATGGCGACGGACAGCAACGCCCGTTCTCGGTTTCCGGACGTTTCCTCCATCATCGGACGATGTGTCACCGGAATCAACCGATCCGGGTCACCCGTCGGTCGAGCTGTCGGGGGAAGTGGAAGAAGCATCGCTGGTCGAGTCGACGTTGGCAGCGATGCTCGGGGGAGGAATCGCGATCTGCTGACCGACCTTGATGCTGTCCACGTCCGAGATGGCGTTGAAGTCGGCCAACGCCGAAGTACTGATGCCGAAACGCTGGGCGATGACGGACAACGAGTCGCCCGGCTGGATGACGTAGGTGACCTCGGTTGGGGCCGTCGTTGTCGTTGTCTCGGCAACGGGAGGCGCGGTGGTCGACGGTGTTGTGGGCGGCGTTTCGGCTGCGGTTTCGTCGGGTGCCGACCGCCCGCATCCGGTGACCGCGATGACCAGCGCCATGCACAACCCGGTCATCGCCGGACGAACGTCGAACTTCTGTCGATGATGCATGGTCGCTCCTCGTTCGTGATCGGTTCGTCTGGGGAGTCAAGGCCCCAGAGGACGCTGATGCTCGGTCGACGCACCGCAGCTTAATTGGTGGGCTGTGCCCTGGGTTCAACGCTCGCCGGAGCCCGATTTGCGGCGACGGTCCGCAGATCGCTTCTTGGCCTTCGGGTTCGAGCGTTCGGCATCGCGACGATGCTCGGCATCGGCGCGATCTCGTGACTCGTGGCGTCGCTCGAAGTCCAAGAGTTGCTCGTCCTGCTGGGCCAGCTCGGCATTGAGCTGAATCCAGTGCTCGAGTCGCCGTTCGTTGATCAGGCCGTCCATCCGGGCCGCCCGGATGGCGCATCCCGGTTCTTGGTTGTGTGCGCAGTTGCCGAATCGGCATTCGGACGCAGCCTCGGCGATCTCCGGGAAGGTCTTCGCCAACCCGACATGGGCTTGCCAGAGGCCGACCTCTCGAATGCCAGGAGTGTCGATCACGATTCCGCCATCGGGAAGCGGGATGAGGTCCCGGGTCACGGTCGTGTGTCGTCCGCGTTTGTCGGTGGCGCGAACCTGGCCGGTCCGTTGGACTGCCCCCCCTGACAGTTCGTTGACCAGCGTGGATTTGCCGATACCCGACAGCCCGATCAGGGCCACGGTTCGGGCCGCGGTGAACCGAGCCCGAATTCGATCGATGTTACGACCGGTCACGGTCGAGATGGCCAGCGTCTCCACACCGGGAGCAACCGTCTGGATCGAGCGAACGGCTTCCTCGTGATGGGCTACCTCGTCCGCCTTCGTCAGCAGGACGAACGGTCGGGCCCCGCTCTCCCAGGCAATGACGAGTTGTCGTTCGAGGCGTCGGAGGTTCACCGGCCGGTCGAGTCCGTGCATCACGAACACGTCGTCCACGTTGGCTGCCAGGACCTGGGGCTCGGGAATCGGCCCGGGCGCTCGTCGAGCCAGCGCCGTGCGACGCTTGGCGATGCCGCTGATCGACGGTCCGTCTTCCGGGCTGTCCACGATGGTCACGAAGTCGCCCGTGGCCGGCGCCAGATCGTTTGCCGACCGCACCGAGCTCGATGCAACGGTGATGGCGTCCGATCCGTTGTACACCACCGAGAATCCGCGGCTGGCCCGACCGATCCTGCCGACCTGGTCATGGGCCGACTTGTCGGCCCACCGTTGAAGAGTCGTTGTCCAGCCGAGTTGTGTCAGATTCGGATGCGTGTCGGGGAGCTTGGCCATGGGGGATCAGCGGGAGTGGGCCGGAACGGGCTGAACGGCGAGGGAAACGATGTCGACCTTCGTCATCGATCGGCCCCCACTGACTGTTCGAGGAACTCTAGCTGGACTAATAGCAAATTCTTGGCGATCGATTCCTGCGGCGTCATGTGGGTGACACCCGAGAGCGGCAGGACCGAATGAGGCCGACCTGCGCCCAGCAACGCCGTCGACAGTTGCAGGGTGTGAGCGGCAACCACATTGTCATCGGCCAGGCCATGGATGAGCAGGAGAGGGCGGGTCAGCCGATCGGCTTCGAGGATCAGATCGGTCGTGTCGTAGTGCTGGGGGTAGGTCTCGGGATGCCCCAGGTAACGTTCGGTGTAGTGCGTGTCGTAGAGACGCCAGCTGGTGACAGGTGCGCCGGCGATGGCGGCATGGATCCGGTCGGGTCGACGCAGAACGGCCAGGGCCGCCAGGTAGCCGCCGAACGACCAGCCACGAATGGCCACCCGCGACAGATCGAGCAGGCCGGTGTCCTGGGCGATCCGATCCAGGGCCGTGATCTGATCGTCGAGTACCGGTTGGGCCAGATCTCCCCAGACAGCCCGTTCGAAACGAGGGCCGCGCCCCGGGGTGCCACGACCATCGGTGACCACCACGGCGAAACCCTGGTCGGCGAACCACTGGGAGACCAGGTGAGGGGCGTGTGCCTTGAGGACTCGCTGGGCATGGGGCCCGCCGTAGGGGTCGAGCAGGACCGGCAGCGGCGTCGTTCCGTCGTGATCAGGCGGGAAGAAGACGGCCGAACGCAGGTCGTCGCCCGAGCCGACGAAACGGGGCCGGGCAACGATCGTGGGGGGCTCGGCGAAGCTTCGTATTCGCGGTCCGTCGACGCCGATTCCAGCCACCGAGGCTGGTTCCTGCGGTGTCGCCGACAGCACCACCATGGTTCCGCCGCCGATCACCGCGTGATGCGTGCCCGGTGCCGAGGTGACCATGGTGGTCCCCGAACCGTCCACGGCGACCACGGCGACGTGGATTTCGGTGGGGTCGGTCCACACCGTGACCATGATGCCCCCGGCAACATCGCCGAGGACGGATCGAACGTTCACGTCGGGCGAGCTGATGATGCGCCCGTCGAGGCACAATGCACGAACACCGCCGTTCCCGGTGTCGTCGGGTTCGGTGGTGCGATCCTCGATCGTCACGAGGCCATGGTCGGTCCACCGAGGTGCGCCCGGCATCAACTCGACCCAGACCGGATCGGTGATGCGGTGCATCTCGGTGAGTTCCCCGACGGTATGACCGTCGTCGCCGAGGTCGAGTGCTGCGATGCTGACCAGTCGCTGGTCTCGGGTCTGGCGGACGATCAGTGGCGGGCGATCCTCGACCCAGACGACATCGGCCAAGTACTCGAAGTCTTCGCCCTCCTCCTCGCCCCGTGTCCAGCCGACTTCCTGGGTCGCTCCCCCGAGATCGGTCAGTACCAGCCCGACCCGGGCATTGCCCGATCCGGCTGCCGGGTAGCGGATCGGCACCGGAGGGGTGGCCGGTCGGGCAGGGTCACCGATCCACCATTCGCTGACGGGTCCCTGATCGACATGGGCCACCAGCAGCTGTTGGCCGTCAGGTGACCACCAGTAGCCGTGCGAGCGGCCCATTTCCTCGGCTGCGATGAACTCGGCCCGACCCCAGGACGTGAGGATGTCGTCGTCGCCCAGGAGACGGCGATCACTGCCAGGGGCTTCGGGATCGGTCAAGCGCAGCTCGTCCCCGCTGACGTAGGCGATGATCGTGCCGGTGGGATCGAAACGAGGATCGAAGACCGCATCGGCTGTCTCCACGATGGTGGTCTTGCCCGTGTCCAGATCGGCTACGAACAGTGATCCGGCGAGAGCGAACGCAGCTCGTTGGGCCGACGCGTCGGTCGAGTAGGCCACGATCCCACTGGCGGACTCCCGGGCTCGCTCTCGGCGGGCGCGCTCGGCCGCTGGCAGCGCGTCGCTTCCGTCACTCAGCAGCCCAGGATCGACGAGCAACGTTTCTTCGCCGGTGGCGACGTCGAAACGCCAGAGACACAGCAGCGGATCCCGACCCGAGCGCGACCGTAGGAAGTAGACCTGATCGCCCGAAGGGGAGACGACGAAGTTGCGGGGCACCCCGAGCGTGAAGCGGCGGGTAGCGGCGTATTGGGAAGGAAAGTCCACGGGCATGGGGTGTTTGGTCGGAGGTCACGATCGAGCGATCGCAACGTTCGTTCGAGTGGTTCGAGCGGAACCGTGCGAAGGACGCTACCGAATCTTTGGCCGTCGCACCCCGAGGTCGACCCAACCTCGAGCCACGCAGCGAACGAATTCATCAGGATCCGTGATGGCGACAGGATCGATGTGAAGGCCGATGAAGGCAGTGTCGTTGTACGAGAGCATGGTGATGTTGCTGGCCGTGCCGGCGACCGGACCGAGGGGCAACAATTCGAGAATGGCTCGTCCCGCGAACCACAGCGGGATCGGAGGGCCAGGCAGATTGCTGGTCGAGATGTCGACCTTCGCCGTCTGCTCCATCGCTGCTGCCGAAGCCAACGGCCCCGGGATGAGGCCGGCCAACCCGGTCAGGGGTCCCAGGATGCCCTGCGAACCCGAAAGGTGCTGTCGGCGTTGTGCGATCTGATCGCGAACGGCGAGGAGTTGTACGTCGACGTCGGACGGACCTCCGGGGAGGGAGATGGCCGTCGGGATGACGGCATTGTGTGCGTCGGGGTCCCCCTCTCGGCGAGTGCTGACGACGACGGTTGCCGACACGAGGGGGAGCTCGACGCCGCTGACGCTGTGATAGGCAACGACTCCCCGAGCACATGCCGTCACGAACAGGTCGTTGATCGAGTGGCCGTGATCGGCTGCTGCCCGCTTGACCTCGGCCAGCGGGAGCGACAGGAACCGTGACCGTCGGTTGCGTGACCGGGCGGTCCACAACGGAGAGACCGAGGGCTGCGTGATCTGGGTTGCCAACGATCGGGCTGCTGCCGCTGCGTCCTGACCGGCGGTGACTGCTCGGAGGGGGTCGACGGCACCTGCAGCTTGGCCGAGGAGCCCGAGAAGTCGTTCGGCGCCGCCTCGGATGCCCGATGAGCGCGTGCCCTGCTGTTCGTCGGTCACCTCTCGGAGCTCGGTCAGGAAGCCGGCGAGGTCGACGGTGGGCGGGGGCGGAGCATCCTCGCCGAACTCGAGCATGTGCTCGGCCAGTTTCAGGGCCCCCTGGCCGTCGGCGATGGAGTGGTGGAACTTGGAGACGAGGGCCGCCCTGCCCCGCGGGAGGCCAGTGATGATGGTCCAGGACCACAAGGGCCGGGTTCGATCGAAGGGGTCGGCGATCAGTTGGGTTGCGAGCTCGAGGAGTGCGGCTTGACTGGCGGGATGCGCAAGGCGAACGAAACGTACGTGCGCGTCGAGATCGAACGTGCGATCCAGCCCCCAGTGGGGGGTGCCGAGTGGTAGAGGGGCTTCGAACACTCGCTCCCGAAGCTCCGCAAGAGCGACGACGGCCTTGGCCGCGGTGGCTCGAACCCGATCGGGATCTGGCGCGGCGTCGAGAACCACGATGGCGGCCATGGTCGAGGCCAGATTCGGATTCTGCTCGAGATTCCACAGCAGCGTTTCGGTATCGGTCAACCGGCGGGGCACGGCGGGTCGGGGAGGCGGGGCGCTCGTCACCGAGTCATCATGACGCCGTTGGGGACCGGCGCGCCTGGCCCGAGGAGAAAATCAGTGGCCGGATCGCTGTCGCCGGGCCGGGGTTTGGTTCGGAGTTCAGAACCAGCTCGTCGAGCGGTTAGGCTGATCGAGACCAACGACGTCATCTTGGCGATTGGTCATGACGTCGGTGGGCCTGCCGATAGGGCTGGTACACAAAACAGCGAGACGAGGTGTCACGGAAAATGGTGAAGGTCTGGATCGATCAGGATCTCTGCACGGGCGATGGTCTCTGCGCCGAGATCGCTCCCGATGTGTTCTTCGGAATGGACGATGGCCTGTATTACGTGAAGGAGGCTGCCGCCAATTTCGGAACCGAGAAGCTGTTCGACGGATCGGCCAATCCGGCCGGCGCCGAAGGTATGGCCCGCGTTCCTGACGGTGGTCTCGATCGAGTGATCGAATCGGCCGAAGAATGCCCGGGCGAGTGCATCTTCATCGACATCGAGGACTGATCAGCACAGGCTCGGGATGATCCGATCGATGGCGCGGCCACCAGGTACGCCACGGTCACTCGGCCCGGACTGAGAGGCCCCGGGCACGGCGTCAGTTCACGGCCGTCCGAAACGGAGCCGATGCGATGGGTCCAACGACCCCGTCGCCATTTCGAGAGTCCCGCAGGGCTGGGCCGAAAGGCTCAGCTCTTGTCGTTTTGGGCCGATGGGAGCTGAGTGCGCGTCCTCAATCTCGCTCTCGCCGGCCTCCTGTTCGCCTGCCTCGTGGTGATGTGGTCGCAACGCGCCGGAGTCGTGGAGGCCTACACCGATCCGCGCCCGCCTCTCGAGCTTCGCTTCGATGGACTGGATCTCGTCGTCGAGACCGCAGCCTCGACGCCGTCGCCGTACCTGCTCGAACGACCCCTTCCGCTGGTGGTCCCGATGCCGGGTCCGTTGGGTGCGGCCGAACCGGAACCGGTGCTTCTCACGGGAGGTACCGCAGAGATCGGAGGTCTGGTGCTGGGCCCCGATGGCCCGGTCGCAGGCGCCACCGTTCGCGTCGAGCGTCACACGGCGGCAGGATCGGTAGCCGTGGATCTGGTGACCGATGCCGACGGCACCTGGAAGCTGGATGGGCTCCTTGGTGGGCGATTCCGGGTCCGATCCTTCGTCCCGGGGTTGTTGATGCAGCGCTCTCCCGACGTGTTCTTTCTCGACGAGAATGGCAGATTCCGAACCGACGCACTGCTCGAAGGGCCCAGCTCGATTCCCGTTCTGGAAGCCCACCACGTCGACACCGTCACCGTCGGAGACGCGGGCCCCGTTGTCTTCACGGCCGGTCTCGAGTTGGTCGATGCCGAGGGCAGGTTGGTGCTCATGCCCCAGGATCGCCTGCAGCTGGGGATCTCGTTGATCGGGCCGGTCACCTTGTTGTCGGCCAACACCGTGCGGACCAATGAATTCGGAGCAGGTTCGTTCCTGATCTCGTGCCAGGACGTTGGTCCGGTGACCGCCCTCTTGGCCCAGGTTCTCGACGAGACGCAGTCCTTTCCCCTGTTCGATTGTGTGCCGCTTCCCGAGCTTGCCGATCCCGACAGCACGGTTTCCGACAGCACTGGCCCTGGCGTCGAAGGAGTGATCGGCGGTGATTAGCTCTCGTGCCGATCGCTTCGCCGGCAAGTTGCAGACGGTCGTGCGATTGTTTGCTGCCGTCGCGCTGTCGGCCATCGTCGTGCCCCCGGTGGCTGCCGGTGTCGCCGCGGTCACGATCTTCAAGGCGCCGCTTCCCGGTGAGTTGCCCGATCAGCGACCCAACTTCGTGGCTGTTCCCTCACTGGTGCTCGACCGTGACGGCAACGAGATCGGGCAGTTCCGCGGCTTCGATCGCACGGTCGAAGTCGTTCCGTCGGATATTCCCGACACCATCAAGGATGCCGTGGTGGCAATCGAGGATCGTCGCTTCTGGGAACACGACGGCGTCGACCTCGAGGGAGTTGCTCGAGCGGCCCGGGTCAATCTGGAACTCGGCGAAGTGGCCCAGGGTGGCTCGACGATCACGCAGCAGTACATCAAGAACGTCTATCTCACCGGTGAGCGCTCCTTCGAGCGGAAGTTTCGCGAGGCCCTTCTGGCCACCGAACTCGAGACGCAGCTGACCAAGGACGAGATTCTCTTCAACTATCTGGAGACCGTCTACTTCGGGTCGGGAGCGTATGGGGTCGGTGCCGCAGCGGAGGTGTACTTCGACAAACCGGTCTCCGAACTGGACGTGTCGGAGGCAGCAACGTTGGCCGGAGTGATCCAGGCTCCGACGCAGCTCTCGCCTCGGGTCAACCTCGAAGCGGCTGAGGAACGCCGAAAGCTGGTGCTCCAGGCCATGCTCGATGTGGGGTACATCACCGTGGACGACTACGACCGCCAGGCAGCTCGGCAGTTGTGGGAGGTCGCCAACGGCAACCGACCCGACGGACCGGTCACCGTGATCGCTCCTCCACCGTTGAAGGGGGCATCGGACCATCCCTACTTCGTCGACTGGATCGAACGCCAGATGTTGGATCTGGTCGGCCCGGATCAGCTGTATCGAGGTGGGTTGACGATCCAGACAACGATCGATACACCCCTTCAGGAACGGGCCGAGGACGTGGTGGCGGCCCGACTCGAGAACACCGAGTACCCCATCGAGATGAGCATGACGTCGATCGATCCAAGGACGGGGCAGGTCCTCACCATGGTTGGTGGACGGGATTACGGGACCAGCCAGGTCAATCTGGCCACGGGGGGAAGCACCGGGTTCCAACCAGGTAGTGCGTTCAAGCCGATCGTGTTGGCCGAAGCATTCCGCCGAGGCATCGGTCCCGAGACCGTCTACCCAGCCCCGGCGACGTGGGATGTCCCCGGCTGCACCGGCGAGAGCTGCACCATCAGCAACTATGACAACAGCGAACGCGAACCGATGTCGTTGCGCCAGGCCATGGCCGACTCGGTCAACACGGTCTTCGCCCAACTGATCACCGATGTCTCGGTCTCCGACACCATCGATCTGGCCAGACAACTCGGTTTCACACGCTTCACCGAAAGTACGCCCTACGGGGCCAGTGTGGCGCTGGGAGCGGTGGAGACCTCTCCACTGGAGATGGCGTCGGCGTACGGTACGTTCGCGAACCGTGGTGTCCGATTCGAGCCGGTCGGGATCCTGAGGGTGGTCGATCCGGACGGAAACGTGCTGATCGACAACACGGCGGCACCGGGAACCCGAGTCCTGGAGCAGAATCAGGCCGACAATGTCACCGCGGTCCTCGAGGGCGTGGTTCTCGACGGAACCGGGACCCGGGCTTCGGTTGCCGGCCACGCCATCGCAGGCAAGACGGGTACGACCCAGGCCTATCGGGCGGCCTGGTTCGTGGGGTACAGCCCAACACTGACCACTGCGGTCTGGATGGGGTATGCCGATCGCCTCGACTCGTTGTTCGACGTCAACGGCGTTTCCCAGGTGACCGGTGGCAGCCACCCAGCCATTGCCTTCCGTGAGTTCATGGCCGCCGCGCTTGCCGGCCGGCCGGGTGACGCGTTCCCCGAGCCCCAGGAGCTCGACGTTTCGGTCGAGTCCAATGGCGACTTCGAGCCACAACGCCAAGAGGCCACGGTGGTGGGTACCCGCGACGTACCGCTGACGCTCCCGGACGCCTGCCGCGGTCCGTGCGTCATCTCCAATGTGCCGCTGCCCCCCCTCGTTGCTCCACCGACGACCGCAGTTCCTGGGCCTGCGCCCACGCAATCCTCGATTCCCGGTCCGGCAACGTCGGCCCCGCCGGTCTCCAACGGAGAGAACCCATGACCGCCACTCCACGTACTCCTGCCTCGACGTCCACGGCGACGCGGACTCAGCGATCTCGTGCCGTGACGGCATCGAACGCTACCGCGACGGGCTCCAGGACCAGGAAGACGCCGGTCCAGATCCCGATCGAGGCCGACTCGTCCAGCGGTGCGGCTGGCACCAAGGTTCGACGCATCGGCGGGGTCGCTCCCTTCGTGGCTCCTCCGGGCCGTTTCGCCCAGCGTCGAGTGACGCGTACCTGGGGTCGCAGAGGCTTCGTTCCGCTGAGTCCGGGCCGCGAGAAGAGGCGTCATCGCATTCTTCCTCGCACGGTCATCGGCATCTCTTCGATGCTGCTCGCCCTCGGGGTCGGTGCGGCGTTTGCCGGCGCCAGCTTCTACGCCTACTACGACAATCGTCTGGCCCAGAACGAGCAAGAGGTCGCTCGTTTCGTCGACGGATTCGACGCACAGTTCACCGATGCCTCCGGCTCGCTCGAGCAATTGCGCCTCGATTCCGTCGACGAGATTCGCGCCGAACTGGCACCGCTGGGCGACTACACGACCGATGCCAAGGGTGTTCTGGGGTTGCCGGGTATTGCTGGTCCGTCGGTTTGGCTGGTCGAGACCCGGAGCGAGTCGGGCCAGCCCGTCGCAGGGGCTGCCTTCGCCGTGACCGGTCATGAGGGTGGCACCGCGCTGGTGACCAGCCTGCAGGTGGTGATGGCATCAACGGTGGATCCTGGCCCCGGTATCACGTTGGTCAAGGGCGATCAGCGGCTGGCGGCGACACTGTGGGCGTGGGATCCGGTGTACGACTTGGCGCTGCTGTTGGTGGATGAGTCGATACCGCTGCTCGAGGTCGCCTCGCCGTCGGTGCAACGGACTGCGTTGGGCGGTCGAGTCTTCGCCATGAGCGGATTGGGTGGTCAGGGGGCGACGGCCTCTCCCGGAGTACTCATCGATCGATCGCCATCGGGCCTTCAACACACCGCGACCATTGGCTCGTTCTTCGAGGGAGGTCCCTTGCTGGACGGCGAAGGTCGGGTGATCGGCGTTGCCACGTCGAGCTACCGGCCCTTCGGGATCGACCCCGGCCCGGTGGCCCAGGCTCCGGACATCGAGGCGGTGTGCAGCCGAGTACTGCGGTGCGCCGATGTTCGGTCCGATCTGTCCGTCCAGTTCGAACTGGGTGAAGCCGGCAACTGACACGCCCTGGCTCGTGTCGATCGAGTCTCGCCAGGGCCTAGGCCGAACGGCTCATTCGAACTCGACGAGGCCAGTAGCAGTAAGGCTTTGTCGAACGCTGCCGATGTAGAAGGTATGCGGACACCCTCAGACGCGATGAATAGACGGCGCCAAGCCGTGTCGCGTCAGGCGACGGACCGCTCTTCTGGCCGTCCCATCCAGTATCGACTCCCCAAACCGACGGTAGAAGCGATCGAGAAAGAAAAAGTTGCCGTCGTCGAAACGATCGACGAGGACTACACCCCGCTGGTTCGGGGAGTACTGCGAGCTGCTTCCACGCTGTTCCTGGGACAGGCGCTCAGCGCCATCTTCATCTCCAATTTCCGGGGAGCGGAACTCCAGATCAAGTTTCTCTGGAAGTTCCTGCCCAATGTGGCCATCCTCACGGACCGGGCGTCGTTCGTGAAGATCGTCACCTGGTCGACCTCGTTCGCCTGTGTCATCACGTGCGCCGCGGTGCTGGCCGGGTTGGTCCGACACCGCAAGGAGCGTCAGCTGCTCGATGGCTGGGCCATGGGCCTGCTCATGTCCGGTCTGCTCCTCCTCTTCCAGTACGTCCGCCACGTGCTGCATCCACCCGTCATCGATGGCTGGATCCTTGCTCAAACCACGGCCGGCGTCATCGCCGCCACGGTCGTCTTCCTCGGGTTCCGTCCCGGGGCACCGATCTCGGCCTCGGCCGAGCGTTCCACCGACCGGACTCGTCCGCATCGGAGTGGAGCATCAACCCCCCAATCACGTAACACAACCAAGGAATACTCATCATGAACAAAGGTCGGATTTCTCGACGAGGCGCGCTCGTTGCCACGGCGATCACGGTGTTCGCAACCCCGGCGTTCGCCTCGCTCGTCGTGCAGAACTTCATGGAGGCCGACATCAGCGTTGCCGCGGCCTGTTTCGTGAAGGTCGCCGGAAATGACATCGGCTCCTACACAGCCGTCGATGCCGACGATCCCAACGCAGGGTTCGACGGCACCACCAACACCATCACGGTCGACGGCGCGGGTCTGCTGGAAGAGAAGCTCACCGTGCGGGGCATGATCGGTGATCGGGTCACCTACACCGACGTCGTCCGCTACCAGAACAACTGCAATGTGCCGCTCGACGTGACGCTTGTCGCCTCGGCGCCCACGGCCACCGGTGATTGGACCGATCGTTCGGCCCGGATCTACCTGTCGTCGGTTACCGCACCCACCGGCAACCCTGGTGCTCCTGCCAGTGGTTGGGACGCAACTCCCATCGTCGTCGATGCCGGCACCGGCAACATCCCGGTGACGAATGCCCAGACCGGCACGGTCACGGTGGCACCGGGTGCCGAAATTCGGGGAGCCATCTCGGTGTCGGCCGGCGTGAACGCGGTCGCTACCGGCATCGGCACCGTGAACTGGGTTGCAGAGGCCGAGAACAGCAACTGATTCCTGGGGTTGTCGCGGGCTCGTCCCGTAGCTCTGCTCGGATCGGTGACGGCACGTCCTGTTGCTCTCAACAGATCTGGCCGACTGGTCAGTGCAAGAACAAGGATCGGCCACCCCGTTGGGTGGCCGATCCGCGTTCTGGTTCAGCTGTCACCCCTGCCGAGGACGAAAATGGCAGCCAGTCCGGCAATGGCTTTACCGAGACCGATCGGCTCGCTCGGTACCTGTTGACCTGGCGTCCCACCGACGTGGGTCAGCGTCGCGGTCTGCTGGTCGAGAGGTAGGGTCACGGAACGTTCGATGGCTGCATTGACCTCGGCCCCGATGATCACGGCGATGGCGCTCAACTGGAAGAAGATGATGATGGCGGCGATCGACCCGAGAATCCCGTAGGACGCCGGCATTCCACCGGCGAAGGAGAAATAGAGCGCAAAGAGCCCGGCGAAGGCCAAGAACGACATCGTGCCGACGATGGCGCCCGGGTTCTTCCACGGGGTCTTGGGAGCCCGGTCCGGTCCGAATCGGTACAGCAGCGTCAAGCCGCCTGCCATGGCCACTGCCAGCAGCGGGAACCGCAGGATGTTCAACAACAGTTGGGTCGGCCCGGACAACCCGACCTCGTCCATGACGCGAGGAAGAGCCCCGAGGAGGAACACGATGGCGACGACGCCGACGATGGCCCCGGCGGTGAACAACCAGGCGATCCCGCGGACCTTCCAACCCTTCCGTCCTTCGACGGCTCCGTAGGCCAGGTTGACCGAGAGCACGAGCTTCTGGACGGCTCCCGATGCCGAGAACAGCGCGAGAAAGATCCCGACGGCAAGCGCCGTTGGCCCACTGTTCTTGGCCTCGGCGACGGCGATCGTGAGTTGGTCCTTCACCAGCTCGGCCGTTCCCGGGTCCATGTTGGCGGCCAGGCTGTCGATCTGGTCGGAGATCTCGGTGGGGTCGGTCACGATCGAGTAGATCGAGACCAGGGCGATCAGGGTGGGGACGAGGGCCAACGTCGCGTAGAACGCGATACCAGCCGCCATGATGACGACGTTGTGGGCCTTGATGCGAGCCAGGATGTTCTTGATCATCCTTCGGGGGTCTCCTCGAGGTCGATGATGTGGGCACCGGTTCGATCACGGTTGGGGCTGTTGGTGGGGTCGATCCGGACCCCTTTGGCCGTGAACCGTCGCTGCGGGAAGTTGAGACGGTCGATCACCACGGCTATCAACCCGAGCAGGACGCCACCTGCGCAAAGGAGCAGCACCGCGGTCTGTGTCATGGGAGCACTGCGGTCTGTGTCATGTCGTCCTCCGACGTGGTTCGCCCTGCTCACCGAGCGTATCGAGCAGCCACCGGTCACCCGAGCACTGGCCGATCGGATTTTCGTCGAGGGGTCGCCGTCGACGGATCAGATGCGACGACTCGGTCACGGTCACGAGGGTGGTCGGACGACCACGGTGACGGAGGATTCGGTGCGGTCGGACCAACGCGACTTGTAGTCCATGTCCATGCCGAGGTCATAGACGGAGGCATCCCCCGAGCACAACAGCGAGTTCACCTGGTGGGCTTGCAGGAGGTTGCCTATCGAGAGATGGGCGGCCGCTTCGACGTAGCTCAGCTGCAGTCCTCGATAGCGATCACCCCGAACGCCTCCGAGGATGAAGCCGAGATCCTGCCCGTCGAGCGTGGCGATGAAGCACCGGCACCGATGCCGAACCTGGAGACGATCGATCATCGTCCGGTAGAAGAGTTCCATTGGCTCGGACGTGATGCCATCGCGGTCGCGGCCCTTCCAACTGCGGCGCTCGATGGCCAGCAGTCGGTCCATCAGATCGGGGTGTCGGCTAACATCGACGAACTCGACGCCCGCCCCCTCGGCTGCCCGCTTCGCCTTGCGCAGGTTGCGTCGGAAGGTGGGTGACCGTCGCTGCCACCAGCCTTCACCATCGAGTTCGGCCAGCCGTCGCACGATTCCCGGGACCGCACCCACGGTCCCCAGGCGACTCAGTGGTCCGGCCACTTGGCGGGCGAGATCCAGATCGGCGGGAAATCCGGGAAGGACGAGCGATGACGAGGGCTCGGCCTCGAGCCGTTCGGCGACCCTCTCGGCGAGGGCCGTCAGGTCACGGCCGAGCATCGGACACGCGAAGCCCCACAGCGGCTCCATCCCCGCGACGAGTCGCTCGCTGTCCGTCGCTTCGTAGGACGCGAGCAGGGCGACGCAGTCGCCGTGGCGTATGACCATCGGCTCGGAGGCGGGTGCGAAGCCTCGGTGTACCGGCAGGATCCAGTCAGGTCCGCTGCACCAGGAATCGATCCCGGGGGTGACGTCGACGGCTGCTTCGATCTCGCTACTGCTGATCTCCGACAGTTCGGGCGGCACGAGCGGCGACGTGGCTCTGACTAGTCGATCTGTTGAAGGAGTTGCTCGTACCGTGCCCGCTTGCGTCTCGACACCAGGCTCTCCACCAGGCGAAGCTTCTGCGTGGACCGATCGACCTGCTTGCCCAGTCGATGGATCTCCTTCTGGGCGGTGGAGAGTTGCTGGGCCGAGGCCGATTCGCTCTCCTGCCAGGCAGCCCAGGCGCGGTCGATCTCGGCTTGAGCCTTCTCGAGGCGCTCGGTCTGGACAGCATGAGCTGTCTGCAACTGGTGGAAATCGTGTTCGAGTCGCTGCCGCTCGGTCTGTTCGGCTTCGAGGTCGTCGGTGGTGGAGCGGAGCTTGGCTGCTGCGGTGTCTCGTTCGGACTCGGCAACGGCGGCTCGGACCTCGGCCTCGGTCACTCGATCCGTCATCTGTGTGATCTCGGCCAGTACCGCAGCCAGCCCATCCGACACCGCGGGATCGCGCAGGTCGATCACCGATCGGTCGAACTCCTTGTCGAGCCATTCGCTCGACATCAGCCACGAACCGTCTTCGGCTCGTTCCACCTCGTCGACTTCGCCGGTTGCCAAACGCCGCCGAAGCGCCCGTTCCGAAACGTGCCATCCACGAACGGCATCTCGAATTCCCACCATTTCCCGCGCCATTCGTCGCAATCTAGCGACCCGACAGCCCGGATGGCTCAAGAGCGATTAGTCCCAACAGCATGACCGGATCAGCGGCCCGGCCCGTCGTCGCCACAGAGACGCTCGTAGGTACGTCGGCTTCGACGCGAGACCAGAGCTTCCAGGGTGTGCACGGACCTTCGGGCGCCGTCGAGTTCCGAGCGCAGCCAATCGATGGTTCGATCTCGGGCACTGAGGATCTCGGCCAGTTCATCACACGTTCTGGCCAGCTCGCGGTGTGCGTCCTGGAGTTGTTCGCTGCGCAAGAGGTTCTCGCTGCGTAGCGCGGCGTTGTCGACTTCGAGCCGGTGTCGCTCGGCTTGTTCTGCTTCGAGGTCGTCGGTCAGTCGTCGAACCTTGCCGACGGCGGCCAGCCGTTCTTGGGTCGCCAGGTCGGCCTTGGTTTCGGCCGCCCCGGTGCGCTCGCTCAGAGCAATGACCTCGTTGAGCGCCTCGGCCAGGCCGGTTGCCACCATCGGGTCCCGAAGGTCGATGATGGTTTCGTGTTCCTCCAGCTCGACACGTGACCCAAGATCCGGCATGGACCGCAACCTAGTTTCTCGTCGTCGGGGATACGGGGATGCTTGTCGAAGCTTCGGAGTGGCGCGTGCCCGCAGCGGAATCGGGCCGGACCGAGCTGCGAGGATGCTGTAAGAAAGGTGTTTGGTGGTCGTCGCAGTTGGTTCATCTTTGTGAAATGAGCCGTTGACGGGTGCTCGGTACCTTCGTTCCATGAAGTGCCCGGACGTTGATCCCTTCCTCGGAACGGAGGTGTCCCAGCTGCGTCCTCCCCGCGGACTGGCCGCAACGTGGTGGCTTCCGAAGCCTCAGGTCGGTAACACCCATCCCGGGGCGTGCAGCCCTCTGGGCATGGTCTCGGCCTGCGCATACTCGGGTGCCTACCCCACCGGCTACGGGTTGTACGACAAGAGCACCGAGGGGCTTCCCGCCCCGTTGTTCGATCGCTATCAATCCTCGGGATTCACCCATTTCCAGCAGTCCGGAACCGGGGCCATTCGGAAGTACTACAACTATCTGCGGGTGACGCCGATGTTGGGTCCGCTGGACGAACTCGGGACCAGTTGGCCGCTGTGGGACGAGACCGCCGAACCCGGCTACTACGCGGCCACCTTGGGCGGCGGTCGCCCGACCGCTGATCAGGCGGTGGGGGACGGCGAGGTCGGCATCCGGTCCGAGATCACCGTAGGGCCCAAGTCGGCCGTGCACCGCTACCGGTTTCCGTCGATCGAAGATGCTCGTGTCGTGGTGGACCTCTCGTGCGGCGGGTTGGTGATCGAGCACGGACGAACGGTCCCGATGAAGGCATCCATCGAGAGTCTCGGTGGGGGAGCTGTCTGTGGTCAGGTGGTCATGGAGGGCGTGCCGGTATCGATCTATGCCGAGCTGGACGCTCCCGCTTCCTGGCGCTCGATGCTCTGGTTCGATCGTCGGTTGATGGAGGGCGGTTCCCGACTCGAGTTCGACTCGCTCCGAGAGACGACGTTGCGTGCCTTCGGGGCGATGTTTCGGGGCCCGATCGAGGCCGGCGACGTCGTCGAACTTCGCATCGGTTTCTCGTTGCGAGGTGTGGAGCAGGCTCGTGCCAATCTCGTCGCAGACTGCGGAACCACGGGACCCGTCTTCTCTCGCCGGCGTCGGCTGACGACCGAGGCGTGGGCCGAGGTCCTGGATCGAATCGAGGTGACAGGAGGATCACCGGATCGTCGGTCGGTGATGGCCACGGCGCTCTACCACTCCCTGATCAAGCCTTGTTTGGCCGCTGACGAGAGTCCGTTCTGGGACAACGACGGGCCCTTCGCCTTCGACATCGCGACGATGTGGGACATCTACAAGACGCAGATTCCACTGTTGACCCTGATCGCACCGGACAAGACGGTCGAGCTGCTGGCTGCGTTGCTCCGAGTCGCCGAACAGGAAGGAAACTTCCCGATTGGCTATCGGATGGCTCGGGGCGCAGATCGATTCTCTCGTCAGGGCAGCGCCTTGGCCCACACCGCCTTCGCTGATCTCTGCCGACTCGGTCTCGGCGACTTCGATTGGGAATGGGTGCTGCTCCACCTTCATGCCGACCTTCGTCGGACCTACGGTGAGGACTACCTGGAGAACGGCTTGGCCCATCCGATCACCCACACGTTGGATCTGGCCACCGGCTACGACTGCACGGCCGAGATCGCCGAGCGGGTGGGCGACCTCGAGCTCGCCGACCGATTCCGGCTGCTGGCCGAAGGCTGGGCGGCCGCGTTCGATCCGGCGACCGGCCTGCTGGTCGACTCGACCTTCTACGAAGGCGGCCGGTGGAACTATTCGTTTCGGTTGCTGCACGACATGTCGACCCGGATCGCCCTCGCAGGTGGCGACGAGGCGTTCGTGCGCTTGCTCGACGCCTTCTTCGGATTCGACGCCGAGCCGGTCGAACAACTCGGACGGTCTCCGTCGGAACACGAGGTTGCCGCCGGCTACCTCCTCGACCGATTCGAGGGTCTCAACAACGAACCGGACATGGAGGCACCGTACGCCTACCACTACGCCGGTCGCCCGGACCGGACGGCCGAAGTCGTTCACGCCATCACGCAGAACATGTTCGGAACCGGACGCGGCGGTCTGCCCGGTAACGATGACTCGGGGGGCTTGAGCTCATGGTATGTCTGGGCATCGCTCGGGCTGTTCCCGGTGGCAGGCCAGGGTGTGGTGTTGATCAGCACGCCGGCCTTCGCGCAGTCCCGGGTGCGGACCGCTCGAGGCGAGTTCTCCGTGATGGCACGGGGATTCGTCGAACCGACACCGGACAGCCCCGCCCAGTTCATCCAGTCGGCCTCGCTCGATGGGGTTGCTCTCGATCGGAGCTTCCTGACCCTGACCGAGCTCCACGCCGGGGGCGAGTTGCTGCTCGAGCTGGGAGCGACACCATCAGCGTGGGGCACGGTGGCTCGGCCGCCCTCGAACCGGGGCGGCCGGCCGTCACCATCCTCAGAACTCAAGAAAGGGATCGAATGACTTCAAACCCTCCCTCCTGGACGTCCGGTCGCCGGTCGACGAGTCCGACGCAAAGACTCGTGATCGTGGTGCGGGCCGACCCGGTGATCTGCGGCCATTCGGGCGAGGCTCGGAACTTGGCCGAGGTCGCGATCGAACGTGGATTCGACGATGTCCGGATCGTGACCTGGCCCATCGAGGTGGTTCAGGCAGCCGGTCTTCCGTTGAAACCACTGGACACGGTCATGCCGTACTCGCCCGGGATCACGGTCGAACGTCCGGGGGCGGTCGGCGATTACAAGGTGCCCGACGGGCGCTTCACCTCGGCCATGAAGGGACGGTTGTTCGAGCTCTTCACCGACGGGGTTCCCACGGTCTGTCTGTCCCTGTACCTGCTCCCGCACGCGACCGTGGTTCAGGAGGCCCTGGTGGCGGCGCGGGCCTCGGGCCTTCCGTGCAATGTGGTGACGCTGGCCGAGGCCGTCGGATCCGACATCACGAACATCGCGCGCAACTGCGTCACCGATGGTCAACTCGGGGCCGCCGCGTATCTGTTCTCCACCTATCTTGCTCATGATCATTGCCTTGCCGTCTCCGACTTCACCAAACAGCAGATCGTCGAGTCGGCCGAGGTCGTCGATGACGAGCTCGGTTCGACCTTCGCCCCGCAATGTCGCCGTCGGGTGCGCATCAGCTATCCCGCGATCGACACCGCGGCCTACATCGGCATCGAGCCGGCGCTGATCGCTCCTGTTCTCCGTGGACGGGGTCTGGAGCAGGACCAGTACGTGCTGTTCCTGTCGCGGATCACTCCGGCAAAGGGTGTGGATGACCTGATCGACGCCTATCGCCGATCGGCGGTGCGGCATCGGATGCCGTTGGTCATCGCGGGTACGGGACCCAACCTGGGTGCCATGCGGGCCCGAGCCGAAGCCAGTTTCGACGAGGGTGGCGTGGTGGTCTTCTTCGACGATGTCGACGATGCAGAGAAGTCGGTTCTGATGGCCGGGTGTGCCGCCTATGCCTTGCCCAGCAAGCCTGCGGTCGAGTTCGTCGAGACGTTCGGGATCGCCCTGGTCGAGAAGATGCTGGCCGGGGGCGGGCCCATCATCACCACTCGAACCGGTGGAATACCCGAAGCAGTCGGCGACACCGCGATCGACATTCCGGCAGGTGATCCGGCTGCGCTGGCCGATGCGCTCGATCTCGCCACACTGGGGCTGTCGGCGGCCGAGCGTAGGAGCCGAGCCGATCTGGCTCGGGCCCACGCCGTGCAATTCGATCGAGGCGTCGTGTTCGATCGAATGATGGAGCCGGTCATGTTGCCGCTCGAGCGCGACCTCGCCCTGGCCTGAACCGCAGACCGACGCTGCCTCAGCCCAGGTGCCTCAGCCCGAGGTGGTCCGGACCGAGGCGGTGGCGGTGAGCGATGCCAGATCCTGGGTTGCTCGGCCAGCCCGCATCGGGACACAGCTCTCGGGAAGCTCGAGGGTCGTTTCGATACCTCGCGCCACCACCTCGTCGAGAAATCGGGGCAGGTGATCCATGGCGCCGGTCGGGAGATCGTGCAGCACGAGCACCGTGTGCTCGTTGGTGTGCAGATCATCCAGTGCCGTGTCGACCCAGCCATCGATGTCCACCCAGTCCCGGGGGACGCTGTTCCACAACAGGACCGAATAGTCCTCGGCTCGGAGCAGTTCGACGGCAGCAGGGCTGAACAGGTGAGGGCCGAGATGGCCCCCATGCCCGAACGGGCGGAACCAGATCGGGCCTCGGGATGTCGCTTGTTCCGGGCTGGGCGTGCACCGCCAGGCGGGCACGTTTGCATCGAGCAGATGCTGTGTGTCGAGGATCTCGTGGTTGGCATGGGCCGGGTCGAGATCGTCCCCGAGCGGCACGCGGTGGTTCATGGAGTGGTTGACCACGATGTGTCCTTCGGCCAGACACCGGCGGGTCAAGGCCGGTCCCTCCGGCGCTGCCAGCATCTGGCCGATCACACAGAAGTAGGCCGGAAGTCGGCGTGCGGCCAGTGCGTCGAGCACCGCCGGCGTGGTGTCGGGCGACGGGCCGTTGTCGAAGGTCAGCGTCAGCCGGGTCATGGTGGGCATCGTACTCCGGGCCGTCTTGGCCGGGAGGTCGAGCGGCGTGGCACGACAGCGCCTGATGCGTGGTGCGGCCGGTCCGTCGAGTAGAACGGCCCGATGGCCCAATTCGTGATTTCGGTGCGGACGTTCAAGGGAGTGACCGAGGTCTTCGACTACATGGCCGACCTGCGAAACTTCGCAGAGTGGGATCCTGGTGTCAGCAAGGTGGCACAGGTCGTGGGCGATGGCGGTGGTGTCGCTTCGTCGTTCGATGTCGACGTGAAGGGTGTCGGCAAGGATCTGACCCTGCGGTACGAGACCACTCGCTACGAGCCGCCGACCGTGGTGGTGGCCCGGGCCGAGAGCTCGATGTTCACGTCGCTCGACAGGATCGAGGTCGTTGCCGACGGTGCCGGGTCCATCGTCACCTACGACGCCCAGCTGACCTTGAACGGCCCCCTGGGGATCGCCGATCCATTGCTGGGTTTGGTGTTCAAGCGGATCGGGGGCCGGGCGGCCAAGGGACTGGTTCAGGTGCTCGACGGCGAAGTCGTCTGAGCGAACGGTCGTCGAAGGTGGACGACGAACCGGTATCGACGCGGCCCTACGTTCCGGCCCTCTCGAAGTGCTAGAACCAGGGCATGGGACGATTGACTCCACGACCGAGAGCCGAGATGAGCGAGGCGCAGCAGGCGCTGTACGACCAGATGGTCGAGGGCCGAGCGGCGACAGCCGACGGTCACATCGGTGGCCCGTTCGATGCCTGGTGTCTGAATCCTTCGACCGGCCGTCGGGTCTGGCAGCTCGGAGGGGCCATTCGCCACAAGCCCTCCATCGACCGCCGCTACATCGAGTTGGCCATCCTGGTCACCGGTCAGTTCTGGCAGGCCCAGTTCGAATGGTTCGCTCACGAGCCCATGGCCCGAGAGGCCGGTGTACCCGAGGGAATCATCGCGTCGGTGAAGGTCGGTGACGAACCGGACTTCACCGCGTCGGGGTCCAACCCGAGCGACGAAGCCTGTTATCGGTTCTGCTCGATGTTGCACCGCGATCGGGCTGTCGACGACGCAACCTACTCCGCGGCCATCGAGCAATTCGGAGAGGCTGGTGTTGCCGAGCTGATCACGACGTGTGGGATGTACACACTGGTGTCGATGACGCTCAACACGTTCCAGGTCGATCTGCCCGACGGTGCCGAGTTGCCGTTTCCCGCTCATTCGTGACACCGCCACTTGCATCCGACGGTGAACGCTCGACGGTGCGCGTCACCTGTACGCATGATTGTCCGGATGCGTGCTCGACGTTGGTCACCGTCGAGAACGGTACGGCCGTGGCGATCGGGGCGGACGATCGTCACCCCGTGACCGGCCGCCACCTGTGCTCCAAGGTCGACCGATACCTCGAGCGGGTCTATGACCCGACCCGGTTGACCACACCGCTACGTCGGGTCGGGGTCAAGGGTCGAGGCGAGTTCGAGCCGATCACCTGGGACCGAGCCCTCGAGGAGATCACGCAACGATGGCGCCAGATCATCGACGACTCCGGTCCCGAAGCGATCCTGCCCTACTCGTATCTCGGCAGCATGGGCGCATTGGCCGCGTTCGGTCCCTCGTTCGCACTGTTCAACCATCTCGGCGCCAGTCAGTTGCAGCGGTCGATCTGCGGCGGTCAAGCCCTGGCCATCAACAACGCCCTGGGGCCCATGCAGGTCGATCCCGAACTACTACCCCATGCCGAGCTGATCATTTGCTGGGGTATCGACGTGGTGTCGACCTCGATCCACACGTGGGACCTGATCCGATCGGCCCGCAAGAACGGGGCGCGGTTGGTGGTGGTCGATCCGTACCGCTCGCCGACGGCGAAGCGAGCCGATGTCCATCTTGCCCTTCGCCCGGGTACCGATGGGGCGCTCGCGCTCGGCATGGCCCATGTCGTGATCGCCCAGGGCCTCACCGACGAGCACTATGTCGAACAACACACGCGTGGCTTCGACGAGTTCGCGGCCGAGGTTGCGCTGTGGCCGCCGGACCGCGCCGCCGAGGTCACGGGGCTTGCCGAGAATCAGATCATCGAGCTGGCTCGACAGTATGCAGCGGCGGTGCCGGCGGCCATTCGTTTCGGCGTTGGCATGCAACGGGCCGCTGGTTCGGGAATGGCAGTGCGGGCCATCCAATGCCTTCCGGCCTTGACCGGGCAGTGGCGCCATCGCGCCGGCGGCATCGTCAACGCTCGGACGATGGCGTTGCTCGGCTTCGACAAGATGTGGGGCCCCGGTCCCGGTTCGGCCCGAACGTTCAACATGATCCAGCTCGGCCAGGCGCTCACCGACTCTGCGCTCGACCCGCCAGTTCAGGCGCTGTTCGTGTGGAACTCGAATCCGGCCATCATCTCCGGGGACCAGAATCACATTCGGCGAGGGCTGGAGCGAGAGGACCTGTTCACCGTGGTGCACGACCTCTTCCTGACCGACACCGCCCGCTATGCCGACATCGTGCTGCCGGCGCCGTCGATGATCGAGCACGATGAACTGGTCGGGTCCTGGGGGTTCAACTACGTCTCGGTGAATCGGGCTGCGATCGCTCCCATCGGTGAGTCGAAGCCCAATAGCGAGGTCGCTCGTCTGTTGGCAGACCGGCTCGGTATCGAGGACCCCGTCTTTTCGATGAGCGATGCCGAGCTGATCGGTTTCTGCCTCGACGGTTCGGGGGCCGAGGAGGCCGGCGCGTCTGCGGGCCGCCTCGACGAGGAGGGCTTCGTCCGTCTGCCCCATCCCGGCGGTGAGGTCCCGTTCGCCCACGGCGGATTCCCGGGCTCGCCCGATGGCCGCTTCGAGTTCAGTTCGGAGCGTTTCGATCAGGCCTTCGGGCTCGGAGGAGTGCCCCGATTCATAGCGCCGGCCGAGAGCCCGGAGTCGCGACCGGAATTGGCCGAGCGTTACCCGCTGCGGTTGTTGACGCTCAAACGTCCGCACAGCATCAATTCGTCGTATGGAGATCTGCCGGTGCTACGAGGTGCCGAACCGGAGCTGCTCATCGAGATGCATCCGAGCGACGCCCGAGATCGTGGATTGCGTGCCGGTGATCGGGTGGCTGCTGTCAACGATCGGGGGCGGGTCGAGGGACGGGTTGCGGTGACCGAAGCCGTGATCGAGGGCGTGGTCGTGGTGCCCTTCGGTCGTTGGCTCGACGGTGGACAGGGCGCCAATGCGCTCACCAGTGACCGCTTGGGGGACCTCGGCGGGGGACCGACGTTCTGCGATGTCCTGGTCGACGTCGTGACGAGCCCCGAGTAGTAGCGGGTCTCGGGTGGTCGCGGCCTCGAGTTGCCGCTGATCTCTGTTACGAACCTGCGACAGCTTTCGAGTTGTGGAACTGGTTCCCCTTGAACCCTCGTCACAGCCGCCGACCGGGAACGAGATCGAGGAGAACTCCATGACACCGAACACCACGATGGCTCGCCGCCGATGCCCGAGGCGACTGTGGTCGCTCGTGTTGAGCCTGCTCCTGCTGGCCACGGCATGCAGTTCCAACGACGAGGACAGCAGTACGGCTGACTCAGGTTTCGACACCGCCGGCGTTGCGACCGATGCCGAGATGGAGCCTGACGAGGTCGAGGTCTTCGCCGAACAACGTGCGGTCGAGGACGCTGCTTCTGACGAAGCCTCCGCCGACGGCGTTGCCCTCGCCGATTCGGGCGCGCCAGCCAGTGCGGCCACGCCGACGGGGTTGACTCCGGCCGATCTCGGACGCGACATCATCTTCACCGCCGAGGTCGAGGTCGACGTCGACGACGTGGCCAGTGCCGGCGAGGAGGCAGTGGCAGCGATCGACCGACTCGGCGGATTCGTGTTCGGTCAGGAGTCCATCGGAGGTGCCGAACCGTCGTCGATCTTCACGTTCAAGGTGCGTCCAGCCGACTTCGGCCGAGCCCTGGAGACCCTCGCCGGGATCGGGGATCTCCGCAATCAGTCGGTATCGGCCGACGATGTCACCGAACGTGTGGTCGACATCGAGAGCCGCATCCAGGTGGCGGAGTTGGGCGTCGAACGGCTCCGGGCCGCACTGGAGGCGACGGTGTCGCTCGATGACTTCGCCGAGGTCGAGCGACTCTTGATCGATCGTGAGACCGAGCTGGAGTTGCTCCGAGGTCAGCTGCGCTCGGTACAGGACCAGATCGACCTGGCCACCATCACCCTGATCCTTTCCCAGGACCGGGTGCAGAACAATCTCGAGCTGGTTGTGTCGGTGTACGAAGAGCACGACGACGGTCTGGCGTGCCCTGGTCAGCAAGACCTGTCGGTCGAGGCGAAGACGGATCTGACGGTCTGTTTCGAACTGGTCAACACCGGCGATCAGACCCTCGGTGAGCTCACGTTGACCGATACGGGGCTGGGCATCGATGCCGAGACGGCACTGATCTCGGTGTTCGGTGGCCTCGACGATTCGCTGGCACCCGGTCAGAGCTTGATCGTTGCCTTCGAGACGTCTCCGGAGCGCGATCTTCGGTTGCGGACGCGGGCCGGTGGCCAGCCGGTGGCCGTCGAGGGTGGGGAGCCGGCCGGGCCTCCTGTCTCCACGGTACGGAACCTCGACCTGCGAGTCCGTCCCGGTGACGATGCACCGGGCTTCTCCGACGGGTTCGGCGCCGGTCGCGACCTCCTGGCCGGCTTGTGGTCGATCGCTCGGGTGGTTGTCGGATTCCTCGTTCCGCTGCTGGTCCTGCTGCCGTTCTTCGCTGCATTCGGATGGTTGGCTGCGCAATGGCGGAAACGCTCCGCGGTCCGGCGAGCGCACAAGCGTGCGGCCAAGGCTCCGATGGCTCCTCCGCCCCCCAGCTTCGTGCCCCCTTCACCTCCGACGCCTCCCGCTGATGTCGGCGCTAAATCAGGGACCGACGGCTAGCGCCCGAGCCCGTTCCTGGAACCGATAATCGCATCGGATGGAAGAGCGTTCGGCATAGGTTGGCACCGTGTCCGTTCGTTGGCTGTATGCGTTGAACTTCCTGATGGCCACGTCCATCGGACTCGTGTTCGTCTTCCTGGCCGATGTCCAGGACCGGTACGGCTTGGCCGATTGGCAGCTGGGCTTCGTGGCATCGATGGGGTTCGTCGCGGCGCTGGTGACGCAACTGTTGCTGGCGCCGGCCCTCGACCGGGGTCACGTCCGAAACCTCGCCTGGCTGGCGGTGGTGGTCGGAGCGGCCGGTACGGCCGGTTTTGCCGTCGCTGACTCCTTCTGGCTCTTGGGCCTGGCTCGTGGGATGTCGGGGGTCGGACTCGGGCTGTTCGGCGTCGTGGCCCGCAAGGTGCTGATCGGCCTCGACATCGCCGGCGGTGGAGCGAAGGTCGGAATGTTGTTGTCCACCGCAGTCGCCGGCTTCCTGGCCGGCCCCGGGTTGGGGGCCGCACTGGGCGCCATCTCGTTTCGCACACCGTTTCTGGTGGTGGGCGCATTGATCGTCGTGGTCGGCCTTCCGGCCGCTCGGCTGGCAGCGTCGCGTCCGGTTGCGACGGCTCCCGTCGACTACCGGGATGTGGGCCTCCTGCTCCGCAAGCCTCGCGTGCAGGTGGCCGTTCTGGCTCAGCTCCTCGTGTTCGGCTTCATCGGCATCTTCGATGCGACCATTGATCGCTACCTCACCGATCTGGGCGCGAGCACAACTGCGATTGCGTTCGCCATCCTGGTGACCGGTTTGCCGTTGTTGGTCATCCCGTCGCGGGCGGGAGCGTTGGCCGAACGTGTGGGGGGTGCGCGTGTGGTGTTCCCCGCGATGCTGTTGGCCCTGCCCTGCATGGCGTTGTTCGGCGTCGTGCCGGGAGCATTCATGTTCGCGTTGGTCGGGTTCTTCCAGGGCGCGTCGGAGTCGTTCGCTTCGATGGGGGGCCAAGTACTGGTGCTCGAGGCCTCGGGGGCCGAACGCTCGGCCATTGGGAGCGCAGTTCTGGAAGTGGTCGGAATGGCGACTGCCGCCATCACGTCGGTCCTGGCTCCCATTGTGTACGGAAGTCATGGGTCGGAGACCCTCTTCGGGGGCTATGCCGCGTTCGGTGTTGTGGTGGTGGTCGTCGCTGCCTTGCGCATCCGATCCATCCCGGCTGACCTGCCGAGGTGATCTCAGGGCTCCAGAACGATCCAGCCTCGGCTCTGGAGTTCTGCAGCCAGTTCCTGGTCGGAGTACTTCCCCAGCGCGAGTTGTCGGGTCGTGCGTTTGGCCTCTGCCGGCACCGAGGGTGTCTGGGATTCGAACGGAGTCTGTTCGAGCTGTTCGATGAACGTGTCCGCTTCCTCGACGGTGAACTTGCCGCCGGCCTGTCGTTGGCTGAACCCCATCGGGCCTCGTGCGTCGCGGAAATCGCGATGACCGGCTTGATGGAGCAGCGCCAACAGTTGTTCGATCTGTCGGTGATTGGCGGGAGGTCCCGAGTTCTGTCCGAAGGCCATGCCGGACAGTCTCTCACGCCCCTGTGACAAGCGAACCAGGAGTGCGCGATGGCCCAGACCTCGGTCGGATCGATCGGGATCGTCGTGTTCAGAGCTCGTTCTGTGGGGTGTGTCCCGGTTGCTCGGACGCATCGCCGGTGGCCGAGGTCGATTCGTTGCGGAGCCAGATCGTGCGCTGGGGGAAGGGGATCTCGATTCCTGCCTCGTCGAACGCCCGCTTCAATCGAGCCCGAATGACGCGTGCCACCACGAACTGCTCGGCCGGCTCGGTCTTGACGACGGCCCGAATGACGATGGCATCGGGCCCGAACGATTCGACGCCGAGTACCTGAGGTTCCTCGATGATCGTCGCGTCCTCGAGGTTCTCGTGCCACAACGTGTCCAACACGGACTTGATGGTCTGGGTGGCGAAATCCAGGTCGGTGTCGTAGGCGACTTCGATGTCGAGCAACGACTTCGACCAGAGCTGCGACGTGTTCCCGACACGTCGGATCTCGCCATTCGGAACGATCCAGAGCACACCGGCGGCGTCGCGCAGGCGCGTCGTTCGCAGCGTCACGCTCTCGATGACTCCGATCGCCTCGCCGACATCCACGATGTCTCCAACGCCGTACTGATCTTCGATGAGGATGAAGATGCCGGCCAGGAAGTCGCGGACCAGTGATTGGGCACCGAAGCCGAGGGCCACACCGGCCACGCCGGCTCCGGCGATGAGAGGTGCCAGGTTGATGTCGACTTCGCCCAGGATCATCAGCGCAGCGAAGAACCAGATGGCTGATCGGGCCAGACTCTTCAGAACGGCTGCGAGGGTGACCGTTCGCTGTCGGGTACGCAACTGCTGGTCTCCGAGCGAGCGGACACGATCCATGCCGCGGGTGACCAGACTGTCGTCGCCCGATTCGTCAGTTGCCGGCCCTTGGTGCGAACCCAGCCCGTCGACGAAGCGGGTGATGGAAGCCGAAACGATCTTGGAAAGGATGTACGCCGCGAGCAGGATCAGGCCGATGCGCAGTGGCCGGTCGATCAACCAGTTCGTCAGTCCTGCGATTCGTTCGCTTCCCGTCCGGTCGAACACGACCTCGCACAGGAGCCCCGGCTCGTCTCCGCAGGCTGAGGTGACATCGGCGAATGTCAGGGCAGAGACGGGCAGTCCGGTCACGGGGCTGACCGTAGCGCGCCCGACCGGACGAACGAGCGGTCTGCCATTTGGTGTCGTCGGCACCCCATAGCCGCGTGGCTGTGGCCGATACTGCGGCCGTCGACTCTCCCGATGCGAGTGCATCCAGCGCCATGATCCCAACCCGCGACAACGAGACGCACATCGAGGCGGCCCGCCTCGGCATGCTCATTCCCGCGGTCCGCAGATCGTTCCTGACCAGCGCCCTCTCCATCACCATCTTCTCGGTGTTGCTGTTCCGTTTCAGCCCGGTTGGCCTCTCGCTTTGGTTGGGGCTGCGGGCGGTCGTGACGGTCGTCGGTCTCGGCGTTCTCCAGCAACTCTCTGCTCCAACGGTGACGTCGACTCGTCGAAAGCGGTCTCTCGTCACGCTGATGGCGGTCAGCGGCGTGGTGTGGGGACTCATCCCTGCCTTCGTGCAGCCCGCTGATCCGGAATGGAGAGCGGTGACGATCCTGTGGCTGTTCGGCAATCAGTCGGTGATCACCGCCGTGTGCTCGGCCTCCCGTGCAGTCTTTCGGGCTGCGGCGGGAAGCGTGACCCTCGTCGGAGCGGTAGCCATCGCCAGCGGCGGCGACTCGTTCGGGTTGGTGCTCGCCGCCCTGCTCTTGCTCGGCGGTGTCTATTCCTCCAGCATCTCGACCTCCATCCACCGGGTCGTGACCGCTGCGATCGAAGGGCAGCTGGAGACGGCGGAACTGGCCTCGTCACTCACGCAGCGTCAGGTCGAACTCGAATCGGCCAACCGATTGTTGGAGGATCTGGCCAGTCGAGATGGCCTGACCAGGCTCCCGAACCGTCGGAGCTTCGCCACTTCTGTTGCCGATGAGGACGGGCACCTCCGGGTCGGTTGCTGGGTCGGCTTCATCGACCTCGACCGGTTCAAGACCATCAACGACACGCTCGGACATGCCGTCGGCGACCTTGTCCTGATCACCGTGGCCGATCGCTGGTCGAGGCTGCTCCCAGTCGGGGCGTTGCTCGCTCGGACCGGCGGGGACGAGTTCGCTCTTTTCCTACCGAACGCCGGGGCAGACGAAGCACTCGAGTTGGCGCAGCGACTCATCGGCTCGCTGGCCGACCCGATCGACGTCGACGAAGCGAACCCCATCGACGTTTCCTGCTCGATCGGAATGTGTCGCGGCGCTGCCGGCGAACCGTTCGCATCGGCAATGGTCCGGGCCGATGCCGCGCTCTATGAGATGAAGACCAAGGGCCGCAACGGAGTCGTTCTACGCTCCGCCGCCACGACGGATCCCGCCACGACGGGATTCGACGAAGGCGCATGATCGGGTCGGGCCGACACGGACCTCGTGGTGCTGGGCCGGACCGGCGGACCCGGTTGTTCCCTCGGCCCACCTGATCGGTAGGTTGGCCGATGTGGCCGAGGCTCTCAGCGACGAACAGCGACGAGACGCCGCCGCCGGTGACGTCAACGTGCTTGCGTTTCTGATGCTGGTCGGCAGCTCGGTCTTCGCTCTGGTCAACCTCTGGGTCGGGACGATGAGCTGGATCGCTGTCGTCTTGTCGGTCACGTCGACGATGGCATGGTCGGGCGGGCTCTGGCGCCGATCGCCGGTCACCACCTCGTTCGTCAAGATCGGTTTCGGGTTGAGCGGCCTTGCCGCCCCCGTGTTCGGCCTCGTCG
>ERZ888423.636-NODE-636-length-35210-cov-15.518020_pt1 | contig 35210 bp, 32 predicted proteins | sample MGYA00520523_ERZ888423 | MGnify/ENA primary metagenome ERZ888423 (study PRJEB32303, sample SAMEA104408611) | aquatic metagenome | biome: Brackish water; feature: Pelagic; material: water | place: Baltic Sea | collected 2014-06-08T10:24:00 | depth 30,27 m ...
AACTCATCGAGGGCGGCGTCGACCCGGGCCACCACCCCGGACACCGTATTCGAAAACATGTTCGAATAATAAACCCGGGCGCCGACACAACCCACCCCCACCAACCCAACTGTGGATCAAATCGACACTGTGCAGAAAGGCCATCCCGGCAGGACAGCCATCTCCGAATAGCCGTCGACCTAGGCGGGACCGAATCCGTAAACCTGCCCGGCACTGGTGGCCGCTACCACCCGGCGGTCCGATCCAACCGATATCCCGACCGGGTAGCCGGCGGCATCCGGAAGCGGGTAGCTGTTCAGAGTTCGCCCGTCGGCGGGATCGAAGACCAGCAGCGACTGTCCCGGCGGGTCGGTTGCCACGACGGTATAGGCCACCTGTGCGCCGGCTTGGCTGGAGGTGCTCAGGGGAATGAGATCGTCGCGTCGCCAGGTAACCTCGGCGCGGTCTCCGTCGTCCCTGAGTCCAACCAACCTGGTGTCGGGTCCGCCGCCGGCGATGATGAGGCCGCCGGGCGCCACGGTGGGTGGTGTTTGGGGCTGAAAGCCCAGTGCCACAGACCACTTGGGCGTGCCGTCCTGTGCGTTCAACGCCCATAGCCGACGATCGCGGCCATTGACGTACACGGTTTGGCCGTCCTCGGCGAACACCGGAGCGCCCAGCACGCCGGTGGTGACGGCCGCGCTGGTCCATTCCGTGACGAGCAGTGGCGTGCCCCCGGGTTGATAGCGCAGTGCGGTCAGCACCGACGCCGCGGCGCCCGGCTGCCACACTCCCAGCACGGCCAGTCGACTTCGTGACGAGAAGGCCGGTGCGGTCGGAACCGGACAACCGGGAAGAGACTGCTGGCAGTCGGTCAGTCCACGGGTCGCATCAGTTGGGTTGACGCCCGCGACGAGGTCGATCGGGGTGCCCACCACGTCACCGCGGTGCGAATCGAAAACGAGCACCTGCCCGAGGTGAGTAACCACGAGAAGCTTTCCATCGCCGAGAAACCTTGCGGTGGTCGGCATTCCGATCACGGGGGTGCGCCAGCGGACCCACTGGGTAGGGGGATAGGAGAGCATCAAACCGGGCTGGCCGATGTAGAGATTGTCGAATCCGTCGAATAGTGCGCTGGAGAATCCGCCGCCGAGAACCATCCGGGTACACCAGCGTTGCCGGCCCGAATTGCCGTTCTCCCACACCATCAGTGAGCAACCGCCAGCGGTCTGGCCGTTGACGGCGACATAGCCGCCACCCAGGGCCGCCGCCGCACCCAATTCGCCCTTGACCGATCGACTCCACTGCGGTGCCAGTGCGGCCGCACCGTCGGTGGCGCTATGACTGGTATTGCCGGCGTCGGCGTACTGAGCGCTCCAACCCGGCGCTGCGGCGGATTCCACCCAGGAGTCGGTTCCGCTGCAGGCCGCCAAGGAAGGGATGAGTAGCGCTGCGGCGGACAATACAAGGACCCTTCTGGTCCAATCGGGCCGCAGTATCGGTGTCCTGACCATCCAGGGGAGACTAACTCCCCCGGGGCGATGCCAGGCGCATCCCGTGGCCGTCCTAAGCTCAAATCCGTGGAACTCAACGGAGTCAGTGCAATCGTCACGGGTGGGGCATCGGGGATCGGCGCGGCCTCGGCCAGCCAACTGGCCGATCGCGGCGCTCGGGTCGTCATCGCCGACATGCAAGCCGAACGTGGACAGAAACTCGCCGAGGAGATCGGTGGGGTTTTCGTCCAGGTCGACGTCACCAAAACAGAACAGATCGAGGATGCGGTGAATACCGCAATGGACCTCGGCCCCCTGCGCGTGCTGGTCAACTCGGCCGGGGTCGGCTGGGCGCAGCGCACCATCGGCAAGGACGGTGAATTCGCCTCGGCGCACGACCTCGACGCCTACCGCAAGGTCATCGCGATCAACCTGGTCGGTACCTTCGACTGTATCCGCCTGGCGGCGACCGCGATGAGTCGGCTCGAGGCAAGCGGCACCGGTGAACGCGGTGCGATCGTGAACATGACCAGTGTGGCCGCTTTCGATGGACAGATCGGCCAGGCGGCGTACTCCTCGTCCAAGGGCGGCGTCGCCGGCCTGACGCTACCGGTGGCTCGCGACCTTGCCGCGGTGGGCATCCGGGTCAACACGGTCGCCCCGGGCCTCATCGACACGCCCATTTACGGCGAGGGCGAACACTCTGAAGCCTTCAAAGCCAAACTCGGCGAATCGGTGTTGTTCCCGCACCGCCTCGGCAAGGCTGAGGAGTTGGCCTCGATGGTTATCGAGTTGATCACCAACTCGTACATGAACGCCGAGGTGGTCCGCGTCGACGGCGGCATCCGGATGCCGCCGAAGTAGACCGGCCGCGGGCGGCACGGCTGGCTCACCGACTACGCTCTACCGCCATGACGAGCATGTGGGGTGCGCCGATCCACAAGCGCTGGCGGGGTTCCCGGTTGCGCGATCCCCGCCAAGCCCAGTTTCTTACGACGGCATCGTTGAAGTGGGTGATCGCTAACCGCGCGTACACACCCTGGTACCTGGTGCGCTACTTCCGGCTGCTGAAGTTCAAGCTGGCCAACCCCCACGTGATCACCCGCGGCATGGTGTTTCTGGGCAAGAACGTCGAAATCCACGCCACCCCGGAACTGGCCCAATTAGAGATCGGCCGCTGGGTCCACATCGGCGACAAGAACACCATCCGGGCCCACGAGGGTTCCCTGCGCCTCGGCGACAAAGTCGTCTTCGGCCGTGACAACGTCATCAACTGCTACATCGATATCGAGTTCGGCGACTCGGCGCTAATGGCGGACTGGTGCTACGTCTGCGACTTCGACCACCGGATGGACAGCATCGAGTTGCCGATCAAGGACCAGGGCATCGTCAAAAGCCCGGTGCGGATCGGCCCGGACACCTGGATCGCGACGAAAGTGACCATCCTGCGCGGGACCACCATCGGCCGTGGCTGCGTGCTCGGCGCGCACGCCGTCGTGAAGGGCGACATCCCGGACTACTCGATCGCGGTCGGCTCGCCGGCCAGGGTGGTCAAGAACCGAAAGCTGGCGTGGGAGACCTCCGCCGCCGAGCGTGCTGAACTTGCCGCACACCTGGCCGACATCGAGCGCAAGAAGGCCTCGCGGTAGGGCCCCAGCCCCGCGCCGCAACGCCGCAAGCAGACGTAAAATCCTCCGGACACGCCGCGCCATGGGCGACTTTGAGTCTGCTCGGCGCGCGGGCGAGAAGGGTCAGCGGTCCGGAAGTGCGTGCTCGATGATCGGCCGGCGGCCCTGCGGTTCGCGCTCGCCCCTTTTGGCCCCCTGATAAACGTGCGCAGTCTCGGCGGCCACGGTGTGCCAGTCGAAATCCGAAGTGAGACGGGCGCGCGCGGCCACGGCGCGTTGCTGCGCGGCGGCCGGGTCGCCGAGCGCGCGGCGCACTGCGGCGGCCAGGGCGGCGACGTCGCGCGGCGGGAAGGACAGCCCCGTCTCGCCGTCGATGACGGCCTCGCCGAGACCGCCGGCATCCGAGGCGACCAGCGGGATGCCTGCGGCAGCCGCCTCCAGTGCGGCGATGCCGAACGGTTCGTAGTGGCTCGGCAGCACCGCCAAGTCGGCCCGGTGCAACGCGGCCAGCAACGCGTCGTGGTCCAGTCGGCCGGCGAACCGCACCGCTTTGAGCACCCTGTGCTTGCGCGCCACGTCGATCAGCCAGTCCTGCTGAGTGCCGTCGCCGGCGACGGTGAGGGTGGTGCCGGGATGGGCCCGACGGATCTGGGGCAGCGCCGCGATGGCGTCGTGAACACCCTTCTCGTACTCCAGCCGGCCGACGTAGAGCAACTCTGGCGGGTCGGGACGGCCGGTGCGGGCCGCGAATGGCCAACGGCTGGAGTCGATTCCGTTGCGGATGACGGTGACGGCCGACAATCCGGGTCCGAACAGTTCGGTGATCTCGTCGGCCATCGAATGTGAGCAGGCGATCAGGGCATCCGATTCGCGGGCCAGCCAGGATTCGCTGGCGTGCACCTGACGACTGATCGGTCCGGCCACCCACCCGGAATGGCGGCCGGCCTCGGTGGCATGGATGGTGGAAACCATTGGTGCGTCGAAGAACTCGGCGAGCGCGATCGCCGGGTGTGCCACCAGCCAGTCGTGGGCGTGCACCACGTCGGGCAGCCAGCCCTGCGTGTGCAGTTGCAGTCCGGCGCGGATCATGGCGTGGCCCATGGCCAGCGTCCAGGCCATCATGTCGGTGCCGAAGTCGAACTCGTGCGGGTCCTGTGCCGCGGCGATCACCCGTACGCCCTCGTGGATGCCGTCGGTGCTCGGGTGACTGGCGGGGTCGGTGCCGAACGGTCGACGCGACAGCACCACCACGTCGTGACCGTCGGCGGCCAGAGCGGTCGCGAGGTGGTGAACGTGCCTGCCGAGGCCGCCGATGACCACCGGTGGGTACTCCCACGAGACCATGAGGACCTTCATCGGGGCAGCCGCCGGGCATCGAGGGCGCCGAACAGTCCGTCGGCGCGGTTCCAGTTCGCGGCCAGACGTACCGCGGCCTCGCGGTGCCCGCCCGCCAACGCATCGGCGATCTCGCGGGTGGCGTGGGCGTGCAGGTGGGCGCGGTAGCGCGCATAGTCGGCCGCCGAGTCCTTGCTGACCATGAACGGCCAGTCGCTGGATACCGTCAGCAGCGTCTCGCGCAGGATCTGATCGGCGACCGGGTCGCGGGTCGGCGCGGCCCCGGTCTGGGACAGCGCCTTGTCCACGCAGCCGAGTGCGGTGTCGACCACCTCGGTGTTGAGTGCCACCAGGTCGGCCACCTTCGGCCCGGCCCACACCTGCCAGTCCTTGCCCGAACCCCAGGAACTCGGCGGCAGGTCGACGCCCGCGCCGACGAATCCGCCGCCCAGTGCGTCGTTGAGGGTGCCGATGCGGATCCCGGCTTCGGGTAGCGCACGCAGTAGGCGCTCCAGCCAGATCGGGCCCTCGTACCACCAGTGCCCGAACAGTTCGGTGTCGAAGGCCGCCACCACGTGCGCGGGCCGCCCGATGCGCTGGGATTCGCTGACAAGCCGATCGCGCACCAACTCCACGAAATCGGCGACGTGGGTGTCGATCACGCGGTCGGCGCGGTCGGGGTCGTAGGGGGCCTTGGCCTCGGAGTCCACACCGCGACCGGTGACCCGGGCCGGTTTGAGACCGGTCAGGTGATCGAAAGTGTGGAAGTCGCGGTAGGCGGCATTGCCGGGGTAGCCGGATTTTGGCGACCACACCCGATAGGAGACCTTGAGGTCACGACCGAAGGCCACCACGTCGGTTCCGGCGACCGGGCGGCCGAGCGCGGTGTCGCCGTGTAGGGAAGGCCCGTCGACCATGAAGTGTCCGATGCCGGCGGCGGCGTAGTCACGCTCCATTCCGGGGGCGTAGGCGCACTCCGGTGCCCAGATTCCGGTCGGCGTGTGACCTAGGCGCGCACCGGCATCGGCCAGGCCTTCGCGCAATGCGAACTCCCGAAGCCGGGGGTTCAGCAGCGGCTGGAACGGATGCGCCAGTGGGCCCCCGAGTAACTCGACGGCGCCGCAATCAATCAGCTCTCGAAGCAGCGGACTCGCTCCGTGGCGCCACCGCGCGGCGAAGTCATCCAATGCCTGTTCGGCTTCGGCGTATTCCCGAATCCCGAAGCGTCGCAGGGCCTCCGGTGTACTCGCGGTGCCGGCTGCGGCACCTGTGGCGGTGTGCATCGTGGCGGCTTCCAGCGCTCGCAGTTGCCAGTTTGCCAGCCAGCGGTGCATCCCGTCGAGGCAGTAGGGGTCGTCGAGTTGTGCAGCGACCACCGGCGTCATTCCGAGGGTGACCAGACCGCGACGGTTCTCGGCGGCCAGCGTCCTCAGCACGCGCATCAGTGGCAGATAGGACGCCGCCCAGGATTGATAAAGCCACTCTTCTCCGACCGGCCAGCGGCCGTGATGGGCCAGCCAGGGCAGGTGGGTATGCAGCACGAGGCTGAACTGACCGGGGACCGTCTGCGTGCTTCTGCTCACGGGCGCACCGCGATCGCCAGCAGATCGAGGCTCTCGTCGATCTCGCGCCCGGAATCGTCGACGATGTCGAAGTCCGCGCAACTGACCGCCGCCACATCAGCCAGCAGATCATCGGGCCACGGGGTGCCGGCGAGTGCGCGAACGATCTGAGCGTTGATGATCGAACCGCCGTGGCGGCTATCCATGTTGATCAATCGCGGGCCGTGGAAGACCCCACTCATCGACCGCACGACGAACCCGCCGTCGGTGAGGAGCGTGCGCAACTCGGCGGCATTGAGTTCGCGGGTGTGGAATGGGTTGACCGGGGTGTCGCTGTCTGGCGTGAAGGTGATCCGGTTGGGCGTCGACATCAGCAGTGACCCGCCCGGCCGCAACACCCGTAAGCATTCGGTAATGAATTGTGGTTGATCCCACAGATGCTCGATGACCTGGAAGTTCACCACGACGTCGACGGAGGAGTCGGGCACCGGCAGCGAAGCGAGATTGGCCGCGAGAACCTCGACCCGGGGGTACCGGGCGCCCACGTGGGCGACGGTGGCGGCGTCGTAGTCGACGGCCACCACTCGCCTAGCCACCGATGCGATGAGGTCAGCCCCGTAGCCCTCGCCGCAGCCGGCCTCGAGCACGTCATGACCTGCGCAGATATCAACGCACCGTCGGTAGGCCACTTCGTGGCGACGGAACCAGTAATTTTCCACCGGCAAGCCGGGAACGGTCCGCTCGCCGGTCAGTGGCAGGGAACTGTCGGCTGCGTCGCTGCGGTGCGCGTTCATCGCAAGGCAGGCTAACCCGGCCGGCCCGGATCGAGAACCTCTCGGGTTGCGACAGGGGGGTGAGAGCACGGCGGTGGGCCAGCTATGGTGAGGGTGCAAGCCACCGATGTTACTGGTCGGTAACATAGTGTGGTCAGCGATTGTTCCCGAAACGAGCGGCCCACCGGTCGTTCGACGCCTGCCAGGAGGACTAGCCATGACCAACATCGTGGTTTTGATCAAACAGGTCCCGGACACGTGGTCTGAACGCAAACTCAGCGACGGTGACTACACCCTTGATCGCGAGGCGGCCGACGCCGTGCTGGACGAGATCAACGAACGCGCCGTCGAGGCGGCGCTGCTGATCAAGGAGAAGGAACAGGCCGAAGGTGGGGAGGGCAAGGTCGTCGTCCTGACCCTCGGACCCGAGCGGGCCGGCGAGGCGATCCGCAAGGCGCTGTCGATGGGTGCCGATGAGGCCGTACATGTGCTCGATGACCGCGTAGCCGGATCGGACATGGTGCAGACCGCCTGGGTGCTGGCGCACGCGATTGGCCAAGTCGAACCACCGGCAGACCTGGTGATCACCGGCAACCAGGCCACCGACGGCACCGGCGGCACCGTTCCGGCGATAATCGCTCAGAACCTTGGGGTGCCGCAGTTGACCCACATGCGGGAGTTCACGGTCGACGGCGGGAAGATCACCGGACTTCGCGAAACCGACGAGGGCCAACAGACGCTGGAAGCAACATTGCCGGCCGTCGTCAGCGTGCACGAGAAGATCAACGAACCGCGCTTCCCCTCCTTCAAGGGCATTATGGCCGCGAAGAAGAAAGAGGTCCGCACCCTCACGCTCGATGACATCGGGGTCGGTGCCGACGACGTCGGTCTCGCCAACGCCAACTCGAAGGTCTTCTCCGCGGCGCCGCGGCCGGCGAAGAGTGCCGGTGAGAAAGTCAGTGACGAAGGCGACGGCGGCACGAAGATTGCCGAATACCTCGTCGCGCAGAAAATCATCTAGGACTGTTCAAACCCATCTAGGACCACTTCACATCACCGAGGACCCCTTCCGACAGGAGATAGAGAACCGCTATGGCTGAAGTACTTGTGCTCGTCGAGCACTCCGAAGGCGCGGTGAAGAAAGTCACCGCTGAACTCCTCACCGCCGCACGTGCGCTAGGTGAGCCGTCCGCCGTGGTCATCGGTGGCCCCGGCACGGCGGCCCCGTTGGTGGAGGATCTCAAGTCCGCCGGTGCCGTGAAGATCTACGTCGCCGAATCCGACGACGTCGACAACTATCTGATCACCCCGTTCGTCGACGTGCTGGAGAGCCTCACCGAGTCGGCGAGTCCGGCCGCGGTGCTGATCCCCGCCACCGCCGACGGCAAGGAGATCGCCGGTCTGCTGGCTGCCCGAATCGGTTCCGGCTTGCTGTGCGATGTTGTCGAGATCAAGGCCGACGGAACCGCGATCCACTCCATCTTCGGCGGCGCGTTCACCGTTGAATCGAAGTCCGAAACCGAGGTGCCGGTGATGACCGTGCGTCCCGGCGCGGTCGAACCGGTAGCGAGCACCGCCGCCGGTGAGCAGGTCACCGTCGCGGTGCCCGCCCCGGCGGAGAACGCCACCCGGGTGCTTGCCCGCCAACCCGTCGTCGCCGGTGACCGCCCGGAACTCACCGAGGCGGCGATCGTGGTCGCCGGCGGTCGCGGTGTCGGCAGCGCCGAGAAGTTCGTCGTCGTCGAGGAATTGGCGGACTCGATGGGCGGCGCGGTCGGTGCGTCGCGCGCGGCCGTGGACTCCGGCTACTACCCCGGACAGTTCCAGGTGGGCCAGACCGGCAAGACGGTGTCGCCGCAGTTGTACGTCGCTCTCGGCATTTCCGGGGCGATCCAGCATCGCGCCGGCATGCAGACGTCCAAGACCATCGTCGCGGTCAACAAGGACGAGGAGGCGCCCATCTTCGAGATCTCAGATTTCGGGATCGTCGGTGACCTGTTCAGCGTCGCGCCGCAGTTGGCTGAGGCGGTCAAAGCCCGCAAGGGTTAACCCCGCGAGTAGACGCAAAAGCTCCCGACACGCCGTGCGTGCGGGGGCTTTTGCGTCTACTAGTCACCGACTGTGCACCGACGCGTAACGCCGGCGTTGACATCTGGCCCACAAGTTCAACGACCGTGCACACTATGAGCACTGCATCTGTACTCATAGCCCCCGACCACACCGAGACCCGCCGCTCCGCCGGCCCGCGCTACACGCTGTTGCTGACCAACGATTCCACTCACATCGAGGCCGCCCAACGGTTGCGGTACGAGGTATTCTCCACCGAACCGGGATTCGCCTTCGCCAACGACACCGGGTTCGATGCCGACCGGTTCGACGAATTCTGCGATCACATCCTCGTGCGCGACGACGACTTGGGTTCGATCGTCGGCTGCTACCGGATGCTGCCGCCGCCGGGCGCGATCGCCGCCGGCGGCCTCTACATCGCCACCGAGTTCGAGATCGGCGCGCTCGACGCGCTGCGGCCGTCGATGGTGGAGATGGGCCGTGCGGTGGTGCACGGCGACCACCGAAACGGCGCGGTGGTGCTGATGATGTGGTCTGGCATCCTCGCCTATCTGGATCGCTGCGGTTACGACCACGTCATCGGCTGCGTTTCGGTACCCACACATGGACCGGGCAGGCCGGGCAGCGAGTTGCGCGGGGTTCGGGACGTGGTGCGCAGGAGCCATTTCGCCGCTGCCGAACATACCGTCGTGCCCTACCGCCCGGTGATTCTCGGCGGACTCGGATTGGACCAAATCGAACCGCCGGCCCGGCCGGCGATGCCGCCCCTGATGCGCGGCTATCTCCGACTGGGAGCGCGGATCTGCGGTGACCCGGCACACGACCCTGAATTCGGGGTCGGCGACTTCCCAGCGCTACTGGACAAGCGATGCGCCGATGTGCGCTACCTGAACCGGTTACGGTCTGCGTCGGCCGCCGCCGGGGTGGGTCTTTGATGGGGATCGTCGATCATGCTTGGTTGCCAAAGACCCGGTGTGGTCAATCCTGCGTGAGCGCGGGCCTTGGCGAGTCGGAAAACTCTGTGCTGGAGGGGATTCGGATTCTGCGACGCCTGGCCTCGGCCTTGGTGGTGTTCCCAACGCTGCTGCTGCTGGCGATACCGTTGCCGGGTCGGATCCGGTTCCAGCGCAGCTACTGCCGATTGATGCTCCGTTGTCTCGGTGTGCGTGTCGCGTTGACCGGGAACCCGATCCGCAATCTGAGCGGTGTTCTGGTGGTCAGCAATCATGTGTCATGGGTGGATGTCTTCGCGATCGGTGCGGTGATGCCGGGATCCTTCGTCGCCCGCGCCGATCTTGTCGACTGGCCGGGTCTGGGCTTTGCCGTTCGTTTGATGAACGTCATCCCGATCGACCGTGCCAGTCTGCGGCGACTGCCCCTGGTGGTGGGCGCGGTCGCGCAGCGGTTGAGTGCGGGGCGCACCGTCGTCGCCTTCCCCGAGGGCACCACGTGGTGCGGCCCTGATTTCGGGCCGTTTCGGCCCGCGATGTTTCAGGCCGCCATAGACACCGGCCGGCCGGTGCAACCCCTGCGGCTGACCTACCGCCACCGCGACGGCCGACCCTCGACGGTGACGGCGTTCCTCGGCGAGGACTCACTGTGGGCATCGCTGAAGCGAATCGCCCGGGCGCGCCACACCGTCGTGGGCGTGGAGGTGCACTCCCTGCAACTGCCCGGATCCGGCCGCCGCGACCTCGCGGCGCGCTGCGAGATGGCGGTGCGGGGCCGTCGGAACGGTGATCACCTTCCGGAGCTGGCGATCGGCGCCTGATGTCGGCGCAGTAGTTCACCGACCGGGCGCCCGGGTCCGGCCGGTATCCTGAGCGAGCCATGAGTGATAACCGGTCGGTGTACCTCGACCATGCCGCCAGTACCCCGATGCATCCGCAGGCCATCGGGGCGATGACGGCCGCACTGGCGACGGTGGGCAACGCCTCCTCGCTGCACACGGCCGGCCGCGGTGCGCGCCGCCGTCTGGAGGAAGCGCGTGAGACCCTGGCCGCGAGCTTGGGAGCCCGCCCCTCGGAGGTCATCGTCACCGCAGGTGGCACCGACAGCGACAACCTGGCCGTCAAGGGGATTTACTGGGCGCGACGCGACGCCGACCCCCGGTGCCGCCGCATCATCACCAGCGCCGTCGAGCATCACGCGGTGCTCGATGCGGTCGGGTGGCTGGCCGAGCACGAGGGCGCCGAGGTGACGTACCTGCCGACCGCGCCCGACGGCTCGGTGTCCCCGGAGGCACTGCGCGAGGCCCTGACGGTGCACGGCTCGCAGGTGGCGCTGGTCTCGATCATGTGGGCCAACAACGAGGTCGGAACCATCATGCCGATCGCCGAACTGGCCGCGGTCGCGGCCGAGTTCGACGTACCGATGCACAGTGATTCCGTCCAGGCCCTGGGTCAACTGCCGGTCGACTTCACTGCCGCCGGGCTGTCCGCGATGAGTATCACCGCGCACAAGTTCGGCGGACCCACCGGAGTCGGCGCACTGGTATTGCGCCGCGACGTCGCGTGTACCCCGCTACTGCACGGCGGCGGGCAGGAACGCGATATTCACTCGGGAACCGTTGCCGTCGCAGGCGCGGTGTCGATGGCGGTAGCGGCGGACATCGCGGTTGGTGGCCTTGAGGCCAACGCCGGACGGCTTCGGGCGTTGCAGACAAGGCTCATCGACGGTGTCCTGGGAACCATCGATGACGTCTGCCTGAACGGGGCACGTGGGGAGCGCAGGCTGCCGGGTAACGCCCACTTCACCTTTGCCGGGTGTGAGGGTGATTCACTGCTGATGCTGTTGGACGCCAATGGAATCGAGGGTTCGACAGGATCGGCGTGCACAGCCGGTGTCGCGCAGGTCTCACATGTTCTCCTGGCGATGGGCGCCGATCCGCAGCGGTCTCGCGGTTCGTTGCGGTTGTCGTTGGGCCACACCAGCACCGTCGACGACGTCGATGCGGTGCTGCGGGTTCTGCCGGCGGTGGTGCGGCGAGCACGTGAGGCCGCACTGGCAAGTTCCTCGGCCCGATGAGGGTGCTGGCCGCGATGAGCGGCGGCGTGGACTCTTCGGTGGCCGCGGCCCGCATGGTCGACGCCGGTCATGAGGTAGTGGGCGTGCACCTGGCATTGGCCCAGTCTCCCGAGACGCTGCGGACCGGGTCCCGCGGATGCTGCTCGAAGGAGGATGCCGCCGATGCGCGCCGCGTCGCCGACATTCTTGGCATCCCCTTCTACGTCTGGGATTTTGCCGAGCGGTTCGAACGCGATGTGATCGAGGACTTCGTGGACTCCTACGCACGCGGTGAGACGCCGAACCCCTGTGTGCGTTGCAACGAGCGGATCAAGTTCTCGGCGCTGTCGGCCAGGGCACTGGCGCTGGGCTTCGACGCGGTCGCCACCGGCCACTACGCCCGACTGTCGCAGGGCCGGTTGCGCAGGGCTGTTGATGACGATAAGGATCAGTCCTATGTATTGGCCGTGTTGACCGCAGAACAGTTGCGCCACGCTGCGTTCCCGGTGGGGGACACCCCCAAGCCCCAGATCCGGGTCGAGGCCGCACGCCGGGGGCTTGCGGTGGCCGACAAACCCGATAGCCACGACATCTGCTTCATCCCTTCCGGGGATACCCGGGCATTTCTGGGCGCGCGGATCGGGGTCAGGGCCGGTGTCGTCGTCGACGCCGGTGGCACGGTGCTGGCACAGCACGACGGGATACACGGATTCACCGTCGGTCAGCGCAAGGGTCTGGGAATCGCCGGACCCGCCCCGGACGGTCAACCGCGCTACGTCACCGCCATCGACGCGGAATCGGGCACGGTGCGCGTTGGCGGAGTGACCGATCTCGACGTGTGGTCGCTGACCGGCGTGCGACCGGTATTCACCGCCGGCGTCGAACTCGTCGGTCTTGTGGACTGCGAAGTTCAGGTGCGCGCCCACGGTGCGGCGGTGGGCGCGATCGCCGGACTCGCCGAGGGGCGACTGCAGGTTGCGCTCCGCGCACCCCTGCGCGGTGTGGCACCGGGCCAGACGATGGTGCTCTACCGGCCCGACGACTCCGGCGATGAAGTCCTCGGCAGCGCCACCCTCGTCACGACGACCCGGTGAGTGTTTTCGCCGCAGCGACCGGACTGGGCTCCTGGCCTGGCTCGACGCCCCGGGAGGCCGCCGAGATCGTCATCGGCGAGCTACCCCGGCTACCGCACCTGGTCGAACTTCCCGATCGGGGTGTGGGAGCCGACCTGGTCGGGCGATCCGGGGCTCTTCTGGTCGATATCGCGATCGACACCGTCACCCGCGGATACCGGATCGCCGCACGCCCCGGTGCGGTGATGCGGCGGGCCCGCAGCCTGCTCGATGAAGACGTGGACGCACTTGAGGAGGCCTGGGAGAAGTCCGGTAGCGCCGACCGGGTGGTCAAGGTGCAGGCCCCGGGTCCTATCACCCTGGCCGCGCAGTTGGAACTGGCGAACGGCCATCGGGCAATCACCGACCCCGGGGCGGTGCGTGATCTGACCGCTTCGCTGGCCGAGGGTGTCTCTCGCCACCGCGCCGAGGTCGCCCGTCGGCTGTCGACGACGGTGGTGGTGCAGTTCGACGAACCGCTGCTCACCGTTGCGCTGGCGGGGCGGCTGACCGGGGTGACGGCACTGAACACGGTGCATCCGGTCGACGAAGTTCGCGCGATCACGCTGCTCGACGAGTGTGTCACCGCGGTGGGCGGTGAGGTCCTGCTGCACTGCTGCTCCGCTGATGTACCGTGGAACCTGTTGCGGCGCAGTATGATCAGCGCGGTGTCGTTCGATGTGGCAAACCTGGTTGCCGATGACCTTGACGGACTCGGTGAATATGTCGACTCCGGTCGAAGTGTGGTGCTGGGCCTGATTCCCGCGCTCGCCCCGGACCGCGTGCCCGCTGTCGAGGAACTGGCCGCGGCGGGGGTCTCGGTGACGGATCGGCTCGGGTTCCCGCGTGCACTGCTCCGCGACCGAATCGGAATCAGTCCCGCCTGCGGTCTGGCCGGTGCCACCCCTGCGTGGGCACGCACGGCGATTGGATTGGCGCAGCGTGTCGCCGAGGTGATGGCCGACGAACCCGAGTCCGTCTAGTCGCAACCCGGGTGGCGACCGGCTCTGACGGTGCGGAACGGCGTTACGATGCGGCAGTGCCGGGAATCGCGAATCAGAGTTCCCACGGCCCGACTTCGTCGATCGCGGTCGCCGCTCCGGACGTACTCGGGATTGCCGCCCGCCTGTCGCGCTGGCTGATTCTCGGCGCGGTCCTGGTGGTGGGCGCACACTTCGCGGGACTGCCCGCGATCACCGGGCCGGTCGCGCTGATTGTCGCCGGACTGGGTTTCCTGGCCGGCGTGCCGCACGGGGCGGCTGACCACGTGATGGCTGCTCGGTTATCCGGTGGCCGATCGCTCTGGCTGATCGGGGTGGTGTACGCCGTCGTGGCGGCCGTGGCCTGGGCGTTGTTGAAGTGGGGCGGGTTGCCCGCGCTGATCGCGGTCGTGGCACTTAGCGCGGTGCACTTCGGATTGGGTGAACTCGAGGTTGAGCGCAAGTTGACCGGGTGGCGACCGCGCGGAGTGACTGCGACTGCGATCGCGATTGCCGGTTGTGGGGCGTTGCTGCTGCCACTGGCACGGTCCGGCGATCAACTCAACGGCGTGGCGGCGGCCATCTCACCGGATCTCGCGGTGCTGATCGGCGGGCGATCCTTTGAGATCTCACTGGCAGGGATTTGGATCGTTGCGGCCGTGGTCGCGATCAGCGCGTCGCTGAGATCGGGTCACCGGCAGGTCGCGTTCGATGTCGTACTCGTCGGCGCTCTTGGCATGCTTGCGCCGCCCTTGCTCGCATTCGCCCTATGGTTTGGGGGCTGGCACGCTATCCGGCACTGCGCGCGCATGCTCACCGTTGAACCGGGTTGCGCCGATCTAGTGACTGTCGGCCGACATCGGGCGGCGGTCCTGCGATTGATTCGACTCGCCGCACTACCGTCGATTGCAGCGCTGACCACGGTGGTAGCACTCGGGTGGATCACGGTGACCGCCGCAGATCCCACGGTGGTGGTGGCGGAGATCTTGCGCCTGCTTCTCGCCCTCACGGTGCCGCACATGGTGGTGGTGTGGTGGCTTGACCGGGCTAGTGGTCCGCAGGCCATTACTGATGGGGGATCCAGGCCACGCCCTGCGTGGCTGGGGCCGACTGCCTGAGCGAACGACCGCTAGCTGGGTAGCCTGCGGGGGTGACCCCCGACGATCCGGATATCGATCCGATCGATCCCGATACCCGCCGCCGCTGGCAGGAATTGGCCGAGGAGGTGCGCGATCACCAATTTCGGTACTACATCAAAGACGCACCCGTGGTTTCCGACGCTGAATTCGACACCCTGCTGCGCGATCTCGCCGCACTCGAGGAGCGCTACCCGGAACTGCGGGTGGCGGATTCACCCACGCAACTGGTCGGCGGGGCCGGGTTCGCCACTGAGTTCACCGCCGCCGAACACCTCGAGCGCATGCTCAGCCTCGATGACGTTTTCGACACCGATGAACTGGCGGCCTGGTCGGCCCGAGTCCAATCCGAACTCGGCCCCGAACCGAACTATCTGTGCGAGCTCAAGGTCGACGGGGTGGCGATCGCCCTGGTCTACCGCGATGGCCGGCTTGAACGGGCTGCGACCCGCGGTGACGGCCGGGTCGGTGAGGACGTCACGCTCAATGCCCGGACCATCGGTGATATCCCCGAAATACTCACCGCAACAGCGGAATTGCCGGTGCCGGAGGTGCTGGAGGTCCGCGGTGAGTGCTTCTTCCTGGTTGCCGACTTCGCGAGCCTCAACGCCAATCTGGTCGCCGACGGGAAGGCTCCGTTCGCCAATCCTCGCAACAGCGCGGCCGGGTCGCTACGGCAGAAGAACCCGGCCGTCACCGCCCGCCGCCCATTGCGGATGGTGTGTCACGGACTTGGGTACACGCAAGGATTCAGCCCGGCCACGCTGCACGAGGCCTACCTGGCGCTGAAAGCCTGGGGATTACCGGTTTCTGAGCACACCACCCGGGTGACCGGACTGGCCGCGGCGATCGAACGCATCGAGTTCTGGGGGCAGCGCCGTCATCAGATCGAGCACGAGATCGACGGCGTGGTGGTCAAGGTCGATGATTTGGCCCAACAGCGTCGCCTGGGCGCGACCTCGCGTGCCCCCCGATGGGCGGCGGCCTACAAGTACCCCCCCGAGGAGGCTCAGACCACGCTGATCGACATCAGGGTCAACGTGGGGCGTACCGGTCGGGTGACCCCGTTCGCATTCATGACCCCGGTGCGCATCGCCGGTTCAACGGTGAGCATGGCCACGTTGCACAACGGTTCGGAGGTCAAACGCAAGGGTGTGCTGATTGGCGACGCGGTGATGATCCGCAAGGCCGGCGACGTGATCCCGGAGGTTCTCGGTCCCGTCGTCGAACTGCGGAAGGGAACCGAGCGCGAGTTCGTCATGCCCACGCACTGCCCCGAGTGCGGCACGTTGCTCGCCCCGGCCAAGGAGGGCGATGTCGACATCCGATGCCCGAACTCCCGATCGTGCCCGGCGCAGTTGCGGGAGAGGGTTTTTCACCTCGCCGGACGCGGCGGACTCGATATCGAAGGCCTCGGTTACGAAGCAGCTACCGCGCTGTTGAAGGCTGAGATCATCGTCGACGAAGGCGACCTGTTCGCCCTCACCGAGACCGATCTTCTCGGCTGTGAGTTCTTCACGACGAACAAGAGGGTGCTGTCGGCCAACGGTGCGCGGCTGCTGGCGAACCTGCAGCTGGCCAAGGATCGGCCGCTGTGGCGAATCCTGGTGGCGTTGTCGATCCGGCATGTCGGGCCGACGGCGGCGCGCGCGCTGGCGACCGCTCTCGGGAGCCTGGCGGCGATCATGGCCGCCAGCGAGGAACAGTTAGCCGATGTCGAGGGCGTCGGCCCCACCATCGCCGCCGCACTGCGCGAGTGGTTCGCCGTGGATTGGCACCGCGCGATCGTCGACAAGTGGGCCGCGGCGGGGGTGCGGATGGCCGATGAACGCGATACCGGGATCTCCCCGACAGTGGCCGGTCTGACCATCGTGGTGACCGGCTCGCTCAGTGGCTTTTCCCGGGATGAGGCCAGGGAGGCCATCATCGTCCGTGGCGGAAAGGCAGCGGGCTCGGTATCGAAGAAGACGTCCTTCGTCGTCGCCGGGGACGCCCCCGGCTCGAAGTACGACAGGGCAGTCGAACTCGGCGTCCCGATTCTCGATGAGGACGGGTTCCGCGCGCTGCTTGCCGACGGCCCGCCGCCGGTCTAGCGCACAATGCTCGCGACGATCCCGGCGAGGTAGCCCAGGCGAGCCACCTCCGAGGGCCGGAACTGTGGCCCGCCGGGGCGGCCCAGAACCAGCGCGGTCGTCGGTCCGCCCAGCGGTGCGGCTGCCAACGTGGTGTCCATGTCGCGCCACAGTTGCGGCACCCAGTCCTCGGTGGCATCCAGGGCGGCGGCCCGGTTCAGCGGCATCCACGGCGTCTCGGCGGCCTGCGTCTGGGGCGCCCCGGGACTGGCGGAGATCCGGCGGGCGCCGTCGTCGGCGGATTCCACCACGGTGCACCAGCCGACCCGGAGCACCAGTGGCGCCTCGTCGACAAGCACCTGAAGTTTCCCCTGACGATCACCGGCCGCCGCGACGTGGTCGATGAGTTCGAGTTCGCGGTGGGCCTCCAACAGGCCCGTATGCGGACGGATTGCCTCCACTCGAACACCGTGAAGTCCCTCCGCCGCGGTGATCAGCGTGTCCGGCATCGCCCCGGCCGGCAGTTCGATCACAAGATCGTCGACCGCGTACCCCGATCCGCGCTCGACGACGTCAAGCGACAGGATGTCGGCACCCACCGTGCCCAGGGCAACGGCGAGTGACCCCAGGCTGCCGGGGCGGTCTTCGAGTTGGACCCGGAGAAGATAGGACGGCACGCACTCAACCCTTGCACAGGCGACGTTCTTCGTCGTCGCGAAGCGCAGCCTGGGCCTTCCCCCGGGCCTTCCCTGTGCCTTCCCCTGGGCCTTCCCCTGGGCCTTCCCCCGGGCCTTCCCCCGGGGCCGCGCCGCTAGGCTAACTCACCGTGTCCACGATTTCCCGCGTTGAAGTGGCCCGGCTCGCCAAGCTGGCCCGCCTGGCCCTGACCGATGACGAACTGGACAGCTTCGCCGGCCAGATCGACGCGATTCTGGGCTACGTCGGGGCGATCCAGGCCGTCGATGTCACCGGCGTCTCGGCCACCGAAAATCCGGTGAAGGGCGAGGGGCATGCCAACGTCACCCGCCCGGATGTGGTGGCGCCCAGTTTGACCCAGGGTGATGCGCTGGCAGCGGCTCCATCGGTGGTTGAGGAGCGCTTCGCGGTGCCCCAGATTTTGGGGGAGGAGGCGTGAGCGAGGAATTGGTGCGCCTCGATGCCGCCGTGCTGGGGCTCAAGATCGCCGCCCGGGAGGTCTCCTCGGTCGAGGTGACCCAAGCCTGCCTGGACCAGATCGCCGCCACCGACGAGTGCTACCACGCATTCCTGCACGTGGCCGCGGAGCAGGCGTTGGCCACCGCCGCCGGCCTCGACGCGTCGATCGCCGCCGGGGAGAAGCCACCCTCCCCGCTGGCCGGGGTGCCACTGGCGCTCAAGGACGTCTTCACCGCCACCGATATGCCCACCACCTGCGGTTCGAAGATCCTTGAGGGCTGGGTCTCGCCGTATGACGCGACCGTCACCGCGCGCATTCGGTCCGCCGGCATCCCGATCCTCGGCAAGACCAACATGGACGAGTTCGCGATGGGCTCCTCCACGGAGAACTCCGCCTTCGGCCCTACCCGCAATCCCTGGGACACCGACCGGGTGCCCGGCGGGTCCGGCGGAGGCAGCGCGGCCGCACTCGCGTCGTTCCAGGCGCCGCTGGCCATCGGCTCCGACACCGGCGGCTCAATCCGACAGCCCGCCGCGCTGACTGCGACCGTCGGAGTCAAACCCACCTACGGAACCGTCTCGCGCTACGGACTGGTGGCCTGCGCCTCCTCACTCGATCAGGGCGGGCCCTGCGCGCGTACGGTCGCGGACACCGCACTGCTGCACGCGGTGATCGCCGGTCACGATCCCCGCGACTCCACCTCGCTGGATGGCCCGATCCCCGACGTGGTGGGCGCCGCCCGGGCCGGCGCGGACGGCGACCTCAAGGGCGTGCGGATCGGGGTGGTCAAGCAGTTGCGCAGCGGCGAAGGCTACCAGCCCGGAGTGCTGGCCTCCTTCAATGCCGCCGTCGACCAACTCTGCGCACTCGGTGCTGAAGTCTGCGAGATCGACTGTCCGCACCTGGACCACTCACTGTCGGCCTACTACCTGATCCTGCCCTCGGAGGTGTCGAGCAACCTGGCGCGTTTCGACGCCATGCGTTACGGACTGCGGGTCGGCGACGATGGCAGCAGGAGCGCCGAGGAGGTGATGGCACTGACCCGCGCCGCGGGCTTCGGTCCGGAAGTCAAGCGGCGCATCATGATCGGCACCTACGCGTTGTCGGCCGGCTACTACGACGCTTACTACAACCAGGCGCAAAAGGTCCGCACGCTGATCGCCCGTGACCTCGATGAGGCCTATACAAAGGTCGACGTGCTGGTGTCTCCGGCGACACCGACCACCGCATTCCGATTGGGAGAGAAGGTCGATGACCCGCTGGCGATGTACCTGTTCGACCTGTGCACGCTGCCACTGAACCTTGCCGGGCACTGCGGAATGTCGGTACCCTCGGGATTAAGTCCGGATGACAACCTGCCGGTGGGCCTGCAGATCATGGCACCGGCACTGGCCGATGACCGTCTCTATCGGGTGGGTGCGGCCTACGAAGCCGCTCGCGGGCCACTGCCATCGGCGATCTGATAACGAGGAGGCTGCATAAAAATATGAGCAAAACGCTGATCTTCGGCCATCGCAATCCGGATACCGACTCGATTTGTTCGGCGCTGGCCTACGCGGATTTGAAAACGAGGACCGGCGCCGATGTCGAGGCGGTGCGACTCGGATCCGTCAGTGCCGAGACCCAGTTCGTGCTGGATGCCTTCAACACGGCGCCGCCGCGGTTGGTGGAGTCGGTGGCCGCCGAGGCGTCCCACGTCATTCTCGTCGACCACAATGAGCGCCAGCAGAGCGCGATCGACATCGACGACGTCACGATCGCCGAAGTCATCGACCATCACCGCATCGCCAACTTCGAAACAGCCGGACCGCTGTACTACCGCGCGGAGCCGGTCGGTTGTACCTCGACGATCGTCTTCAAGATGTTCAAGGAATCCGGTGTTGCCGTCAGTCCGCAGATCGGCGGTCTGATGCTCTCCGCCATCGTCTCCGACACCCTGCTGCTCAAATCCCCGACGTGCACGCCGGAGGACGTCGCGGCTGCGCAGGAACTCGCCCCCATCGCCGGTGTCGATCTGCAGACCTACGGACTTCAGTTACTCAAGGCCGGTGCGAGTTTGCGGGAAAGGTCCATCGCACAGCTCATTTCAACGGACTCGAAGGAGTTCCCGATGGGCCGGGCAAAGGTGGAGATCGCCCAGGTCACCGCGGTGGATGTCGATGAGGTGTTGTGCCGCCAAGACGAACTGGAGGCGGCGATGCGCGACACCATCGCCGCGAAGGGGCTGGATCTGTTCCTGTTCGTCATCACCGACATCCTCAACAACGATTCGATCGCCGTGGCACTCGGCCCGCGTGCTGCGGCGGTCGAAGCGGCCTTCGGGGTGACGCTGGAGAACAACCGGGCGCTGCTCATCGGCGTGGTCTCGCGCAAGCTGCAGATCGTTCCGGTTCTTACGGATACGTTCAGCAAAAGTTGATCGTCCGGCACCGCCGCTGGTGACGGCGCTGTGGAACCTCAGCGCAACAGCGCCTTCGCCGCCGCCTCGCCGCTGGCGTACGCGCCGTGCACCGTTGCGGCGTGATCGCGCGAACAGGCCTCACCGGCGAAGATGCGGCGCCCGTCGGGCTCCGCGAGCGCATCGCGGTCGGCCAGTGAAGCGTCGACGCCGATGAACGAATAGCTGCCCAGGGAAAAAGGATCGACCGACCACGCCGAGCGGAGTAGCCCGGTGGGCGTGGAGAACTCCGGGAATGCCGGTTTCAGCGCGCTCGATGCACTCGCGATCACCTCGGGATCGGTCATGGTTTCCACAGCGCGGGCGAACTCCCCGGCGTTGAACATCATCAGGGCGGGCACGTCGACCAGGCCGGTGAGACTCAGGGACTCCACCCACTGACCACGGCGCGACGCGGAAGCAACGATGTCGATGAGCTCCGCGTCGTCCGGCCAGAATTGAGATGCAAAGCGCAGGCACGTCTTCGAGAGCGTCCCCATCCCGAGCTTGGCGATGGCTCTGGACTTCGGCTCCGGAAGCGGCGGTTGGAACACGACCGTGCCCGCCTTGAGGACACCGAGTGGCACGGTGACGACCACGGCACCGGCTTGGAAGTTGCCCTGGGCGGTGATGACGACCGCACGATCGCCGGCAGTGTCGATGCTGGTGACGACGTGGCCGAGGCGTACATCGAGCCCGTTCGCCACCGCCGCGACCACCTGGTCGTAACCGTCGGGAAGGAGAGCATCGCCGCCGCCCTCGTCGGCACCGTCATCGAAATTCGTCGCTGACAGGTTCACGGCGTCGGTGGCGTACTCGTGTTCGACCGACGCGGTGATACCCATCTCGACGTTGAGTCGCTCCGAGGGGTCGAGATCTGCCGCGGCGATGGCGCGGTCGAGCGCGGAACGCAGCGGCTCATCGGTGTCGGGGGAGCCCTCGCGGCCCGCCTTGACCAAGTCGGCCACCTGTTCCTCGATATCGTCGAGCGCACCGTCGCCAAGGCGCTGGCCGTCGGCGCCATAGGTGACGGACTCGTAGTCGGTGGCCAGCGTTGTGATTCCCTTCGCCGCGGCCAGCGCAGCGATCGGATTGTTGTCGACCCCGTGGATCCAGGACGCGCCGAGCTCCACCGGAACGCCCCAGGAGCGGTCCGTGTAGATGCGGCCACCGAGGCGATCACGCGCTTCGAGCACGATGACGCGGCGTCCATTCGCGACGAGCACTTCGGCGGCGCGCAAGCCCGCGATCCCGGCGCCGATGACGAGTACATCCGCACTGCGCCCGTCCGCACTGGGCCCGTTTGCATTGGGTCCGTCCGAGGCAGGCCCAGGTCCCGAGGTCGAGGAAGAGGCCTGATCCGGCCCGGAGCCACTGCAGCCGACGGCGAGGCTCGCGGGCAGGGCCAGGGCGACCAGGCGAACAAAGTCGCGACGCGGGACGAAGACCATGCCAGCGAGGTTATCGCTGCATGTAGGGGCCTGAGGCGGTTAGATGGACCCCATGCGTATCGGAGTCCTCACCGGCGGCGGCGACTGCCCCGGCCTCAATGCTGTTATCCGAGCGGTGGTGCGGACCTGCGATGCCCGTTACGACTCGACGGTGGTCGGGTTCCAGGACGGCTGGCGGGGCCTGTTGGAGAACCGCCGCGTCCAGCTATACAACGACGACCGAAACGAACGGCTGCTGGCCAAGGGCGGCACCATGCTTGGGACCGCCCGAACCAACCCGGAGAAGCTGCGCGCCGGTTTGGCCGATATCAAACAGACACTGGAGGACAACGGCATCGACGTGCTGATCCCGATCGGCGGCGAAGGAACTCTGACCGCTGCGCATTGGCTCAACGAGGAGGGTGTTCCGGTCGTCGGGGTGCCCAAGACCATCGACAACGACATCGACTGCACCGACGTCACCTTCGGGCACGACACCGCGCTGCAGATCGCCACCGAGGCCATCGACCGCCTGCACAGCACCGCGGAGTCGCACCAGCGGGTCATGCTGGTCGAGGTGATGGGCCGCCACGCCGGCTGGATCGCGCTGAACTCCGGCCTTGCGTCGGGGGCACACATGACCCTGATCCCCGAGCAGCCCTACGACGTCGAGGAGGTGTGCCGCATGGTCAAGAAGCGTTTCCAGAAGGGGCAGTCCCACTTCATCTGCGTGGTTGCCGAGGGCGCCAAGCCGGTGGAAGGCTCGATGGAGCTGCGCAGCGGGGGGATGGACGAGTTCGGCCACGAGCGTTTCACCGGGGTCGCTCAGCAGTTGGCGATGGAGGTCGAGAAGCGGATCCGCAAGGAAGTTCGCGTCACCGTCCTGGGCCATGTTCAGCGCGGTGGAACGCCGACCGCCTACGACCGGGTGCTGGCCACCCGGTTCGGGGTCAACGCCGCCGACGCCGCGCACAGCGGTGAGTACGGGATGATGGTGTCGCTGCGGGGTGAGGACATCGGCCGGGTGCCACTTGCCGACGCGGTCCGCCAACTCAAGCTGGTGCCGGAAACCCGCTATGACGACGCGGCGGCGTTCTTTGGCTGAGTGACTCTTACGGACTGACCGGCACCGGCTCGATGGAGTCCAGCGGGACGTCGCGGGTCTCGCGCATGATCAGCAGCGCGATGAACGTCAGCGTCGCCGCACACAGCAGGTACACCCCCACCCAGCCGACGCCGTAGGTCGTCGACAACCAGGTCGCGATGAACGGAGCCACCGCCGCGCCCAGGATGCTCGCCGAGTTGTAGGAGATCCCGGATCCGGTGTAGCGGACGTTGGTCGGGAACAGTTCGGGCAGAACGGCACTCATCGGTCCGAAGGTGAAGCCCATCAGCGTCATGCCGATGATCAGGAAGGCCAGCACCGAGCCGTGCGAGGCCCGACCCGACGCGAGTAGCACCGAGAACAGGCCGCCGTAGGCCATGATCGCCGCGGTCACCGTCAGCAGCGTCTTGCGCCGGCCCCAGCGGTCAGCCAACACTCCGGCGATCGGGATCGTCGCGGCGAAGAACAGCACCGCAATGAGTTGCATCTTGAGAAAGTCGATGTAGTTGAAACCCAGGCCGGCGCCGTCCGGTGGTTTTTTGCCGGTGCCGAAGCTGAGCGCCCAGGTGGTGACGACGTAGAAAATCGTGTACGTGGACAGCATGACGAAGGTACCCAAAATCAACTGACGCCAGTTGCTGCGGAACACCTGCGCCACCGGGGTTCGCACCCGTTCGCCGCGCTCGACAGCACGGGCGAACACCGGGGTCTCGGTCAGCTTCAGTCGCACGTACAGCCCGATCACCACCATCACGGCGCTGATCAGGAACGGAATCCGCCACCCCCACGTCAGGAACGCCCCATCGAGGTCCGGTTTGGCGTTGGAGTGCCCCAGCCAGATCAGCAGGCTCAGGAATACCCCGTTGGCCAGCAGGAAGCCGAACGGCGCACCGAGTTGCGGCCACATCGCCGCCCAGGCCCTCCTACCCGGTTTGGCGGTCTCCACCGCCAGCAGTGCCGCCCCACTCCACTCCCCGCCCAGCGCCAGACCCTGGGCGAAGCGCAAAATCGCCAGCAGTGCCGGGGCCAGCAGACCCATCTGGTGGTAGGTGGGTAGCAGCCCGATGGCGAAGGTGGCGATGCCCATGGTGAGCAGCGAGCCGACCAGGGTGGCCTTGCGACCGATGCGGTCACCGAAGTGGCCGAACACGATCGAGCCGATCGGTCGGGCGACGAACGCGAGGCCGAAAGTGGCCAGGGATGCCAGCAGTGCGGTGGTCGGGTTGCCCTTGGGAAAGAACAGGAACGGAAACACCGACACCGCCGCGGTGGCGTAGATGTAGAAGTCGTAGAACTCGACGGTGGTGCCCACCATCGAGGCGATCACGATGCGGCTGCGCGGAACGTCGGCGACCAGGTCGGCGGATCGTTCGGTCATGGCTGTGCTTCCTGGTAGTGCGGCATCGGGAAGGCCAAAGGGTATCGCGGGCCACTAGGGTTACCGTCGATGTCCGTCAATGAGCTGCGCCGTCACACCGGTAGGGCGGCGCTGGCCGTCATGCTCGCCGGTGCCCTCGCGGTGGCTGCGCCGGCATCCGCCGACGGGTGCCCCGATGTGGAGTTGGTCTTCGCCCGCGGCACCGGTGAGCCGATCGGCGTCGGCCGGGTGGGTCAGGCGCTGGCCGATGCTTTGGCGCCACTGCTCGGCGGCCGCACCCTGGCGACCTACGGGGTCAACTATCCGGCCGGGATCAACTTTCTCAACACGTCCACGGGTGCCGATGACGCGGCGAGCCATATCGCCGGTATGGCAGCCAACTGTCCGAACACCCGGTTGGCTCTCGGCGGATTTTCCCAGGGCGCGGCCGTGGTCTCCATGCTGGCCGGTGTGCCGCCCGTCGGGCAGCGGATCGGTTCCCTAGGATCGGCCCCGCCGCTGGCACCGGATCTCGCCGGCCGGATCGCCGCGGTCGCGGTGTTCGGAAATCCAAGCACCCGTTTCGGGTCTCCACTGTCATCGGCGGGGATATTCGTCGGCCGGGCGATCGATCTGTGCAGTGACGGCGACCCGATCTGTTCGGCGGGCGGACGTGACCGAGCGGCCCACAGCGGCTACGAGTTTCCGCCTTACAGCGAGCAGGCGGCGGGTTTCATCGCCGGCTTGGTCTGACGACGCTCCCGCGAGCAGCCAGACGCTTCCCCACTAGGATTACCCGCCATGACCACCGGACATGCCGAGCTGCTCGACTACGACGACGTCGTCGCACGGTTCGACCCGGTGCTGGGTCTGGAGGTGCACGTCGAACTCTCGACGGCCACCAAAATGTTCTGCGGGTGTGCGACGAAGTTTGGCGCCGAGCCCAATACCCAGGTGTGCCCGGTGTGCCTGGGAATGCCCGGCGCGCTGCCGGTCCTCAACGCCGCCGCCGTCGAATCCGCCATCCGGATCGGCCTGGCACTGAACTGCGAGATCGCGCCGTGGTGCCGGTTCGCCCGGAAGAACTATTTCTATCCGGATCAGCCGAAGAACTACCAGATCTCCCAGTATGACGAGCCGATCGCGTTCAACGGCTATCTTGACGTTCCGTTGGAGGACGGCAGCATCTTCCGGGTCGAGATCGAACGCGCCCACATGGAAGAGGACACCGGCAAGCTCACCCACCTCGGTAGTGACACCGGCCGCATCCACGGTGCGACTACCTCGCTGCTGGACTTCAACCGGGCCGGGGTTCCACTGATCGAGATCGTCACCAAACCCATCGAGGGAACTGGCGATCAGGCCCCGCAGGTGACCCGCGCCTACGTGACCGCGTTGCGCGACCTGTTGCGCTCACTCGGGGTGTCCGATGTGCGGATGGATCAGGGTTCGTTGCGCTGCGACGCCAACGTGTCGCTGCGACCGATCGGCCGGGCCGAGTTCGGTACCCGCACCGAGACGAAGAACGTCAACTCACTCAAGAGTGTCGAGGTCGCGGTCCGCTACGAGATGTGCCGACAGGCGGCGATTCTGACGGCCGGCGGCACGATCCATCAGGAGACCCGGCACTTCCACGAGGACGGCCACACCTCGCCGGGTCGCACCAAGGAGACCGCCGAGGACTACCGCTACTTCCCGGAACCGGATCTGGAGCCGGTCGCACCGAGTGCGGAGTTGGTGGCGCGACTGCGCCAGACCATCCCCGAGCTTCCGTGGCTGACGCGCAACCGAATTCAGCAGGACTGGGGCATCTCCGATGAGGTGATGCGCGACCTGGTCAACAACGGCGCCATCGATCTGGTGACCGCCACCGTCGGCCACGGCGCCTCTAGTGCGGCAGCGCGGGCGTGGTGGGGCAACTTCCTGGTGCAGAAGGCCAATGAACTCGGTGTCGAACTCGACGCCCTGGCGATCACGCCCGCCCAAGTGGCCCGGGTCGTCGTCCTCGTGGATGAGGGCACGCTGTCCAACAAGCTGGCCCGCCAGGTCATCGAGGGTGTGCTGGCCGGGGAAGGCGAACCCGATGCGGTGATGGCCGGGCGCGGGTTGGCGATGGTGCGCGACGAGTCGCTGATCTCTTCAGCAGTGGAGGAGGCCCTGGCCGCCAGCCCGGATATCGCCGAGAAGATCCGCGGCGGCAAAGTGCAGGCCGTCGGGGCGATCGTCGGCGCGGTGATGAAGGCGACCAAGGGCCAGGCCGACGCGGCGCGAGTGCGGGAGTTGGTCCTGACCGCGTGCGGTCAAGGCGGCGGGTAAATGCCTCGTAAATTCAGTGACTAAATGCCCCTCTTTTCGGTTCCCCGGCCGACGGTGCCGGGGTAGCGTCGGGTTCCTGACTGCTCGTCACGCAATTCCGGCCGCGTCCGGGTTTCCATTCTGAGAGGAGTTCGCCCATGGCTTCGGTTCTGTGGTTTCAGGGAGGGGCATGCAGTGGCAACACCATGTCGTTCCTCAACGCCGATGAGCCCAACGTCGTCGACCTGATCGTCGACTTCGGTCTCGAAGTTATCTGGCACCCGTCGCTGGGCCTTGAGCTGGGCAATCAGGCGCAGAAGATTTTCCGGGACTGCGCGTCCGGTGCGCGCCCGATGGACGTCTTCGTCTTCGAGGGCACGGTCATCGAGGGGCCCAACGGGACCGGCCGGATGGACATGTTCGCCGATCGTCCGATGAAGGACTGGGTCGCCGAGATGGCCGCGCAAGCCGGCATCGTCGTCGCCATCGGTGACTGCGCCTGCTGGGGCGGCATCCCGGCGATGGAGCCCAACCCGTCCGGTTCGACCGGCCTGCAATTCCACAAGCGCAATAAGGGCGGATTCCTGGGCCCCGATTTCCGGTCGAAGGCCGGCCTACCGGTCATCAACATCCCCGGCTGCCCGGCGCACCCAGACTGGATCACCCAAATCCTGGTCGCGCTGGCCACCGGACGCACCGGCGACATCTCCCTCGACGATCTGCAACGGCCCGAGACCTTCTTCAAGACCTTCACCCAGACCGGCTGCACCCGCGTGCAGTTCTACGAGTACAAGCAGTCGACGATGTCCTTCGGCGAGGGCACCCGCACCGGCTGCCTGTTCTACGAGTTCGGCTGCCGCGGCCCTATGACGCACTCGCCCTGCAACCGGATCCTGTGGAACCGCCAGTCGTCGAAGACCCGCGCCGGCCAACCCTGCTACGGCTGCACCGAACCGGAGTTCCCGCACTTCGACCTCGCCCCCGGAACCGTGTTCAAGACCCAGAAGATCGCTGGGGTGATCCCCAAGGAAGTGGGCACCGGCGCCAAGAAGCTGAGCTATATGGCACACGCCGCCGCGGCCCGACTGGCCGCGCCGGACTGGTCCAAAGAGGACATGTTCGTCGTCTGAGCCACGCTGTCGATTCGTAGTCGGAGCCACGCTACCGACCACTCATTGGCCGACCACACCCCGATCTGAAAACTCTGGAGGACTTACCCAAATGACATCCATGGATCTACACGTCAGCCCGCTCGGCCGCGTCGAGGGCGACCTCGACGTCCGGGTCACCATCGAAGACGGCGTCGTCACCTCGGCCTGGACCGAGGCCGCGATGTTCCGCGGCTTCGAGATCATCCTGCGCGGCAAGGACCCGCAGGCCGGCCTCATCGTGTGTCCGCGCATCTGCGGCATCTGCGGCGGCAGCCACCTGTACAAGTCGGCTTACGCCCTGGACGTCGCATGGAAGACCACCATGCCGTCCAACGCGACGCTGGTGCGAAACATCGCCCAGGGTTGCGAGACCCTGCAGTCCATCCCGCGGTACTACTACGCGCTGTTCGCCATCGACCTGACGAACAAGAACTATGCCAAGTCGTCGATGTACGACGAGGCCGTCCGCCGGCACGCGCCGTATGTGGGCACCAGCTACCAGAAGGGTGTGGTGCTCTCCCAGAAGCCGGTCGAGGTCTACGCGATCTTCGGCGGGCAGTGGCCGCACTCTAGCTTCATGGTGCCCGGCGGTGTGATGGGTGCGCCGACGCTGTCGGACGTCACCCGCTCGATCGCGATCCTGGAGAACTGGAAGGACAACTGGCTCGAGTCCGATCTGCTCGGCTGCAGTGTCGACCGCTGGCTGGAGAACAAGAGCTGGGCCGACGTGCTGGCCTGGGTCGATGAGAACGAGTCACAGCGCAACTCTGACATGGGTTTCTTCATCCGCTACTCGATGGATATCGGCCTGGACTCCTACGGCAAGGGCGTGGGCAACTACCTGGCCACCGGCACCTACTTCGACCCGGCCCGGTACCGCAATCCGACCATCGAGGGCCGTAACGCCGCGCTCATCGGCCGCGGCGGGGTGTTCGCAGGTGGCCAGTTCATGGAGTTCGATCAGGCCAACGTGCGTGAGGACGTCACGCACTCCTTCTATGAGGGCAGCCGTCCGCTGCACCCCTTCGAGGGCGAGACCATCCCGGTCGATCCGGAGAAGGGCAAGGGGCAGGGCAAGTACAGCTGGGCGAAGTCCCCGCGTTACCTGATCGACGGGATGGGCGACGTTCCGCTGGAGGCCGGGCCGCTGGCCCGCCGGATGGCGGCCGCCGCCCCGAACGCCGGGCCGCACCAGGACAACGACCCGCTGTTTCTCGACATCTACAACACGATCGGACCCAGCGTCATGGTCCGTCAGCTTGCCCGCCTGCACGAGGCGGCCAAGTACTACAAGTGGGTGCGGGGCTGGTTGGACCAGCTGGAGCTCAAGGAAAGTTTTTACAGCAAGCCCACCGAGTACGCCGACGGCAAGGGATTCGGCTCCACCGAGGCCGCGCGCGGATCGTTGTCGGACTGGATCGTGCTGGAGAACAACAAGATCAAGAACTACCAGGTGATCACGCCGACGGCATGGAACATCGGCCCGCGTGACGGTAGCGGTGCGCTGGGCCCGATGGAGACCGCTCTCGTGGGCTCGCCGATCGTCGATCCCGAGGATCCGGTCGAGCTCGGCCATGTGGCCCGCAGCTTCGACTCCTGCCTGGTCTGCACGGTGCACGCCTACGACGGCAAGACCGGTCGGGAGCTGTCGAAGTTCGTCGTCAACGGAATGGTGTGACCGCGGAGGTCACACCTGACCGGCCCAGTGCGTGCGATCGGCCCGTGTGTGATCGGACCAGTGTGAGTTCGCACGACTCGGAACTCGATCTGGAACCGCCGGGTTGCGCGGTTCTGGTGGTGGGGTGCGGCAATCTGTTGCGCGGTGACGACGGCGTGGGCCCCGTCCTCATCCGCCACCTCTGGGACCGCGGCGTGCCAGACGGAGCCCGACTGGTCGACGGCGGCACCGCCGGCATGGATGTCGGGTTCCAGATGCGCGGTGCGCAGCGGGTGGTCATCGTCGACGCCTGTGTGAGTCAGGACTCTGATGGCGATCAGGGGGCCGCCGCTGCGCCCGGAACGGTGTATCGGCTGCCGGGGGAGGAGCTGACCGATCTGCCGCCGCTGCAGGGTCTGCACACGCATTCCTTCCGGTGGGATCACGCCATCCCGTTCGCCCGCTGGGCGCTGGGCGACGCCTGCCCCACCGACATCACGGTGTATCTGATCGAGGTGGCCGCCATGGAGATGGGCGCGGAGCTCTCCGATCCGGTCGCCGCGGCGATGGAGCAGGTGATCGCCATGATCGAAGCCGACTTCCTGGCTCCGCTGCGCCCGCAGACCGCCGTGGAGGCCAGTGTGGAACTCAGCGAGGACGGCTACCTGCGGATGGCGGCTGCGCTGGCTGCCGGGCGCTTCCCGTCCGATGCGCTGGCGGCGGTTCCCCGCGACGGCGAACTGTGGCTGTTCCCACTGCGCGGGCCCAGCAGCGGTGGCCTGCTGCTCAAACAGCGGAACCCGGCCGGCGACCGTGCTGTGCTGGTGCATGAGGTGCTCGGTGACGGTTTCCGGCCGGGCGTCCATGCGGCATTCTGGGACGATGCGCACAAGGCTCTCCGGATCCCGCTTCCGCCGTCGGAGCCGTGATGGCCATGACTGACGAGCGCCGAACGTCGGTTGACCAGGCACTTGACGTGCAGACGGTCGTCGTCGAGGAGAGCGGCCGATGGTTCGTCGAGATCATCGTGGTGTTCGCCGACGGAGTGGTCCGCAAGAGGATCCACAGCCATGCCACCCGGGCCCGCGCCGAACTGGCCGCCGATCTGATCCGCCGGACCGCCGATCGCGACATCGGCGGCGGGCCGGTTCACGGATGACGCGCGGTGCTTCGGCACTGATATCGACACGAGGAGAGCTGTGACCAACGTTCTGGATCCGGCGGTGCTGGCGGTTCGTCCGCAGCCGCTGGGGGCCTTTCCGCTGCCCCTGGGGTTTCTGTTGATCCCGGCGTCACCAGATACCGAGGATGCCCGTGTAGCGCTGCTGTCCGGCCGACTGCCCGACTGGCCCGCCTCGCTGCGGGCTCACGAGTTGGCGCTGGCCGGTGATCGCGACGGCGCGCTGGCCGCCCTGCACGGTGACGACCCCATCACCCGGTACAACCGCTTCGTCATGGACCCTGACGGCTCCGATGCGGCCGAGTTGCGTTCGGGCTTAGGTGAATTCGCCTGTCTGGTCGATGTGGTGCTGTTCGCCCTCGGTCGCAGCGACACCGTGCCGGAACTCGGTGACGCGACCGGCGAACTGGCGGCGACCGTGCTGTCGGTGCAGGCTAGCGGTGCACTGCAGGATGGTGACGCAGAGGCGGCGGTGGCGTGTTTGGACCGGGCCGTCGAGCAGGCCGCCGGTGTGTCCGAGCCGTTGCGCGGTGTGCTGCTCGGCGCGGCGGCCTCGCTCTGCGACGGATCTGAGGCGGTCAGCCGATTTGAGGGTGCGTTGCGTGCCCTCGACGACGCCGAGGATCTGCGACTGGCCCGCGCGGAGCTTCACCTGGCGCTGGCGGGACTGTTGCACGAACAGGCGGTGGATCGCCCGGATCTGCTCAATCGGGCTGTGCCGCATTATCATTCGGCGCTGCAGCTGGTGTGGCGGGAGGAGGCGCCGCTGCTGTGGGCCTCCGCGCACGCCAACCTAGCCGCGGCTTATCTGACCATGCCGATGACCGAGGCGTCCGGCCAGCTGCGCCTGGGTGTGGCCGCGCAGTCACTGCGCTCGGCGCTGAAGGTCTACACGCCCGAGGACTATCCGGAGGAGTGGGCCAGTGTGCAGCTGAACCTGGCCAACTCGTTGGTCTACACCCCGTCGAGCCATCAGGGGGACAATCTGGTCGAGGCGGTCAACCTCTACGAGGCGGTGTTGGCCGCCCGCGACCGCGACACCGATCCATTGGGCCGGGCGCGGGTTCTGGCTAACCAGGGCAATGCGCTGGCCCATCTCGCCGACTTCGATCAGGCCAAGGCCAAGCTGTACGAGGCACGCTTTTTGTTTGAGGAACTCGGCGATCACGACTCGATGCGCACGGTGCGCGGTGTGCTCGACGAGATCTCCCGCCAGCAGGCACTTGATCGGACCGAGTCGGACGGAGCGTGATGAGCAAAGACGGCGACACGAGCGAACCGACATTCGATGATCTCGCCACGCGGGTCGACGATGCGGTGAATGCACTCGAGGGTCTCGAACCGGCGGCACGCAAGGTCGCCGAGGAGTTGCAGGGCGCCATCGAGGCCATCCACAAAGCCGGACTGGTGAGCATCGTGCGCCGGTTGCGCGCCGAGGACGCCACCCGCCCGGCGCTGTTCGAACTCGCCGCCGATCCCGCCGTCCACCTGCTGCTGTCGCTGCACGGGATCGTGCGTCCGGATCCGGTGACGCACGCCAACCAGGTACTGGAATCGGTACGCCCGCAACTGCACAGCCACGGCGGCGATGTGTCGCTGGTGCGGGTGGAGGACGGAACGGCCTTCGTCCGGCTCGAGGGTGCGTGCAATGGATGTTCGATGTCCTCGGTGACGCTGCGCAACCTGGTCGAGGAGGCTCTGGTGGCCGAGGTTCCGGCCGTCACCGCCGTGGAGGTGGTGGCCGACCAACCCAGCCCCACGCTGATCCCGCTGGAGTCGCTGCGCATCGGCAGGGATCCGGCCAGTGAAGGGTGGGCGAAGGTGGGGCCCGCCGCCGGCATCGCCGTCGACGACCTCACCGCGGTGTCCCTTGCCGGTGACGGCGGCCAGCCGACCGATGTGCTCATTGTCAACGTGGGCCAGCGGCTCTCGGCCTACCGCAACGAGTGCGCGCATGAGGCACTGCCGCTGACCGACGCGATGCTCGACCTGAGCAACGGGACGCTGACCTGCCCCTGGCACGGCTTCTGTTACGACGCAAGCTCGGGGGAGTGCCTCAGCGCGCCGGGCGCCCAGCTGGAACAGTTGCCGCTGCGGATCGACGACGGTGACGTCTGGGTGCGTGTTGGGCAATGATGTCCGCAGCGTCGTTCCCGTCCGCGAGAACGCCCATCCGATGAGCCGATACACCGTCCGGCACAACGTCAGCGGGCTCGGCAGACGTCAGGATGTGGAGGCGTCAGTCGATCTGACCGACGGCTGGGCGCCGCAGGTGTGGCTGGGCGCGCCCGCGCCCGGCGGACTGGCGCTGCCGGCCGCAAGTGCGTCGATGGCGTGGATGTACTCACCGCGCGGGGTGTTCTTGAGTAATACGGGGGGCGACGACCACGTGGTGGTGGCCGACTCCGGCAATCACCGGGTGCTGATCTGGCACGGTATGCCCAGCGCCGACGAGCAACCCGCCGACGTGGTGCTCGGCCAGCCCGACGGCGAGACCGAAGGCCCGGCCGCGGGCGGACGCGGACCCGAACGCGGGATGCACCTGCCCACCGGGGTGCTCATCCATGACGGCCGGCTGGTCGTCGCGGACGCCTGGCACCACCGCATCCTGGTGTGGAACACCGTGCCGCAGACCAGCGACACCGCACCCGATATCGTCATCGGCCAGCCCGACGTCGTTTCGGTCGAACCCAACCGCGGCGGCGGATGCTCGGCGTTGAGCATTTACTGGCCGTTCGGCATCGCCGTGGTCGGTTCGTCCTTCTGGGTCGCCGACACCGGAAACCGCCGGGTGCTCGGCTGGCGCGATGGGATTCCCGACGCCAACCAACCGGCCGACGTCATCTTGGGCCAGCCGGACGGGTCGTCGAACTCGGAGAACCGCGGCGGCGACGCCGGCCCGGCCAGCTTCCGCTGGGCGCACGACATCGCCGGGAATGAGGACCTGCTACTGATCGCCGACGCCGGCGATCACCGGGTGCTGGGCTGGTCGCCCCACCCCGACGCCGATCGCGACGCCGACCTCGTCATGGGCCAAGTGGACTTCGCCGGTTCACAGGAATGGCCCTACGGCCCCCACACGAACGATCGCTTCCGGTTCCCGTACGCGCTGTCCCTCGACACCGGCGGGCAGGAGCGCAGCGACTCGGGGCAGAGACAGGCGCGGTTGGCGATGGCCGACACCGCCAACAACCGCGTCCTGCTATGGGACGGCGTGCCTGACGGACCCATCTGCCGCGGTGCCGACGGTGCCGATGGCGGCCCATCCTTTCGGGGTGCCGACCATGTGTTGGCTCAGCCCGATTTCGCGTCCAACGGCGAGAACCGGTGGACCTCAGTGCAGCACGACACCCTGTGCTGGCCCTACGGACTGTCGTTGCGCGGCGACGCATTGGCTGTGGCGGACTCCGGCAACAACCGGGTCATGATCTGGCGAAGGTCGCTCCGGTGAGACCGCGGATCGTGCAGACCGACGAGCAGATCGGTTTCTACTGGGCCACGCCCGCCGGGGCGCCGACCTCACTGCAGGCGTTGGTGGCCGACGACCCCGAAGCCGATCGCCTCGTCGCTACTCACCTCGAGGCACTCGATGACGCGCTGATCATCGGCGCCGGAAGGTTCGGCGAGATCCTCGGCGGCGGACGCAGGCCGCGTGATTCAGCCGAACGCGACGAACTACTGGAACTACACCGGACCCTGGACCGGTTGTGTTTCGAGTTCGCCGCCGCACTGGAGGCCACCGGGTTGAGCGCCGACCTGCGGGCCGGCAAGATTATCGGCACCGCGACGCTGTTCTCGATTCTGGCCCGCCAGCCACTCGGACTGCTGGGACCGGCGCCGCTGGACGGCGAGTTGGACGACCCGTCCCTGGGTGTGGTCGGCGGATACGGCGAGATGCACCAGGTCGATGCGGACAGACCCTGGAAAGGCGGCCGATGGGTGGTGAGAACCGATACCGGCGAGCGTTTTCCGCTGACCCTGTCGATGATGATGTTCGACAGCTCCGGGGTGAACAAGGAAGCGGCCCGCGCCGAGCACCGTGACGTCCTACAAGCCGTGGTGACGGCGGCTCGGTCTCCGGATGCCGACCCGTTGACGGTGGCCTGCGCGCTGGACTGGCTTGTCTACGATTGGTTGATGGCCCACCGTGACGGCCCGGACAGTGCCGAGATCGTCTTCCCCAAAGGCTATGAAAGCGAGGCTGCATTGATGGTCACCGCGGCCGCCGCCTCAGTTGCCGCGCGGGCGACATTCGACCCCGGTCTGGTGTTGACCGGTCTTCGGCACAACCGGCACTAG
>ERZ888423.637-NODE-637-length-35183-cov-8.470878_pt1 | contig 35183 bp, 31 predicted proteins | sample MGYA00520523_ERZ888423 | MGnify/ENA primary metagenome ERZ888423 (study PRJEB32303, sample SAMEA104408611) | aquatic metagenome | biome: Brackish water; feature: Pelagic; material: water | place: Baltic Sea | collected 2014-06-08T10:24:00 | depth 30,27 m ...
TCAAATTTACGGCGACTGAGTGAATAGCTTTGTTCAGCAACCGTTATTCATTAGGCTCCTATTATGGCACCTAGAAACGTAATCAATATATTTATATAAATATCAATATCTTATCAGGTATTATGGTGGAGAGACAGGCAGCAAAAATAAGCGTTTCTGTTTGGGCGGGTTTTTGGGCGGGTAATGTTAGAGTTTATCTAAATTACAACTTATAAACAAAGTTTTATGAGGTTATATGGAGCGGGTAACGAGAATCGAACTCGTAACTGAAGCTTGGGAAGCTTTCGTGATACCTTTTCACCATACCCGCATGTTCGCAGTTGAAATAGACGCGGCGTCGGGGGGCGTCAATGGGGTCTAGCGGGTTGCGTGGCTGCGATCATAGGCGTTTGGCGCGGGTGGCTTGTGGGCGGCGCGCGCGGTTTCGCCAGGATCATAGACTTCGATCAGCAGCGGATAACACGAAGCGGAATCAGAGGTGTGTTCGGATGAACAATCGCCGCCCGGGCAGGCGGACAGGCCCACCGTCAGGTCAATCTCGGCGAAGAATTCAAGATAATCACCGGGGCGCACGGGGCTGGCCTTCATGAAATACTGGCCCGTGTCGCGGGTGAACCCAGTGCACATAAAAACGTTGAGGACGTCATGAACGTGGCTTTCGGCAACCGTCAGCGGCAGGTCACAATGCGCCGCCAAGGCCCGCGTCAGGTTGGAATGGCAGCAATAGTGGTAGGGCTGGCCCGACAGCAGTTGCCCTGTGTATGGATCGCAACGCGTACCGATCACATCATGCACCGAACCGCCGAAATCATCGAAGCCATACCAGTCGAGCGTGTCGTCGGTTATCGTCGCCATGGGGCGCAGGGTCGGAAACGACGACCACATCCTATCGCCCGTGGACAGGTGGGTGCCGTGCAGCGCACGAGTTTTGCCGGAATAGAACTTCTCGGATAGGTCGGCAGTGTTCCACAGGTTTAGATCGCCGACTTGCGCACCTTGCACCGACACGATGCGGAAAAAGCAACCGGCGGGCACATCGATGCAGGCGGCATCGCGGGGCAGCACAGAGATCGCGGCGGATTTGGTTGCGGATTTACGCAGCGCGGTCAGGGCCGCCAGATCAGGCGCAGGCAGGGTTTCGGGCGGGTAGCAGATGACGGGTTTCACTGCCTTGCGCGCGTCTGCATCGTCAGGGCGGGGGTGGTGTGGCTCGTCCAGTTTCATGGCCGCCACACGGCCCGATCTAGCCGATAGATTTGCCACGGTGCGGGCGTTGACCCAAGGGTAAGCGCGGCGTCGTAAGCATGCACCGCGCCCAGTTTCATCGTCGCTTTTTGCGAGCGGATGTTGGTGGGGTCGATATGAAACCAGACCGCGTCGAAATCGGCAAAGGCATGGGCAAGCATCAACGCCTTCAGGGCGCCGTTCACGGTGCCGCCCCAACAGCGATAATCAAGGAAGGTAAAGCCGATGGATATCGTGCCGGGCATGTCGGGGGCGGTGTAATAGCGCGAACAGCCGATGATTTCGCCGTTCGCAGTGTCGATCACCACAAGGGTCGCGCGACTGGCGAGCAGCATGTCGAAATACGGGCTAAATACCTCCGGCTTATAGCGGTCACGGGCGGGGTGGCCGGCCCATGTTTCGGGGGCGCTGGCTGCATTGAACAGCCCGTCATAATCGCCCGCAGCAAGGGGGCGCAGGGTCAAGCTGTCGCCGTTTAACGTGGGCTGCGCGTCAAATCCCATCAACCCCGCCGCCTGCGCCGACCGCCATCACCGCCACCGCCCGTGTTAAACGTTGCGGTGGGCAGCGTGACGATGGAATTAAGAATCGGGAAGGGTTCGACGGCGTTGGGAATAGCCGACGCGTTGACGAAATGCTCCTGAAAGCGCGGCTCGATTGCCGTTTCGATCTTGTGGATCTCGCGCACGGTTGCCTCGATCTCGGTCCGTGCGGCGCGGTTCAGCAGGGCGATGCGTGCGCCTGTGCCAGCGGCGTTGCCAGCCGATGTGACCTTATCCAGCGGCGCGTCGGGGATCATGCCCAGAACCATCGCGTGTTTCGTGCTGATATGCGCACCGAACGCACCCGCCAGCACGATCCGGTCCACCTTATCGACGCCGAATTTATCCATCAAAAGGCGCGCGCCGGAATACAGGGCGGCCTTGGCCATCTGGATTTCGCGGATATCGCGGTTGGTGACGGTGATCACGGGGCCGCCATCTGCGCTGCCGTCATAAATCATGTAGGAATGCGTGCGCCCATCAAGGAATATCCGGTCGCTGCCCGTCTGTTCAGGCGATCCGATCAGACCGGGGGCATCGACAAGCCCCGCCATGCGCATTTCTGCGACGATTTCGATGATTCCTGATCCGCAAATGCCGGTAACGCCTGTCGTGGCGATGGCATCCATGAACCCGTCCTCGGTTGACCAAAGATCGCTGCCGATTACCTTGAAGCGTGGCTCTTTCGTCACGGGATCAATCTCGCAACGTTCGATTGCACCGGGGGCGGCGCGCTGGCCGGAACTGATTTGTGCGCCTTCAAATGCCGGGCCAGTGGGCGAAGAACAGGCCAGCACCTTTTCGCGATTTCCCAGCAAGATTTCCGCGTTGGTGCCCACATCGACGACAAGCACCAGATCGTCGGACTTGTCGGGTGCTTCGGATAGCGCGACAGCAGCGGCATCGGCCCCCACATGGCCCGCAATACATGGCAGCAGATAGGTGCGGGCAGCGGGGTGTATATCAAGACCCAGATCGCGCGCATTCAGGCGGATAGCGTCCGATGTGGCGAGGGCAAAAGGCGCTTGGCCCAGTTCGAACGGATCGATCCCAAGGAAAAGATGGTGCATGACCGGATTGCAGACGAACACGGTATCCATGATCAGGGTCTTGTCGATTTCGCCTTCGCTCGCGATCTGGTCAAACAGCTGGTTCATGCCCGCACGCACTGCGTTGGTCATTTCGGCAGCACCCGCAGCATTCATCATCGAATAGCTGACGCGGCTCATCAAATCCTCACCAAAGCGGATCTGCGGGTTCATGATGCCGGACGAAGCAACAACAACGCCCGACCGCAGATCGCACAGGTGTGCCGCGATGGTGGTCGACCCCAGATCGACGGCCAATCCGTAAATCGTACCTTCGTAGAACCCCGGCCAAAGGTGCATGATGCGTGGCGGTTCACCCGTCCGGCCCTGATGCAGCGCGACAGTGACCTTCCATTCGCCCTTGCGCAGGATTGGCTGCATGATGCCAAGGATGTGCAGATCGGCGCTTACGCCATCTATGTCCCATTGATCCTTGAGCGCCATTGTAAGGCGTTCCAGATCGCCGCTTGGGTCATGCATGTCGGGTTCGTTTACGACCACGTAATAAAGGCTCACTGTCGGATCAAGGATAATATCACGCGCTTCGGCGCGTTTGCGCACGACCTGCTTGTGCACTTGGCTTTCAGGGGGCACGTCGATCACGACATCACCCTGCACGCTCGCTTGACAGCCCAGACGGCGGCCTTTTTTCAAGCCACGTTTTTCGTCATATCGCGCTTCGACGGCGTTCCACTCGGACAGGGCGTTTTCATCCACGGTGACGCCGTGCTTGGCAAACTCACCGTAAGACGGCGTGATCTGGCATTTGCTGCAAATACCGCGTCCGCCACAGACCGAGTCCAGATCGACGCCCAATTGGCGTGCAGCTGTCAGGATTGGGGTGCCGACGGGAAAGTGCCCGCGCTTGCCCGAAGGGGTAAATATCACAAGGGGATCGTTGGTCATGTACTGCGCCTTTGTCGGGTTCTTATGGGGCAAGATAACGGGGTTACGCGTAATCGAAAGACTGCCCGCGTCATATCGCATACCAGTAGCGGCGTTACATCAAAAAACCTGTGCCAAATTGCCAGGCGAAAAGTGGAACTGGCGCGGTCGCAATCGCCAATGTCACACATGTAGCGCGATAGCTGAACAGGCGGCTCAGGCCGGCCGTCAGCAAAATGCCACCTCCGCCGCCGACCAGCGCATTGCCAGGGATGTTGATCAGCAGCGCAAGGATGACATAGCGATAGTTCACCACCACCAGCCCAAGTGCTTTGGGCAGGGCGTCGCGCAGGTGATCAAGGCGCTGTTCGGGCGGCACAACGCGGATCGCATCAATCAACCGGCTGGCGCGGCGCATATGTAAATCGGTAAACGTGCGGCGCAAGATGACAAGCGGCACCTGTCGCCCGACCGTAAATGCAATCATCAGCCCCAGAAGCGTTGCAATATAAACCAGCGGCGCCACCTCCGCGCCGCGCATCAGCAACAATGCAATGCCTATCTCAATTGCGGGCACAAACGGAACGGCGATCAACAGCGCATAGCCAATCAGCGCCACTAGGATCACCGCATTAAAAGCTAGCGTCCGATTTGCCTCGTCAAGCAGATCGACCTGCATCATCGCCCAGTTCATCAGCAGATGGATCAGATAGACCAGCACCGCGACGATCAACAGGCGCAGGGCAAGTCGCGGCAAGGCGACGCGCCAAGGCGGCGGTTCGGGCGCGCCGAGCGGCGTGGGGGGGGTATCTTGCATCCCGCCCTACGAACGCGGGCGCGAATTGGAACCTAAAATACTCAACAACGACACGTGCGTTGATATTATTGGCGCTACGCCTTGACAGAAAGGGTCGGCGGCACGTGCCAGCGGATCACCGCATATATGAAGTCGCTTTTCTCGCATATCGTGCAGGGTGACATAAAAACATGGTCTGGCAAGGGGCAATGCAAATACAGGTTTAACCCCTACCATTCATGTGAGATAGGAACGTGCCAAACGAAGCGATCCATGGAGTTGTATAATGGAGATTCGCGAGGCCCTTACTTTTGATGATGTTTTGCTTGTGCCGGGGGCGTCCTCTGTCCTGCCCAGCACCGCCGATACGCGCACCCGCGTGACGCAAGCAATTGCAATGAACATCCCGCTTTTGAGTTCCGCAATGGACACAGTGACCGAGGCCCGCATGGCTATCGCCATGGCCCAAGCCGGCGGTATTGGAGTTTTGCACAAGAACCTGAGCGTTGACGAACAGGCCCGCGAAGTGCGCCGCGTCAAACGGTTTGAAAGTGCGATCGTCTATAACCCCGTGACCCTACGCCCCGATCAAACGCTGGCAGACGCCAAAGCCTTGATTGACCGCTATAATTTCTCAGGCTTTCCGGTCATTGACGAAAAAGGCCGCGTGATGGGAATCGTCACCAACCGCGATATGCGTTTTGCCACGTCCGACGATCAACCTGTGGCGACGATGATGACATCGATCGATCTGGCGATCCTGCGCGAGCCTGCCGATCGCGAAGAAGCTATTTCATTAATGAAGGCCAAGCGGATCGAAAAGCTGCTGATCACCGATGCAAAGGGTAAACTGACCGGATTATTGACCCTGAAAGACACCGAGCAGGCCGTGCTAAACCCGACCGCCTGCAAAGACGAGCTTGGCCGTTTGCGCGTTGCTGCGGCTACATCCGTAGGGGATAGCGGCTTTGAACGCACCGAGGCGTTGATTGATGCAGGCGTTGATATCGTGGTGATCGATACCGCGCATGGTCATTCAGAAGGGGTCTTGGCAGCCGTTGCGCGCGTCAAGGCGATGTCCAATAACGTGCAGATCATCGCCGGAAACGTCGCCACTGGCGATGCCACGCGCGCACTGATCGACGCGGGCGCTGATGCGGTCAAGGTGGGCATCGGCCCGGGATCGATTTGCACAACGCGGATGGTCGCAGGCGTCGGCGTGCCGCAACTTACTGCAATCATGGATTGCGCTGCAGCTGCGGGCGATGTGCCCATTATCGCTGACGGTGGCATCAAGTTTTCAGGTGATTTTGCCAAGGCCATTGCGGCGGGTGCATCCTGCGCCATGGTCGGCTCAATGATCGCGGGCACTGACGAATCCCCTGGCGAAATCATTTTATATCAAGGGCGTAGCTTTAAATCTTATCGTGGCATGGGCAGCCTTGGGGCCATGGCGCGCGGCTCGGCTGATCGCTATTTTCAGAAAGATGCCGCCAGTGACAAGCTTGTCCCCGAAGGCATCGAAGGTCAGGTGCCCTATAAAGGTTCCGCAGGCGCTGTGGTACACCAGCTGGTCGGTGGTTTGCGCGCTGCCATGGGATATACTGGCTGTGCGACTGTCGAAGACATGCGCAAGAATTGCACCTTCGTTAGGATCACCGGCGCGGGGCTAAAAGAAAGCCATGTGCATGATGTGCAGATCACCCGCGAATCGCCAAATTACCGGATAGGGTAGGGTTATCAGCATGGTACGCGCCATTCTTCAGGTAACGTTTTGACCCCCGGCGCACGCGTCTCGGCGGCAATCGAGATTCTCGACCACATCTTTGCAGGTGACGCAGCGGAGCGCGCCCTAACCGCATGGGCACGCAGCAGTCGTTTTGCAGGCTCCAAGGATCGCGCAGCGGTACGCGACCACGTCTTTAGTGCATTGCGGTGTCGGCGGTCGTTTGGCTGGTTGGGGGGCGGTGAAACCGGACGGGCGGTGATGGTAGGCCAACAACGCGCACTAACTGTTGATCCTGCAACGCTTTTTACTGGTGACGGTCACGCACCCGCGCCGCTTGGGCCGGACGATGGCGCCGGTCAATCATTGGACGCCGCCCCTCGGTCCGTGCGCTGCGACATGTCGGACTGGTTGATGGAACGCCTAGCGGTCGATCTAGGTAATCAAGCCGAGGCGGCCTGCGAGATTCTGCGCCACCGTGCAGCGGTGCATTTGCGGGTCAATCTGATGCGAACAACCCGCGATGCGGCAGCCGATATGCTGCGCGACGAGGGGATCGAAACAGATCAGCTGGATGACATTAAGATGGGCTTGCAAGTTACTGAAAATGAACGTCGTGTTGCATTGTCAGCGCCCTATCTTGACGGTATGGTCGAGCTTCAGGATGCCGCATCTCAACGGGCCGTGGCACGTTGTGCCTTGCCATCAGGCGCGCGGGTTCTTGATTACTGTGCGGGTGGCGGAGGCAAGGCGCTGGCTTTTGCCGATCGCGGCGCAAAGGTATTTGCCCATGACATTGATCCCGCACGGATGCGCGACCTGCCCACACGCGCCGCGCGGGCAGGCGTTGAGATCACCTGTCTGGACACAGCAACACTAGCCCAAAACGCGCCGTTCGATGCGGTCTTTTGTGACGCACCTTGTTCGGGCACCGGCACATGGAGACGCGCGCCAGACGCCAAGTGGCGGCTGACACCTGAGCGGCTTGACGAACTAACGGTGGTGCAGGACGATGTCCTTGATAAAGCGTCACTTTTGGTCGCCGCTGACGGGCAGTTGATCTATGCGACCTGTTCTTTGTTGGCCCAGGAAAACCGTGACCGAGTCGATGCGTTTTTGCGTCGCACTGTTGCGTGGAAACTGGTTGATGAATTGGTTCTTTTACCCACTGCAGCGCAAGACGGGTTCTACCTTGCGGTGATAATTCAGGCCTAAAACGCAACCAATGGTTGCATTACCTGTGTGTTTCCTTAGATTTGAAGGCATATTAAGCGCCATTTAATACTTCTGGGATGAAGTGGGGATGACGCGAATCGATGCAGGACAACTTGAGTGACGCAAATCGAACTGACATCCCAGGCCGCCCCACGGCGCGACGGATTTACCGCCGCCCTTAAGGTGCCGATACTTGCCATGCTTGGCGCTACGGCCTTTGCTGCGTCATTCGTGCTGCTTGACACTATGGTGGTGCTTGGCGCGCAGGTGGCGGGGGCGACGCTGCTGGCGCTGGCAGCACTAGTCAGCCGTGATGAATACGCGCAAAAAATCACACCACGATGTCATGGTGCGCACTGTGTCGGGGTTTGTTGAAAACGACACAACTCCCAGCTTTATGACCGACCCGGATGGTGAAATTACATACAAGAATCCGGCGGCGTGCGAGCGGTTTAGCGAACATGCAGTTGACACGCTTGGCCAAACATTCATGGATCTGTTCGCCAACCCTGCCGCGGCGCTGTTTCGCTTGCAAAGCAAGGCCCACGCGCTTGGTTCTGCGCGCGAGGATATAGTGACGCGTCGCGGGCACGTGCGCCTGACGGTGAACCAGATTGACGCGTCTGCCTACCTTTGGCGCCTTGAAGACCTTGGCGATAAGGCCAGCGGGGGGCGAGCCGCAGACGCGCTGAGCTTGCCGATGTTGACGGCAGGGCCATCGGGCACGGTCCTTTTCATGAACGAGGCGTTTCGTCGCCTACTAGGTGGGCGCGCCAAATCGCTTGATAAGATATTTCCGCAATTGCCTTTGGTGTCTGGCAAATTGCATCGCGTCGAAGCCGCGAGCGGCCCCATCCAAAGCCTTGTGGCGCTGGTAAATGGGACCGGTGGGCGGTCCGAAGTTTACTTGTTGCCAAGCGAGGGGATCGAGAGCGTAAGCCTCGTCTCCCAGGTGATGGCGACGGATTGGGACGTCATCGAAGAGTTGCCTGTCCCTCTGCTCAAGGTCGCGGCGACAGGCGAAGTCATCGCATCAAACCGCGAGGCGCGAGTGTTGTTGAAAAAGCCGATCACCGATCAATCGCGTCTGTCTGACCTTCTCGAAGGGTTGGGCCGCCCGATCATAGATTGGCTCCAAGAGGTGGCCGAGGGCCGCGGCAGTTTGGCCCCCCAGTTTCTGCGCGGTACAGGTGCGCAAAAAGATACCTTTGTGCAGGTAACGCTGAACCCCGCGGGAGATCGCGAGACCGCGCATCTGATTGCCGTTCTTAATGACGTCACCGAACTGAAATCGCTTGAGGCGCAATTTGTGCAAAGCCAGAAGATGCAGGCCATCGGTCAGTTGGCAGGTGGTGTTGCCCATGATTTCAACAACCTTTTGACGGCAATATCGGGCCATTGTGATCTGCTGTTGCTGCGGCATGATCAAGGCGATCAAGACTATAGCGACCTCGTTCAGATCCATCAAAACTCCAATCGGGCGGCATCGCTGGTCGCGCAATTGCTGGCTTTTTCGCGCAAACAGAACTTGCGCCCCGAAGTGTTCGATCTGCGTGACACATTTTCAGAAATGACCCATCTTTTGAACCGCTTGGTCGGCGAAAAAGTACGCCTTACGCTGGATCATGACCCTGGTTTATTGCCGATCCGCGCGGACAAACGCCAGTTGGAACAGGTCTTGATGAACCTCGTTGTTAATGCACGAGATGCCTTGTCCCAAGGCGGCGATATACGGGTCGAAACAGAAAATGCGACCCTGTCAGCACCCCTGAAACGGGATCGTGCAACAGTGCCGACGGGCAACTATGTTGTGGTGCGGGTGATTGATGCAGGCACGGGTATTTCACCGGAAAGCATGCCCAAGATATTTGAGCCATTCTACAGCACCAAACGCCCCGGCGAAGGAACGGGCCTTGGGTTATCGACGGCTTATGGCATCGTGAAACAGACAGGCGGCTTTATCTTTGCCGATAGCGAAGAGGGTATGGGCACCACGTTCAGCCTCTACTTTCCAAGCCATGAAAAACCGCTCGAAGCACCCATTCAAACGCCCGTCGTCGATACGCCAGTGCCACAGGCGCGCGCAGAAGGTGTTGTGCTGTTGGTCGAGGATGAAGCGCCAGTGCGGGCCTTTGCCAGCCGTGCGCTACGCCTGCGCGGCTACACTGTGCTCGAGGCGGATTGCGCCGAAAGTGCGCTGTATATGTTGGCTGACCCCGACCTTAGGGTCGATATTTTTGTCACAGACGTGATTATGCCGGGCAAAGATGGCCCCACTTGGGTGCGCGAGGCTTTGACAACGCGCCCCGATACCAAAGTCGTGTTCGTTTCTGGCTACGCCGAAGATGCGTTTGGCGAAAATCAGGTGCAAATCCCCAATTCTGTATTCTTGCCAAAGCCGTTCTCGCTTAACGATCTGACGTCAACCGTGTCACAACAACTTCAATAACGCGCCACAAGTTCGCTGGAAGGTAACCATTTTTGATCGCCCGCCGATAGTTTCCGTGCATCATTGCCATTCGTAATGGCCCGTCGCGAGCCGGCGCCATCATAACACACCCGATGAGCGCGCCCAACGGCGGTCGTGGCGGCTCTTCAACGCTTGAAAACCAGTTAGGTGGCGTCTTGCAGGGCCACAAGATGGCAGGCTGAGCCGGTCAAGGCTGCGTAGTCATCTTCGATCACATGCACGCCAAAGTTACCCATAAAGCCGGCAAACCGCCCTTTGTCTCGGAATGCCTCGGCCAAGCCGTAGTCTTGCAAATAAGGGGCAAAGGCCCGCGCAACACCGCCCACCAGATAAATTCCGCCAAACGGGAGCTGAATAAGCGCAAGATTGCCCGCCACTGTCCCAAGGAGCCGCGTGAATAATTGGGCAGCTTCAATGGCACGCGAATCGGTGCCATTTGCACAGGCCAACATGATGTCTTGCGCCTTGGCCTCACGCGGGTCAGCGGCCTCGTGACCCAAGAACGCGTAGACCCGTTCCAATCCACGCCCCGACAACACGTCTTCGACCGCTGCAAACCCGTGCGCAGTCGACACAAATTCGCAAAGTGCAAGTTCGCGCTGCGTGCGGATCGGCAGGTTGGCATGGCCGCATTCCGACGGCGGCACAAGGCGTACCCCGTGGCCTTCAAACACGGGGGCCGCGTTGAACCCCGTGCCGACGCCGATCACCAGTTTGGCAGCAGCTGTTTCGGTTTCTGGCCCCGCAATGATCGTTCGGATGTTGGCGGTATCAAGGTGGCCAAGGGCATGCCCCTGCGCCTGCAAATCATTCAGGATCGCCACGGTTTCGCTTTTTGTAGCGCGCGCGAGGGTTTCTTTGTCAATTGCCCAGTCAAGGTTGGTCATGCTCGCGCGGCCATCGCGTACCGGCCCCGCAACAGCAACGCAAGCCGCCGATGGATCAACCCCGCCTTCATCGGCCACATATTGGCGCAGCACAGTTTCCAGCCCTGCAAAATCGACATTGCTGTAGCGCCGGATCGTTTCAGGCAAAACCCGCCGCCCATCTGCAAGGGCCACGCGCGTGTTTGTGCCACCGATATCGGCAACCAAGGAATAGGTGTTGGCAGGATGGGTCATGATAATCTTTCTGATTTAGCGTGCTAATGCGGCCTTGAGCGCGTGATAAGAGCCTTTTGGCAGACGCTCAAGGGTGTCGAAATCCACATGCACAATGCCAAACCGCTTTTCATAGCCAAAGGCCCATTCATAATTGTCCAGCAGTGACCAATAGAAAAAGCCCTGCACATTCGCGCCATCGGCAATCGCGCGGTGGATGCTGGCCACATGGTCATTGATATAAGCTTGGCGTTCGGGGTCATGCACCGCGCCGTTCTCGATGACGTCATTCCAGGGCATGCCATTTTCGGTCACAAAGATAGGCATGTCGCCAACTAAATCGCGGCTGAGACAGGTCAGAAAATCATAAAGCCCCTCGGGGTATACCTCCCATCCCATTGAATTAGTAGGTAAATCACCGGGAACATCACGCAGGGCAGGCCAGGGCGCACCTTTGTCGTCATCGACCAGATGCCGGGCGTAGTAATTCACACCAAGCCAATCCATCGGTTGGGAAATCTGCGCCAAATCGTCTTGCCAGCCCTTTGGCATTTGTGGCTCGAACCCCTCCATAGCCTCGGCGGGGTAGGTGCCCTTAATGATTGCCTCGATGAACCAACGGTTGAATATCGCGTCTTGGCGTGCGGTGGCCTGCGCGGCGGCGTTCGTGTTGACGGCAGGGCGCACGTGGTCGAAATTCAGCACGATCCCAAGATTGTCTTGCCCCATCTCGCGCAGTCGCGTCATCGCCGCGCCGTGCGCCGTTAGCACATGATGCATTGCGCGGGCCGTCGCGCGGATGTCGCGCAGACCGGGCGCGTGATGGCCGATGAAATGCGACAGATAGGCGACGCACCATGGTTCATTGATTGTGGCGGTCGCTGCCACGCGATCGCCGATACGCGCGGTGATAACTTCGGCAAAGTCTGCAAACCAATGCGCCACGTCAGGGTTTGTCCAGCCACCCAAATCCGCCAGCTCCGAGGGCATTTCCCAGTGATATAACGTCTGAAACGGGCGCAAACCGCGCTCGAGCATGGCATCGACAAGACGGTCGTAGAAATCCAAGCCCTCTTGGTTCACGGCGCCGCGCCCTTCGGGCATGACCCGCGCCCATGAAGTGGAAAAGCGATACGCATCCATGCCCGCATTCGACACCAGATCAAGGTCGGCCTCAAAGCGGTGATAATGATCACAGGCCAACGCGCCGTTTTCCTGACGCACAACATTTCCGAGGGTCGCAGCAAAGCTATCCCAATGGGTCGCGCCCGCACCGCCAAATTTGTGCCCCTCGATCTGATAGGCAGACGTGGCGGCCCCGAATCGGAACCCTGCGGGAAAATCAGATCGCTTGAAATTCATGATTTTGCCCTTTATGTCGCGCGCCTACATCCGTCTTATCAACGAAAAACCCAAGCGCCAATCGCGCAAAGCCTTTTGTGTTCGGGTCATTTGCCCTAAGTCGGGGAAAACAGCCAGTGAGGCCCCAATGGCCAAGACACCAACAAAAAACACGAGCGGACGCGGCATGCGCGATTTGACGATCAAAGTCAAAACCGCACGTGGCCGCAAGCTGAGCTCGACCTTATGGTTGCAGCGCCAGTTGAACGACCCCTATGTCAAACGTGCGCAAACCGATGGTTATCGCGGGCGCGCGGCTTATAAGATATTGGAACTGGACGATAAATTTCGGTTTCTCGTGCCCGGTGCAAGGGTCGTAGATTTGGGGGCGGCCCCCGGTGGCTGGTGTCAAGTGGCCGTGCCGCGCATCAACGCCTTGGGCGAAAGATCCGGCAAGGCGATTGGCACAATCCTTGGGGTTGATTTGCAGGAAATGGAGCCGATTGCCGGCTGCGTGCTGTATCAGCTCGATTTCATGGAAGATGACGCGGACATCAAAGTGAAGGACTGGCTGGGCGGCAAGGCCGATGTTGTCTTGTCTGATATGGCCGCAAGCGCGTCGGGGCACAAACAGACCGATCACAACCGCATTATGGCCCTGTGCGAGGCGGCGGCGCATTTCTCGTTTGATGTTCTCGAAGAGGGCGGCACGTTCGTGGCCAAAGTTCTGGCAGGCGGGGCCGAGGGGGCTTTGCAAAAGCTGCTCAAGCAGAAATTCACCAAAGTTGTGCATGTAAAGCCGCCCGCGTCCCGCTCTGACAGCTCGGAAAAGTTTGTCGTGGCGACGGGATTTCGCGGCTAGGCGGCTTGCCGTGCCGGTTTGGGTCTGGTTATTAGGCACCATGTAATTGCAACCAAAGGGTCAGTGATGAGCAATAACATCTGGTATTATGTGGTCGACGGCGCGCGCGTAGGGCCAGTCGATGCTGGCGAAATTGCACGGCTGATCGATACGGGCACCGTTTCCGCACAGACACTTGTCTGGCGCGATGGGCTTGATGGTTGGGTCGCCGCATCCGAACATTTCGATATTTCCAAAGGCGTTGCACCGGTTTCCATGCCGCCAGTGCCGCCGCAGCCACCGACCCAAAACGCGCGCCCATCGGGCGATCAGCCCAATTATAGCGGTGCACCTGCGCGTGGGTTTCGCGATGCAATCAATACTTGCCTGAACAAATACGCCACCTTTTCGGGGCGGGCCAGCAGGTCCGAGTACTGGTATTTCGTTCTGTTCACCGTGCTCATCGGATTTGTCAGCGGCTTGGTTGATGGCATTATCTTTCCGGGCAACTACTTCTCACCGATCAACTCGATTGTGTCATTGGCAGTGCTTTTGCCCGGTCTTTCCGTCGCGGTGCGTCGCTTGCATGACATTGGCCGCAGCGGCTGGTGGGTCGGTAGTTACTACTTGGGTCTGGTCGCCTATATCGTTCTGGTCGTCCCTATCGTTGGCATAGCCGTTTCACTCAGCGGCGCGCCCGCTGGCGAACCATCGGCCCTAGCGCTGTCGGTGATCGGGCTTGGCGGTATTGCGTTTCTCGTGATGACGGTTGTGCTGCTGGTGTTCTTTTGCACGCGCGGCGAGGCTGGTCGCAATCGCTTTGGCTAGGCCAGCGCGATCTTGGTGCCCCAATCCGCGCAGGCCATGGTCAGCTTTTCGGACGGGATCGCATCGGTGACAAAATAATCGGCCTGCGCAAGCGAGCCTATCCGCATAGGCGCTTTGCGAGCAAATTTTGAAGCATCTGCAACCACAATTGACTGGCGGGCTTGCGAAAGTATCGCGCGGCTGACGTGGACTTCTTGTGCGTCAAAATCGAGCAGATCGCCCATCTGATCAATCGCCGAAGCGCCGATAATGGCGAAATCGACCTTGAAACGTTCAATCGCTAGCGTTGCCAAATCACCGACAAGCCCACCATCAGAGCGGCGCAATTGCCCACCCGCGACGATCACGTCGCAGCGCGGGTTTGCCGCAAGGATATTTGCGACGTTCAGATTATTGGTCACGACCATCAGGTCGATGTGATGCAGCAGGGCGCTGGCCACGGCCTCGGTTGTGGTGCCTATATTGAGGAACAGCGACGCGCGATGCGGGATGAGGCGAGCGGTCCGCGCCGCGATCCGTGCCTTGGCATCGCGATGCAATGCGCGCCGGTCCCCATAGCCGATATTACCCACACCCGAGGCAAGAATGGCGCCGCCATGCACCCGTTCAAGAGCACCCGCAGCCACCAGCGCACGCAGATCGCGACGGATGGTTTGAACCGTCACGTCGAGGGTTTGGGCCAGTGCTTGGGTGGTCACCTTACCCGTTGATCTGGCAATGGACAGAATCGCCGCCGTGCGGTCGGGTGTTGATGGTGGGTTCGGTTGCGTCATAATGCGAACATGGCATATGCGTAATGGGCCAGTAAACCGTCGCTTTCATAGGTTCGTTTTATTTTCGCATAACCTGCAGCGAACCTTGATCCGGTCATCACTTGCCAGTCCCAGTGTGCGGGTGCATGACGATCTGCGCAGCAAGGACGGGCAGATGGACAAGCAAGCAGACTATGATCTTTTCATAATTGGCGGCGGTATCAACGGCGTCGGGATCGCGCGCGACGGCGCGGGGCGCGGTTTGCGCGTCGGGCTGGCCGAAATGAACGATCTTGCAAGTGCTACCTCGAGCGCATCGACCAAGTTGTTCCATGGTGGGCTGCGCTATCTTGAATTCTTCGAGATCGGATTGGTTCGCAAGGCCCTGATCGAACGCGAGGTGCTGCTTAAGGCGATGCCGCATATCAGCTGGCCGATGCGATTTGTGCTGCCGTTTCACAAAGATATGCGATTTGAAGGGGACACGCCCACGTCAAAGCTGCTGTCGTTTTTCATGCCGTGGATGAAGGGGCGCAGGCCCGCGTGGCTGATCCGGCTCGGGTTGTTTCTGTACGACAATTTGGGCGGGCGCGAGATCCTGCCTGCGACCACGTCGATTGATCTGACGACCGACCCACTGGGCAAGCCGATTAAGGAAAAGTTCAGGCGCGCTTGGGAATACTCCGACTGCTGGGTCGAGGATTCTCGCCTTGTGGTCCTGAACGCGCGGGACGCAGAACTGCGCGGCGCGACGATCATGACGCAGACCAAAGTTGTGCGCGCGGATCGCGTCGACGGGCTGTGGCAGGTAACGCTTGCGGGGGGTAAAACCCTGACTGCGCGGGCCCTGGTGAACGCTGCCGGTCCGTGGGTCGAGGATGTCGTGCGCGGTGTGACCAATCTGGATACCAGCGACGGCGTGCGTCTTGTGCGCGGCAGTCACATCGTCACGAAACGCCTGTTTGATCACGACCGCAGCTACTTTTTCCAAGGCGAGGACGGGCGGATCATCTTTGCCATTCCATATGAAACCGACTTTACGCTGATTGGCACGACTGATCAGGAACAAAATGACTTAGCTGTCAAACCCTATGCGACAGATGCCGAGCAGGACTATCTTTGCGACTTTGCATCGCAGTATTTCAAGCGCCCAGTAACCCGCGCCGATGTGGTATGGACCTATTCGGGTGTGCGCCCGCTTTATGATGACGGCGCAAAGTCGGCCACAGCGGCGACGCGCGATTATGTGCTATCCTTGGACTATTCTGGGGACGATGAGGGCGCGCCCTTGCTGAACGTCTTTGGTGGAAAAATCACGACTTATCGCAAACTGGCCGAAAACGCGTTGGCCAAACTGGTGCCGTTGATTGGCGGCACAGGCGTGTGGACCGCTGGTGCGCCGCTACCCGGTGGCGATTTCAAAGTAGCCGACAAGGACGCGTTGGTCGCGCGATTGGCTGCTGAACATCCGTTTCTGAGTGACCGTTGGGCGCTGCGTTTGATCCGCGCTTATGGCACGGATGCGTGGGCTGTGCTGAATGGCGCGACAACTGCGGCCGACCTTGGCGATGATTTTGGCGCGACATTACACGCCGCCGAGGTGCGCTGGCTTATGGCCCATGAATACGCGCGTGTTGCCGAGGATGTGATCTGGCGGCGCAGTAAAATTGGCCTTAGGTTATCGGTGGAACAGGTCGCAGCATTAGAAACATTCATGGCCTCGACACAGAACGGGGAGGGCGCAAAATGACCCATATTCTGGCGATTGATCAGGGCACGACATCAAGTCGGGCGATCGTTTTTGACGCTGACATGGCGATCAAAGCCACAGCCCAAGAGGAATTCCCGCAGTATTTCCCGCAAAGCGGCTGGGTTGAACATGACGTCAGCGATATCTGGTCGTCGGTGGCGGCTACCTGTCGCGGCGCGATTGAAAAGGCGGGCTTGCGCAGCGGCGATATTGCGGCAATCGGCATTACAAACCAGCGTGAAACCTCGATTGTCTGGGACCGCAAAACCGGCGAGCCGATCCATAATGCAATTGTCTGGCAAGACCGGCGCACCGCTGATTTTTGCAAAACGTTGAAAGCAGAAGGGTTCGAGGACGAGATTACCAAACGTACCGGGCTTCTTGCTGATCCGTATTTTTCCGGCACCAAAGTTCGATATCTTCTGTCACATGTTGACGGCGCACAGGCCCGCGCGAACCGTGGTGAATTGCTGTTCGGCACGGTCGATTGCTACCTGATCTGGAAGCTTACGGGCGGCAAAGTGCACGCGACAGATGCCACCAATGCCGCGCGCACAATGTTGTATAATATCCGGCAGGGCTGCTGGGATGAAACCATATGCGCGCGGTTTGATATCCCCATGTCGATGCTACCCGAGGTGCGCGATTGCGCCGCAGATTTCGGCACAACGCAGCCTGATCTGTTCGGAGCACCAATCCCGATTTTGGGCGTCGCCGGTGATCAGCAGGCAGCGACCATCGGGCAGGCCTGTTTCGATCCGGGCATGTTGAAGTCGACCTATGGCACGGGGTGTTTTGCCCTGCTCAATACCGGCGATACCTTGGTGGAAAGCCGAAACCGGATGCTGGGCACGATTGCTTATCAGTTTGATGGCAAGCCGACCTATGCGCTTGAGGGGTCAATTTTTATCGCCGGTGCGGTGGTGCAATGGCTGCGCGATGGGCTGAAAATCATCCGCGAGGCCAGCGAAACCCAAGCGCTGGCGCAAACCGCCGATCCGACGCAGGAATTGTATCTGGTGCCGGCGTTCACCGGCCTTGGTGGGCCCTATTGGGATGCAACTGCGCGCGGAGCAATTTACGGGCTGACGCGCAATTCGGGGCCTGCGGAATTCGCCCGTGCAGCGCTGGAAAGCGTCGGATTCCAGACCCGCGACCTGCTTGAGGCGATGCATACCGACTGGCCCAATGCGGGAGATGCAGGAGTGCTGCGCGTTGATGGCGGGATGAGCGCATCTGACTGGTCGATGCAGTTCTTGTCCGACATTATCGGCGCGCCCGTTGATCGCCCGAAGGTGCTTGAAACCACAGCGCTTGGGGCGGCATGGCTGGCAGGAATGCGGGCAGGGGTCTACCCCGACCAAGCCGGTTTCGCGGCATCATGGGCGCTGGAGCAGCGCTTTGAACCGGCCATGGATCAGGCCACGCGCGAGCGACGCTATGAGGGCTGGAAAGACGCCGTAGGCCGCACGCTTAGTCGCTAGATCGCAAGCGTGCAAACATCGCTACCCGCGCGCAGGGTTATCTGAACGGTGCCTGCTGCGGTTTTGCGCAGATCATAGCCGTAGCCTTTAAGGCGGTGGCACCATTCACGGCCAGCGTCAGCACGATCACATCAAACGCGCCGCCCCTGATCAGTCCATTTTTCGGCCCATGACGGGCCAGACTCGCGGACCACGTCGGGCGCGCGTTGCGGTAGGAGGACGTGGATATAGTCATATTTCATTTTTACATCAAAACCGTCTTTGTCAGTGAACATCGCACGCTTGTGATCCGGCTCGACGGATTTCAGGGTGTGCTGCATGGCGGTGTTGATCCCGCGATTGTCAAACAACATCTAAAGCTGATTTTCGCGTTGGTGGTGATCGGTGCCGCCTGACTGGCCGTCACTGCACCAAGCGCAACACTCCCCGCCGCGACGCCCAGCAACGCACGACGGTCCGTTTTGAATTTATCGTGCGATATGTCGCTCCGCTCCGATCAATTCGGGGCATGTAATGATTTGCATCGGCTGTTAGCAGACTCTTGCATGACTATTGGCTCGCCGCAGCAACAGGTCATCGTCGCCAATATATCTGACGAAAACAGCAAAAGGGCCAGGACGCTGTGCGCATTCCGGCCCTTTTCCGTGGGATCCGCTCCCTAACGGGAACGGGTTATCATTATCTGGTCGCTGACTTCACCAAAAGCTTGGCTTCGTGCTTTTTCAGCGTGCGGCGCGCGGAATGATAATCTTCTAGGCCACTCTTTGAACGCAACTCGGGGAATATTTCAAAGATTTCATTGCGCTGCGCACAGTCGATCCCCTTGAGCGAGTAATCGCCAGGCTGGAAGCTTTCTGTCCATGTCCCGTTCGACAGAACCACTTCGTGGTGCTCAAACATGAAGTGGATATAGGCCGTGCCGATCATGTCCACGGCGTGGATACCATCGGACCCAGCGAGGTGCTTGGCACTTGCCAGAACTTCACGCTCTTCAAAGTAGAACTGCGTTTTCTCGCTTGCGACCAGCATCCGGTGGTTTGGCGATACCAGCATGTCACGTTCTGGCAGACCGTTGCCCAATGACCCAGCGCGCAGCAAGATCGGCTTGAGGTACGGGTTGGCGACTAGCGCTTCGGCCGATATCTCTTTGCGGCCCACCCAACAGATTTCTTGGACACCGTTGTCACGGGTGATGATCCGGTCGCCGATCCGTAGCTCTTCCACGAAACGTTCGCCTTGCGGTGTCGCGATTGCGGTGCCCGGCGTGAAGCAGGGGATCACGTTCTCGATTTCCGAGAATGTCATGGTCGAATTATCAAGGAAGGTCACGGTGCCCGCCTCGGGGTCGCCACCAACATAAGTGATGAAACCCACACCCGAACCCCTCAGGTCAAGCACATCTATGTCACTGCCATCGGGGTCTTCGCCGCCAACAACCACATCTCCGCCATTCCCGCCAAGGAAGGTATCGCTGCCAAAGTCACCGGACAGATCGTCGTTGCCCTGACCACCAACGATCACATCGTCGCCGTCGCCGCCGTAGACTTCGTCGTCGCCTTCGCCAGCAATGATGCTGTCATCGCCACCGTAGCCATAGATGATGTCATCGTCGCCATCGTCGCCGTCAACTGTGTCGCCTTGATAGTCGACATAGTTTGGAAAAATAAAATCCTGAACACTTGTTCCGTCGACAATTAGATCCCGCGGATCTTCGTACTTACCAGATTTAGACATTTCAATTCCGATTCCACAACACACCGGCCCCGCTAAGAGGATTAGACCCTCGTGATCTGAAAAAAAGTGGACTGATGGGTTTTGGAGTATTGTGCATCAAAATTGTAGAATTGAGCACATCACTGTAAATGCAGTGGAAACAATGCATGAAATTGGGGTTTATTGTGCGATTTGAAACCTAGCAGTACTTTGATTCTACTAAAAAATGGGGCGGAAATATGGAGCGCAGGTGACCAGCGTAAGATCGTGTGTGGCCGAAAAATATCAGCAGCGCACGCACACTGTTTCAAACCTTATCCCCAGCACTTATCCACAGCATTCCGGCGCCAAATCGGCATACCCGAATTTGCGGATGTCTTGGTTTACGCTTCAATTCATGAATCTGCTTAGCATTATACAGTACGAGGCTGCAATCAAAGGTTGTTCCCGATTGATCGAAAAGTTTTGGAGCATTTCCGCCAGACGATTTCATTGTCGCATCAAGGAATGATGCTATCATTCGGGTCACAAGTGAAATGGGGGTGCGTGTGACAGACCAAGTTGAATTCGGCACGTCGGACGCTGTGGCGTGTTGTAAGTCGGGACAATACACACGCCATTATCAAGCAAATCCATCAACCGCGTCGTGCACAGTTCGGGTTCTTGACGCTGTTGCCAAAGCATTTTTCGCATAATTGCGTCGGGCTGGTCACTGCATTCACAGTTTTCTGGCTGCCTGCGGGTCTTTGCCTGTCTGAATCGCCCTGCAATGTATCAATCACAAAGTGCGCGGGCGCGTGACGAGGCCCTGATGGCCGGTTATATCCGCGCGCTGGCGGCAGATGGCGCATATGATCCGCAAGACCTAAGGCGCATTCTTCCGGCCACGGCCGCGTTTGGCATTTTGAAGTACGCGACCGATATGGCGCCTTATGACATTACCTACCCTGACACGGCAGATGCAGTGCGTGACGCTTTTTCGCGCCGTTTCAAAGATCTGACACAGTTTCTTGATATTGCAGCCACGAAACGAAAACCCGATCAGGCAGGTCAACACGAAATGAAAGCCGCGAGCATGGAAAACATAGCGCCGAATACCGTCGCGTTTCCTGAAATATCTTACGGCGATGATGCACCATCCGCATCGCCCGAGCAGATGAGCGAACTGGCCCGAACCGGAGCAGACTTGTTTCGTGAAAACGGCACGTTTGTGATCCGCAATTGCCTGTCGCCCGATTTGATTCACCGTGCGTTTCGCGCGTTCGTTGACGGGACAGATAGCCAGATAGCAGACATTAAATCAGGGCGGGCCCTAACGGTCGGTCATCGCAGATACATGATCAGCGTGCCGACAGACGGCGTTTTCGGCTCATCGCAGCTTTTGGCCGCGCCACGCCTATTGGCGGTGCTTGACGACTTGCTGGGTGATCAGTTCGTGCTTGGCAGTTTGACCTCGGTTCTGGCATTGCAGGGATCAGATGCGCAGCGCTGGCACCGCGACAATGACCCGTTGTTTCCCGAAGACCCTGATATGGAGATGCCGCCGTTTTCGATTGCCGTGCTTATTCCGCTGGTGCCACTGGACGCGGAAATTGGTGCAACAGAAACAATCCCCGGCTCGCACCGCGATGCTTTGGATATTCGTCAAGACCCACCTTTTGCACGCCCCGATATCGTCGTCGGCGATTGTTATTTGATGGACAGCCGCCTGATGCACCGTGGGATGGCCAATACTTCGACCCGTGCGCGCCCGGTCCTTAGCCTTGTTTACCAGCGCGCATGGTATCGCGATTACCAGAACTTCACCGATCAGCCCGCATTGCAGATGTCGCATGACACGGCAGACAAGTTCCCCCAGGACCGTCGTGACTTGATTTCATGGGCGATAACCGCATGAGCGGTGATGACCACCTGTGGTCCGACAGTGGCTACGACGTTTGCGCAATTCGCGGCCAGTACACCCGAGAGGTTCGACTATATCGCGGCACACGGCGTCTATAGCTGGGTGTCGCCTGCGGTGGTCGAAACGCTGCATCAGGTGGTTGAACAAACCCTTAAAGACGGCGGGTTGTTTTACTTTTGCCATTACGTCCGGCCAAAGGGCACGCGCACGGAATTCCTGTTTCATTTGCTGCAAACGCTTATGGCGCAAATGTCCGGGCCCTTGGCGGGTCGTATCCGTGCCGCCGTATCCGAGGCGCAAGTGCTGGCGCAGGAGGGGGGGCCGTTGGCGCAGGACCACCCCTATTTGCAAGACGATCTGAACGGTCTTGCGAACCGTGATACGCGTTATCTTGTGCATGAATTTTGCAACAAATACTTCCGCCCGAATTTCTTTCGCGAGGTTGCACAAGACCTGCGCGACATCGGTCTGGGCTACGTTGGATCGGCGCGCGCCGAGCGTAACAATCCGCTGAACCTTTATCCAATGGACGATTTCAGCGCATGGGACGGGCTGCCCTTTGTCGCCAAAGAAGAGCGCGCAAGCCTTTTGGGGGATGACGAATTTCGCTGGGATGTTTTCCAGAAAGGCGCGACTGAGCCATCGGCGCAGTCAACTGCCCGGAATGGCTACAAATTGGATTCCGCCAAATTTCCCTACGGCTATCCAAAAGAGGCCACCCTGTGGAGCCGCACCGTGTCCTTTGACACGCCTGTGTTCAAAACCCTACTTGAGGGCGGTCATGCAGGTACGAAAGATATCGGCGATCTTGTGAACGGATGCGTGGACCGGAAACAGGCCCGTGACACCGTGCTTGATATGGTTGCGTCGGGGATGTTTCAGCCGCTTATTCAGGCAGCGCGGTCCCCGATTGGACGCGGTTCAGTCAGTTACGGATTTTCGCACGCCCTAAGTAAGCAATTGTTCGAAAGGGATTTTTACACCGAGGGCAGTTGCAGCTTTAGTTCTGAAATCATGGGGTCTGCACTTGTGTTCAGCGGTTTCAACGCCCTTGCGACCTATGCAATGAACACAAACGATGTTGACACAGCACTGGCGTGGACCCGCACAAAACTGAGGGCCATGACAGCACAAGAACGGCGCAATATCGGCGTCAAATTCAAGATGAAGGACGATGCTTTCGTGGAAAGAGAGACCAACTTCAAGCGCGCTGTTCTTCCCCGTTTGCTGAAATACGAGATACTGACACCAATCGGTTGATCACCCTGATCTTGAGGGGTGATTGTCTTGCGGCCAAACCTGCCCACAAAACAATTGAGATTGCCCCAGCGACGTGTGTTATACTCCAATAACAGAGCCTAATTCTCCAATTGCGACTGGCATTCATGAATTTTGAAGACTTCAAAGACAGATTGCTGGCAGCGCTGCCCGACGATCACCCTGACGGTCAGCCCTTCAAACTTGCCCAAGTCGGGCTGTTTGCGCTGAGGCATTCATTTATGTCCCAATCCGAAGCGGTATTCCATCAGCCGATGCTGACCCTGGTCCTGCAAGGTGCGCAAGACATTCACGTCAGGGATACCACGGTTACGCTTGATGTCGGGGATACCTTGCTTATCAACCAAGATGTCCCCGTCATTAGCAGCGTGACCCAAGCCAGTCTTTCCAAGCCCTATATTGCCCTGTTGTTTGCGGTTGATGTTGCTATCTTGCACGCATTGCAAAGTCGGATGCCGGAGTTACACAATCGAAAACCTGCGGACGGGTCCAGTAGCGACGCCCACCAAAGTCCGGAATTGATCGATGCTTTGGGCCGGTACTTGCGCTTTGACCCGGGTTCGGTTGACTACCGCATACTTGGCCAATCCGCGCGCGTCGAAATCCATCTCAAGCTGCTACTTGCAGACAATATCGATGGACTGGAGGCAATTCTTGACCGTGGTCGGCGCGCCGACAGGATTGGCAAGGCAATCAGCTTGATAAGGTCGGGCTACACCAAACCGATATCCGTTGATGATCTCGCCGCCGCCGCAGGTATGGGCACGTCATCGTTTTATGCACACTTTCAATATGTTACCGGATCGACGCCGGTTAGTTACATTAAGGACATGCGCCTTCACAAGGCGCGCTCGCTTATCACACAGAATTCCCAATCGGTATCATCGGCAGCATTTTCGGTCGGCTATTCCAGCCGGTCCCAGTTTAGCCGCGAGTATAAGCGGAAATTCGGCGTGTCACCGTCATTGGACATCCGTTAGAAAAGCGGCGCGCAACTTTTGTTGCCAGACGAGTCCAATCCATGCCCTAGTGATCAGACGCATTCATGGGGGTGAAGGTCCATGACTGATTATCATTTTGCCATATTCGGAGGCGGCTCTGTTGGGCTATGCCTCGCGGCCAGCAGTTCTTGGCCCGACTGTGCCGGTCTATTCCACCGCAATGATGATTGGCATGGTGCGCGTTGCCCCAAACGCCGCGGAAATATCGGCCTATGCTGGCCCCATTCATTGCGGACCGATGCTTGGCGATGACATCGGGCCATTGACCAAATTGCTGGACGTTGCCCAGCAGGGCTTCGTACCGATGACCTATGATCCGGCGATCCGTGAAACGATCTCGTTCAAGTTACACTTCAATAGCTGCATGAACCCCACGGGTGCACTCACCGGACAAACCTATGGGGAACTGTTAGAAAGTCCGGCGTATAGCGCTCTTATCGTGGGCCTCGCCGATGAAACATTGGCCGCATTTGCGCGCGCCTTTGATTGCCGCCCCGCACAGAGCGGGCAGCACTATGTTGACGGAATTCTAAGTGCGATCGTCAGCAAGGGCGGCGGGAAACACCGCTCGTCAATGCTTCAAGACCTCCAGTCAGGCCGAAAAACAGAGATCGCGTTCATGAACGGGGCGATCATTGGGTTGGCACAGGATCATGGTTTATCGGCGGTGCGCCATGACGTCGTCCGACAGCTGCTCGTGGCGCGTGAAACCTAGCAAAAGGCGCATCACAGCAACTAGGTGCGTGCCACAACATCGCGGAGGGTTTGCAGATAGGCCATGACACGCGCAGAAATATCACTGGCGAGCGTATCACGTAGCCACGTGGTTGTCATTGGGCCATCAGGGGTCAGGACGGCGCGAAAGGCAGCGCATTGCGCGGGGTCTGGCAGCGGTAGTTTTGAGGCTTCATCCAGCAATAACAACAAGTTATGAATCCGTAGGGCATCTTGAAAGGCGCTAAACATCGGCGCAGCCAGGGTCGGATCATCCTGCCATGACGCGCCGCCGAATGCCTCTTGGGTGATGCGCTGACCCGCGCCGTGGCAGGTAAACGCCTCACATCCGCCAAAGCCTGCATCCGCCAACCCTGCATGGATCGTGCAACGCGCATCGGATGACAGGTTGGGGCAGGGCGCGCCAGCGGGTTTGTCGATGCCAAACTTGGGGCCCTTATCGAACGCCAATGCCGCGCAACACAGGGCGGCGCAGCGGCTGCAATCTGGGGTCAGGTCCACTTGGGTCATCGGGGGGCTGATCTAGCCTGCGATCAATGCGGCATATTCTGCGGCCACGTCGGCATCCACAGTCACGCCTTGATTGCCGCCGCCAAGCCGGTCTTTCTGGTCTTTGCGCGGTCCGTAAATCCAGTAGTAATCGCCGCTGTCCACGTCCATATAGTTGGCTTTGACTTTGGCGGCGCGCGCGCTTTTTTCGCTTTGGAATGTCATGCCGTTGTATTGCAGCGTCTTGCCCGCCTTTGAAAACGTCACACGCCCGATCACCGCCATGCCCGGCGCACCGGCGGTTTTGTTTTCGATATACATGATACGTGTGCGTTGCATTGGACTGCCTTTTCGCTGCTTCCAACCAAAGTATCGCACCCAATCGGCTGTAATACAAAGGGCTTGCGCGCACCCGATACCCGTTCTAAAAGGCCCGCACTTAATCCCGCAGGCGGGGGCGGGTGAGAAGGGGAGAAATCCCGGATCATCCACCGGTTGGGCCACAAGGTCTGATACCCCCGCTGAGGCTAAACCGGAAAGGAATACGGACATGGCTCTTCCCGAGTTCACCATGCGCCAGCTTTTGGAAGCAGGCGTTCACTTTGGTCACCAGAAAGCACGCTGGAACCCAAAGATGCAAAAATACATCTACGGCGTGCGTAACGGCATCCACATCATGGACCTGACACAGACAGTTCCAATGCTGGACCAAGCGTTGAACGTGATCCGCGACACAGTGGCCAAAGGCGGCCGCATCTTGTTCGTCGGCACCAAGCGTCAGGCACAAGCACCGATCAAAGACGCTGCTGAAAAATCCGCACAGTTCTACATGAACCACCGCTGGCTTGGCGGCACGCTGACCAACTGGCAGACAGTGTCAAAATCCATCCAGCGCCTCAAGGCAATCGACGAAGCCTCCGAGCGTGGCTTTGAAGGTCTGACCAAGAAAGAGCGTCTTGGAATGGAACGTGAGCAGGGCAAACTCGAAGCCTCGCTTGGTGGTATCCGTGAAATGGGCGGCACGCCTGACCTGATATTTATCATCGACGTGAACAAAGAAGATCTGGCCATCGCCGAAGCCAAAAAGCTGGGCATTCCGGTTGTCGCAATCGTCGACACCAACTGCTCGCCCGATGGCATCGACTATGTCATTCCCGGCAACGACGACGCGGCCCGCGCAATCGCGCTTTATACCGATCTGGCTGCACGCGCTGCCCTTGACGGTATGTCCGCACAGCTTGGCGCCGCAGGCGTTGATATGGGCGAGATGGAGCAGATGGTTGAAGAATCCGTTGCTGCTGAAGCCGCTGAAGTAGCTGCCGCTAAGTAAGGCCGCGCTTTTGATGACTTGATCGGGCAGGGGGTTCCTGCCCGACATTTATTCATTCCAAGGAGACACCAAAGATGGCAATCACTGCTGCATTGGTAAAAGAACTGCGCGACAGCACCGGCGCAGGCATGATGGACGCCAAAAAAGCGTTGACCGAAACTAACGGCGATATGGAAGCCGCAGTTGACTGGCTGCGCACCAAGGGTCTGTCGAAAGCTGCCAAGAAATCCGGTCGTACCGCCGCTGAAGGTCTGGTCGCTGTCGCTGTCGAGGGTGGCAAGGGCGTCGCTGTTGAAGTGAACTCTGAAACCGACTTTGTTGGCAAGAACGCCGGTTTCCAAGCCATGGTCGCAAGCATCGTGAACGTTGCTAAGGGTGTGAACACAACCGAAGAATTGCTGGCCGCTGATCTGGATGGCAAGACCGTCGCCGACGTCGTGACCGCAAAGATCGCCACAATCGGCGAAAACATGTCTGTGCGCCGCATGGCTACTTTGGAAGGCAATTCCGTTGTGTCCTACGTCCACAACGCCGCTGCTGACGGCATGGGCAAAATCGGTGTGCTGGTCGCAATGACCGGCGACAACGAAGCGTTCGGCAAGCAGATCGCGATGCATATCGCCGCTGCAAACCCTACGTCTTTGGGCGAAGCCGATCTTGATCCCGCGGTGGTCGAGAAAGAAAAGCAGGTCCAGATCGAGATTGCACGCGAAAGCGGCAAGCCCGAAGCTGTGATCGAAAAGATGATCGTCGGCCGCATGAAGAAATTCCTGTCCGAAGTCACGCTTTTGGGTCAGGCTTTTGTTGTGAACCCTGATCTGACGGTTGAACAGGCCGCCAAAGAAGCCGGCGTAACCATCACCGGTTTCGCGCGTCTTGAGGTTGGCGAAGGCATTGAAAAGAAAGAAGAAAACTTTGCAGACGAGGTTGCAAAAACCCTCAAGGGTTAAGTTACTCTTCATTTGAACAAGAAAGGGGTCGTTCTGTTTTTCGGTGCGGCCCTTTTTGTGTGCTTATGATACAGTGCGACGTCACACTGGGAGATGTGAAACCCCGCATCTAAGGCGGTGGCGACAAAACATTCCCGGGACGGCGTGCGACCTAAGTGGGCAATGCCATATAGTTGTACGTCGAACTAAATGTTACATAATACTGATTATGCGCCATTATGACTAAGGATAAACGGCGCAGCGCCGATCAGGCAGACGCCTTGAACCAGCAAGACGACCACCGGAACCTTGTAAACAACGCTGATCGCCAGCACCGCGCCCATCATGCAAAGTGCATTCCCTGATTGGTTGGCCACTATTCGGGGGTATGATTAACCGCTTCGACCACATCGCTCTTGCGATTAGGGCTGCCAAGGGTTGACCACGTGCACTCTGTCACGGGTTCCGGTGGCGTTTCGCAGGTGCCTTGATGGATGATGACCTTGGCGATGAAATTTGCAGAAATCGGTGCTGTGACAAACAAGAATGCCATAATCAGCAATTCATGGATCGACCCGTCGTGAAAGGTGTCGAAGTACAAGATCGAGGCCAAAAGCAATGCACCGATACCCACTGTTCCAACCTTTGTTGGTGCATGCAAACGGGTCATCGGGTCATTGAATTTCAGCAGGCCAATCACCCCGATCAGCGCGAAAACAGCACCGATAAACAGAAAAGCAGCGACGGCATATGTTGCGACGATGTCCAAGCTCATTCGATGATATCCCCTCGCAGCACAAAGCGCGCGTAGGCGACTGTGGACACAAAACCCAGCATCGCCACCAGCAAAGCCGGTTCGAAATACATCCGCGTCCCCTGCCACATTCCCAGCAACACAATCAGGCCTATCGCGTTCACGACCATCGTATCAAGTGCGAGAATACGATCGCCCGTTGTTGGACCGATAAATAGCCGGACCATGGACAGCATTTGCGATATTGCCACCACGATAAAGGCCGTGATCAGCGCGAAATTCATAAGTTCAGTTGCGGCGCTCATACGAAAATCTCCTTTAGGCGGCGTTCGTAGCGTTGCTTGATGTCACGGGCGACAGCGTCTGGGTCGTCGGTGTGCAAGGCATGCACCAAAAGCGAATGCCCGTCATTGGACAGATCAGCCGACACCGTGCCCGGCGTCAGGGTGATTGTACCGGCCAAGACCGTGATTGCCTCGGGCTGGATCAGATCAAGCGGCACCACAACCCACGCCGGGCATAGTTTCGAATTTGGCTTGGTTAGCACGATCCAAGCGACCTGTATGTTGGCCACAACGATGTCCCACATGACAATCCCGGCGTAGACAAACATTTTGCCAAGCCGGAATCCCTGGGGCGTATCCGGCCACCAGACCGATGTGCCCCAGGGGATGATAACCCCAAGGATCAGCCCGAATACAACCATCCCAGCCGAGATTTCGTTTTGCAACAGGGTCCAAACGGCCGTCAGGATCAATGTCAGGAACGGATGCGGGATTAACCAATAGAATCCACGTTTCAGCATGTCAGTGCCCCCCCCCATCCGCGGGCGTGCTTAGCTTGCCGGGCGTTTCAAGCACATTGGTAATGTAGGCATCGGGTGCAAACAACTGTTCGGCAATGCTTGTGGTATAGGCGGTGACCGGTCCTGCAAAAACCGTGTGTGCGATCAACAAGCCGAGCAGGCCGCCAACCGCCACATAAGACAGGGTTGAAGGGGCTGGACCTGGATCAACGTCTTCGGGCATGCGGATGCTGCGCGCCTTCCAGAATAGCGTGCTGCCCGCGCGACCAAAGGCAACGACCGATATCAGGCTGCCGATCAACACAAACGACCAGATCCAAACAACCGAACCATTGCCAAAGCTGGCATCAAGAATCAGCAGCTTACCCAGAAACCCCGAAAGCGGGGGCAGACCCGCCATCGCGATAGCTGCCATAAAGAACAGCGCCGCAGTCGGTACCGCACCGGCGACAGGCCATGTTGCTTGCAAACGCAGATTGGCACGGCTGTCCTTGACCATATCGACAATCAGGAACAGCGATGCCGCAGCCAAGGTCGAATGCACCATATAATAAAGCGCCGCAGCGATACCTTGGGGGGTGAAAAGGCTTATGGCCAGCATCACCATCCCCATTGATCCGATCACCGCGAATGCGACCATACGGTCCAGTTTTTTGGCAGCCAGCACGCCGATCATCCCCAGCGCAACCGTTGCCAGTGCGGCGACCATCAACCAATAGTCATGCATGCCCGCCGTTGGTCCGTGATCGGGCGGAAAGATCAGTGTGTAGACGCGGATGATCGCATAGGCGCCAACCTTGGTCATGATCGCAAACAACGCCGCCACCGGTCCGGGCGCTTCGGCGTAGCTGCTGGGCAACCAGACGTGCAGCGGCACAATCGCCGCCTTGATGGCGAAGACCAACAACAACAGCACTGCCGCAAGACGGATCCCAACGGTTGCGTCTGGTGATACCATCTGAACACGCATGGCCAGATCGGCCATGTTCAGCGTGCCGGTTTCTGCGTAAATCGCGCCAAGCGCGAACAAGAACAGCGTCGATCCAACAAGGTTGAACAGCACATATTGCGTGCCCGCCCGCAGCCGCGCATTGCCGCCGCCGTGGATCATTAAGCCGTAAGACGCAATCAGGAGCACCTCGAAGAACACGAACAGGTTAAAGATATCGCCCGTCAGAAACGCACCCATGATGCCCATCAGCTGAAACTGAAACAGCGCGTGGAAATGTCGCCCGCGTTCATCCCAACGTGACCCGATTGTATAAAGCATCACCAGCAACGCCAGCACCGCCGTCAGCAGAACCATCATCGTCGACAGGCGATCACCCACAAGGATGATCCCGAACGGGGCGGCCCAATCGCCAAGCTGGTAAATCATCACAGTGCCATCGCTGGCCTGCCACATCAGCGCCAAGCCCAGCACGATTTGCGCCGACACCCCGACCAGCGAAAACACGCGCTGGATACCGATATGATAGCGTGCAGCCAGCACGATAAAGGGCGCAAGGATCGCCGGCAGGATAATGGGCACAATCAGCCAATGTGTCATGGCCTGCCCTCCTGTGGTGTCACATCGCCGGCGTTTCCAACACTGGCGTCGTCGTCGTCATCATCATCGACAAGCGGATCGTTCACCAGATCAGTGTTATTGCCAAGGTAAGACCCCAAGGCCATCATCACGATCACCGCCGTCATCCCGAACGAAATCACAATCGCGGTCAGCACCAAGGCCTGCGGCAGTGGATCGGCATAAAGCGTGGCACTGTCATTCAAAATCGGCGGCGCACCGACAGTGAGCCGCCCCGAGGAGAACAGAAATATGTTCACAGCATAGGTCAGCAGCGACACGCCCATAATCACCGGAAACGTGCGCAGGCGTAGCAGTAGGTAAATCCCGCCTGCGGTCAAAATACCAATCGCGGACGCAACAAGGAGTTCGAGACTCAACATCATGCGCCCTCCTCCGTGCTGGCTTGTCGGGACGGATCAATATCCATTGGGTGCACGCTGTCCTTTGTGTGGGCCGTGCGCGCAAGGCGCGAGAAGCTTTCCAGCGTCAGCATGACCGCGCCGACGACCGCCAAAAGCACGCCCAGATCAAAGATCGCGGCGGTCGCCAGCTCAAACTTTTCAAACGGCGGGATACGCACATAGGTGAAATCGGTGGTCAGGAACGGCTTGTTGACAAACCAGCTGCCAATCCCCGTCAGACCCGCCAGCAACACGCCTGCGCCGATCACCCCGTGATAGGGATATCTCAACCGGCTTGAAGCCCAGCTAAAGCCGCTGGCCATATACTGCATCACCACAGCGATCGACACGATCAGACCGGCGATGAAACCGCCCCCGGGTTCATTGTGACCACGCATGAAGATGTAAAACCCAACCATCAGCACAACGGGCATGATCACGCGGGTCAGCACGACCATCATCATCGGGTGCATCCCACCTGCCCTTGGCTGATCGGGGACGCGGTTCAAAAGGCGCGCGCGCACGGGGCCGTTCAACAGTGTTTCGGTCAGCGCATAGATCAGCAGTGCCGCGATCCCCAGCACGATGATTTCGCCGTAGGTGTCAAAGCCACGAAAATCCACAAGGATCACGTTGACAACATTGGTCCCACCGCCGCCCTTATAGGAATTGGCAAGATGGAACTCGCTGATCGGCGTCGCCACTGCGTCGCGCAGCAGATAATGCCAAGCCATCGCCATCGCGCCAAAGCCACCGGCAACCGCAACAAATGCGTCACGCACACGGTGCAGTACGGTGCTTTCGACGGGGCTGCGGTTGGGCATGAAATTCAGCGCCAGCAGCAGCAGGATGATCGTCACAGCTTCGACTGTGAACTGGGTCATCGCAAGGTCTGGCGCGCTAAAGTAGACAAATCCAACCGATACCATCAGCCCGACAATGCCCATCATGATCAGCGCCAGCAGACGATTGCGATGCAAAAACACCAACCCAAAGGTCGCCGCGACCAGCATCGCCCATCCGGCCAAAGCGACAGGAGTTGCGGCTTGGGGCGCGCGCGTCGCAGCGCCCTGTACGCCGGTGATCCAAGCAAAATATCCAGCACCGATGATCGTGACTGCCGCGATCGCGGCATAACGGCTAAACGCGCCATTGTGCAACGGCAGGATCAGGCTGCGCGCCAGTGACACAAAGCTAGAAATAGTCGCATCAAAGATCACCTTTGCCTCGGGGCGCGGCGTGGCGTCCCAGATCTTTTGCAAGACACTATGCATGATCACGAGGATCACACCGCCACCAACCGCGGCCAATGACATATAAAGTGCTGGCACCAGCCCATGCCAGATTTTGATATAGGCGTGGGGCAACTCGGCAGTTGTGCCAAGAACCGACGCGGTGACGATCTTGACGAAATCTTCGACCAGAAACGGCGCGACGCCGATCGTGACGACAAGGACCACAAGAAACGCAGGTGGGCCCCAAAGGCCAAATCCGGGATCATGCGGCGCTGCGGGATAGTCATCACGCTTTGGCCCAAAGAAGGTATGCGCAATCAGGCGGAACGAATAACCAGCCGAAAACAACGCGGCGAGCGTCGCCAAAGCGGGCACCAGCCACCACGTGTTGAACATCACCGTCTGCGTGGATTCTTCGAGCATCATTTCCTTGGATAGGAACCCGTTCAGCAGTGGCACACCCGCCATCGACAGCGCCGCAATCGTCATGATCACGGCCGTGATCGGCATCAAGTGGCGCAAGCCGCCAAGGCGGCGAATGTCGCGTGTGTGGGTCTCGTGATCGATGATGCCTGCGGACATGAACAGCGCGGCTTTGAATGTCGCGTGGTTCAGGATGTGGAATACCGCAGCAAAGGCCCCAAAGGCCGTGCCGGTCCCCAGTAGCATGGTAATCAGCCCCAGATGCGACACCGTTGAAAAGGCCAGAACCGACTTGAGATCATGTTTGAACAGCGCAATCACAGCGCCCAGCACCATTGTGATCAGCCCTGCCCCCGTGACCAGCACAAACCATTCCGGCGTGCCAGACAGCACCGGCCACATGCGCGCCATCAAGAAAATACCGGCTTTGACCATGGTGGCCGAGTGCAGATAGGCCGACACAGGTGTGGGCGCGGCCATGGCGTGCGGCAGCCAGAAATGGAACGGGAACTGCGCGGATTTCGTGAATGCACCCAGCAGGATTAGCAGCAGCGCAGGCACATAAAGCGGATCGGCCTGAATAAGATCGCGGTGTTGCAAGATGACCGACAACTCATAGCTGCCGACAATCTGCCCAAGGATCAGCATGCCGCCGATCATTGCCAAGCCGCCCATGCCTGTCACAGCCAGCGCCATGCGCGCGCCTTGGCGTCCTTCGGGAAGGTGTTTCCAATAGCCGATCAGCAAGAACGACGACAGCGAGGTAAGTTCCCAGAACACAAGCAAAAGCAAGATGTTATCAGATAGAACAATCCCAACCATCGCGCCCTGGAACAGCAACAGATAGGTGAAAAATTCACCCATATTATCGTCGCGCGACAGGTAGTGGCGCGCATAGGCAATGATCAAGAGGCCGATTCCAAGGATCAGGAAGGCAAAGAAAAAGCCCAACCCGTCAAGCATCAGCGTGAAATTCAAACCTAGCAACGGCATCCAGTCGATACCAACAGTCACAACCTCTCCGGCCAGCACGCTGGGCAGGTTGGTTAGCAGCCCGATAAACGCGGCAAGCGACACCATGAACGTGACACCCGAACAGGCGTCACGTCCGGCCTGATTCATCAATCCAGGGAGCAACGCCCCAAGAAACGGCAAGGCAACGATAAGGAAGAGGGACACGCGAACTCCTGATCAGGTTTACTTGGGGTCGGCCTTTTATGAAGGGTTTTCAGGCAGCCTCAAGCGAAACCCATTCAAAATACCAAAAAACACCTTCGCTTCACCCAACTAGCGCCTAAGCCTTGATTACCAAACTTTTCGGGGTCGCACAGAACTTTTCGTGGCCGGTTTCGGTGATCAGGATAGGCTCGGTGATTTCGATGCCGCCATCGTCAAGCCAAAGTGCAGGCATGAAATGGAACGTCATACCCGGTTCCATCACCGTAGTGTCGCCTGCACGAAACGACATCGTGCGCTCGCCCCAGTCGGGCGGATAGCTGATCCCGATGGCATAGCCGCAACGGCTGTCCTTGTGAAACCCGTGCTGCGCCAATGTGGCGTTGAACGCACGCGCGACATCCTGACATTGATTGCCGGGGCGGGCCAGTTCCAATGCAGCCTCGGTCGCATCGGCCACGGCGGCATCGGCGTCCAGGTACTTTTGCGGTGGCTTGCCCAGAAACAGCGTGCGCGATTGCGGGCATTGATAGCGCCGGTGAGCGCCGGCGATTTCAAAGAACGTCGCCTCGCCGGTGCGCAGCGGCGTGTCGTCCCACGTAAGATGCGGTGCCGTCGCATCAAGGCCAGAAGGAGCCATGGGCACAATCGCCGGATAATCGCCCCAGTGCCCACCTGCCCCGCTGATTCCGGTGTAATAAATTTCTGCGATCAACTTGTTTTTGGGCAGGCCCGGTTCGGCCACTTCAACGATACGCGCATGCATGGCCGTTACGATTTCGGCAGCGCGTCGCATATAGGTAATCTCGGTCGGACTTTTGATCGCGCGTTGCCAGTTCACAAGGCCAGTTGTGTCGCTGAATGTTGCCTTTGCACAGTGTTTTAGCAAAGACCCATAGGCCGCCGCACTGAAGTAGTAATTGTCCAATTCAACGCCAATGCGCCCCGTGGCCCAACCCCGCGCAGCCAAAAGGCGCGACAGGTCTTCCATTGGATGTTTATCAGGGTTTTGCACATAAGTGTCGTCATAGCCGTGCACGCAGTCATCATCCATAAAGACGGTGCGCAGCGCGCCTGCGCCATCCATCGCGCGCCCCCACCAAAGTGGATCGCTATCCAGCGTCAAAATGACCGCCTGATGCACATAAAACGACCATCCGTCATAGCCGGTCAGCCATGCCATATTGGAAGGATCGCTGACAATTATCGTGTCCACACCTGCCGCAGTCATAGCTTTGCGGGTCTTGGCGATACGGGCGTGATATTCGTGATCGGTAAAGGACGGGCTAGTGCGTGTGCTGGGCATCAAATGAACTCCGTTAAGCACATATTCACCGAACGGGACAAGGTGGGACTTGTCATAAAGGCTGCGCACCTC